>Ga0209083_1000222_pt1 | contig 89840 bp, 49 predicted proteins | sample AM7aDNAmetaG_FD_184132 | JGI IMG/M metagenome (GOLD analysis project Ga0209083, IMG submission 184132) | Freshwater microbial communities from Finland to study Microbial Dark Matter (Phase II) - AM7a DNA metaG (SPAdes) (version 3) | ecosystem: Environmental > Aquatic > Freshwater > Lake ...
TATGAGCGTCTGGCATCCACCGTTGCCGGGCTGCACCTGGTCGCGTTCGCCTGTGTGCTCTTGAGCCGACTCCTCGGAGACATCACGTGAAGTGCATAACACGCTCTAAGCGTGTCGAAGGTGTCAAAGGTGCCAAGCCTGCCAGACGATGAGGGAGTACTGCCGGAAACTCGGAAGCTTGGGGGTCTTCGGGGTGGCTTGGGGTTTGCATAGATGGTTACCTGTTATTGGCGCTCAGGAGAACCCAAACATAGCACGTACGTTCGCCAATACTATTTACGTCCCCGTATCACGTCCCTCCCCGTATCACGTCCCATGCGACGGGTGGTCGCCTGCCGTGATTGCGGGAAAGGTGGCGCTGGATCAGCGCGTTAGAAACGGGTCGTCGGGGGAGGAATGGGTGGGGATTGTCGTGGGTTTTGTGGCCGGGGGTCTGTGGTGGATCAGGCAATCCTCGAAGAAGCGGGCGATGTGGTCTGGGGCCTGGCTGTGCCAGATTGCAGGCATATCGTGGCCGATGCCGGCGATGGGAAGCGTTTCGACCGGGACGCCAGCGTTCTCGAGCGCTTCCTGCATTTGCTGCGCCTGGAATGATGGAACGACGATGTCCTGCTCGCCGCAGACCAGCAGCATGGGGGGATCATCGGGTGTGACGTGACGGATTGGGCTGGCCAGTTGCGCTAAGGTGCGTTTGTCTTTCATTCGGCCGCCAAGCAGGTTCTGGATGGGGTTGCGGCCAACGGTATCTTCCAGCATGTCACCGAGATCGCCGAGGTTCTCGAGATCCATCGGTCCCGAGATCGACACGACAGCGCTGAGCCGCGGAACGGTTCCCTTGGGCTTGCGGGAACCATCGAATGCCTTCTCGTCGCTGGCCGTGGCGAGAAGTGCGGCGAGATGGCCGCCCGCGGATTCGCCCAGTGCACCGATTTGCGAGGCATCGAAGTGGTAGCGTGAGGCGTTGTCGTGCAGGTACACTAGGGCATCGCGGCAGTCCTGGATCTGAGCTGGGAAGCGGGCGTGTGGTGCAAGACGATAATCGATGCTGGCGAGAGCAAAGCCATGGCCGAGCAGAAACAGAGGCGGCCAGAGCCGCTTGTGGCCGAACATCCAATCGCCGCCGTGGATGTAGAGGATCAGCGGCGGTGGGGATGAGGTCTTGGGAATATAGAGGTCGAGGCGCAGCACGGTCTGGCCGATGCGGGTGTAGATGAGGTCAGGGTAGCGCTGGTAGTCGGCGGCAAGGATCGGGGCCGCGAGGAGGGCCAGGAGAAGGACGGCGAGCCAACGCATGAGATCTATGGTACCGCAGGTCTGGCGAAGGAGGGAAGGGGAGACATGGGGACGCGGAGATGGGCGATCGGTGCGTAGTACGTAAAACGTGATACGTAGAAGATAAAGGCCGTCGGATTGGAGATTGGAGATTGGAGATTGGAAATTGGAGATTGGAGATCAGGAAGAGATGGTGACGCCTGGTGGGTTGCATCGGGGGCGTGGGGGCAATAGGTTGATGGGATGAGTAAGAAGACCAGGGATCGAGGCGGTGAGATGGCGCGGGTGGAGTTTCTCAAGGATGAAGTGGGGTGGGTGAATCTTCGGCCGTATGCGGTGATTTCCGGGCCCGCCGGCGCCCGCGCGCATGCTTATTCGATCGGGGTCGAGCAGAAGAGGGCGGGTGGGGGCTGGTGGTTCGGGCGAGGCTCAAGAATAATGGTGAGAAGGCTTTACGGTTGCGGGGGTTTCGATGGGTGAGCGATATCTCCAGCGCGTATCCGCCGCCGGTGATTCAGTTCCCTAAGGCGCTGGAGCCGTTTTATTTTGCGACGGAGAACTTTAGGGGGGACTACTTTGGCACTACGACGACGCGGGGGGAGCATTATTTCCGGCCGCTGCCACATGAGATGGTGACGATTGGGTTTACGGAGGATGTGTATTTTCCTGGGGTGTTTATCGGCAGTGGGGTCAAGCCGCTGGGGCTATTCTGCGCGGCCGGGTCGCATGATGTTTTTGAGACGATGTTTCGGCTGTATGGCGGGGATGGGGAGAAGACGTGGAACTTTGAGATTGAGCATGTGCCGCAGGGGTTGGAGTGGGTTGAGGTCGCCCCGGGGGAGATCATCGCCAGCGAAGCGGTGTACTTTGAGATTGTCGCTACCAGTGATCCGCAGCAGGCGTGCGATGGGTACTATCGGCAGCTCAGGCGGCAGGGACTCTTTGAGCGCCGCAAGAGCAATCCGCTGCAGCGGCAGCGGATCTGGGGGAGCTGGAACTTCGGGCCGATGCAGCATGTGACGCAGGAGTATGTGCTGCGGCAGTTGCCGGTGCTCAAGGAGCGGTTTCCTTCGGTGAAGTTTGTGCAGATCGATGATGGGTATGAGCGGCCGTATCCATCGGGGCAGCGGGCACAGATCGATCTGCTGTATGGGAAGGGGGGATCGTATGATCCGGTGAAATTCCCGGGCGGACCGCGGGAGCTGGTGCGACAGATCAAGGCGCATGGGCTTCGGCCGGCGACTTGGCTGGGGTTTTGGGCGGCCGGGACATCGCCGATGATGCAGGAGCATCCGGACTGGGTTCTGCGTGATGATATGGGACGGCCACTGGTTTATCGGTCGCACTTTGCGGCGGTCACGGGAGGGCCGTATGACCTGTGCGTGCTGGATCTGTCGATGCCGGGGGTGCAGGCATACTTGGAGCGACTGTGTGCGACGGTGTTTGGCGAGTGGGGTTTTGAGGGGGTGAAGCTCGACTTTTACAGCTTCGCGTTCCAGATCCGGCGGGCGCGATTCGGAAGGGGTGGGCGCACGGCAGCGCAGTATCTGAAGTGGCTGGAGGATCTGTTCCGCCGCCATCTGCCGGAGGATGGTTTCCTGGGGTGGTGCAGCGCTGTGGGCGTGGGCAGCCCGTTCCAGGGACAGGCGGACTACTTCCGCTATGCGGAGGATATTGGGTCGGGGAGTTGGGAACTGGCGAAGCGGATTGCGCTGTGGACGCTCAATACCAATATGCTCTTGCGCGAGCATCCGATTGTGCCGAATATCGACGCGATCGGCTGGGCGCCGGATTTTACGATGGACCAGTGGCTGTCGTTCCTGGCACTGTGCGCGATTTCGGGCGGGACGGTGGAGATTGGCGGAGATCTGGGACAGTTGGACGATGAGAAAGTGTTGCGAATGAATCAGTGTCTGGAGATGTGCGACCTATCGAGTCGCGTGCGTTGCCTGGATGTGCCGGGTGGGAAGATTGGCCTGCCGCCGGCAGTGTGGGTGTCGGAGAAGGCGGGGAAGGTGCGCATGGCGGCGATCATTAATTGGGCGGATCGGGCGCGGATGATTGGGACGGCAGCGCTGGATCAGTGCTGTTCGGACTGGCGATCGATGACGAAGGTTTGGCCCAGTGCGGCGAGGGTCCGCGCTAAGGGTGTGGAGTTGCCGGCGTATGGGTCGTTGCTGGTTCGCCGGTGAAAGGGCGAGGCGCGGCCGTGCCAGTGGTGCTGCGCGCAAAAGGTTGACAGGAATACCCGGCCGCTTATCGTTCTAACACCTTGGCAAAGACGCTTGCGCTAAATGATCCGCTGCCTCAACGCTCGCGGATCGGGCTGGGCCTGGTTCCGATCATCGTGCTGATCGGGCTGTGGTGGGTTTTCACCCATGGCGCGGTTGAAGAACGAACGATCTCCCCGCAGATCCTCCCCAGCCCCAGCGAAGTCATCAGCAGCGCCCCCGAACTGGTGATGCGGCGGTCTCTCTTTTACCACGCCTACGTGAGCCTGCGCCGAGTGGGGATCTCGTATCTTTTGGCGGTGGCGATTGTCCTGCCGCTGGGCATTGGCATGGGTGCCACCAAGTCGTGCAAGGCGATGTTTACTCCGGTGACTACCGCCAGCGGATACATCCCCATCGCCACGCTTGTGCCGCTGACGATGTCCTGGTTCGGCACGGGTGAATCGCAGAAGATCTTTTTCCTGGCGATGGCATTTGCGATCTATCTGCTGCCGATGGTGTTTCGCGCTATCGAGTCGGTTCCGGATGTCTATTCACGAACAGCGCTGACGCTGGGCGCCAGCCGCTGGCAGGTCATCTGGCGGGTGCTCATCCCCGTTGCCATGCCTGAGATCTACGCGGGGATGAGACTGGCGTTTGGTGTGGGCTGGACGTATCTCGTGCTGGCCGAGGTGGTTGTCCTGGAAGATGGCTTGGGCGCCCTGGTCGCCCAGTCCCAGCGCCGCGGCCCGCGCGAGCACATCTACCTGGTCATCCTCACCATCGCCATGATCGCATGGATCGTCGACATCCTGTGGGAGCAACTCGGCCGTTGGCTCTTCCCATACAAGGTGCGCCGGTAATGCCCGATCTATCCGCACAACCGCCGATTGTCGAAGCTCGGAATCTTACCGTGCGGTTTGGCGAGTCGACCGCCATCACCGGTATCAACTTCACGGTCCAGCAGACGCCCGACCACGGCGAATTCGTCGCGATGATCGGCCCCTCAGGCTGCGGCAAGAGCACGCTGCTCAACGTCATCGCCGGACTGGTTTCGGCAAGCGACGGCGACCTGCTGGTTAATGGCGAAGCGGTCAGCGGTCCCGGCCGCGATCGCGGAATGATCTTCCAGCAGTACAGTTCCTTCCCGCACCTGAACGTGATGCAGAATGTCCTGTTTGGGATGAGCGTGAACAGCGGCGAACTGAATTTGAGTCACAGCGGCCGGCACGATCGAGCGATGGACCTGATTCGCGAGGTCGGGCTCGTCGGGCACGAGCGCAAATATCCCCACCAGCTTTCCGGCGGCCAGCAACAGCGCGTCGCCATCGCCCGCACCCTTGCCGTCGAGCCGCGCATCCTGCTCATGGATGAACCGTTCTCCGCGCTCGATGAGCCAACGCGGCTGGAGATGCAGGAACTGGTCGTCAACCTCTGGTATCGCGTTCACCCGACGATTTTCGTCATCACGCACAGCGTGACCGAGGCGGTCTATCTCAGTGAGAGAGTCTGGATTTTCAGCCAGGGGCCGGGGCAGATCGCATACGATATTCGCGACTGCATCCCGCCGACGGCCGGCATCCCTCCGCTCGTGGCGCAACAGAAGAGGGATTTCAAGGAGGCGGTCCAGATTGTCACGGAGGCGTTCCGGAAGGTGGTGGGGGACGACCAGACCGCGTCGCCCGCCGCCCGGGCAGTGCTGGGATAGATATAGGGTGGATCCATGTCTCTTCTTGAAAAGCTTCGCAATGTCGGCCAGCAATTTGGGTTGGTGCGCGTGGTGGCATCCCAGCTCTCACCGACGCCCACCGTCACGCCACACAAGCTCACCACGCGGACGATCACGCTAAAGGACCTCGACGCCGAGATCGAAGCGCAGGAACTCAAGACTCTGGGCCAGTTGCCCAGCGATGTCCTGGTCGAGGTCGAGCAGGTCCTCCTTGCCGCCGGCATCAAGCCGGGCAAGGGCAGTTGGTCTGTCACGAGGCTTCAGCAGGTGATCGGGTCCGATGCCCTGAAGAACCAGGACCGCAAACACATTCAGGCCGAGATTCTCAACCAACTCGCCGCTGATAAGGCGAGCGTCGAGGATATTGTCAGGGATGCACTTGCCCGCGATCGCGCCATCGACACGTACGACGCGATGGTCCACAGGAAGATGGTCGAACGGCAGGAGTTGCGGCAGCGTCGATGCACAGAAATCGAGGATCAGATCGCCGCCTTGCAGGAGGAGTCCGGCCGCCTCGCCCAGGAGTCCAAGGCAGATGGCCAGCACTTCCACGACTGGCACCGCAAGAAGGTTGGCTATGAGATCGAGATGGCAAAGGCCATTAACTATATCCTCGACAAGCCGGTGATCACGATCGAAGAGCACCTGCCGGAGAATGAGGCAAGACCGGCCAGATAGGCCGCCGCCCCCGGGGGCGTGGGATGTCGTACCCTCAGCCACCTACCCAAGCAGAATGATGCAGTGTGCCACCCGCTCCCTTATTGCCCGGCACGTGCTTTATACTTGTGCCTCAGGCAAGCAACACTATCATGGTTCAAGCGGAAGAAGGCAGGGAGCTCGGAAGACCCCCTCCTTAACACTTAGGAGATACCCATGACTCAGGCGAATCCTCCCACCAGTACTGGCTTGACCGGGTTGGGCAAGTTCCTCTCGTTTGTGATGGTGCTGGCGTTACTCGGCATCGGCGGTTACGTCGTCTACAGCCGCATGCGTCCCGCGGCGCCCGGCGGCGCGGCGGCTCCCATTCCTCCCGTCGCGGTTGCGCCCGTGGCGGCGCCAACTGGCGCCGGCGCTGGCGCGGCCGGTAAGATCGAAGCCCCCGATACCGCCGGCATCACCAGCGTCAAGGAGTACAAATACATCCCGGCCGACAAACTGCCTGCCGTCAAAGGCACGAGCAACTACAAGTGGGACACCAATTCCAAGACGCTGCGTTTTAGCTACAACGTCTGGTCCGGCTGGCTTCCGATCATCGCCGCCAACCATGGCACGAAGGCCAACGATGAAAGCATTTTCTTTAAGAAGTACGGCTTCCGCGTCGAGATGGTGCTGATGGATGATCCGGTTGCCGCTCGTGATGCTTTTGCCACGGGCGATGTGCACACTCTCTGGGGCACGGCCGACATGATGGTCCTGTTCGCCCCTGAGCTTAGCCGCGATTCCCGCACTGCTCCGCGCATCCTGCAGCAGATTGACTGGTCCAGCGGCGGCGATGGCATCGTCGTCCGCAACAAGATCCGTTCCGTTGCCGACCTGCGCGGCAAGACAGTCGCCCTGGCGCAGAATTCTCCCAGCGAATACTATCTGACGTCGCTGCTTTTGAGCGCTGGCATGAAGCCGGCCGATATCACTCCCAAGTACACGGCCACCGCCTTTGAAGCCGCTGCCGCTTTCGTCGCCGACAAATCGGTCGACGCCTGCGTCTCCTGGTCGCCTGACATCTACAACATCTCCGACCGTGTCGCCGGCACGCGCATCCTTTCGAGCACCAAAGACGCCAACAAGCTCATCGCCGACGTCTATGCCGTTCGTGCCGACTTTATGCGCGATCATCCCGACGTGATGGAGGGTCTGGTCGCCGGCATCTTCGAAGGCATGGACATGGTCAAGAAGAGCCCTGAAGAACCCTCCAAATGGATGGCCGACGCTTTCGGTATGAAGCCCGAGGACATCATGGGCATGCGCAATGATGCCCACTTGACCAACTTCGCCGAGAACTCACAGTTCTTCCTCAATAGCTCCAACCCAACCAACTTCGAGCGCACCTGGAAGAACGCCGCCTACGTCTACCAGAAGCTCGGTCGAATCGACAAGCCCATCCCGTTCGACCAGGTCATGGATTTCAGCGTGTTGCAGAAGGTCGATGCCAAGGGCGCATTCAAACACCAGATCGACGAAAGCACTCCGTTCTTCGTGCCCGGCAAGATGGTTGACGTCGAGAAGAAGATCCTGACGCAGACGATCCGCATCAACTTCTTCCCCAACTCGGCCAATCCCTATGAAGTGGCCCGCGACGAATCCGGGGCCGCCGTCGCCGGCAAGCTCTACGATCCCAACGTCAACGCTACCCTGGAACGCGTCGCCCAACTCTCGGGCCAGTTCGGCCGGGCGGTCATCGTCATTCAGGGACACACCGACTCGAGCATGAAAGGCCGCGTTCCGATGGATGCGGTGAAAGAGCTGAGCCAGAGTCGCGCGGAAGCCATCAAGCGTGCCCTGGTGGACAAGTTCAAGTTTGACCCGAACAAGTTCCAGGTCGAGGGCAAGGGTTGGGACGACCCGGCCAACCCCGACGATCCCATGAACCAGGCCCTCAACCGCCGCGTCGAGATCAGCGTGTATTCCCCCGAACAGCAGTGATGCGCCTGTGGGAGGTATTTGGAGCAACGATGCATCTCCTGCAACTGCTTGGACTGTGTCTTCTGGTCATGACTGTATCCTGTGCAACTCAACAGCCAGCATACAGCCGCGCCCCGGCCGGGGCGCAAGATCTGCGCGCGGCGGCGCGATCAGCGGGCTTCCGGGTGGTCTCGATTGAGACGAACATCCCGGCAGCGGTCCGGCCGGCGTACCCCTTCCAGCCCCTGGCATATGACGACAGCCTGCTGCGGGAAATCCGCACGCGCTATGAGCTGGAGAAGGTGGTTGCTCCCGGCCGCGATGAATGGGAAAGGCAGTGCCTGCTCAAGCACTGGATCCGTGAGCGCGTTCCCAACGGCACACCGACCCAGCCGGGGGAGAATGCCATTGAGGTGCTGGATAACGCTGCCCGGGGGGCCAAGTACTGGTGCAGCTACTATGGTCTGACGTACATGCAGTGTGCCCAGGCGCTGGGCTGGAGTGCCCGCAAGCTGGGGATCGACCGCCTGAATGACAAGAACGGCCTTGGCAGCAGACACCATGGCGTGAGTGAAGTCTGGTCCAACCAGTTCCGCAAATGGGTGGTGATCGATTGCCAGAGCGATCTACATTATGAAAAAGATGGCGTGCCGCTCTCGGGATGGGAGATAAGGGGCGAATGGCTGAAGAATAAGGGAGCGGACGTGCAGCGCGTGGTGGGCGCGCCGATAAAGCGCGAGCTGAAGAACCCGGCCATCTGCTGGTGGGACCTGAAGCAGGAGGATGAGACGGCGGTCTATTTCTGGATTTACTACGCGGACAGTGCCCGAAACTGGGAGGAGGAGTTGCCGACTCGTTTCATATTCCCCCAGGACAGTGCCAATGCCGGACATACCTGGTATCAGGGAGGCACGGGTCGCGAAAAACTGCACTGGGGTTACGAGAAAAAGCTGTTCCTGAGCAGCCAGGATCCCGCGGCGTTTGGCTGGACCGTGGGCGTGGTGGAGGCGAAGGTGAACAGCGCTGGGCCGCAGGGGATGACGCTGACGCTCGATTCGTATTGCCCGAACCTGATAGGCTATGAGGCCAACCTCGATGGCGCAGGATGGAAGCCGGTGCAGGCGATGCCGCTGTCCTGGTCCCTGCACACTGGAACCAATAGCCTGCGAATACGAACCGTCAGCGCGGGGGAAGTGCGGGGACCGGAGTTTTCGGTTCGGATGGAACTGTCGAAGTAGGATGTGGTCCTACATCCCCAGCAAGCGGGCGATCGTTCCGCCCAGGACCATGGCTTCCCGGTCTTTGGGCAAGTTGAGCATCTTCACGCGAGATAGCTCAACACCACAGTGAAGTGCCGGGCCGTCGGAGCCGAAGATCATTTTGTGGGATAAGCCTTCAGCGACGGTGCGCTCGAGCCACTCGTGCTCGCAGACGCTGGAAGTGTCGAAGTAGACGTTGGGGTAGGTGCGGACCAGCCAGAGGGTTGCCTGGCGCATCGCGCCATCGAAGCCGAGAAACTTGCCCATATGGGCAATGATGATTGGGACGCTGGGGTATTGCTCGGCGACGTAGCGCAGCGGGTACACATCGCCAAAGACATCGGCGAGGACGGGCTTGTTGTAGCGGGCCATGACCTCCATGATCTCGCGATTGGGATGGCCGTGCAGTTTCAGGCCGACGAGGCCAAGTTTCTCAAAAGCCTCGCGCAGAAGCGGCTCGACCCGGCCGGCATCCTGGCGCTGGGAGAGTTTGGCGTAACCGAGGAGACGCTTTGGATATCGGGCGACGATCTCGGCGGTCTGGCGGTTGTGGATGTCGTAGTTGTCGCTGCCGATTGGCAGGACTATTGCCCTGTCGATGCCGTGCTCGTCCATCCGCTTGAGCGAGACCTGGATGTCCTCGAAGGTGTCCCACGAGTGGAGCAGGGCATCGCTGTAACCGGCGTGCACGTGCGAGTCGATGATCATGATTGCTTGGCGAGGATCTCGCGTACCATGGCCGCGTTGACTTCGACCATGTCATCCTTGTCGCCGCGGTGCATGCCGACGTTCACGACATCGTTGGGCTTGATGCTCTCGAAGGCGTATTCGAAGGCCATGCGGGCATCGATGCGGCCGGCGCCCATGATCTTGTAGCCGATGCAGGGCTTCTTGATTCGCTGGATGGCGTCGACGGCCTTGGGAACATCGCTCAACTGGAAGCGTTCGCCTTTGCCGGCATGGAGGCTTCCGCAGTTGAAGAAGCAGACGACGTTGAAGTCAACGGCATTGAGGGAGTCGACCCAAAGATGCGCCGCGGCCGAATGGCCGGCCGCTCCGGCGGGGATGCCCTTGGCGCGCACAATCTTGCCCCAGGAGCGGATCAGTTCGGCATCCTTCTTAGCGAAGGCCTCATCTACCAGTCCTCCGTGGAGGTACATGGCCTTGGCGCCGATCTTGACGCCCTCTTCGACCATGGGGGCCATATCTTTGGCTTCGCGGCAATTGGTCTGGGTGATCCACTGCAGCTTGCCGCCGCCGGACAGGTATTGCTTGACGGCCTGAACAACGTGCGGGGTGGCGTTGTTGGTGATGATCGTGTTGATTCCTTCCGCCTCGGCCTTTTTCCAGGTTTCGAGGATGCGCTCCACGGTGTGGTAGGACTTCATTGCCACATCGCGCTCGGGGGTCTGGTGGCTATACCCGGCGAAGGGGTTAGCGCCCAGGATCAGTCGGGAGACATTCAGTCCGCAGAACTTAACGGTAGGAAGAGTATGGACCATAGCCGGGAGTATATCAGGGACTATGCGGTTGTCACAGGGTTCTATGGGACTTTGGGCGCGGCATCGGTTTCCACGGCGATGCGGAACTTCCTGCTGGCGTAGCCGCTGTTTACCTCAAATTCACGTTCGGTGATGGTCCAGTTTTCACCGGCGATACCGAACAGGACGTGCATCCCTTTGCCCGTGGGCGGATTGTTGGGGTCGGTTTCGGGTTTGCGGGAGGGGTAGCTTTCCCGGTCGTTGGTGATCTCCCACCAGGGGGTGAACAGGTCATAGAAGCCCCAGGCGTTGGGCTTCTTTGACTTTACGGAAAGCGGGACTTTCGCGCCCTCTTCTCTGAAGAGTCCCTGGTCGCGGTATTTGTCGGGTAGGCCGGGGTTGGAGGTGCCGACACGGGCCATGTATTCCCATTCGGCGGCGGTGGGCATACGGACGTTTCGGCCGGTCTTTTCAGAGAGGATCTGACAGAATTTGGTGATATCGGTGACGGAAGGGTTTTCCACGGGAAGTTGGGCGCCCTTGGTCTTGCTGGGGTTGGCGCCCATAACGGCTTCCCAAATCTCCTGAGTGATGGGGATTTCAGAGATATAGATGGGCTTGGTCAGCGTAACGAGGTGTGGGACCTGCTCGACATAGCGGACGGCCACGTACATCGGTTCATCCATGTAGAGTTTCCCGGGCGGGACTTTGATGCAGTTGAGCGTGAGAGTATCGCTCACCTTGATGACCAGCGGATCTTTATCGGGCATGACGAAGGGCTTGTCCGGCCGGAGCATCTTCTCGGGATAGTTCAGGCCTTTGAGGCCAAGGGCCTGATAGGATGAGGCCTTGATCCACTTTCTGCCATCCTTCTCATAGACGATGCCGGTGACGGCGTAGGCGGCGGCGCAGTGGCAGTAGTGCTTGGAACCTGGGGCGGGCATGTCCTCGGGCATCTTGGCTGGGCTGTCGGGGGCGATGAAGTACTTCAGTTGGCTGCCGAACTGCTCATCGAGTTTCTGGGCGGCATCGGCATCGAGGCCCGCGTCTGGATAGAACTCATCCATGACTTTCTTGACCCTGGCGGCAATCTCGGGAGAGCCGTCCACGGCCACCATGACGATGACATGGTCTTCGGCTTTGGGCTCCTGGGCAATGCACATGGCGTTGCACTGCAACGCGCCTTTGAGGGTTAGTTCCGGGCCGGCGAGTGCTTCCTGGCCGAAGCTGGGGCAGGTGAATCCAATCAACAATCCCGCTGCAAATCCCAAAGCATAGAGTCTTCCGACCATACGGGCCCTTTCATTGAGTCGTCTGAAACTTCCGGAATGCTATCCGAAGAGCGGGCAGATCAGTACACTTTTCTTCTCAAACAGGTGAGGAGGAGGTTCGTATGGCAAAGACGATGAAGTTTCCGAAGGGATTCGTGTGGGGCGCGGCGACGGCGGCTTATCAGAACGAAGGTGGCTGGAAGGCGGATGGGAAGGGGCCGTCGATCTGGGATACGTTCTCGCATATCCCCGGCAAGACGTTCAACAATGACAATGGGGACATCTCCTGCGACAGTTACCACCATTACAAGGATGATGTGGCGGCGATGAAGTGGGCGGGGATGAACGCGTACAGGTTTTCGATATCCTGGCCGCGGGTGATGCCTGCTGGTCGTGGCAGAGTGAATGCAAAAGGCCTGGCCTATTACGATAGGTTGATCGATGAATGCCTTAAGGCGGGGCTGGAGCCGTTTGTCACCATGTACCATTGGGATCTGCCTCAGGCGCTGGAGAACAAAGGCGGCTGGAGGAAGAAGGCGACGGCTCTTGCGTTCCATGACTATGCGGTCGAGTTGGTGAAACGGTATTCGGATCGTGTGCGGAACTGGATGCCGATTAATGAAGCCCCGATCTTTGTTCACGCGGGGTATAAGGCGGGGATTCATGCGCCGGGGGCGAAGGAGAGCTGGAAGGTCGTGAACCAATGTGCGCACAACTCGCTGCTGGCACATGGTCTGGGCGTTCGGGCGGTCAGGGCGTATGCGAAGCAGAAGAGCGAGACGGGGATCGCGCATCCGGTGTTTGCCAGCCCGGCGAGCAGGTCGGCCGCCGATATGAAGGCGGTCGAGCTTTGGTATCAGTCGGATTTTCTGGGCGGGCAGTTTTTGTGGCCGATGTGCAACGGCGGATATCACAAGGCATTCCTGAAGCGGGCGGGGAAGGATGCGCCGGATTTCACTGACGAGGATATGGAGGTCATCGCCACGAAGAATGATTTTCTGGGCGTGAACGTGTATTTCGGGCCGATCATCGCTGCCGATGGCAAGGGCGGGTACAAGGAGGTGCCGCCGCCGGATGATGTGCAGCGGACCTCGATGCACTGGCCGGTCTTGCCGGATTGCATGTACTGGGCGGTGAAGCTCTCGGAGAAGTTATTTAACGTGGACAAGCTGTATGTGACGGAGAACGGGGCTTCGTTTGTGGACACGATATTGCACGATGGGAAGATCCATGACCTGGAGCGAGTGAAGTTCTTCCGGAGTTATCTGCGTGCGCTGCACAGGGCGATGCAGGAAGGCGCGCCAGTGAAAGGGTATTTCGTTTGGACGCTTTGCGATAACTTCGACTGGAACAGCGGGTATGGGGACAAGCTTGGGATCTTTTATACGGATATGGTGACGGGCAATAGGCAGCCGAAGGAGAGTGCGCGGTTCTTCAGGGAGACGATCAAGAAGAACCGTCTTGGTTGAAGAAGTCGGGGCGAAAAGAGCGGCCGCCCGGGTGGGCGGCCGCTGTGGTGAGACTGGTTGTCGCCTGTTGCGTTAGCGATCGAACTGGGCGTCGAAGGCGATGGCGGAAGGTTTGAAGTTGACCTTCTTCACGAACTCGCAGGCTTCTTTGGCGCCATGCTCGCGGTCCATGCGGCTGTCTTCCCACTCGACTGACAGGGGGCCCTGGTAGCCGATGTCGTTGAGGGCGACGATGATCTCTTCGAAGTTGATGTCGCCGTGGCCGAGCGAGCGGAAGTCCCAGAAGCGGCGCGGGTCGGCGAAACTGGTGTGGCCGCCGAAGACGCCGGCGTCGCCGGTGCCGTGGCCCCACCAGGCATCCTTCATGTGCACGTGGAAGATCTTGCTGGCGAAGGTGCGGATGAACTTCACGTAGTTGACGCCCTGGTAGCCCAGGTGTGAGGGGTCGAAGTTGAAGCCGAAGCGCGGGTGGTTCTTGATGGCCTCGAGGGCGCGGGCGGCCGAGGCGATGTCAAAGGCGATCTCGGTGGGGTGGACTTCCAGGGCGAAGTTCACGTTGGACCTGTCGAAGGCTTCCATGATGGGGGCGAAACGTTTGGCGAAATCATCGAAGCCCTTCTGCCAGTAGGCCTGGTCGGTGGGAGGGAAGGCGTAAATGGCGTGCCATACGGAGGAGCCAGTAAAGCCGTTGACGATGCCGGGCTTCTTCTGCTGGTCCTTGTCGGGGCAGCAGTCCATGAACTTCCGGCAGGCCTTGCCGGTGTCCATCATCTTCTTGGCCGCTCGCTTGCGGACGCCTTCGGGGTCGCCATCGCCCCAGACATCGGGTGGAAGGATCGTCTTGTGGCGGGCGTCGATGTTGTCGCAGATGGCCTGGCCGACAAGGTGGCTGGAGATGGCAAAGCACTTTAGGCCATGGGCGGTGAGGACTTCCCACTTCTTGGTGCAGTAGTTCTTGTCGGCGAGGGCGGCATCCACATCAAAGTGGTCGCCCCAGCAGGCGAGTTCAAGGCCGTCGTAACCGAACATGCGGGCCTTGGTGCAGAGCTTTTCGAACGGCAGGTCGGCCCACTGGCCGGTGAAGAGCGTGACAGGTCGAGCCATGGTTTTCTCCTTCCTCTAAAGGGGTTGGTATCTGGGGGGCATGAAAGCAGGGGTGGGGGGGAATGTCAATTGGGGGAGACACAGTGATTATTGATTCTGTTAACGGGTATCTGGCAGGTGGATTTGCTAAGTTTCTTCACCGCGAAGACGCCAAGACGCCAAGACGCGAAGGATGCGGAAGCTGTCACATGCGTGTCTGATCTACTTCTCTTCAATGCAGTACAGGTTCTCCTGACCGCGGAAGTACATGCGCTTGCCTTCGAAGATGGGCGTGCTGGTCATCGTGCACTCCTGGTACTCCGGGCAGTATTGCGGGTTCCAGACGAAGTAGCCGTAGTTGCCGAGCGTCCGGCCCTTGTAGGTGCCCCGCAAGGATCCGTCGACAACGAAGCTCGCCTGGGACAGGAGCTGAATCCGGTTCCGGGCCACTTCCTCGTACTTCCGCCCGGGCCTAATAATGATCGTGACGCCGGTGGAGCCCATCAGGTAGATATACGACCCGGCCAGCGTGGGGCTTGCGCCGCAGTAGTACCGCCCTCGCTCGGCTTGGAAGAGGTCGAGCGGCAGTTCCTGGCGATAGACCAGCGCCTGCGTTGCCGCGTCGAACACCATCAGCACGCCGTTGCCGGTGACGAAGTATGCCAGGCCATCGTGAATCAGCGGCGACGCCTCCAGCCAGTGGCCCTGGTAGAAGTTCAGGCCCAGGAGGTTCTGCTCGGGTTCCTTCCAGGTGATAGCCTTGGCCGGTTTGACCGTCACTCCGCCGTCGGGTGCGGGCTCGATCGGGTTCACGGCCAGGGCCGCGCCCAGGGACTGCCACGCCAGCCCATCGCTAAAGACGGGAGTCGCGTCGAAGTTGCCGTACCCCTGGCTGCCGAAGACCTTGCCGTCGCTGGCTCGCATGACGATGTTCCCGCCGGGGCAGAGCACATAATCCGTTCCCGCCAGAGAGAAGCGGCTCAGCGAACCGAACCAAATCCGCCAGCTCTTCATCTTTTCGAGGTCCACCGACCATTTCACGGCCCCATCCGCAGCGCTCAGCGCTGTGACCGTGCCGTCCAAGATGACGAACTTCTTGTCGGCCATGACCGGCGAACCGAAGAAGCCGTGGTGCTGGTGCTTGGGCTGCTCGTATCGGATCCACTGGCGCTTGCCGTCCAGGTCGTAGCAGGCGCTCACGCCGCGCTCGACGAAGGTGTAGACCCGCTGCCCGTCCGAGACCGGTGTCGGGATCGTCCACCAATCCGGTTCGCCCTGCTCCTTGGGCCGCGTGTACTTCTCGTCCACCTGCAGCATCAGCTTGTCCAGTTCCGCTTCGAGGCTTGTCTCCTCGTACACCGCCTTCGCCGTCGGCCATTTGCCGGCCACGAAGTCGGTATAAAAGGCGTCCCGCTTTGCCGCCAGGGCGTCCATTTGCGCGAACACCTCGGGCTTGGCCTTGCGTTCTTCGGCGGTCGCGGCGTCGTAGGGGCTGTTGGGCCGGACCCACAGAAGTTTACCGGTCTTCTTTTCAACGCAGACAAGGTTGTAGGGATGTGCCGTGGTGAAAATCATGTCGCCGACGATGATGGGCATGGCCTGTGTCGTTCCCGGCATCGGCGCGATCCAGGCGATGTTGTTCTCGACAAAATCTCGCGGTTCCTCCACCGGCCAGAAGCGGCACCGCACGTAGCAGGTGGGCGGGAAATCCTCAGCCTTGGCAACCCGCGGGGTGAGCTTGAAGAGGAAGCGATTCCACCCCTTTTCCAGGGCCAGCGAAATCGTCGGACCGCAGTCCGCCGCTCCGGCCGGCGTCTCCGGGATCATCTGGATCGCCTTGCCGTTGAGCCAGATCCCGACGCCCCGGCCATGGACGAAGTGGAACCAGATCTTGGTCGGCTTCTCGACATAGAGGCAGGCCTGGGCGTAGCCGGCCTGATCTTGGTTCATCTTGCCCAGTACGCGGAAGAGGTCGATGAACGAGTCTTCCACCGTGATCTTCTGCCAGATGGCGTCGCCGAGCTTGTCCCCTTCGATCGGGGCGAAGGATGCCTCGCCGGGTAGTAGCTCCTCCTTGATGGCCTTGATCGGGTCCTCGCATTTCACCGGCCCGGCCACAAGCCACTCGGTAAAGAAGCCAAGCGTGGCCGGCACGCCGCCCGCGCCCGCGCCCGCAGCGGCGGATTGATCTTTGGGCACGGCTGCAGCGCACCTGAACTCGCCCAGTTGCTTGAGGCTGCGGCCCCAGCGCAGCGGAGGCGTGGCGCCCGGATACTTCCCGCTGCCATCTCCGCGCCAGCCGACCGGCTGCTCGGAAGTCGGCCGGAAGTCCGTCGAACCCAGCGATGCCGCATTGGAACTCGCCGGAGGCCTGTCCAGCGACGATTGCGCCAGAGCGCCGATAGATAGAAACGCCAGGGCCATCAGCAAGAGCAATGATCTCATGTCGGTCTCTCTCTCAAACACCAGGAACCCATGAGGAGCCTCAACAAGCCGCTCTCGCGAGCCCTTGGCGAATCCGATCTAATTGGCCTTCCGTACGATGTAAAGGCACGGCCGCCGCTTGACACCTTGGGCGGGTGGCTGGGATCGCTGCAACTCCGCTAACCTTCGAAGCAGACGTCCGCTGCCTCCAGCGCCCCGCGGAGCTTCGCATACGGCAGCTCCCGCGTGCTCCAACCATTCCCAGCACACAGCGCCGCCGCTGTGCCGGCCGCCTGGCCCTGCCCCATGCAGCACACCGTATTGCGGGTGGACATATGGGCATCGTGGTTCGACGTGATCATCATCCCCGCCACCAGCAGATTCTCCACTCCCGCCGGCCGCAAGGCCCGATAGGGGATCCCATACGTTCCCCCATTCCTGATCTGCAACCGCGGCGCTGAGTCATGGAACCCATACACCATCACCTCATCCTCAAAGTGCCGTCCCTGCAGCACATCCTCCAGCGTGATGTCATAGTCACACTCCACCAGCCGCCCGCGGCGGATGCACAGCGACGGGCTCGACCGTGTGATAAACGCCTTTTCGCATCCTGGCACAAACCGCCGGAACAGACCAACCGCCTTCTCCTGACGCTTGCGCAGTTCATGCTCCGCCTTCGCTACCGCATCGCGATCGGTCGGGCTCACCGCAAGCTTGATGTTGAGCTTGAGGAACATGAAGTAATCATCGTGCACCGATGTGATTACCGGCGACATGCCGATCGCATGCATCTCTCGGGCAAATTCCGGCGGGAACCGCCCCCCATGCGCATCAAGCCGCACAATCTGCCCCGCTCGGCCGCCGCGCACTCCCTCCGCCCGCTGCGTCAACGCCCCGCACGACTGCAGAAACTCGTGGTACCGCTCAATGGATACCCCGCCAATGCCAATCGAGTTGGCTACGGGATAGTCATTGGGCTCCGTGAATCTCGCCCCCGCGTGCGCTGACAGGTCCGCATACCCCGTCGTATCCACAAACGCCCTGGCCATCAGCGCCTCGCGGCCGGATCGGCTCTCGACGACCGCCGCCGTCAGCCGCGAACCATCCCGGACCGCTCCCACCAGCAGCGTATTCACAAACACCTGCACCCCCGCCTCGGCCAGCATCTCAAACGCCACCAGTTTATACAGCTCCACATCAATCGCCGTGCAGACCGAGTCATAGTCGAACCCCACCGACATCTCGGCATGGCCGCTGGTACCGCCGCGCTTCGCCAGACGATCAACGATCTCCTGCGCAATCCCCCGCACCACCTGGCGCTTCTGGACCCCCGGAAACGCCTTCCACAGGTTGTAGAACGAATGCAGCGCTGTCCCGCCTTCCACAGCGATCCCGCCGACATACCCCTTGCTCTCCACCAGCGCCGTGCGCGCCCCAATCCGCGCTGACGCGACCGCCGCCGGCACTCCCGCCGTACCACCGCCGGCAACCACCACATCAAACTCACGCGCTGGTAGCGTCCGCGCAGGCTCCTGAATCGTTCGCAAGATCTCTTCTCCTGATGGCCACGCATTCTCCGCCCCTGGGCCCTCTGTTTCAACACCCACACAGGCCTATCTGCACGTGAGAGCGCAGGATCTTCAGGCTCATCAGATGAGCCCCTTGGCACGCAACCGCGCTTTGCCCGGCGAATCGGGCGCGGCAGTGCGAAGCTGCTCATATTCGCGCATGTGGGCCGCGATCTGGGACTCGAGTTCCGCCTGATAATCGAAGTAGTATGCCAGGCCAGCACAGATCTGGGCAATCGAGAGATGCGGATACTGAAGATGCATCTCCTCCGGACCGGTACCGTGGGCCAAATGGTCGGCCGCGATCTCGACGACTTTTACGTTACTGTCGTCAATCCACGCGATGCCGCGTTCGTCGAGGTTCACGTGATAGGTTCTGGTCATCGTCATGGCCATGCTGATTCTACGTCCTTCAATCATTGATCTGTAAGATTAAAGGTATATACCGTACTCCCAACACCGGCGGAGAATGCGATGAAAAAGAAGAGCTATTACGAACGTTTCATGGCAATGACAGACGCTCAACGCGACGCCGAGGTGGCGAAGTATGATCAGGAGGACCTGAGCATGGGCAAGCCGCTGACACCTCAGCAGCGCAAGCAATGGAATATGGCAAAGCGCCGAGGCCGGCCGGCGAAGCACCCATCCCAGCGGGCGGGGCGAGGTCTTGATGACGCTGCCGCCGGAGTTGCTTAAACAGACAGATCACTATGCCAAAGCACACGGAATGAGTCGCGCGGCAGTGGTGGCCCAGAGCCTGAGGGCCGTTGTCGCGGCGTGAACAGGTTGCGGGTGGGGGGGGCAAAGAGTTGGAAGTAGATACGTCCCCCTTGTCTTCTTCCCCCTTGTCTTCTCTGCCGCCGGAGTTGCTTAAACAGACAGATCACTATGCCAAAGCACACGGAATGAGTCGCGCGGCAGTGGTGGCCCAGAGCCTGAGGACCGTTGTCGCGGCGTGAACAGGTTGGGGGTGGGGGGGGGCGAAGAGTTGGAAGTAGATACGTCCCCCTTGTCTTCTCCCAGCCTGTCAAAAGGCTGAGATCCCATCGGTCGTGTTTCCGAGGATATTGACATCTTCCTCGATCCAGATGCGTTCCAGCCACGACTGGGCAACAACGCGATCGACAGAGAGCTCAAGAGGCTTCGCGATGCGATTGGACGGCACCCAGGCTTGGATTTCATTGCCACAGCACATTCTGGCTATGAGCCGGCGGACCCTCTCTTGGGCGAACCTGCCATCGCTTCGGTTTGGCCGCGGGCGTAAGATGGGGCATCGCGCCAGTGCGCTAAAGGAGTTGGCTCCGATGAGAAGTGGACAAGGGTCCGTGTTGCGGGCGTTAGGCGTGATCTTCGCTGTTCTGGCGATCACTTGGCAACTGCGCGCCGCGGATACGGTCGTTGGCTGGCGCGGAGATGGCAGTGGGCGCTATCCCGATGCCAGGCCGCCGACCCAGTGGTATCTGCAGGAGGATGGGCAGTCCAAGAACATCCTGTGGAAGACCAAGCTGCCGTGCTACTCCTGGTCAACACCGGTGATCGTGGGCGAGAAGATCTTTACGCGCTGCGAACCTTACGACCTGACCTGCCTGGATAAGAACACGGGCAAGCTGCTGTGGATCCGGTCGCACCCGCCGATAATGGCGGTGAGCGATCAGCAGAAGAAGGACAATCCCGCCATTCGTGCAATCGACCCCGTCCTCGATGAGTTGCAGAAGGTGAACGATGCCTTTGTTGCTCAGGGCTGGTCGAAGGAGCTTTACAAGCAGAAATACGACTTGCAGAAGAAGATCAACGACATGACGGCCGAGGCGGATGAGCAGTACCGTCTGCCCAAGGACATGTACGTGGAGAGCTGGGCAGGATATACGGGGTCTACTCCTTGCTCGGATGGGAAGTTCATCTATCTCACCTCAGGATCGGGGATCATCGCGTGCTATGACCTGGATGGGAATCGCAAGTGGGTCCGCTATGAATCGCTGTCGTCGATATGGGGTGAACATGGCTCGGCCTGTTCGCCAGCGCTGGTCGGCGACAAGCTGGTGGTCAAGACAAAGAAGTATGCGGCATTGGACAAAAAGACAGGCGAAGAGATCCTGACCTTTGCTCCAAAGGGCGGCAACGACTCTTACACCATCCTCCCGTTTCGCGCTGGCGGCGAGGACTATGTCATTGCCGGCGGGAACTTCCTTCGCATGCGGGATGGCAAGTCGGTCTTCTATGCCGACTTGTGCAATATGGTCACCACCAACGACAACATCGCCTATTTCGCGACGTTCGGACACACCTACTGGGCCCGATGGGAGCCGGCGGCCAATGGTGAACTGACTGTTTCGGCGTTGATCAAGGGGGAATACTCGAGAATCACGTTCCCCGTGGATGACCCCAAGCTCAAGTGGGAGCCGATGCATAGCTTTTACACCGCATCGCCGCTGTACCACGACAAGCTTCTGTATTGCCTGTCGAACTGGGGGAAGCTGGTGGTGCTTGATACGGAGAAGTCCACTCAGGCAGAGGGCCTGGTCTATTCGAAGAACTTACCGTTCACGTTCAAGAACCCTAAGGGGCGCAAGAGCATCGGGATGGGCATCGGTGCCAGCCCGGCTCTGGGGGGCAAGTACATTTATATGATCGACTCGGCCGGCTGCACGATTGTTATGGAGCCGGGACGGGAATACCGGCAGGTGGCGATGAACTGCATCGATTACACGGTGCCGGAAGGTTGGGAACCGAAACACTGGCTTGGGCCGCACCATGAACAGACCGAGGCGAGCCTGGTGTTTGACGGCGCCCGCATCTACATTCGCGGCGAGCAGTTCCTGTACTGTGTGGGGGAGCAGTGATCACTTTCGCGATGTGTATCAGTACGCTGTGCGCAATTCCATTGGTCGTATTCCGACCTGTCCGGTCGCGTTGACGGGCGCCATCTAGTACTTGTTAGCGTCGCTGGGGATGCGCGGGCCGGGGTGTCCGCGCGTGTTGCCCAAAAGCCATTGGTAGAACTCGTCGCCGCCGTAGTACGGGTCCCAGATGTCGTGGCCGGCATGGGGGATCAGCGTGAAGCGAATGTTGGCCCCCACGCCCATCAAAAGCTTCACCATGTAGATGTTGCCCTTGGTGAAGTCGTAGGCGTCTTCCCCGTCTTTGCGATCGTCGCTGCCGACGACGGCCCAGATGGGCAGGTTCCTAAGCCTCTGGCCCACGATCTGCGGATCAACCAGCTTCTCGTCAATGGCTCGCCCGCAGAACGGGGCCGCGGCGGCAAAGCGCTCGGGGAACTCGATCGCAGTCCGCCACGACCCTGTGCCCCCGAAGCTGAACCCCGTGACGTAGATGCGGTCCGTGTCGACCGGGTACCGCTGGCACACCTCGTCCAGGACGGCCACGTTGTACTGGGCCGCGCGAGCTTCTTCCATGCTCATCACGCCGTTGATTTGCGGCGTGAGCACGATGAAGCCAAATCTCTTGCGGAACTCCGGGTCGGACTTCACCAGGCGCGGCGTGCCGTGCTCGCATACCCTCTCAATCATCGGGCCCACTTCGCCCTTGCCGTGCAGGAACAGGATCAACGGGTACTTTTTGGGGGACTCACTCGGGCGGAAGTCATCGGGCAGGAAGATCGAGTATCGGCCGGGATAGGGCCGGCCCTCAAGTGTCCACGGAAAGCGCACGTAGTGATTGCCCGGGGCCAGCGGCGCCATGTCGAGCAGCATGTCAGGGGGCGTCACGGTCTGGGGCTGGGCGCGGGCGGCGGCAGCGCTTTCCAGCAGCAGCATCGCACCGCCCCAGTTGCCCATGTCGTTGGCGTAGCTCACGCTGGCGTGCCTGGACTCCAGGACGAGGTTCCTCGCGTTGCGCAGATCAACGCTGAGCAACTTGGGTTGGTCCGCGGCCCGCATGACACCGGTATCGACAACCTTTCGACCATCGACCCAGACCTCAAAGATCGTGCCGGCGTCCGGAGGCGCGGCCTTGTCGGTCCCTACCACGGATACAAACCGCGTCGCGGCACCCTTGAGGTCCACCGCCAGACGACAGATGGCCAGCGTGCCCAGGCCGTGCGCATAGACCGTGTCGCCGAGGGTCAACCGGCCCCGGCGCGCGTTAAGCCGGGCGTGCAGCGGATGGTCCCAGTACTCCCGGGATTGCCAGGCGTTATTGAGGTCCAGCCGCTCAATCCAGAGGGCGTTTTCGGGTAGTTCCTTACCGCGAAGGATATCGATGGCCTGCGCCATTTCCGCTCCCGCTCCCGCCCTCGCTCCCGCAATGCCCGGCACACCCGGCGTAGCGGCCGGGGATGTCGATACGTCGCTGATCAGCGGGAGGACCGGCATGACCGGGGGCGCAACGGCCGCGGGCTGCGTCGCGGCAGGGGGGTTGGCGGCAACAGCCCCGGGGGCAGCGCGCGCCACCGGCTGCAGACTTAGAGCAGCAACGATCCACGCGGCTACTAGATAGCCGCCTGCCAACTTCACCGCATGATGCATGATACGGGCTGGGGGCATTAACATCCTTCTCATGCGCCCCCAAACAAGTGGGGGCCATTGAACCGTTGGTATCACCTTCCCAGACACATCGCTCTCTCCATCAATGCGGTCTGTATGCTCTGGCGAGTGCTTTCGGGCGTGCAACGAGTGTTGGCGTGCTCTCCCCGCAGGCATTCCAGGAAATAGCGCATTTCTCTGAAATAGCCTGATTCCTGCGGTATCTGTATGCCCGGGATTGCGCCCTTCCAGAGTTGGCTGACCTTGAAGCCGATGTTCGTGCCGGGATGGTATTCCACGGTGGCATTTTCAAAAAAGGCCGTGTAGCCCATTCTGAAACCGGAGTACATCCAACTCCCTCGAATGGTCAGGATCGTGGACGAGCCGTACTGCCAGATGGAGGTTATATCATCGACTCCGCCGGTCTGCCCGATCACGCCTCTGGCGGTTATTTTGTCCGGCCGGCCGAGTGCCGAAAGGGCCCAGTCGACGTCATGAACGTGCAGATCCAGAATCGCGCCTCCGGAGCGCTTGTGATCATTGAACCAACTGCCCTCAACGTGATAGGACGCGTTTCGCTCCATCATCAGTGACTGCAGTTTCCCATAGCGGCCGTCTTGGATGCAGGCCTGCAGGTATTCGTACTCCGGCCAGAAGCGGATGCACTGGCCGATCATCAACTGGCGGCGGTTTCGATCTCTGGCGGCGATGACACGGTCGCAGTCCTCCACGCTCAGAGACATGGGTTTCTCGCAGAAGACGTGACACCCGGCATCCAGCGCCATGATCGAGTAATCGGCATGCAGGTTGGTCGGTGTCGTGATAACGACCAGATCGAGTTTTTCCCGGGCCAGCATCTGGGCGAAATCGAGATATGGCGTGGCGGTCTTCACGTCGAAGGCGCCCTGTTCGGCGGCGATGTTGAATTTCACCTCGGTGGCCGACAGTTGCGCGGGGTTGATATCACAGACCGCCTTCACTGCAACGCCGTCAAGTTTCGATAGTGAGTTGGCATGCACATGCCCCAGTGCGCCAAACCCGCAAATACCTGCATTCAACATCTTTAGCACCTTTAGAAACGGTTTTAGGGGAGAGCAAGGGATGATTCGACGCGCAGTTGCGCTCTCGTGAGAGGGCCTAGCCGCGAGCTCAATTCCGCCCGGAGACGCCTCCGAACTGTTATGCGAAATGTACCAACACTGTCCGTAGCAGCAAGAACTACGTGCGCCTGCCAGAGGAACAGAGAGGAAGGTATAGTACCCCCATGGACTGGCCGCGGGTTATTCTGCATCTGGATATGGATGCGTTTTACGCATCGATCGAGCAGCTCGATCGGCCGGAGCTGCGCGGGAAGCCGATTCTGGTGGGGCATGACGGGCCGCGAGGTGTTGTCTCGACCGCGAGCTATGAGGCCCGGAAGTTTGGCTGCCACTCGGCCCAGCCGATGGTGACGGCGAAGCGGCTGTGCCCACAGGCGATCGTCGTCCCGGTGCGGATGGAGCGCTATAGCGAAGTGTCCGGGCGAATATTCGGCATCTTCGATGAATTCTCACCTCTGGTGGAGCCGTTAAGCCTTGATGAGGCGTTTCTGGATCTGACCGGCACGGAGCATATCCACGGGACGGCCATAGAGGCGGCGCGGAAGCTCAAGGCGCGGATTCGGCAGGAGGTCGGTGTTACCGGGTCGGCCGGTGTGGCGGCGTGCAAGTTCATTGCGAAGCTGGCTTCGGACCTGCAGAAGCCCGATGGGCTGACGGTGATTGGCCCGGAGGATCTGGATTGCGTCCTGCCGCCGCTGCCGATCACGAAGCTCTGGGGTATCGGCAAGGTGACCGGGAAGCGCCTGGAGCCGCTGGGATTGAGGACGATTGGGGATCTGCGCCGCCGGGGACTGGATGGGCTGCGACAGGTCCTGGGAAATGAGGCGCAGTGGTACTGGAACCTGGCGCATGGCATCGATGATCGGCCAGTTATTCCTGATCATGATGCCAAGAGCATTTCAAACGAGACGACGTTTGGCACGGATCTGGCGGATGCCCAGCAGGTGCGGGATGTGCTGCTGGACTTGACGGAGAACGTGGCCGCCCGGTTGAGAAGGTCAGGGCTCAAAGCGGCGGGTGTGCATATAAAGGTGCGGTTTGGGGATTTTCAGACCATTACGCGGTCGGCGACGCTGCGAGAGCCGACCGACGTGACGGCCGAGCTTTGGGCGGCAGCCCGTGGGCTGTTCGATGAGTGGGGGCGGGGTTTCCAGCCTGTTCGTTTGATCGGGATTGCGGCTGAGCGGCTGACCGCGGGGTCGGTGCAGCAGCTATCGCTGTTTGCCCATCCGGAGCAGGTTCGGCAAGAGAAGCTCGATGCCCTGACGGATCGGATCAACAGCCGGTTCGGCAAGCGGGCCATCCGCCGCGGCGGGGCGTGATGCTACGGCTACAGGACTTCAAAGGCTTTGGGATAAGAGCCAAGGACGGTGAGCTGGAGGCAGTGCTCGCGGGTGGCGGCGACAGCTTTCTGCATGGCCGGGTCATCCTGATGGCCGACGGCGTCGATAAAGAAGTAATACTCCCAGTTGACCTTTTTGGAAGGGCGTTTTTCGATGTCAGTGAGGTTGATGCCGTTGTCGCGGAAGACGTCGAGAACCTCGGCAAGGGCACCGGGCTTGTGGGCGGTGGTGAACATGATGGCGGTTTTGTCTTCGCCGGAGCGTTTGGCCGTCTCACGTCCGATAACAAAGAAGCGGGTGACGTTTTCGGGGTTGTCCTCGATATTCTCGAAAAGGACGGTCATGCCGTGGATCTGGCCGGCGATGGCAGAGGCGATGGCGGCAGCGCCGGGTTCGATGGCGGCAAGTTCGGCGGCCCTTGAGGTGGAGGCGGCCGGCTGGACATCGCGGTCTTTGGCGATGGCCTGCAGCCAATTGCGGCATTGGGCGAACACTTCGGGCTTGGAGTAGATGCGTTTGACCTTCTCCCAGGGCTCTTTGGCGAGGAGGTTGTGATGGACATTAATCAGCACTTCAGCGCAGATCCTGGCCGAAGACTGCAAAAACGCGTCCAGGGTGTCGACAATTGACCCGCCGATGGAGTTTTCGACAGGCACCAGGCCATGATCTATATGGCCACGGGCAACTTCGGCGAAGACGGAAGCGATGTCGGTGAGGGGCACATATTCGACGGAAGCGCCGAATTTTCGGATGGAAGCGGCGTGGGAGAAGGTACCGGCGGGGCCGAGATAGCCGATGCGCAGGGGGCGTTCGAGGGCGAAGGAGCCGCTCATTAATTCACGATATACCGCCTCAAGACAGCGGGAGGGCAGGGGGCCGGGATTGAGCTTGCGGATGCGGTCGAGGACCATTTTTTCACGATCAGGGGCGTAGATGGGGGTGCCGGAGGTCTGTTTGACCTTGCCCACCTGGACAACGACTTTTGCCCGCTCGTTGAGGAGGCGAACGATCTGCTCGTCGACGGCGTCAATCTGCACACGTAACTCATCGAGAGATGGGAGTTTGGACTTGGGATCGCTCATGGTAGGGGTTTTTAGCCGCGGATGTCAGGTGCGTCAAAGACCGAAGCGTTTTTGTTTGCATGATTTGCAGAGTTCGCTTACCATGTCCGCCACCCTCTTTAGAAGAGGGAATCTGTCTGTGTTTGGTAAGGTGCCAAATGCAGCTTGCCGACGCAGACAAGGTCGTGGGCATGGGCTTGTGTGCCTGCGAGTTAGGCTGTTCGTCATAATCGTGTGACGTGCGGTCTGACGGTGCCGGAAGATGTCGCCCGGCATCCCACTCAAGTCGGCAAGACTGCCGCCGAGGGAGGCAGTCATCGGCCCTTGATCTCAGGCTATTGGGATCTGGGGAAGTGTGGCGAGAGTGATGATCGGTTTTCGCTCGATTACTGTGTTGTTACTCTCATGGACGGTAAGGCACCACTTACCGGGGAATCGAATTTCCTCGAATGCCTGAAATAAAGGCAAAGGAGAGGCGTCGTGTTTGTTAATCGCTCGAGCCGGAACTCTTCGACGGAGAAGTCGGTTTCCCAAGGTATCCTTATGGAACACAGGAAAACCCAGCGCCGTGCAGCTGTCATCGGATTGGCAGTTGCTGCAACAGTTTCGGTTGTTTCGGTCACATGGACGCGGCTTCATGCTGAAGCCACGACTCCAGATACCGCGGCAGCCCGTCCCTTGTCCCTGGCCGATGCTGCGGCGAGCGATTCTGACCTGCTAAAGCAGGCGGTCGCGCAGTACAAAGCCAAACAGTACGAGGATGCCAAGGCGACCTTGGCGCAAATCAATGCCGCCAATCTTGCGGGCTCCGACCAGCGGACACTCGCTTCGACAGGTGACGATGTCGAGAAGGCGATTGCCGGACGGGCCGAAGCGAAGGCCCGCTTTGAGGAAGCCGAGACAAAGATGGCTGGCGGCGACCTGGTCGAGGCCAAGCGGCTTTACAAATCCGCGGCCGACAGCAAGTTTGTCGATGACGGCACCAAGCAGAAGGCGCGTGAGCAATCTGCAGCCGTCGATGCCATGCAGGAACAGCAGGCCGGCGAGCAGAAGGCGATGTACCAGCAGGCGAAGCGCGACTTCGACGCTGGCAACTATGCCGAGGCCAAAGGCGCGTTTGAGAAGCTTTATCAATCGGGCTACAAAGCCCCGATGTTCCAGGGAAGCCCCAGCGACTTCCTGAAGAAGATCGATCAGAAGACGGCGGTTGCCGCTGAGACGCCTGCGAAGCCGGCCGAGGTGACGCCCGCGGTTGCGCCGGCCGTCGACACGAAGGCTGCCGAGGAACAAGCCAAGGCTGATAAGAAGGCTGCCGAAGAGGCGGCCAAGGCACAGCAACAGAAGGCCAAGGAGGCCTATGCTGCTGGTCTGGCGGCCTTGAAGGCTAATGACTTTGCCACCGCTCGCGCACAGTTCAAGGCGGCCGACGAAGCCGGGTTTAAGCCCGGCATCTTCCAGGCGCCTGCTGCCAAGATGCTCGCGGAAGTAGATAAGGCTGAAGCCAAGGCCCAGCCGGTAGCGACAGAACAACCTGCCCAACCCGAGGCGCCCAAGGCCGCGGCTCCTGCCGTGCAGGCCCCGGCGGCCGAAGCTCCCAAAGCTGAGGCGCCCAAGGCTGAAGCCCCGAAGACGGAAACGCCGACGGCGGCAACACCGGCCGCTGAGGCACCGAAGGCGGAGGTTGCCCAGGGTGAGGCTCCGGCGGCCGATCCCAATGCCGCGAAGCAGGCGTATGCCGCTGGTCTGGCTGCCCTGAAAGCAGGCGACTATGCGACTGCCCGGACGCAGTTCCAAGCGGCAGATGCCGCGGGGTTCAAGCCGGGCCTGTTCGAAGCTTCGGCTGCCAAGATGGCAGCCAACGTCGATCAGGCCGAGGCCGATGCCAAGACCAAGGCTGAAAAGCAGGCAGCCGATGCTCAGGCGAAGGTCGATAAAGAAGCTGCCGAAGCCAAGGCCAAGGCCGATAAGCAGGCAGCCGATGAGGCTGCCCGTGCCGAGCGTGACGCTGCCAAGGCCCAGGCGGAGGCTGACAAGACCTCGGCCGCGACCCGTCAGGTTGCTGCCCGTGAACAGTACAAGACCGGCTTAACTGCCCTGAAGGCAGGCGATTACGTTGCCGCCCGCGCGGGGTTCAAAGCCGCAGATGAAGCGGGCTTCAAGCCCGGTTTGTTTGAGGCCACGGCCGCCAAGATGCTTGCGGAAGTGGACAAGGAAGAAGCCAAGGCGCAGGGCAAGACGGGGCAAGCGGTTGCCGAGGCCCCCAAGGCCGAGACGCCAGCGGTTGAAGCCCCCAAGGCTGAGACACCCAAAGTTGAGCAGCCGGCGGCTGAGACTCCCAAACCCGAAACTCCGAAGGCGGAAGTGCCCGCAGTCGCCGCAAATCCGGCTCAGTCTGATTTGGAAGCCACGGCCAAGATGGAACAGATCCGTCAGCAGGCGAAGGCTTATGATTCCCAGCGTCTGGTGGACAAGGCGCGCCAGGCTCAGCAGGAGGGCCGCACAGCCGATGCGTTGGATGCCTACACGAAAGCTGTGGAAACCGATCCTTCCAACCAGGCTGCTGTGGACGGTCGGAATCAGATTCTGACGCTGGAAGGCCGGGCACCGGTCGCCACAACACTGCTTGATCGACAGGCGCAGGCAAATCTGGCCAAGAAACAGTACATCACCTATAGCTTTAATGAATCGGTTGACCGTACGCGGGCGGCGATTGCGCAGCACAACTTCAAGGTTGCGCAGATACAGCTCGATTCAGCGGCGGTCGCGAGACAAACAGATGCGAATCTGTTCAATCAGGACGAACTCAAGGCGTTTGATACCACGCTGGCCCAGGTCCAGGTTGAATTGAAGCAGGCGCAGCAGACGTTTGAAGCTTCTGAGAAACAGCGACTGGCCGAGGAGGCGCAGCGCGTCAGTGAAGCCCGCCAGGCGGCGTTGGACACCGAGCGTCGGGCAACCGTCGCGGCTCTGATCAAGGATGCCCGCCGGTATATCTCGCAGAACAAGTACCGCGAGGCGATGGCGACGATCGACCAGATTGTGGCTGTCGATCCGACAAATGATTATGCCACGGGCGTCCGCCCGCTGGTTGAGGATCGTTTCCTGCTTCAGGAACAAGCTCAGTACCGCGAGCAGTATAAGCGGAACCTCACCAAGTACCTGAACCGGGCTGAAGAGCAGCAGATTCCTTACGACGACATCTATCGTTACCCGACGAACTGGCCGGAGATCAGCGATGATCGTGACAAGTTGGTCCTGGAAGAACAGGGCCTTGGCGAACAGGATCGGGTTGTGCGTGCGGCGTTGGAGAAGAAGCAGCCGCTGGTGAGGTTTGACGGCACTCCATTCGATGAAGTGATTGATCTGCTTCGCGATACCAGCGGTGTGAATATCCTGGTGAACTGGAAGCAAATCGAACAGTCCGGTATCGATCGCAAGGCACCCGTGCAGGCGCGCCTGCGCGATGTGAAGCTAGCGAAGGTGCTGGATGTGGTGCTCGCTCAGGTCAGCACTGACCCGGTTAACAAGCTGACCTATACGGTGGATGAGGGTGTGATTACCATCTCCACCACGGCCGAGCTGTCAAACAATGTGGTCACGCGCGTGTATGAAGTAACGGACCTGATGCCCGATATCACGGCGACGATGAACGGTGGCGGCAACGGCGGCGGCGGCGGCGGTAATATCGGCGGCACCAGCGGCGGTGGCAACACCGGCGGCGGCAACCGAGGCGGCGGTGGCAACACCGGCGGCGGTGGCCGAAGCAGTGGCGGTGGCGGCGGTGGCCGAAGCAGTGGCGGCGGCGGCGGTGGTGGCCGAAGCTCTGGTAGCGTCGGCGGAAGCGGCGGCGGCAGCAATCTGTTTGGTGGTGGCGGCAGCGGCGGTGGCGGTGGTGGCAATGGCGGCAATGGCGGCAATACCTCCGCTACCATGGACGATATTACCGACCTGATCGTGAACACCGTTGATGTCAATACATGGGACACTGCGGGCGGTACCGGATCAATCCGGCCGTTCTACCCGAACCTGCAGTTGATTATCTCGCAGACTCCCGAGGTGCATCGCAATATTGAGAACCTCCTGGCGAAGTTGCGCGAACGTTCAGCGATCCAGGTGAACGTTGAAACCCGGTTCCTGACGGTATCGAGGAGCTTCCTCGAAGATGTGGGAATGGATTTCCAGGCCACGTACACACCCAACTCTGATAAGTGGACACCGATCAACATCGCCTCAGCCAGCAGCTTGTTCACGGCTGCACCGCAGACCGGCGTTCCCGGGTCGTTGGGCGCGCAAGCGCCTGCGATCAGGGTGGATGGCGCATACCTTGACGATTTCCAGGTCAGCTTCATTATCCGGGCGACGCAGGCGACGGTTTCGCAGTCGGTGGTTACAGCACCACGCGTCACCGTCTTCAACGGCGGTACGGCATACGTCAATGTCTCGACGGATCGGAACTACGTGTCAGGCTTTGATGCTTCCACGGTTCCTGGGGTTACCGGTGCCCCGCAGATCAGTACCGTATCCGATGGCGTGTACCTGGAAGTTTCCGCATTCGTCTCGCATGACCGCAAGTACGTCCGCCTGCAGCTCTTCCCGACGTTGACGAAGCTGCTGGGCATTGATCTGTTCACGTTCCAGCAGTCGGCGTCCGCGGTCGCCGGCAACACTGGCACCGTGGTTTCCTCTCCGACGTTGAGCGTGCAGCAGCCGGTGACGCAGACGATCGACCTGGCGGCCGACGTCAGCGTTCCCGATGGCGGCACGGTGCTGCTGGGCGGGCAGACGATTGCCGGCGAAATCGAGCGTGAGATGGGTGTTCCGATATTGTCGAAGCTTCCGATCATCAAACGGTTCTTCACGAATCGTTCGATGGCTAAGGACGAGTCGATTCTGCTGATCCTGGTCAAACCCACGATCATCATTTCCTCGGAACAGGAGCGTAAGCAGTTCCCGCTGCTCTCTTCGAAGATCAGCGGCCAGTAAAAGTTGTGATCATGGCCGCGGCGATGGGTCGGCGATCCATCTCCGCGGCCATGGAACTTGAGTGAGTGGGAGTATTATGATGCAGCAGCGAAAAGTGCGTACTGGTGCAGCGACGGGGGCGGCGAAGCTCGAACAATTGGAGCAGCGGCAGCTTCTGTCGACCACTTTGGATGGCGATGTCCTGCGCATCCTGACCGGTGCGAGCGCGGATATGATCGTGCTCACGCAAAGTGGAGGCAGCCTTAAGGTTCAGGAGAACCGCGACGCCTATCAGTTCGACAGCTCCCTGATTCGCAAGATCTCAATCGCAACCGGCGCCGGCAACGATCGCGTGCAGGCGTTGGGCGTGGTCATTCCCATGGAGGTCGACCTTGGCGCGGGCAATGACACGCTGATGGCGGACGGTGGTCACGACACCATTCACAGCGGCGCCGGTGCGGATCTGATCAGCGCCACTGGCGGCGACAACGAGATCTACACCGATACGGGAACGGACCGCGTCATAGCCCTCGGGGGCAAGGATACCATCTGGTCGGGCTCGCGCAGTGACCTGATTAACACCGGCACTTTGAATACCTCTTCTGTAAGCGGGAAGAGCAAGACCATCAACGTGGGCAAGGCGGCGGTGTACCACCCGATGTACACGGACGCGACTTACCAGCCAGGGGCCTTCCAGGCGAACGTTACGGGGTTTGATCCGAACCAGATTCGCCAAGCGTATGGATTTGGCGATTTCGATCCGAATGCCGGAGCAGGACAGACGATCTTCATCGTCGATGCGTTCACCGGCCTGCATGTTCAGGATGACTTCACCGCCTTCTGCAACCAGTTTGACCTTCCGGTTCCCACCGCAGACAACTTCCAGATCGTGAATGCCAGCGGCAAGGCGCCGGCGGTCGATTCCGGGTGGGACATGGAGATCATGCTCGACCTGGAGTGGGCCCGTGCCATTGCCCCGGCGGCAAAGCTCGTGCTGGTGCAGGCGGACTCAAGCATCGAGCAGGACATGTATGTGGCGATAAAGAAAGCCGCGGACATGGCTCAGAAGGTTGGCGGGATCGTGTCTATGAGCATCGGCCGCGACTTTGTCTACGACCCGACCGTTCCCGGTTATAGCGTGCTAACTACTCCCAGCATGGATTTGATCGAGACGATATTCCGTTCGCACCCCAAGGTGACCTTCCTGGCCGCTTCGGGCGACAATGGCAATTTGGATGTGGCATCGTACCCGGCGATGTCCCCGAGTGTGACCGCGGTTGGCGGCACCGTGTTGACACTGGACCAGGATGGCAACCAGACGGCCGAGGAGGCTGCGTGGATCGCGGGCGGCTCGGGCTATGCCCTGCAAGCCTGGTTTGAGCGCCCGGGCTACCAGAATGGCATCCCGTATGCTCTGCCGGATCCGACCTGGACTCCGCCGGTAGCGCCGATCGCGTCGAATTTGAATGTGCGCGCGTTACCTGATGTTTCCTATAATGCCACCAACTTTGCGATCTACACCACAACTCCGCAAAGTGGCGACACCGGCTGGTTCGCGGTTGGCGGCACCAGCGCCGGGACTCCGCAATGGGCGGCGATTGTGGCTCTGGCGAATCAGAAGCGTGTGGCAGCGGGCCAGACGACCATCGGAAACAGGCTTAACGGCATCGTATATGACATCTACAATGGCTACGCTGCCCTGGATGGCCCGAGTCGGGACTACTCAGACTGCTTCAACGACATCATTTTCGGCCAGGCGGGCCCGTGGTTTGCGACCACCGGGTTTGACATGGCGACAGGCGTCGGCACTCCCAAGGCCGAGCATCTGATCGACACGATGGGCAGCTACACGGGGTTCTACATCAATAAGAACTTCACGTTCGAGAGCCATCTGTACATGCCGTATAGCGTCGCCCGTACTGGGTTGATGTCCGTTGCCGCAGGGCAAACGCATACCGGTGTCGGTTCGATGATCGGAACCGATACGCTGAACCTGATCTTCCTGACAGCGCCAGTTCCTATGTATGGTCCGAATTTCACCTCGGTAATCGTGCCGGACCAATACTTTGACGCAACGTCCGCGTTTAGCGTGCATTTGTATCGGACAGGGCGTGGCCAGACCAGCGGCCGGATTTACGGGACGGGCGAGGCGACCATATTCAATGCCGATCAACGCATCGCGCTTATTGCCCCCGCTACGCCGATGACGTTCATGCTGAAGTTTGATGGCAGGTGGACGACGGGCAAGGACGGCCAGATCCATTACTATATCAACTTTGGTGCGGTTAACCCGCTTACCCTGCAGCCACTGGAAAGTGGTCCTGCTCAGCTCACGTACGATCCGCTGCTACCGTGGCTTGGTGCGTACCTTAAGGGCTCAATCACGGGTTGATGGGTGAGTGTCTGCTGAGGTTGGAAGAATTTGTTTGAGAGAAATGTGAAGAGGAGTGCGAAGCCATGACAAAGCATGTTGTTGAACAGTTGGAACGGCGACAGTTGCTGACAGTGACGCTCAACAACGGCCTTGCCCCGACCGACGCGAATTATTACGAGACGATTATCGGTCCAGGCGGTCGCCCCAGCCAGATCATGTGGGAAAACCGCAATGTTGAGTTTGACTATACAGCGCTGATGGATCTTGGCGCCGGCAGGATTGGCGGCGCCGAGGTCGTCGAACTGAAGGATTTCGGGACTGATCCGGTTGTGGGCATTGTGCCGGGCACGGCCACGTCGGTGGTCACGCTGACTCTCGATACCGTCGCGCCAGCCCCCGCGCCTGTGATCACAGTCATGGTTACGGCGGCAGTTCCCGCCGGCCAGACTCGTCTGGTGACGAGCTACAGTTTCAGTTCGGTGGGCTTTGACCTGAAAACAACGCACTTCTTCCAATACTGGGACTGCGTTTCTGGCGATGTCACCTCGGACTTCGAGACCGTCCAAGGCACGGTTGCCGGTGGGAACCTGCAGCTGCGCACCTACAACACTGCTTCATACAACTTCAGCATCCTCCAAGATGATGTGAAGACCCCCAATGCCTTGCTCACGGGCTTTGGCGTGGGCGAGTATCCGCTCTACAAGCCCGTGATTGTGGCCGGAGGATACATCGCTCCTGCAACTGGTGACTTCCGCATTCCGGCCGGAAACTGGCCGGGGATTGGTCCTGGCTATGGACCGGTTCCCTATGCCGTTCCAGTGCTTCAGTACGGTTTCGTGTCGTCGGCGGCGGCGGTGGTCAACACCTCGCTGACGCAGGCGCCTGCGGTCATCGTGCCGCTGATGCAGGTGAACTGGCTCGTTGGTGGAGTGGAGATTCCAATCCCTGACGGTTCCACCTTGCGCGACCCGATGATCGGCGTCGACTTTGGCGTATGGGGCAACACTCGCGTGTACACGATTCGCAATTCAGGCCGTGGTGATTTGAGCCTGTTCGGGAACCCGGTTGTCGAGATCACCGGCACCAATGCCGATGCGTTCCACGTGACCCGCATGCCCATCCAACAGATCGCCGGGGGCTCGTTCACACTGTTCATGATCCAGTATACGCCGACCCAGGGCGGCACGCAGATGGCGACGGTCAGCATCACCTCCAATGACCTGACGACCACACCCTATACCTTCAATGTGTTCGGCGGCTTCGGGACGACGGTAGCGCCCGATGCGTACGAGCCTGACGGCCCGAAGACGATCGACACGGCGAAAGATTGGCCCACCCAGTTCCAGAAGGTCAAACAACTGGCCAGGGCGATCTCAACCCAGGATGTTGGGCAAACGCACTCGATCAGTTCCATGGACGATGTGGATTGGGTGAAATTCTATCAGACCAGCAGTTCGCCGGTTGTCATCGAGACCTTCGCGCCGATCGGCAATACCCGCCTGTACCTGTTTGATTCCAACGGGAAGCGCGTGGCAATGAACAACAGCCTGGGAACTTCGTCCAGGATATCCCTGTCCTCGCTGGCGCCCGGCACCTACTACGTCCGTATTGATGAATCGGGCAATAATGCGCTGATCCCATCGTACAATTTGTACGTTCGCTCTGGCGCCCTGGCGGCGGCAACGCCGATCAATGGGATGCCCCCGATTCTGGGGGCGCCGCCGGTGTATGTGGATGCGAACCGCAAACTCTGGGTCTGGGGCACTGCTCAGAATGACAACATCGTTGTTGATATCAGCGGCACCTCGCTTCGCGTCGTTGTCAACAGCAATATCTGGTACTTCCCGCTGACTAAGGTCAGTTCGGTCGAGATCCGCGGAGACCAGGGATCGGATGCGATTACTGTCGGAGCGGGTGTGGTGCGCACGACTATCGTGGGTGGTAGCGGCAATGATACGATCGTCAGTTCCACTAACAGCGATACCCTCATCTATGGTGGCGCTGCCGCCAGCTACATCCAGACCGGCAACGGCAATAACACCGTCTATGGCGGCGATGGCAACGACACGATCTTCGCTGGCTCCGGCAATGATTCCATCGATGGCGGCTTTGGCGATGACGAGATCCATGGCGGCGCCGGCAACGACACGCTCAAGGGTGGCTGCGACAACGACACGATTTACGGCGATGCCGGCAACGATGTCATCACTGGCGATGCCGGCGACGACTCGCTGTACGGTGGCGACGGCAATGACACTATCGACGCCGGCGACGGGCGTGACTATGTGCAGTCCGATGCGGGCTTTGACCAGGTTACCACCTGGCAGGATGGCTCTGTGGATACGGTCCTGGCCAATACGACGCAGGATCTCCTGTTTGTGGATATCGATCCGGATGGCGTGTTGGACATTGTGATTAACTCGCCGATCTGATGATTTGGGATGCTGAGGGACTTGGTCTGCCGCATTTGTGCGGGTCTGTAATGCGATGGCTATGAAGACGTCGTCTGTAAAGAAGGGATTTGATTATGTCAATGGCTAAAGATATTCGCAGGGCTTCGAAATTGCAGCAGGCTGTCCGCGCCACGGTGGAAATGCTCGAGCAGCGACAACTGCTGACGGCCGGCCAGTTGGATTACAGTTGGTATGATCCCGGCAGCAATGTGGGCGGCACCAGCGGGACGTTTGGTTATATCAACGAGCAAACCAGGGAGCCCACCACCACCTATCAACCCTTTGATACGAACCTCATTGGCCCGAACGACAGCGGCTACCCCTTGGGAGACTACATCGATCTCCGGACGGGCATAGACGACCACATAATCAAGACAATGGTGGACGACACCGGTAAGACGATCGTCGTTGGTCATTGCTATGCGCGGACCGGTTTTGTCGCCACATTTAACGATGCGAGCCATGTCGATGGGAGCGGAAACGCCGCGCCCAACACTGGCTATTTCTATGGCACAATCCTCCACGACGATATTTACGTTGCCCGCTATCTGCCCAATGGCGAGCTGGATCGCATCGCATTCCTGGGTAGCAACAGCATTGATGGTTCAGGCGACTGGGGCGGCGTCGCCCAGTATAACTTTGGGAACATAGGCACCTTCCCCAGCCCGGCGGATAACCCGATTATTCCTGGTCGTGGCATCGGCCTGGCGCGCACGGAATTGAACAATAGAATCGGCGATCCTGACACCCAGTCGACCCTGGTGTTCGATTACAATGACGAAGCCGTCACCGCTGCCATTGATCCGCGTGATGGCAGCATCGTAGTCATTGGACGCAAGATCCAGGATAGTACCGGCCCCAATCAAGGCGCCTATGAGTACTACATGGCTCGCTATTCCACTGCGACCCTCACTCGCAGCGCTGTGGTTACATTGGACTTTGGTAACGGCGCCGGCCAGGACGTTGGCGATGTCAACGACATTCGCATTCTGGCGGATGGCAGTTTTGTGCTTGTCGGGCAGAGCTATGCCCGCAATACAAACGTAGCCAGTTTCGTCAATACGCAAACGGGTCTCTACGCCATTGCCACCCGTTTTGACGCAGCCGGCGCGTTGCTCAATGCATTCCAGATTCCCGTCTTCAACTCCTATAGCGCCGACTATTTCCTGGGCGTAGATGTGGATGCCCGCGGTACGGCCAGCACGGCCGACGACCAGATCTACATCGTGGGCACGACCGATGACCGTACATGGGATGCTGTCAACGGCAAAGAGCGTCTCGTCGTTCTGCGCTACGACATCAATGGGAACATTGACACCACGTTCGGCAACAACGCAGACGCGGAACTGGAAGACTTCGGTGGCAAGAACGTCGAGGGCGTTGATGTCAAGGTACAGGCCGATGGCCGCGTCGATGTCCTGGGCAATGTCGACCTCCTTACCGACGCTTCTGGCTCGGTGGATACCGCGGTGGTCGCCCGGTTCAACACGGATGGGACACTGGACTCCTCGTTCATCGGTGGCGGCCGTGCCTACATCCGGCCGGCTTCAGCTTCATTGTGGTTCGGTGATGAACTTGCTCTTACCAGCGATGGTTCGATCGCCGTCTCCGGCCTAAGCGTCTCGGGCCTGAGTAACCAGACGACGTATCAGGTGATGGTTCTCGACAGGACTGGCCGCACCAGCTCCGCGTTTGGCGGACAGGGCTTTGCCGCGTCGGTGGATGCAAATCAGACCATCTCCATCAACCTGCCCGCCGCCTCGGGCACCTGGACATTGAGCTATAACGGCAATACGACTGCCCCCATCGCGTACAACGCCACATTGGCCGACATTCAGGCGGCAGTGCGCCTGTTGCCCGGCTGTGAAACGGTCGTCGTGACCGGCAACCCGCTGTACCTGGGCGGGAATATGGTCTTTACGTACGTCGCCAGCGAAAACGTGGTTTTGCCGCTGACGATCAACGTCGCAGGCATCCGCAGCGATACGATCCAGACCATGACCCCCAGCACGGCCGCCGCCGCTGGCACCTGGACAATAAGCTACAATGGCAATACCACCGCTGCACTGGCATTCAACGCCACCTTGGCGCAGATCCAGGCGGCCGTGCGCGCTTTGCCTGGTTGCTCGACCGTAACTGTGACGGGCAACACGCTGAACGTCGGCGGCAATATGGTCTTCACGTTTGCTCTCGCGGCGGGCTCGGTCCTGCCGCTGACGGCGGATGTGTCGGCGATCCGGAGCAATCAGTCGCAGACGGTGACCACCAGCCTGCCTGCCAGTGCGGGTACATGGACGGTCACCTACAACGGCAATACGACCGCTCCCCTGGCGTACAACGCCACCCTGGCACAGATCCAGGCGGCCGTGCGGGCTCTTCCCGGTTGTGGCACAGTCACGGTTACCGGCAATACGCTCAATGTTGGCGGCGCCATAGTCTTCACCTTCGGCGCTGCTGCAGGAATTGTGCAGCCACTGACGGTAGATGTCACCAACATCCACAGTAACCTGACGCAGACCCTGACCACTAATGTGCCCGCTTCCGTGGGCACGTGGACAATCAGCTACAACGGCAGCACGACCGCTCTGCTAGCCTACAATGCGACGCTGGCACAAATCCAGACGGCCGTCCGCGCCCTGACCGGCGATGCCGCCCTGACAGTCACGGGCAATCCGCTGAACGTTGGCGGCAACATGGTCTTCACCTTCAGTGTCGCCAGTGCCTTCAACCTGACCGTGGATGTATCGGCGATCCGCAGTAATTCAATTCAGACGATCAACAGCAGCGTCCCGGCCGTGTTCGGCACGTGGACAATCAGCTACAACGGCAACACGACTGCTGCGCTGCCGTTCGACGCCACGCTGGCCCAGATCCAGACCGCCATTCGCACGCTCCCCGGCTGCGCCACGGTAACAGTTACCGGCAACACGCTGGATGTCGGTGGCAACCTGGTTTTCACGTTCAGCCCGGCTGTGAACCCCGTACAGTCGATCACGGTCGATACCACGGCAATCCGCACGAACCGCGTCCAGACGATCACTACGACTGGCGGGGCGGCCGTGGCTGGCACCTGGACACTGAGCTATGGCGGCAGCACGACTGCGCCGCTGGCGTACAACGCCACCCTGGCGCAGATTCAGACGGCGGCTCGCGCCCTGACTGGCGACGCCGGGCTGGTGGTCAGCGGCAATCCCTTGAACATCGGCGGCACGCTGACGTTCACCTTCAGCGGCGGCGCCCCCACGGCCCTGACCGCGGATGTGAGCGCGATCAGCACCAACCGCGTGCAGACGATCACCACGGCCAATCCGGCCGTCGGCGGCACGTGGACGCTGACCTATGGCGTCAATTCGCATACATTTGCCTTTAACGACTCAGTCGCCACGATCCAGACTCAGGCGCGCCTGATTACGGGCGATGCCGCTCTGGTGGTGAGCGGCAACCCGCTGGATGTCGGCGGAACTCTCACGTTCACTTTCAGCGGTGGTAACCCCGCCAATCTGGTTGCGAATGTCAGCGGCATCATCACAAACCAGATTCAGACGTTCACGTTCCCCACGAATGGACCCGCTACGGCTGGAACCTGGACGTTGAGCTACGGCCTCAATTCGCACACGTTCGCTTATAACGATACGCTTGCAACGATCCAAACTCAGGCTCGCCTGATTACTGGCGACGTCGGGTTGACCGTTACCGGCAATACGGTGGATGTTGGTGGGAGTCTGGTCTTCACATTCACCCTTGGCGCGCCCACAACGCTGAGCGCCGATCTGAGCCTGATTAGAACCAATTTCCAGCAGACGTTCACTTTCCCGACAGTCGGACCAGCGGTCGCGGGCACATGGACGCTGACCTATGGCGTTAACTCGCACACATTTGCCTTCAACGACACGCTTGCGACGATCCAGACTCAGGCTCGCCTGCTCACTGGTGACGCTGGTCTGATCGTTTCGGGCAGCGAGATCGTCATTGGTGGCAACGTTGTCTTTACGTTCAGCACCGGCGCTCCCGGTACGCTCAGCGCCAACGTGGCCGCGCTCCGCAGCAACCTGATTCAGACGATGACGATCAGCCAGCCCGGCGTATCGGGCACGTGGACGATCACCTACGCGGGCAACACGACAGCTCCGATGGCGTTCAACGCCACTGTGGCCCAGATTCAGACGGCCGTTCAGTTGCTGCCCGGCTGTGGTGCAGTCATAGTGTCCGGCAATCCGGTCAATGTCGGTGGCAATCTGGTCTTCACATTCCCTGGCGGCGCACCCACTGCGCTGACTGCTGACCTAACCAATATCACGACGAACAGCGTGCAGGTCCTCCATCCGAACGTCCCGGCCCTTCTGGGCACCTGGACGATTACCTACAACGGGAACACCACTACTGCTCTCCAGCACAACGCGACCGCGGCTGAGGTACAGGCTGCCGTTCGCTTGCTGCCGGGCTGCGCCACGGTCACAGTGACTGGTGGCCCCTTCAGTAACGATCCGGGCGTTTCGGGAACGGATGGGAACTTCACCCTCACGTTTGACCCAAGCGTCGCTGGTCCGCTACCTTTCACGGTGAATTACGGCGCACTGACCGTTAGCATGGGCAGCCAGACACTCACCACCAACTATCTGGCGGCTTCTGGCACGTGGCGGGTCGTCTACAACGGCGTCCAAACGCTTCCGCTGCAGTTTGATGCCACCATTGCCCAGATCCAGGCGGCCGTGCAGGCGTTGCCGGGCTGTGATACGGTCACGGTCACGGGCACCGGTGGCCTCAACTCGGCCATGCAGCTTGTCTTCACGTTCAGTTCCAGTCTTAACGTCGGCCTGATCCTTCCGCTCAGCTTCGATGTGTCCAATCTGCGGGCGAACCAGGTCCAGACGCTGACGACCCAGGATCCTGCCACTGGCGGCACATGGCGGCTGATCTACAACGGGATCCCAAGCATCGTCCTTCAGTACAATGCCACCATCCCGCAGATCCAGGCCGCGATTCGCATGATCCCTGGTTGCGATCGCGTGGTTGTGAGCGGTACGCAACTTATTGGGCCCGCTGGTGGCAATATCGTATTTACGTTTGACAACGTCCTGGAATTCAATCCCACGTCGCTCTCTTTGGACGTGAGTGCCCTGACGATGTCCAGGAACATTCAGGTCATGACGGTCGCCGCGCCGGCATCGGCCGGAACGTGGACGATCAGCTACAATGGCAACACGACAGCCCCGATTGCGTTCAACGCCACCCTGGCCCAGATCCAGGCGGCTGTAGTGTTGTTGCCCGGCTGCGCCGCAACCGTCGTTAGCGGTAACGCGGTCAATGTTGGTGGCGATTTGACGTTCACCTTGGCCGGCGCAGCCAACACCTTCAGCGCCGACATGACCGGGTTGACCAGTCTTGCGCAGCAGACGATTCCGAATACAACTCTCGCTGCCGATGGCACATGGACGCTTACGTACAACGGCGTTACCAGTGCCCCGATCGCGTACAACGCTTCTCTTGCCACGATCCAGGCGGTGGCCCGTGCATTGACGGGCGATGCCGGCCTCACGGTTATCGGTCAGCCCCTGACCAGAATCGGCGGGTTGACCTTCAACTTCTCGGTGGCGCCTCCCATCCATCCGTTGTTCGCCTCCCTGGCAACCCTGTTCAGGTTCAGCCCAACCCAGACGCTGACCAGCCAGATGACGCTGACGCAGGTCATCGTGTCCGTAACACCCACGGGTACGGATACTTACGTGGCAGCGGCCAGCGGTCTGCTGACTGCTCCCTGGGCACGCACTGGCCTGATCACTTCGCCGGTGGCTGTGCCATCGGGCGTAACCACCGTCCAAGTGGCGCCGGCAGGCATCATCACAGCTGCTGCAGCGCCGGTCGGACTCACGACGATTACGTATGCTCAATCAGGCATCAATGCCGCAGTCGCGGCCACACGCGTGATCACGGCTGTTCGCGCGCCTACTGGACTCATAACGGTTGTGTTCGCGCCGGCATCGATTACCGCCACGGTCTCCCGCACCACTGAGGAATCATCGCTGGAACTGGGCTGGCCGACATCCCTGCTTGTGAATCGCGGTCCCAACGGCGTTGGTGATGACAAGATCGTCTTTGCCTGGGACGGGAATGGCGGCGGATTCGCGCACTTCGATATCGCCCGGTATCTGACGCAGAATGCCGCGCCAACGGCGAACCTGCAGGCGTCGGATGTCTACACGGTGAATCCGACCTACTCCTTCACGGTCACTTACTCCGACGACGAGTTTGTCTCCGTTGCTTCGCTGGGCACGGGTGCGATTACGTATCTGCACCTGTTTAGCCCCACCGGGACACTGGTCCCGGCCACGTTTACGATTACCGGTATCACGCGGATGACGACTCCGCAGCGGGATCGCGATGGGGACGGCGTGGTCGACGCGAAGTCGGTCAGCGTTACGTATTCTGTCAACATCGGTGCGGTGGGTGGGTTTACCAACGGCCTCTACCAGATCACCATCGACGGTGGCATCATCAAAGATGCGAACCGTACACTCGCCGACAATGGCGATACGGTGAATGATCCCAACGAGGCGGCTCCCCTGGCCATGAGCGCCCGCACACTCGGCGCGTTTACGGTGGCCATTGGCGTTCCGGATACCACCCCGCCGACGATTGATTTCAACTACAACAAGGCCGCCAGTGGCGTAGCCACTGGTGGCACAACCACCACCCTGGTGGATCAGACTGCCCGCTGGACCGCTACGCAGTGGATTGGTGCAACGGTCAACATCATCAGTGGCCCCGGCGCCGGCAGTACTCTGACTGTTGCTGGAATGCTCCGCTCGAACCTGGCCAACGCGTGGTACGACACCCTGGTCTTTGCCGCGCCTATCGGCTTCGTGCCCACCACATTGACGAATTATGCGCTGGCGTTGCCCGCCAACGACATTGTTCCGGGCATCACCGTTCGCGGCCGGGCATACTTTGATTTCACTGTCGTTTATGAAGATCCGAATAACATCCCCGGCCAGCCGGGCTCGGTGGTGAATATTGCTCTGCTGGATAGCACCGACCTGCAGGTCGTTGGCCCGCGTGGTTATTCGCAGCTCGCCCAACTCGTGCCCGGCAGCCTCAGGCTGCTGAACGCCTACCAAAAGGTCCAGGTTACCTACCGGATCTTGGCGCCAGGCGCCAGTGGCGCGGCAGACTACGCTCACCCATGGGATTCCACCGATAACGGACTGTACCGCATATCCATGCGGGCCAATCAGGTGGCCGATACGGCTACGGTGCCGAACTACATGCCGGCCGGCCAGGTTGGCCAGTTCAACGTTGCGGTGAACGACGCTACTACCGTCTATCCGCAGGTTACGAAGATTGTCATCTCCCCGGATCAGGACCTTGTTGCGGCCGGCACGCAGATCAAGGCATCGCTCGACAGCATCAGCATCCAGGTGACCTTTGCCAGTTCGCCGTATTCCTATGGCGTGATTGATGCGACCAGCGATTTTGCCAATGCTCTGCGCATCACCAATTCCGGCGGATTCAACCAGATCGCTACCCTGACTGGCCCAGCCACAGTGGATCCCGTCACCGGGCTTTACGTGGCGAGCTACATTGTCTCCCCGGCCAATGATGGCTCGTGGGATCTGGCTGACAACGGCACCTACATCGTGTCGCTGCAGGCCAACATGATCAAGGATACCGAGAATCCGGCCAACTTTGCCCAAGCCGCCCAGTTGGCTACGTTTGATGTTTCGATCCTCGCCGGACAGGATTCGCGTCCGAGTGTCACCGTTTTGCAGATCGACGCTGGAAACCCGATTGTCGCATCGCGCGGCCTTATCTCGTTCCTGGTGCGATTCTCTCCCTCGGCCTTTGGCGTGCCCCCGATCCTGAACAGCGGATTCGCTTCGGCTATCACCGTCAGCGGCCCTGGCGGGATCAATATTCCAGTCACCTACTATGCCGGGACGCTAACCCCGATAGCCGGTGGAGGCTATACCGCTCGCTACTCGATGACTCCGGGCGATGGATCGTGGGATCCCGCCGACAATGGCGCCTACACCATCCAACTGGTTGGCGGCATGATCTCCGACTCGGCCATCCCGGCCAATGTGGCGCGGGCGGCCAATCTCGACATCGTTAACGTCAATATCCCCAATATCACCCCGGTGCCCAGTGCCCGCCCGACCGGAGATGTGACGTTGGCGAACCCCGCCGATTTCCCGATTACTCAGGTGCGTGGTCCGATCCTGTTCTCGGTTCGCTTCCACGCGCGAGTTGCCGGATTTGCCATTGATCCCGCCAAGAGCAACTTCGCCCAGGCGGTTGTCATGGCCAGAAGCGACGGCGCGATCGTTCCGACCGCCATCGTCGGCCCCGTTGCGAATAACGGCGATGGCACCTTTACGGCTCACTATTCGGCAGGGCCTGCCGATGGTACCTGGAGCGTGGTCGATAGCGGCACCTACAACATCCAATTGATCGCCGGCGCGATCGTCGATACGCAGGTGCTGCCGGAAAGCAGCGCGGCCGAGAATATCTTCGGCCCAGTGCAGGTGGCGATCGGCGTTCCCACTGCGCAATTGGTGAGCAACGTGCTCAATGTAGAGAAGCGGCAGTTCATCGGCTTCGATGTCATGTTTACGCCGCCGACCAGTCTGTCGCCGATAGCTATTGGAATTAACACCGCAAGTATTGCCAACGCGATCAGCGTGACTGGCCCGAATGGGTACGCGCAGACGGCGACCTTGCGTTCGTTCTCGACGAACCCGGGTACTCGCCAGGTTACAGGGCACTATACGATCAGTGCCAATGCGGCGACGGATGCCTCGTGGATGCCCACCGACAATGGCATCTATACCGTTAATGTGCTGCCAGGCACAGCGCATGACACGGATATTCCGGCGGGCTTTGTGCCGGCCGGACCACTGCCGGGCACGATCACGCTTGCGGTTGTTGATGATGCGGCCCACTGGGGTCGGCCGACGGCGCAACTGACGCCGATCAGCGATATCAATAACTTCCGTGGCGCCCTGACCTTTACAGTGACATATGTGGCATCTCCTGATGCCCCCATCAATCCGTCCAGTGCATTCGACACGGCCATCAGCGTTATCAATCCCGCGGGTGTCTCGACGCAGGCGACAATGGTCACCAAGACCCTGGTTGGCAACAACTGGGTATGCACGTACAGCTTTGTGCCGGCGGACGGCAACTTTGATGGCAGCGACAACGGCAACTACACAATTTCCGTGAGAACCGGAGCAATCGTCGATCTGCAGCCGGTGCCGGAGAGCGTGCCAGGCGGCGCGTTGGGCGCGGGCTTCATTGTGTTCGTCGTTCGCCCGCAGGCGACCCTGACACCGATTGCGCCGATTACGCAACCGACGGGGTCGCTGTCGTTCATCGTGACCTATTTCGCTTCGGACGGTTTCCAGTTGTCCACCATTGCGAACAACAACGGCATCGTCGAAGTCACCGGGCCGAATGGGTTTGACCAGTTCGGCCAGTATGTCAGTCATGTGATTCTGGGCGATGGCTCGGTTCGGGTCACCTACAAGATTATTGCACCGCAGAATAATGCACCTTTCGACAGCGTCGTCTGGGACCGCCGCGATAACGGCATCTACACCGTGTCGGTGGTTGCAGGCAACGGAGTGCTGAGCACGACTGGCGACACGCTGCCGGCCGGCCCGCTGGGCAACTTCACGGTTGCCGTTGCCAGCGCCCTATACGCGGGCGAACTGGATATCACCTGGGATGCCGACGGCTACATGCGAACCCAAAACCATGGCCCGCGGCTTAACGGCCCGGTCCCGTTCATGGCCGGCGTTACCCAGGAGCCCGGCGGCAAGCTGATCTTCAGCGGTACGGCTGTTGGGGCGAATCTTGCTGTTGATCCTCACGACACCACCGATTTCTGGATCGGCCGCTTCATGCAGGATGGCACAACAGACTTTGGCGGTTCCTGGGGCAACGTGCATATTCCGCCGAACCCTCCCCAGCGCTACACGCCTGGTCCCGATGAGGCGGTTATTGCCCTGACACAGTCAACCGGGCGCGTCGTCGTTGTCGGGCGCACTACGCTGCGCTCTAATGACACAGCTCATACGCTAATGGCCCCCGATGTGCTGAGCATGAGCCGGTTCTACCCGACTGGTGTCTTGGACAATACCTTTGATGATCAAGATCCCAACCACAATGTTACGGAGTGGACGATCGGCACGACGGCGTACGAAGCGAATGGGACGCTCACGAATCTGGTTGTCCACGATGCCTTCGTTCAGGCTGACGACAAGATCGTGGTTGTGGCCAGTTCTCCGTATGCCGCGACGGGTACCGACTGGATCATTGCGCGCGTCAATGCCGATGGCACAATTGACAATACTTTTGGCGTGAACGGCGCTGTTCATATCACCGGCCAGCAAGGCGCTCCGCCGAATGCCCCGTTCTCCAGTTATGCTACCGATGAGCCCCTTGCGGTTGTGGTTCAACCCAATGGCAAGATCGTCGTCGGCGGTTATTCCGATACGCGCAGCTATGACCAGTACACCGGCTATCGCAAGTTTGTCGTTACGCGGTTGAATGCCGATGGCACGTTTGACACTACCTTCAACGGCAATGGCATTGTGGAAGTCGGCGACTTTGGCCGGACCGATGCCTCCGTCGAATCCCTGGCTCTTCAACAGGATGGCAAGATCCTGGCGGTCGGTTATGGCAACGGCAAGGGCGCCATTGTTCGCTTCAATACGGACGGTTCGATCGATGGGACCTTTGGCAACCGTGGTCTGGTGCAGATTGACGGCACGTTTGTGCCGCCGATGGCTGTCGATCCCGAATCCGCCGTGGGCAGTCGCTGGGGCTACGACATCGTTATGCAGGACAACGGGAAGATTGTTGTCAGTGCACGTGATCCCAGCCAAACCCGCACGCTCGTTTTCCGGTACTTTGCCAATGGCACACCCGATACGGCTTTCGGCACCAATGGCATGACCAGCACCTCTCCCACAAATCTGGACGGTGCGGCCATTACCGGTTCGCGCGTCTTCGTGCAGAGCGACGGCAAGATCGTCACTGCCGGGACTCAGTTCACCGGTGGACGGTACGAATTGGCCACTGCCCGCCTTCTGGGCGATAACTTCCCCCCGCAGGCGGTGCTGCAGGCCAATAACATTGAGGTGGCGCCTTTGCCCCCCAGCGCCAACTACAGCTTCACGGTTACGTATACCGACAACTTCCTGGTCGATGCCAATTCGCTGGATATCAATGATGTGTACTTGGTCGCGCCCAATGGCGATCACTTGCCAGTGATCAGCGCGGTGGCGAGCACCGGTGTAAGTTCCAAGACAATCGTCGTGACCTACAGCGTTGCGGCTCCGGGCGGGACATGGGACTACCTCGACAATGGCGCCTACCAGGTCTGGCAGGCGGCCAACCAAGTCTATGACATCGACGGCCTGGTGACTCTTGCGGCGCCCGCGCGCAACCTGGGCGCGTTCATCGTTCGCATCGATCCACCTTCGATTGTCGTTCCCAAGGCGGTGCTTCTGCCTAATCCGGGTCAGATGCTGTACGGCGATACCTTCATGGATCTGCAGGTTCAGTACAGCGATGACCAGGGAATCAAGCTGACTTCCATTGACGCCAATGACATCCGCGTCTTGGGTCCTGGCGGCTACGTGGCCGACAACACGCCCAGCATCCCGCCCAACCCCAACCAGGGAACAGTTTCGGTCGTCAGCATGGTGCGGCAGGATGGAACGCCCGCCACGACGGATGATCGCGTGATCATCGTGACGTATCGGATCAGCGCTCCTGGCGGCACATGGGACTTCTCGGATAACGGTACCTATTCAGTCTATATGAAGCCCAGCCAGGTTTCCGATACTGACCCGGTGCCGAACTTTGTATCTGGCTCGCTCACGGCACCGCTTGGCAACATCCAGGTGCTGGTGTTCACCGACTCGATTGCGCCAACCGCGACGATCGACCTGCCGCCGGTGACTGACGTTGGCAACTCCAGCTACCAGTTTACAGTAACCTATACGGACAATGGCAACGTCAACCGCAGCACGCTGGATGACACCGATGTCCGCGTCACCGGTCCGAATGGCTACGACCAGGCGGCCCACTTCATGTCGGCAACGCCTGCCGGCAATGCCCGGACGGTTGTGGGGATCTATTCGATCATACCGCCCGGAGGCACCTGGGATGTTTCCGACGCCGGAAGCTATGTATTCTCGATGAACTCCAATCAGGTGGCCGATACAGCTCCTGTGCCCAATTACGTCGCAGGCGGCACCCTCGGTACCCTCGTGATCAGTGGTCTTGTTGATGATATTCCGCCTATTGCCTCCATGACGCCCGTGCCGAGTGTCACCAACCGCGTCAACACCATCAGCGTTACTGTCACCTATACCGACAATGGCGCGATGAATCCCGCAACGATTGATGTAAATGATCTGCTTATCACGCGTACGAGTGATGGAACGACGCTCAGCCCGACCTCGGTTTCGTCGGTTGGCGGCGTGAACACCACCGTTCGCGTTGCCACCTATGTGTTCACAGGTCCCGCCGGAGCGTGGGACATGGCAAGCAATGGCGTCTGGACGGTCTCTATGCAGGCCGGCCAGGTGCTGGATACAGGCGGCAATCCTGTTGCAGCCGGCACGCTGGGCACAGTGACCGTTGCAGTCCCGGCCGATACGCAGAAGCCCGTGGTGGGTTCCATCCAGGCTCCTAATGTGACGACCAAGGGTGGCACCTTCTACGATTTCACCATCAACTGGTCAGATAACTCGGCCGTCGATGCCAGTACGCTGGGTGACGGCAATGTCGTGGTTATTGCGCCCGATGGCACGGTGATCCCCGTTCAATACCGTGCGCCCGCCGTGGCTCCGGTCAGTGGTCCGACGGTTTCGGCAACGTACCGCATCGTTCCTCCAGGAGGGATGTGGAGTGCATGGGACAATGGCACCTATCAGATCAACGTGCAGCCCGGTCAGATCAAGGACCTCAGCGGCAACGTGGCAAATCCCGTCTCCGCAGGCACGTTTAACGTGGCGATTGTCGTATCGCCGGTTACCGCGAGACTGGTAAGCGTCCAGAATCCGGCCGGTGGCGATTCGGATATGTATGTCACCGTCAGGTTTACCTCTGGGGATTCCATCACCTCAAGCACGCTGCAAGAGGATGGCGTGATTACCCTCGGGCAGGCTGGCGGCGTATCGATTCCTGCCACCTTTGACTCATTCGTCATCGGTGGGAACGACGAGGCATCCCAGACGGTCAAGTTTGCCATTGGAGGACCTGGCGGGCATTGGGACTACACCGACAACGGCGTTTACACCGTCACAGTGCAGTCGCCCAATCCGGTTCGCACCGTCGAAGGTGGGAAACTGGCCGGCGGCAACCTCGGATCCGCCAACGTGAACATCAGCCCTGTGGCGCTGGTCGGATCAGAATTGCTCGTAAGTGGTTCCGATGGCAACGATACCATCGAGCTTATGCTCCAGGGATCGAACATCCGTACGATTGTCAATGGCATGGAGACGCTTACTGCCGTTAGCGCCGTGAGCAGCATCCGAGTCCTGGCACTCAATGGCGACGATCTGGTTGTCATCGGGTCTGGCATTCAAGGTGCTGCGGTCTTCGGCGGCGCCGGCGACGACACCCTTGTTGGTGGCGCCGGCAACGACTCGCTCTATGGTGAGGATGGCAATGACGTGCTCCGCGGCGGCCCCGGGGGTGACAGCCTTTCCGGTGGCCTGGGCGATGATACCATTTACGCCGATGCGAACGACACTGTAGACAGCGGTGGCGGCAACGACACCATCCTGCCTGATGAGCCCGTGACACCGCCGGGTACAGGCACGGCCATTGGTTCAACTCCAGTGACGGTGTCGATTAACGGCGACCAGGTCACATTCCGGCTGACCGGTGGCGGAACAGGTATGCTCGACACCAGCAACCAGCTCACGCTCACGGGCACGACGATGAAGTCTGTGCTGACAATCACCGTGAAGCAGGGCACTGGCGATGGTGTGTATCACCTGAATGGCATTACCTGTGCCGGCCCGCTGAAGCAAATCAGTGGTGTCGCGGTCAGCCTTGAAGGTGACGTCAATCTGGGCACTGGCCTTGCTTCGGGTTCAGTCGCGATCCAATTCCTGCAGGTGCATGATGGCAGCATCGACACCGGGAGTCTGGCACTTAAGTCTTTGACTCTGATGCAATGGATTGATGGCGACGGGATACCCGACGTGCTGCAGACGACCTCCCTTGGCACGTTGAAGATCACTGGAAGCAAGAAGAACGCGCCGGTGTTTGTTGCCGGCGACTTCCAGGCGGATGTGTCGGCCGGAACGATGAAGACAGTCACCGTAACCGGTGCGATCCAGGGCAATATCTCCGCCACAACCTCGATCGGGACCATTGCGGCAAGCTCGATCACGGGAAGTATTCGCTCTGGATTTAATCCTCAGGGCATTTCACTTGCCAAGTTGACTCTCAGCCATGACGTCAATGCTCTGGACCTGCGTGTCGATGGTATGATTACGACCATGTCGCTTAAGGGTGCACTGAACAACAGTCGCATCCAGGCGCAGAACGGGATTAAGACGATGACCATCGCGTCGCTGCTGAACAGCGAGGTGCTGGTCGGCGTGGACCGGGCCTTTAGCGATAATGTGATCACCCGGGCCGCCGTCACCAATTCCAGCGCGAAGCTTGGATCACTGACCGTTACGGGCAAGAAGGTGCCGGCAGGACAGAGCCAACCGGCATATGTGGTCAACAGCAGTATTTCGGCCCCGCTAGTGGGGAAGGTGTCGCTGTTGAACGTTCCGGTCGGCTCGACCGCCGTGGTGCATGTCATGAATGACACCGGAGTACTGAAGATCAACCAGTCGCAGGTCGTGGATGAGCCGATGTTTGCCGCGGGAACATTTGGTCCGGGCAATCGCCCGTTGATCTGGGAGGTAATCCCCTGATCGGCCGTGACCCGAGACACAGTGGCTCATAAGCCAGTGATCAGGTTATGCGAGGCGATAGTGCTGAATGCACTATCGCCTCGCCCGTTGGATGCGAACATGGGTGGTTCTACGGCGGACTTACTGAGTGAAGGGCCGCTCTACATGGACTTCGGACATGCCTGACAAATCCGCCGTCCGCGAAGTGCTCAAGGCGTGCCTCCGTGCCATGGATCCGCAGGACCGCTCCACGGCAAGCGCAGCCATCACGCGGCACGTGCTGGGCCTTCCTGAATATAAGCAGGCCCGCACTGTGATGCTGTTCGTGAGCATGACCAGCGAGGCCGACACCTCGGCAATCGCAGCGGATGCGTGGCAGAATGGCAAACGTGTGCTGGTGCCTGTGGCGAAGATGCAAGACCACTCCATGCAGGCGGTTGAGATCCGCTCGCTGGCGGAGGCCAAACGGCGAACCTCAGTCGGAGTGATGGAGCCGGAACCCGGCACTCCTGTCGATCCCGGCGAGATCAACCTGGTGCTGGTTCCAGGGTTGGGCTTTGGACCGGCTGGCGAGCGTATTGGCCGAGGCGCCGGATTCTACGATCGTTTCCTGGCAGATCCGCGCGTGAAGGCGATCACTTGTGGGTTGGGCTTTGAATTGCAGGTGATTGAAGGCATCCCGATGTCCCCGCGCGATATGGCGGTGGACATGCTGGTGACCGAAGCGCAGGTGCGACGCTTTCGCCCGAGGAATCCGGAGGCCGCCTAGAACATCCGCAACTGGTCTCGTTCAAAGCTGAACTTCGATACCTGCTCCTCGACCGGCACCTTGTACTTGCCCGACCAGCATGCCGTGCAGTAATGGCGTTTGTCGTCGTTCAGGCACGAGAGCATGCCATCGATGGAAAGGTAGGCAAGGCTGTCGATCTCCAGGAACTGGCGGATCTGCTCCACGGTTCGGTTATGTGCGATCAACTCCTCGCTGGTCGGGAAGTCGATGCCATAGAAACAGGGATGGCGGATCGGCGGACAGCTCACGCGGAGATGGATTTCCTTTGCCCCCGCCCGCCGGATGGCCCGCATCTTCGATCGCGTCGTCGTGCCGCGCACGATCGAGTCTTCCACGAGCACGATGCGTTTGTCGCGCACCACATCCGGGATGATGTTCAACTTCATCGCGACCGCCTTGTCGCGCTGTTTCTGATTGGGCAGGATGAACGTCCGGCCGACAAAGCGGTTGGGGACGATCCCTTCCTCAAACGCAATTCCCGATTCCTTCGCATAGCCCAAGGCTGCCGAACGCCCCGAGTCTGGCATGGGCATCACATAGTCCGCCTCAACAGGCGCCTCGCGGGCAAGCTGTTTGCCCATGGCCTCGCGTGCCAGATGAACCGTCTGCCCGAAGACCTTGCTGGCCGGGTTGGAGAAGTAGACGTGCTCGAAGACGCACTTTGCCCGTTCGTCGGCCGGCTTATCGAAGAAGCGACTGTGCAAGCCGTGCTCGTCGATGCGGACGATCTCGCCCGGCTCGATATCGCGAATGTAGGTTGCATCGATCGCGTCGAAGGCGCAGGTCTCGGAAGCGACGACCCAGCAGCCATCGACCGTCTTTCCCAGTGCCAATGGGCGAATGCCCCACGGATCACGAGCGGCTTCCATGCGGTCGGGATACAGGAACAGCAGGCTGAATGCCCCTTGCAGGTGCCGCAACGAACAAGCCAAGGCGTCAGGCTTGTCCATATGCGAGGGCTTGGCCAGGAGGTGGACGATGACCTCGGTATCGGTCGTGCTCTGGAAGATATGCCCAGCATCTTCATACTCACGCCGGAGGAGCTGGGCATTGATCAGATTGCCGTTGTGGGCAACCGCCACCGGGCCCATGGCGTAACGGCGCAGAAGCGGTTGGGCATTCGCCAGTTTGCTGGCCCCTGTGGTGGAATAGCGGACATGCCCAATAGCGGCATGTCCGGCCAGATCCTCCTTCAGGATCCGCTGACTGAACACCTGGGCGACCAAGCCCATACCGACATGAGCGACAAGTTCATTCTCATTGGCAACGACGATGCCGGCCGATTCCTGCCCGCGATGTTGCTGCGCAAAGAGACCCTGGTAACAGATCTGCGAAGCTTCACGCGTGCCCCAGATCCCGAAGATCCCGCACTTCTCCTTCTTCTCGTACTCAGTGAAAAGCTCGTCCAATGGCTCGGCCAAGGCTTATCTCCGCTCTGGTGAAAAGACCGAATGTACGTTGTGGTCCGTCTATGGGATTGCTGCATCACCACGGGCGTTTTGGCCCTTGGCCCTGCATCAAGATAGGAGTGTAGCGAACCGCTGGGATGGGTCAACCGGGCTGGAGGTAATCCTGCTTGCATAAGCCGAGCCCGCGGATACCATACCACTATCGATTGTATGCGAGCGTGGAGGCAGGTTGTACGCGTGCGTTCGCAGACTGTGAGGGCTTCCGCCATGGAAGAGATTGATCAGGACACGGTGTGTGAGCGCTGCGCTTCGAGTCTGCGCGGACGGAATAGCACGGGGAAGTGTCCCGAATGCGGGATGGACATCAGCAAATCGCTATCGGTCGTGGCCGCTCGCAGCGACAATCCGAGGTTCATCGAGCAAACTATCGCGGGTTTGCGAACGCAAGCCTGGTGCACTCTGGCATCGCTGTTGGCATGCGTTGCTGGTGTGCTGATATCCCATGGCAGCGTGACCGTGGAGGCGTTCGCTTTTGTCTCGGCCGTGGCGCTGAGCGCTGTGGCAGCCAGGCAGCTTGCTCCGCTCGACGCGTCCGGACGGTACGATGCGGGTGCTCCATACAGTGCGGCTCGGCGCAGGGTGTGCGGCCTGATTATGGCGCTGAGTGGCGCGGTGATGGTTCTGCCGGCTATCCTGTTGAGCACGAACGTCACCCGTCCCGCCAGGGGCATGCTCGTGGTGTTCTTTCTTGCGGGGGCGCTGGTCTGGTTCTTGGGAGAATGCCTGAAACTGCGGATCTTGGAGAAGTGCGCGGCTGGTGTACCAGGTCGGCAACTGGTCCGTCGGGCTCGCAACCTGCGGATCGGGGCGTACCTGGCGACGACCCTGCTGGGCATCGGCGTAATACCAATGACTTCTGAACAGCCGATTTCGGGGGCGTATCTGGTAACCGGGAGTGTGTCGCTATTCGTACTGACCATGGTGTCGGCGCTGCTCTACAATCGTGTATCGCAATCACTGCAAAGGCAGGCCACGTTTGCACGTGCGGTACGCGAGCATATGGGAATTGCTCCACACCTTGCCTACAAAGTGGATAGCAGGACATAGCGGACCTGGTTAACTCCAAAAAAGGCATCGTGCAGAGGCGACAACTACATGCCTTCTGCACGATGTTTCGGATTCGGAATGGCAGCTACTGCTCTGTACCGCCATTGGCCTTTTTATCGACGGCCTGCACAAAGACGAAACGCGCTCCACCCGGGCTGACCACGTACAGTCGGATACCTTTGCGGAGGTCATGCGATTTGATCGCCGCAATGGCTTCGGTGGCGCTCGTGACGGGTTCCGCGCCGACCTTGGAGATCACATCACCAATATGGATTTGCGCGTGGGCGGCCGGCGAGCCTGGGACAACTCGGGAGACGATGGCGCCGTGCTGTTCTTCGCCCAATCCAAGGCGTTGGGCGATTTCGGGCGTCAGGTTTTCAAGTGTCAGCCCGATCTTGGGGGAGTCATTCTGGGCCGGCTCGGGAGTTTTAGGATGCGCTCCGGGCTGACCTATGCTTGCCATATTTGCGGGCTGATCTCCCAGCTTAAGGGTTGTCTGCTGCATTTTGCCATCGCGGAAGAAATCGAGTTTCACTTCCGTAGCGGGGGCCATCATGGCGATCTGGTTGCGCAGCTCATTGGAACCATTGACATTCTTGCCATTGATCGCGGTGATGATGTCACCTTCCTGGAGTTTGCCGCTGGCCGGCGTGTTAGGCAAGATCTGCTGGACCAGCACACCCTTGCTGCCCTCATAGCCGAAGCTCTTGGCAACATTGTGCGTATCCGCGCTGGATACCGAAGCGATGCTCACGCCCAGCCAGCCGCGGACCACCTTGCCTTTGTCGCGAAGGATCGTGTAGATCTGTTTGGCCTGATTGGAGGGAATGGCAAAGCCAATTCCCTGGAATCCGCCGGTGCGCGAGGCGATCGCTGTGTTAATGCCGACCACTTCGCCGTGGACGTTGACCAGTGGGCCGCCGGAGTTGCCCGGGTTGATCGGGGCATCGATCTGGATGAAGGCTTCGTATCCCTGTGGGATGATCTGGAGGTCGGTACGGTTGGTCGCCGAGACGATGCCGTGGGTCATGGAGCCGACGTAGCCGAAGGGTGAGCCAAAGGCCAGCACCCAATCTCCCTTATCAAGATCATCAGAGTTGCCCCACCTGGCCGCCTTGAGGTTGCTGGCCTCGATCTTGACTACTGCGAGATCGGTGCGGGGATCTGTGCCTACGAGTTTGGCATTAGTGATGTTGCGGCCATCGTACAAAGCGATCTCCATCTCGTCGGCATCGCCGGCGACATGGTTGTTGGTGACGATGTAGCCGGTGTTTCCGTCAACGGCGATGATCACGCCGGAGCCCTGGCCGATCTGCTCACCGCCGCCGAATGGAGACCCGGGGAGTCCGGGCATTCCCGAACCATCGTCCTCGTCATCGCCGCCGGATCCGCCGGGCGCGCCCGGTCCGAAGAAATGGCGGAAAGATGGGCCGTTTGCCGGTCCGTCGGGCGCGTTGCGCCGCACTGGTTCGATGGTCTTGTGGACCTTGATGTTGACGACCGAGGGCTCGATTTCCTTGCCGACGCTACGGAAAGTACGGGAGAGATCCTCGACCGCCTCCACCGATTTGCCATTTGGGACCGGAGTTTCAGCCCGTGCAGGGGCTGGTGCGAAAACGCTAATCCCCAGGAACGCGGCCAGTGCCAGTGCACTGGCGGCAGCAGACGATGATCGTGTCCGATAAAGCATGGCGGTGTTCTCCTTTGGTTGTTTATCCCCGGGAACCTTGCCCCTAGTGTCCGCAAATGCTGTACCGAGCGACGGGCCTGCTAGCGTTTTGCCGGGTCGTGCAGCATCGAATAAGCATGTTCCGGGCCGGGGTATTGTTCCCTTGCTATCTGATCCATATACCCGGCGAAGGCCGCTTTCATTCCCGCCGCCATATCCGCGAGGACCGGAACGAACTTCGGTGCCCGCGGCGTCAGCTTGAGCATATCGTGGGTGACCACCACATGTGCATGGCACGCAGGGCCCGCGCCGCAGCCAACCACAGGTACGCCCACGGCGTTTACAACCTGTTGAGAGACGTCCGGAGGTACAGCCTCAAGCAGAATCGCGACAGCACCGGCGCGCTCAAATGCCAGCGCTTGCTTGACGATGGCGTCGGCCGCTGGACGGGTTCTGCCCTGAGCCTTGTATCCCCCGAGTACGGCCACTGCCTGCGGCCGAAGACCAAGATGTGCCATCACTGCCACGCCGGCGTCTGCCAGGCGGCGCACCAGTATCGTATGCCTCGGCGCTACCTCGATCTTCACGCAGTCGCAGTTGGTGTTCTTGACCATTCGGCACACGCTACGCACGCCGGCTGCAGTTGAGGCGTGGTAGCTGCCAAAGGGCATATCAGCGATCAGGAAGGCGCGGGGAGCGCCTCGGCGCACTGCCTTGGTGATCTCGATCATGAAATTCAGGGAAACCGGGATGGTGGAGTCATGCCCGAGAATCACGCTGGCAGCCGAGTCGCCAACGAGGATGAGGCGAATGCCTGATTCCTCCATCAACCGTGCCATGGTGAAGTCATAGCACGTCAACATGGCAAGCTTCTTGCCGTTGCGGCGGGCTTCGCGCAGGTCATCCAGGGTGAATCTGCTGGGTAACGGGTTACTCATCACGGGTAAAGGTTATCAGCTTTGCCGCAACAGAGCCAGAAGTGCGGCAGAGCTCGGTTGGTGCAGGAGCCGACGCAATCACTTATCTTCATTGTACTTACGTATCGCGTTGAGTTGGTCATATAGAGGGTTGCCGGTCTTCTGGGGCTCCGGGGCGGGCTGTGCACCGGTCGGAGCGGCGGCCGCAGGTGTTCCGGACGTCGCAGCAGATGGGGCCGGGGGTGCTGGCAACTGGCCCGCCGCCGCCGCGGAATCGCGCGGAAGGACAAACCGCTTGTTGTTCCTGATAATGACCAGATCCCATTGCCGCTGGTACGCCTCGTAGGCCAGTGACTTGGCCAGCACTTCATCGCCGATATCGCGAACGTTCTGCGGCCCGATGGTCTCGACGATGTCGCCAGGGGCGATGCCGTAGAAGTCGCCATAGGAACTGCGGGGCCGTATCCACTGTACCAGGAGGTACATCAACTTGCCCTGGGTGGTGATTGGCTGGAAAACCACTGTCTGGGTCACCCGCGCACCGCTCTGGTCAACGCCCGCGATCTGCTCCACCTGGCTGCGTGTAACCTGGCTCTGTTGCACAATCGGCACAGTGTTGTAGCTCCAAATCATCGCGAGTACGCCAATGGTTACAAGAACACCCACCAGCCCGAACATCGCTCTCATGCGGACCTCGCTTTCAGAATGATATTATGGCCCAAAGGGCGGTCACGAGGAAAGGAAAAATCGGAAGACACGGTGGGGAGTTCGTCATCAGGCTGTGGATAGGTTAATGTGGTCCTGCCCGTACGATGAGCCCAATTCCCTGTCCGTGCAACAGGAGAAGTATGGACCCGGTAACTACATGTCAGAGGAATCAATGATGAGAATCAGAATGCTGGCGGTGGCGTTCGTTGCTCTGGCTCTTGTTGCTGCGGGACAGATCGTTCTGGCGGCGGAAGGGGGGCAGGCTGGGGCGGAGGCCGCTCCTGGTACCACATCCAAAGTGGCGGCGAAGACGGTGCCCACGTTCCATTGCCTGGGCATCTACTGGTCGCCGGAGAACGGGGCGGCCGGGAAGAAGGTGCTGGTGAAGTTTCGCGAGATTGGGCAGGCGGCATGGCGCGAGGGACTGCCGATGCGCTACAACCCGGTGAAGACGCCGGAATGCAAGGGTGACTATCGCGGCAGCATCGTGAACTTGACGCCCGGCGCCACCTACGAAGTTGCCCTCGCGCTGGAGGGCACCGCCGTTCGCACATCCTTGAAGGCTGCCACCTGGAGTGAAAAGTTTCCGGTGGCTTCAACGGTCAAGGTTGCAAGCAGTGCGACCACGCTGATGGTGAACAAGTCGGGCACTGCCGATGGCTACGTTCTCTATGATGGCACCGGCAGCGTCATCGATTGCGGCAATAAGTCCGCTTTGGGTATTTCCGTGGATGCCAATTACGTGATCCTTCGCGGTTTCACGATCAGGAATGTGAAGGAGCACGGCATCCGCATCATGAAGGGCCATCACATCGTGATCGAGGATTGCGACATCAGCAAATGGGGCAGCGAAGAAACCAATGGCTTCGGATTCGAACAACAGGCCGGCGTCTTCGGCAGCGACAAGGACATACATGCAGTCGTCATCCAACGCTGCAAGATCCACAATCCTACCTGGAACACGAATAGCTGGGCGGAAGACCACTATAAGGGACGCGATAGCCGGCATCCAGACGGGCCGCAAACCATCGTCTTTTTTGAGACCGATGGCAACCATGTGATCCGCTACAACGAATTGTGGTCGGACAAAGACCACTACTACAACGACATTATTGGCGGCAGGTTCAACAGCAGTTACCGGGGATTCCCCGGAGCCGACAGCGATATCTATGGCAACTACCTGGCGAACTGCTGGGATGACGGTATCGAGTCCGAGGGTGGCAACCAGAACGTGCGCATTTGGAACAACTACATCGAGAACACGATGATGTCGATCGCTAACGCCGCCACCTCGATCGGGCCGCTGTACATCTGGCGCAACGTCGCAGGGCGGTCCTACAGCCCGCCGGGCAGCAGTTGGGGTCTGACGCACGGATCTTTCATGAAGATGGGGTTTGCCGGCAACGATAGCTGGATGACCGGGCACATGTACGTCTTCAATAATACTCTGCTTCAGCCGAACGACGAGGGGCCCAATGGCTTGGGCGGCGATTCAAAGCTCATTAAGCATTGCGTCACACGCAATAACATCCTGCATGTCAGGTCCGCTGACACGCATGCAATTGCCACGGCAAAGAACAGCGTGGACAACGATTTTGATTACGACCTCATGTCGGCCGGGCGATATCCCTCCGATCAGGAGAAACACGGCATCAAGGGCACACCTCGGTACGTGCCGGGCGCGGGATTCTCGTTTGCGACCAAGACCGGCAACTTCCAGTTGGCTCCCGACAGCCCGGGATTCCACAAAGCCGTGGTGATTCCGAACTTCTGCGAGGGTGTCAACGGAGCCCCAGACATGGGGGCTCAGGAAGCCGGCGCGCCGCCGATGGTATTTGGAGTCAAGGCGCAGTTCGATCCGCCGGCGGCGTCGGCAAAAGGCCCCGCAGGCCAATAGGGCCGCATCCGGAAAGTGAACATGCACCGCGTGGCTGCGATTATTTGTGTAGTGGCGCTGGGAACGCTTGCGGCACGCGCTGCGGAGCCGCTGCCGAAGAGCGCTAACGCATCTTCCGCCCGGGTCTCGCCGGACTGGGCGGAGTGCGCCCGGTTGCTGGCCTCTGCGCCGCCGGAGATCGAGCTAACGGTGTGCCGGGTCGAGGGCGACGCGGCGAGGGTTTTGGTATCCAATGCGATCCCATTCCCGCGCGAGGTGCTCTTTGACGCCCGCAACATCGTCATTCGGAAAGATGGCAGGGAAATCCCCATCTCAGCGCGGGAGATCGTCAAGTGGCCGGACTCCAGATCAATCCGGTCGGTGCTGGTCCAGTTCAACTGCGACCTTGGTTCGGCGAAGCAAGACACGGTAGTGCTGGGTTTCGGGGCGCTGCGCTCAACGGTCGACCTGCCGCTGGCGCCTGTCACTTGGACGCTGCCCGCGGCCATCGCCGTACCGAGCAAGGAATGGATGAGCTACAGCGGTGTGCTCGGCGCCATGGTGCCGGCCGGCTACAGCGTCGCCACCCCGGCCGGTATTGTGGACAACATGGCGTATGATGCGAACTTCCTGGCGCAGTACACCCGGTACGAGAGCTTCGGCGGCGGCGACCAAGGCGTCGTCGAGGGGACAAACTATTACGACAATACGCATTCGCTGTACCAACAATTCCTCCGCACCGGAAACGTCGATTACTACAAACTGGCCCGGCGTTGGGCGGTGTATCACCGGACGCGGCAGATTGCGCCTCTGGAGAGCCGCTGGCCAGGGCGGCGAACGCTCGACGGCACCACGATTACGCGCTATACGTACGTCGAAGGCCTGGTGGACGATTACCTGCTCAATGGCGACCAGGCCAGCCTGGCCGTCGCCGGAGTGGTCGTCGATCAGTTCTACATGAAGCTGGAGGAACTCGCCGGCGGGGGTGTCTATTACAAGCCGCCACGCAAGCGGGGATTCTGGACGGAGCGTGAGCCGGCGTTCGCCCTGCTGGGGATCGTGTGCTATTACGAGGCGACGCTCAAGCCCGCCTATCGGCAAGAGGCCGAGCGAATCGTCCACGAGTTGCATCGCATGCAGGTGGAGAACCAGGCGATCGATGGGCAGACGGGGTTCATTCACAACCTGTACGACCACGATCCCCAGGAGGGGGCGAAACGTGATAATTGGGGAGGAAGCACCTGGATGACGGGCCTGCTGCTGGAGGGTGTTATCCGCTATCACATCATCTCCCGGGATCCGGCGGCTGCGGAGTCGGTGACGATGGCGGTGGATTGGCTCACGCGATTCGGCCGGGTCGGCACGAGCGACAGTTGGGTCTACTTCACCGCTCCCAGCCGCGCTGGGCGCCCGTATTACGACCTGAACCAGATGATCACGCACGCCTATGCGTATGCCTATCGGCTCTCCGGCTACAGCAATGCCGAGTATTTCACCCTCGGGCTCGGGGGCTACAACGCCGGGATCGCCAAGGCGCATCTCGCCGATCAGAAGCACCTGAACCAGAACTACCGGTCCAGCCCGAACTTTCTGGGTTATCTGGCAAAGGTGGACCAGATGCGATGAGGGTTCTACTGTTGTGAGGCAATCACACTGGAAGGGAGCCGAGGATGGTGCAGGAATGGATCGACGTTCCCAAGCCGCTGGGGCAGGAGCAGGTGAAGTTCTTTGTTGAGAATGGGTATCTGGTTCTTCCGGGCGTGATTGGGCCGGATGAGTTGGAGGAACTCAAGGTCGATACGGTGCGGATCGCGCGGGGGCAATATGCAAATGAGAACATCAAGCCGATGCCAGATGCGCTCTCGGATGATCAGGTGTTGCGGAATATTCTGTGCATCCATCAGCCGCATTACATCAGTCCGACGATGCTGAAGCACGTGAAGCACCCGCAGATATGCGGAGCTCTCTCGCAGATCACAGCGGCTCATCTCCCCTATTGGGATGGAAGTGTGAAGTGCATGCAGTCGATGCTGTTTGTGAAGCCGCCGGGGTTTCAGGGGCAGGCGTGGCACCAAGATGAGATCTACATCCCCACGCGCGATCGCTCGCTGATCGGGGCGTGGACGGCGATCGATGATGCGACGATCGAGAACGGGTGTCTGTGGATCGTGCCGGAATCGCACAAGATGGGGTATCTCTATCCGCAGAAGGATCACGACAACCCGGATGAGTTTGACTTCGCGCAGGAGAGCTATGGGTTTGAGCAGAAGGGCGAGATTCCGGTGGAGGTGAAGGCGGGGAGCGTGGTGTTCTTCAATGGGTATCTGCTGCACCGGTCACGGAAGAATCGCAGCAACATCTACCGGCGGGTGCTGGTGAACCACTACATGAACGCGTATTCGCACCTGCCGTGGAACCTGAAGCCTGGCGAGCATGTGGCTATGGCGGACCGACGGGTGATTGTGCCGGTGAGCGGGAAAGACCCGTATGCGTGGAAGGGGCTGGAGCAGCCGCCCAAGAGCGTGTGGTTGCGGACGTGCAAGGCGAATGCGGCGGCGACGGATCCGAAGGCGGATCACCAGGGGAGAGATAACTCCAAACGAGTTGAGGAGACGGCGAAGGGGTAGCCGCTGTGCGGCACATCTGGTTGCGGCTTTTGCACCTTGGCAAGCCCGGCGGTTGCGTCTACAAATTGTGCATGGAATATGGCGTAATCATGGCAGGCGGCTCGGGAACACGGCTCTGGCCCATGTCTCGGGCGACTCAGCCCAAACAGCTCCTGTCGATCATTGGGGGCAAGAGCCTTCTGCGGCTGAGCTTTGAACGGCTGGCGTCGTTCTTGCCGACGCAGCGAATCCTGGTTTGCACATCTTCGGCATATGCCGGGCAGGTCCAGCGCGAGTTGGGTCTGCCCGAGGGGAATGTACTGGGCGAGCCGACGGGCCGGGACACTGCTAATGCGATTGGCTTTCCAGCGGCGGTGCTGCTGAAGCGCGACCAAGATGCGGTGATGGCAGTGGTGACAGCCGATCATGTGATCCGTCCGGTCGAACGCTTTGCCCGATCGATCCAACTGGCGTTCCGGGTGGTGCAGCGGTATCGCAATGCCCTGATCACTTTTGGCATTCGCCCGACGTTTGCGCATACGGGGCTGGGGTATGTGCATCGAGGCGAGGTGGTGAAGGTGGACGACCAGGACGCTTATTTTGTGAAACAGTTCAAGGAAAAGCCCGATCTGGGGACCGCGCAGAAGTATGTGGCAAGCGGCGAATATCTGTGGAACAGCGGGATGTTTGTCTGGCGCGCGGAGACGATCCTGGGCGAGTTGAAGGAGCATCTGCCGGGCTCATATGGCGGGCTGATGGAGATAGGGCAGGCATGGGATACACCGCGGGCGCAAGAAGTTGTGGGCCGGGTGTATCCGCAGTTGCCGAAGAAGAGCATCGATTTTGCGGTGATGGAACCGGCATCGCAGGGACGCGGCAATGCTCGGGTGATGATGGTGGATATGCCGGTGGAGTGGTTTGATGTGGGAAGCTGGCCGGCGCTGGCGGATGTGCTGGAAAGGGATGCCGCGAGGAACACGATCTCCGGACCTCTGACACTGCTGGTGGACTCGCGCGACAACGTGATCGTGAGCGATGATCCGCGGCATCTGATCAGCACGGTGGGGATCGAGAAGATGATCATCGTGCATACGAAGAATGCTACGCTGATCTGCCCCATCGACAAGTCGCAACGAGTGAAAGAAATGGCGGAGGCGGCAAAGGCGAAGTATGGCGCGGAATATGCATAGGTGCGAGCGCTGGACTATGGTTTGCGTTTGCGCTCGACATCTTCGATGACCTGGCCGAGCGTGGCCTGGAAGGTGGGGAAAGGGGTGGTTTTGACTTCGGGCTCCTGCAGGGTGCCGGAGATCTTGATCTGCAGGAGTTCCTCGCGGAGCCTCTGGGTAAGGGTGCCGATAATCGGGAGGCTCAGACCATCGGGGTTCTCGGTGTTCAGCGTGAAGGACATTTTCCGCGTGCCGAAATCAAGTTTGCCATCGCCGTATATTCGCAAGCCCGGGGAACTCATCTCCACCGTGTCGAAGGTGACGACATCGCCGTTGAGGACGTAGGAGAGACGGATGTTGCGCACGCCTTGCTGCACGGGCAGGGCCAGGTTGACCAGGCGGAAGAGGCCCAGAACGATCGGGGCTTCGTACATGTTTTCGCCGTTGATCGTGATCATTCCGCGGCCGTGACGATTCCTGACATCACCGAAGATGCCTTCTACGCCGAGATCGGCCGAAAACTGCGCCCGAACCGGTTTGCGCAGGGCATCGCCGGCGATCTGCATCACATCGGCGTTGCGGATGACGATATCGGCCGCGTAGCGAGGGGGCCGGTCGTTGCTGCCAAGGATGGTAAGGCCGCCGGAGACGACGCCACCGGCGAAATCGGAGCGGAGCGACTCGATCATGAGGTTCTGGGAGTACAGCGGTCGGCGGAGTGTGGCGCTAAGGCAGCCGCCGGCGCGTCCCAACAGCTTGAAGCTGTCTGCAGCGATGGAGCCATCGAGCTTCGTCAGTTCGCTCTGGCGCACCTCGCCGGTGAGTTGCGCAGAGCCAACCAGCGTTGTCACTGGCACACCGATATCAAGCGAGCCGTCATCCGACGCGATGGTGCAGGAAAAGTCGAGATCCACTGGGCGGGTCGTGGGCCGCGAGGAAGATGCTGGGGGTGGCGTTCCCGCCGTCGTTGTTGTCGCGCGGGCGGAATCCGAGTCGCGCAGCGTAAATCTGTCGAAGTCAACCGTGTATTGGCCTCCAGTTTTAAGCCCGGTGAGAATGTCCGCCAGCGCTGAAGGGACAGCCGCGAGAAGTTCCTTATCGGGCTCCAAGTCCACTGCGCGGATCTTCAGATCGAAGTTGCTCTGTGGGCCGGTTGTGCCCGAGCCACTGATGTCGACCCGAGTTGCGCCATGCCGGCCGGTCAGTTGCTTGAACTGCACATCGCGTCCATCAACGATCACTTCGCCGCCAAGATCGTCCAGCCTGTAGGCAAAGCTGTCCGATGTTATAGAGAGCTTTCGTGGGCGCAAGGCCAGGCGGATGTGCTCATTCAAGGCATCGGCGGTCTGCCCCGCGGCATCATTGGCTTTGGTCAGGGAGTAGGCGAGGTCGGCATCGCTGGTGCCCTGGGGCTTCTGCTGGTCCCAGCTTTCCTGGGCAGATCTGGGCAGGATGTCGTGGAGTAGCGGATCGAGCAGAAGATTGCGCGCCGAAAGCTGCAATTGCACATCGGGCGTTTCCCAGTTGGCGTAGCCGGTGATCCGCAGTTCGGCATCGCCACGCCGGCCGATGACCGATTTGAGGTCGAGGCGGCCGGGCACTAGATAGAGATCGCCATTGAGGTTGGTGGCGGCGGGTCCCTGGGCGTCACGGTAGAGCTTGGCATCGTGGAGCCGCAGTGCCAGGGCGAAGTTGGTGTCGTCCGCCCGCGGTGTTCCCGGGGGATCGCGGAAGACCCGGCCGACGATGTCAACACGGCCTTCAAGTGAAGCTTTCCTGAGCCAGCCGCGTTCGGTGGGGGGGAGGGCACTGAGCAAATCTTCGTCAATAGGGACGTTCAACGCTTCGACACTCAGGTCAGGCATGGTCGGTTCGCCAAACTCGACTCTGCCGTTCATCTTCAGCGTCGCTCCGTTTTGGCTCATGGTCACGGAGTGAACCTGCAGTTCATGGTGGACATCATCATCGAGGATGCGCAGCTTGCAGGCGATGTTGTTCATCGGATAAGGGAAGACCCGCAACGAGCCGGCCGCCTTCTTCAGATCCAGCGTGACATCGGTGTCAACTCCCTTGTTCGGGCCGGGCTCGCGGTGAACATGCGCCGTGAAATCGCCGAAGAACTCCGGCCAATGAAAGAGCTCTTCGGACGCCAGTTCGGGCGGCTTGCCGGCGGTCGCCTGGCGAGCGCCGTAGTCGGGCGGGCCGAAGATCAGCATGGCTTTGGCGATCTCCCGCGGGAATGCCTGGCGGATGGCGGGCTCGGAGGTGATGTCTTTGCCTTCAACGCGGACATCAACACCCACTCCGCCGGCGACGAAGGGACCGACAGTCGCATTGATCTCAACCGATTTGCCTGCATTGGGGCCGCCGGGAATTCCGTGTCCGGTCAGGCGAACGATCTTGACGAGTTCTTCGCCAGTGGTTTCATCACGGGCGAAGACAATGCGGCCGGAACAGCGATGCAACGGGTAGGGGAAATCGTCAAAGGCAAACTGCGAGTCAAACAGTTCAACAATGACGGTCGGCTCAAATCCCTCGTCGGGTTTGGAGCGCACAAGCTGGACATCGAGCCTCGCTTTTCCTTCGGGTTGAAATTGAAGATAAACCTTATGAACCTCATCGGGTAGCCAGTTCATGAACTGGCGGTCGGGCGGAACCTGCAGGAAGGTGCCGGGCTCGGTCTGCACGCGGATCTCACCGGGAGCGTTGCCGGCATAGCCATTCATCCGCCCATTCATGACGAATGACTGGCCCTGCAACTGAAAGTGGACGCCGTTGAGCTCGATTGCATCAGTGGTGAAGCGTGCCGTTCCCTGGAGCTGCTTCAGGCTCAGGGGAACCATGCGCATATTAAGGCGCAGGTATTCCAGCGTGCTTCGCGGCCAGGCATCTTCATCGCTGGCGCTGACCAGGTCGCCGGGATTGAGCTTCTGGTCCATCCCCATGCGGTCGAACAGCCAGATCGACTCGCGAAGGATGGAACGGCGGAAGTGTTCCCGGTCGTTGAGCCATTGATCGGGCTGTACTGTGGATTGCACGTTGTGAAACGCGAGCGTGATGTCGAACGCATCCTTGGGCGGTCCGAACTTGTACCTGAAGCGCGGAATGGAAATCTGCCCGGAGAGATCCAGACGTTCCATCCATTGCCGTACCTGTGTTGGCATCATTCTGCGCAGGGCATCATCAAACTGCAGGGCGCCGATGCGACCATCGATCGTGCCAGCATTGGAATCGAATACCCCGTAGACGGTGGTGGTGCGTGTGGTTCCGGGCGGCTGGGCGACGGCACTGAATCCGTAATGCTTTGGCGACATCGGGTAGACGGATGCTTGTACCTCGATCTTCCCGGCTTCGGTGATCTTCTGCGATTCTTTGCGGAAGTAACGCACGCTGGCATTGCGCAGAAATACAGTAGGTACCATGTCTTTGCCGGCATGATCCGATTCTGGGATTGCCGCAGGTTGTCGGCGGCGGGCCTCGAGCAGCTCCTCGAAATTCCAGGTGCCCGTATCGACATCCTCGATGAGGGACAGATCGACGTTTTGAGCTTCCAGGAGGGCCAATCGCGGGGCCCTGAAACGCCACAGTTCCGAGTAATCGAGGACGACGTTCAAATCCCTGGCCGTGAGAAGCCTGGCGCCGGCAGTGGTCGATTCATCAGTGAGAAACTCCGCACCGTTGACATGCAGGCCGCTCATGATGGAAAAGCTGGCCGATCCGATCCGGACGCGGGCGCCGCTGGCATGGCTAAGCTGTTGCTCGAGGAAGGCCCGTACGCGGTGGTCCTGGGTGATGATGTTGTACGCGATAATCCCGGCCACCAGCAGGAACAGCGCGCTCCAGACGACATAACGTGTCCAGCGCCGGTACCAGCGCCGGCGTCGGCGGGCGATGCCCGCCGGTTTGTCATGTGCACTCGTGCGACGATGGAAACCAAACATTGGAGACCGATATACTCGCCCCTGGCGCGGATCGGGTCAACAATGGATGCAGCCTGTGGCTTATATTCCCACGGCATGCTCGACTTCGTCGATGGAGGTGATGCCCTCGGCTACGAGTTGGTAGCCATGGTGGCTTAGCTTCACGAACTTGGAGTTGGCGAGAGCCTGCGTGATGGCCTGATTCGAGCGGTTGTGCAGGACGGCATCGCGCAGCTCATCGTTGGCGATAAGCAGTTCGAAGACGCCGCGCCGGCCGGTGAAACCGGTGCCCATGCAGCGCGGGCAGCCGCGGCGGGTGAAAGATTGCTTGAAGTTCGGCACCGCGGCGATGATCCTGGCGGTCTGCTCGGCGGTGAGTCTCTGCGGCACCTTGCAGTGCTGGCAGAGCTGGCGAACCAGGCGCTGAGCGAGCACCAGTTGCAAGCCCTGGGCGAGCATGTATGGCTCAACGCCCAGGTCCAGCAGGCGGAAGATGGTGCCGACGGTGTCGCGAGTGTGGAGGGTGGAAAAGACCAGGTGCCCGGTGATGGCGGCCTGCATGGCGGTCTTGGCGGTTTCGGGGTCGCGAATTTCGCCGACGAGGATGACGTCGGGGTCCTGCCGGAGCACGGACCTCAACAGGTTGGCGAAGGTGTTGCCCTGATCATCGTTCACAGGCAACTGGGTAACGCCGGGGAGCTGGATTTCGACCGGATCTTCGATGGTGATGACGTTGCGCTGGCCGACGTCAAGCGAGCGGAGCACGGCGTAGAGAGTAGTTGTCTTACCGGAACCCGTGGGCCCACAGACCAGCACGACGCCCGATTCCATCTCGGTGGCGCGGATGAGCTGTTCGGCCATCCACGGGGGCAGCTTGAGCTGATCGGCGCGCAGCGGCGCGGATTTGGCATCGAGAAGCCGGATCACCAGTTTCTGGCCGTAGACCGAAGGGGCGAAGCTGACGCGGTAGTCAACGCGACGATCGGGCAGGCGCGAGGAGAAGTGGCCTTCCTGGACGATCTGGCGATGGGCGATATCGATGTCACCGAGCACCTTGATCATCGAGGTGAGTTTGGCGGCGAGGACCTTGTCGAGGCGGACCAGATCGATCATCGTGCCGTCAACGCGGATGCGGACGAGGACGAGGTGCTCCTTGGGCTCCACATGGATATCGGAGGCGTTGGTGCGGAAACAGATCAGCAGAATCAGGCGCAAGAGGCGGACGGCGTCGCCGCCTTCGCTGGAGCGCTGTGGTGGCGGGGCCAAGGTCGCGGGATGGGAGACGGCGCCGCGGGCATTGACCAGGGAGATGTTGAAGTCCTGGAAGCTCTTGTCCGGCAGGGATTCGGCCAGACGCAGGAGCACCGACTCATAATCTTCGGCCACAGTGGGTTCAACGTGCTGCTGGTAGTCGTTGCTGGTAGAGGCCTGAAAGATATCCGGCGTGTCATCGACGATATCGGATTCGTCGAGCTCCAGTGGGGTTGGTTCGGCGGCGTCAGCGCCGGCCGCAGCGGCGGGAACCGCGCTGGCTTGCGGCTCGGGTGCTCGCGCAGGCTGAGACTCGTCAATGAAGAGAATCTGGTTATGGCCGACAGAGATGACATCGCCAGTCTGGAGGATGGCGGTCTGGGCGAGGCGTTCACCGTTGACGTAGGTGCCGTTGGAGGAGCCGAGATCGTTGACCGTGTACTTATCGCCGAGCTTGCTGAAGATGCAGTGCTTGCGGCTGATGAGGTTATCTTCCAGGACCAGCGTGTTCCGACCCGCGATGCGCCCGATTTGTACCGGCGCATCACCCAGTTCCAAGCGGCGGGTTTCTCCGCCTGAGTCAATCTGCAGGTACACCATGAAGGCGATAATACCGCCAGAAGGGGCGCAAGTCATGTCTGCGCACTGTGCTATTTGCTGGCGAAATAGTAGATGAGGTGGTTATCACCCGTGGTCAGATACAGGCCGCCCTCGACAAGTTGGCATGAGGTGACCCCGCTCTCCTGCTTCAGCGTAACAGCCTGCTCAAGCCGGCCGCTTTCGCTCTTGGCGCCCTGCAGACGGCTGAAAGCATAAAGGCTGACTGCCGATGCCGGCTGGGCATTCGCTGCATTGCCCTGGCGGAACGGCTGCTCCAACGCCACCAGATGCATCAGCCCAGGCACAACCGGGCCGAGATTGGTGATCTGTCCTCCAGCCTGGCCGGGCAGCATCCTGTCTGCAGGTTCAGCACGCTGCGCGTTCAAGGCGCGGACAATGCCCTGACTATAGACGTAGACGTACGGCTCGGCGGCGACAAGGTGTGTGCGCACCTCGCGGAACTGCGGCCCGGGACGGGCGCCTGGCCCCAGCGACAGGGCTGGACGGCCGGTGGCGCCGCCACCGCCGGGAAGAATCTGCCGGCCGGTGATCGGCGAGAACATGCGAATGCTCATCCCGCCATCGGTAACAGCGACAATCGCGTCATCGGTGGCGAGCAATTGGTCCGCGGCTTTTTGCCCGTAGAAGCCCATCGTGTTCTCGCTCATCCCAGTCTCAAAAAGCATGCGATCGGACTGGTCGAAGAGATCCTTGCAGATCAGTCGGTTGCCAAGGGTGAAGATCAGGCGGCCGTCGCCGGTCAGGACCAGATTGTAGACCGGGCTGACATTGGTGGCAACGCGGCTGAAGACGCTCTGACCTGTGGCCATGTCGGTAGCGGTGAGGCGAGACAGGCGCGGCGAATCAAGCCGGGCGGCAGCAAAATCATCGCAGGCATCGACGCGACCGATGGCGCCTTGTCCGAGCTGTGCCTGCCACAGAATTGAGCCATCGTCGATGCGGGCGGCAACGAGACGGCCGGTGGTCGTGCCAAAGACCACCTTGCCGGCGGCGAGGGCCACAGCAGAGACATCCGTGCCCGTGGCATCGGCATCTGGCTGAGGGTTGCCGATCCGTGCGGCGACAAGCGGGTTCGCGATGCGAATCTGCTGCTGGATCTGCACGCGCACATCTGCTACGGCTTCGGCCTGGGCATCGGTGGACGGTTCGGCATCGGCTTCCAGTTGTGGCACGGACGGGAGTTTGTCGGGCGTGATGGACCAGAGGATCTTGCTGGTGGTCAACTCGAGAGCGGTGAGCTGGTTTCGCGAACGGACCAGCAGCGTCGTGGGGCTTGCCCAGGCGACATCCACTGGCTCGACGATGGCGGTGATGGGGATGCGGGCAACGATCTTGCCGGCCGGTTCAATGATGGCGAGATTCTGTTCTTTGGTGAGCAATATGCAACGCTGATAGTCTGGCCGGGTGCCGGGGATGGGTGGAAGGATGCGATCCGCCTGGAGCGCGTCGATGGTCAAAGAGCGGGAATAGGCGGTGGTGCCCGAGGGGGGAAGCTGCAGATCGGGCAGGCCGCGGCCGGGCTGCACTCCGGCGGCCTGTTTGAGGGCGACGGCGACCTGCGAGAAATGGCCCGGCTCGATGACATGGCCATCGGGCAGGCGGATGGCGGCGGTGGTTGTCGGGTCGTTGAGCATCATGGAGGCCTGGGCGAGGCGAGCCGCGGCAATATGTGCCTTGCCGGGAAGTGCAGCGTAGGCGCGAGCGAAGGCCTCGAAGAACGCTGCAGCATCGCGATGGGTTGGATTATCCTGAATCAGAGTGCGATAGGCGTTGGCGGCATCGGCGGGGTTCTGCCGATCCTCATAGAGCCGCCCGGCGGCGAAGACCGCGGATGGGGCAGCAGGAGAGTTGGGATAGCGGCGATAGAGTTCCATCAGCGCGGCCGGATCGTGGGAATCCTCCGCCGCGGCAAGCTCCTTCTGCATCTTCAGTTCAGAGGGCTGATAGATTGCGGTGCCATAGCGGTCGATGAGCTGAGCGATGGTGCGGCGGGCAATGACGCAAGCCATGTGCAGCGACTGGTCAGTATCACGCACCGAAGCGGCGCGCTGTTGCGGATCGTCCAGGATGTCCTGCATGTGCGCCATGGCCGACGGCCCATCGTTGGCACGCTGGGCGCGAGTTGCGGCGGCAATGTGATACTGCACCTGCTGGGCGGGCGAAGCGGCGGCAGTCCGGGCGATATCGAGGAAAGCCAGTGAAGACTGATTTGCCGGGTCGGCGGTGGAGAGGCGCGCGGCGCAGCTCAAGGCGGCCGAGAAGAGGCGATCGCGCATCTCGGGTTTGGTCGTGGGAGAGATCGCCAGTGTCAAGGCTGCCTTGAAGCGCGTCAGCGCCATATCGTTTTGACCGGCAGTGAAGAGCAGCTCACCGTAGCGCACCAGGGGCTCAGGCGAGGTTGGGTTGGCCGCGACATCCTGGTCGTAGCGGGCGGTAATGGTGGCGAGATTCGTATAGACATTTACCCGTTTCGCGGTGGCCACCACGACCTGCTCGCCGGTAACCAGTATGTTGCCCGGGCCCTGATCGGCGGGCCAGGTGGCGGGAGAACGGGGCATGGTCTGTTCGATCTTCCAGTGCTCGCGGGCGACACGCAGCAGGCGGTCGTCGGTCGCCAGAAACAGTGAATCGGCGGTGAGGAATGGTCTTCCGCGCAGAGCGGCGCCGGGGAAATCCATCGTCCAGTTGATGGCGTCGGTCTGCTGGGCGCCATCCTGGCTGGCGGCTTCCCAATCGAGCACGGTGGCAATGCGCTCGCCGGCGACGATCAGTTGTTTGCCGCGAACGCCCACCAGCATATCAACCGAGCCCAGGGACGAGAGGGCAATGCGCTTGATCACCCGGCCGTCGGCCTCGTCAAGTATCAGCAGGGCCGTCGCATCGACAGGCAACGCGAAGATGCGCCCCCCGGCGATCGCTGCGGGCGATGCCGCGAAGATGCGCGACGTATCCACCTGGTTGCCAGGACGGACAAAGCGGCCCATGAAGCGCATGGATGGTTGTTCACTGCGTGGGTAGACGCGCAGCCAGGCGGGTAGCCCGTCGGCGGCATCAAGGGCGGCGATGGCACCCACGTTGGTGAGCACGATCACGCGTCCGGCGTTCCAGGATAGCTGCGGCAGCCCGGTATCGGCCTGGCCAGGCATGCCGTCAAACATCGCCATGTTTGCGTTAGGACCGCTGGCGACATACGAGGACCAGAGCAGCCTGCCGTCGGCGATGTCGAAGCAGAGCACGTAGATGTCATTCAATTGGGCACTGTGGCCCCCGCGCGCGGCGACGAACACCTGCGACCCAATGGTCAGCGGCGCCGATGCGAACTGCACGGTCTTCAGAGCCGCGGCAGCGCTGGTGAGGCGCGATGGAGTGGTCCGCCAGCGCAGCTTTCCGGTCTTGCGATCGAAGCAACTCAGCGCTGAAATGTCCGGCCGCGCCTCAGCGGCGACCTGGATCATCTGGGCGAAGAGGACCAGATCGCTCTGCACGGTGAGGACGCTGTCGTCGGTGACGGCGAGCGTGCGCAGCGATGGCCCCGAGATGCCTGGGGAGACAGAGGCAATGGGGACGGACAACCCTGGCCAGCCGGGGAGCTTCATCCCGCCGTCGAGACTGACGCCATAGAGGTTGGTGCCATCCTGAAAGAACAGTTCCCTGTTATCGTAGACCGGCATGATAGCCAGGGCCTGATTCAGATCATTGCGCGCGGGCCGCCCCAGCATGACACCTGGGGGCAGGCCCCGCGGCATGTTCAGCCCATCCGGAGATGAGGGGCTGACGAGATCGATCGCAAAGAGCAGGGCATCAGGTCGCCCCTGGCCCGGCGGCACCGTGGCCCGTTGTGGCCAACCGCCGAAGGCGCGCCAGGAGTCGGCGGGCGCTGCGGCGAGCGTGGCAGAGGCAGATCGGGCGACCGCTTGTTCCAGGGCGTTGGCGAGAGTGGTATCGCTTCCGGCGATGGTCTGGTGAGCCTGGGGATAACGATCGCGGAGCGTTGCCACGATCGCGCGGGTGCGCTCGGGATTGCCGGCCAACAGCCAACACAGGCCCGACTGAAACATCAGTGACGGACGCTGCGGATGGTCGTCCGGGAGCAGCGCTGCAACATGCTCGGCAAACTGGGCAGCAGTCCCCGCCTGGCCCTGATCCCACCACTGCTGCAACAGCCTTCCGGCGGCGGCCATGCCGTCGTGCGTCAGCAGATAGCGATCGGTGATCGCACGCAGCGATTCCGGGCTGTCGGCTTGTGCAAGCAGCGTCTGGGCGGTGGGCTGATAGCGGCCGTTGTAAACGGCCAGACCATCGGCCGGCCAATGCGCCAACTGTTGCAGGACGCGATCGCTGACGTTGCGATAGAGTGTGGGATCGTCAGCGGATGCCGGCACAACGCGATCGCGGTAGTTCTCCAACAGCTCCTGATAGATCTCGGCCGACTTGGCCCATTCGCTCGCCTGCGCCAGCTTGGCGGCCAGTGCGAGCCGCTCCATGGCAACGGAGGAGTCGGGGACGAAGGTGGAAATGGATGGCGGCTCGGCGGGCTTGCCGGCATCAGCGGCGGGAGGGGCGGGAGGGGCGGGAGTTGGCGCCTGAGCCAGCGACGCAGCGCTGACGGCGATAGCCAGTGCCAGTGCGGCATAGCTTGGCGAGCGGTAGGTGTGCTGCGTTCCCCTCATGATTGCACTGATTGGCTCTCCATGGTTTGGAAGTAGCGTCCCCAGATCGGCTTGAGCCGAAGCACCTCATCGGGCGCGATCTGCGACTTGTTCGACCAGATCGCAAGGCCCAGCGCCTGCAACGATGGCGACTTCATCAGCTCATCCTGCCGCGCGGCGGCCAGATCCAAAGCACGCCTGACCAGCGTCATGGCATTGCCGGTAGCGACCTGCAGGTGGCCGATGATCTCGCGCATCAATTCGGCGGGATCGGTGCTCTGCTCAGCCGGGCGTTTCTTCCAGCAGTCGTAGTCAGTCACCAAGGCCACCAGAGCATAGGCCATTTCCGCCTCTTTCGCGAGCTTGGCTTCGGGCATGGCGGTCATGCCGATCAGGTCGCCGCCCCAGAGGCGATGCATCAGGCTCTCAGCACGCGTGGAGAACGCCGGGCCCTCCATGCACACATAGCAGCCGCGGCCGTGCGTGTTCACGGGTTGCTCGGCGGTAGCCAGTTGCGAACCAGCCTCAAGCAGAAGCTGGCGCAGCAGCGGGCAGAACGGCTCGGCCAGTTCGACATGGACGGCGGCCTTTTCAAAGAAGGTGCCAGCGCGGCGGCTGGTCTTGTCGATGACCTGATCGGGTATGACCAGATCGCGCGGCTTGAACTCCTCGCGCAGCGAGCCGACAGCGCCGGAGGCGATAATATGTGTGACACCCAACGACTTGAGCGCGTAGATGTTGGCGCGGAAGGGCACGTGGGTCGGGTTGATGGTGTGGCCGGGTCCGTGGCGATTGAGGATAAAGACGTTCAGGCCGGCGACTTCCGTCTCGATCACCGCATCCGAGGCCTTGCCGAAAGGGGTGTCCAACTCGTGGCGCTGGCCTTCATGCCCTTCCAGAAGCGCCTGCCCCAGCCCACTGCCGCCAATCAGACCAATCTTAACCGTGCTCATACCAATAAGCCTACGACGCGGCGAGGGGTGGGGCAAATGGGAATGTCGATATGTTTGGCGTCCCTACTGGTCCCATTGAACGGCCGGGCAGATGCGTTCAGCTTCATGCATGGCATCGGCAAGCGTTGGCCAGGAGCCGCCGGAGTGGGTCATGCCTAGTGCGTTGAATTCCAGTGTGTACTTTTGGGGGTTGCTGTCGGGCAGGGGAGAGATGCAGACCATCCCCCGGGTCATACCGGCATGGAGATAGGTGCCGGTCCTGGCCGCCGTTGCTGAGGGCCGGGGCCATGTGGTGGGGAACATGACCGATAGTATACCCGCGATCGCTCGCCAGCAGCACGCAATTCCGGAATCGCAGAGGCATCAAATCAAGAGGGCACCCGCTGTTGCGGATGCCCTCATGATTGATAGCTCAGTCAGTGATCCTTTGCAGGATGATCACTTGTTCCAGAACTGAGCACCATAAATCGCGGTGTCGCCAAGCTGCTCCGCGATGCGGATGAGTTGGTTGTACTTGGCGTTGCGGTCGGAGCGGCAGGGGGCGCCGGTCTTGATCTGGCCGCAGTTCGTCGCCACCGCAATGTCGGCGATGGTCGAGTCTTCGGTCTCGCCGGAACGGTGCGAGAGCACAGCGCTGTAGCCGTTGCGCATCGCCAGGTTTACCGCGGCGAAGGTCTCGCTGAGGGTGCCGATCTGGTTGACCTTAACGAGAATCGCATTGGCGGTCTTGGTCTCGATGCCCTTCTGCAGGAACTTCACGTTGGTCACGAACAGGTCATCGCCGACGAGCTGGCACTTGCCGCCGATCATGTCGGTCAGCTTCTTCCAGCCGGCCCAGTCGTTCTCGGCCATGCCATCTTCCAGCGAGCGGATGGGGTACTTCTCGGCCCACTTCGCCCAGTACTCGGCCATCGCCTCGGGGCTGATGACTTTGTCGGGATTGCTCTTGAAGAAGCGATAGCCCTTCTTGGCCTTGTCCCACATCTCGCTGGCGGCCGGGTCCAGCGCCACGAAGATCTGCTTGCCGAACTTGTAGCCGGCCTTCTCGGTCGCCTCGCCAATCACCTTCAGGGCATCTTCGTTGTCTTTCAGGTTGGGGGCAAAGCCGCCTTCATCGCCCACTGCGGTGCTCATCTTGTTATCGTGCAGCACTTTCTTAAGGCTGTGATAGATCTCGACGCAGGCCTGGAAGCCTTCGTCGAAGCTGCTAAAGCCCCAAGGCTGGATCATGAACTCCTGGAAATCGACGTTGTTGTCAGCGTGTTTGCCACCGTTAAGGATGTTCATCATCGGAACCGGCAGCGTGCGGGCATTGGTGCCGCCGAGGTAACGATACAGCGGCAGGCCCGATCCCTCGGCCGCGGCTTTGGCCACCGCCATCGAAACGCCCAGAATCGCATTGGCGCCCAGCTTGCTCTTGTTGGGCGTGCCGTCGATCTCGACCATGAGCTGATCGATGGCTTCCTGGTCGCGGGCATCCTGGCCGACCAGCGCTGGGGCAATCTTCGAGTTCACATTCTCGACGGCCTTGTAGACCGACTTGCCGCCGAACTTCTTCTTGTCGCCGTCGCGCAGTTCGCAGGCTTCGTTCTCGCCGGTGGAAGCGCCCGAGGGAACGGCCGCCCGGCCGACGATGCCGCTTTCAAGCACAACGTCCACCTCGACGGTGGGGTTGCCACGCGAATCAAGTACCTGACGCGCCTGGATGAATTCGATATTCAAGCTCATTCTTGCTCCTATATGTTTAGGTGTTTCCTCGTCCCACGGTCGCCGAGGCGACCACGGGGTCAAGAGTGTATGGACGGGGGCAGAAACGTCAAACGTGACAAGTCGTCCAGTGACAACCGGCCCGAGATTCCTTAATCTGGCATAGGGATCCCTACAGGATTGACCGAAGGAGCCTTATCTATGCCAACCGTTCCCGCTGCTGCCCGTACCGTTCTTGGCGCCATGTCGGGTAGCAGTTGCGATGGTGTCGATGTTGCCGTTGTGCGGATTGCCGGCTCGGGCCTGGAGATGCGCCCCGAGTTGCTTGGTCTGGCCAGTGTCGCCTTCCCCGCGCCCTTGCGCACGCAGATCCTTGAGGTACGAAACTCTGGCAGTTGTTCCCTGGCCGACCTGGCGCAGCTCGGCCGGCAACTTACCCTGGTTCATGCCCGCGCTGCGTTGCAAGCCTTGCGCAAGACAGGGCTTACGCCGGCCGATATCGCCTGCTTTGCTGCCCACGGGCAGACCCTGTTCCATGCTCCTCCGCTTACGATCCAGTGGCTTGATCCAGCCCTTCTGGCGGCCGAGACGGGTTGCACGGTGATCAGCGATTTCCGCCGGGCTGATTGTGCCTTGGGCGGCCAAGGCGCTCCGTTGGTTCCCTTTGCCGACTACCTACTGTTTCGCGACAAGGCTTCCAATCGCGTTCTGCTCAACCTCGGCGGCATCGCCAATATCACGTTCCTCCCGGCCGGCGGTTCGCTCGACGAGATCGTCGCGTTCGATACCGGGCCGGGCAACTGCATCAGCGATTCCCTTGCCCGCAAGCACACCAACAAGCCGCACGACCAGGCCGGCAAGCTGGCCGCCTCCGGTACACCCGATGAAGAGGGCACCGATCAGTTCCTCTCGCATCCGTATTTCCATCAGGCGCCGCCCAAGAGCACCGATGGGCCGGAGATGCTTGCGATCTGGAACTCTATCGCGCGCCTGCGCCGGCTTCGGGGTAAGGATCAACTCGCCACTGCCTGCCTGATCTCTGCCCGGGCGGTAGCGATGGCCATCCGCCATCAGCTTCCGCGTCCAGCCGACGAGATCGTCGTCGCTGGCGGCGGCGTGCGCAACCGGACTCTGCTGAAGATGCTGGGACAACAAACTGGCCTGCCCGTCCGCACGACGGCTGATCTGGGCGTTCCCACCCAGGCCCGCGAAGCATTGGCCTTTGCCCTGCTTGGCGCGGCGACGCTCGACCGCGTTCCTGCCAACGTACCCTCTGTCACCGGCGCTTCGCGTCCCACCGTCCTGGGAAGCATCACCCCGGCTGCTTGAGGAGTGACCATCGCCCTGTTTCACGAATGAAGAACCGGATCGACATCGCGTCGATCCGGTTCTCTTTATCGTGAATCCCATCAGTAGCTGTAAATGACGCCGAACCGCTTCTTGAACTGGAAGTAGTCGCCGTTGTTGACCGTGCCATTAGCATCATAATCACAGAGAGCGAGGAATCCAGTATCGCCAGTGCTCTTGTTGAACGTCTGCTTGAACCAGAAGTAGTCGCCATTGTTCACGGTCTTGTTGCCATCGTAGTCGCCATAGAGGCGATGAAAACGCTGGCTGAAGTTGCCGCCCAGCGCATTGCCTGCCAGGTCCTGCACCCCCGCGGCCGCAACCGACAGGCCATAGATCCCATCGGCCAGGGAGCCGCCCACCACACCGGTGCCCGAGAAGCTCAGGACATAGCTCTTCTGATCTCCCGAGGGGTTGGTCACCAGCAGCGTGGTGTCCGGTACGTCCGAGCCATCGCTCTTCTTTACCGTCACCGCGCCCGTTCCCAGCACGACCTTCTCGCCGAAGGTCAATGTCAGCTTCTTCACCATTGACCGCTGGATGGCCCCATCATTGATTGACGACGTCGACAATGCCGGTGCGATCATGTCCTGGTTGATACCGCTGAATGCGCCCGCCAGGTTGGATACATTTCCGGCAGCGTCAGTCACGGTGATTGCCGCCAGCGACTGGTCAACGCCGTCGTCAAAGTCGTGCGCTGGTGGGGTAAGCACACCGGATCCCGCGTCGTCGGCGACATAGGTGACTCGTGCCGCACGGCTGGTTGCGTTGTACCAGCCGCTGGAGTCAGGATCGTTGATCGAAGCCGAGAGGGTCGGAGCGATGACATCCTGGTTGATGCCGCTGAACGCGCCGGCGAGGCTAGACACATTGCCGGCGACGTCAGTCACGGTGATCGCGGCCAGAGACTGGTCGGCCCCGTCGCCAAAGATATACGCTGTTGGCGTGCTCACACCAGAACCGGCATCGTTGGCCACATAAGTGACCGTTGCCGCACCAGTGGCAATGTTGTACCAGCCGCTGGAGGCGGGATCGTTGATCGAAGCCGAGAGGGTTGGCGCCGTCTTGTCGATGCCGACATCGCTGATGGTTGCGCTGGCGCTATTGCCGGCCCGGTCAGTGACAGTAAAGGTATGCGATTGCCCGCTGCCTTCGGAACCGAACGTGTAGTTGCCGGTGGCCGGGTCGGCCAGGTTGGCATCGCTGGCGGTATAACTGGCGATGACATTGGTGTTGTTCCACCCGCCATGCGCTGCCGCATAGGTCTGGCCATCGCGGATCGCGTTGATAATCGGGGCTGTCGAGTCCTCCGTGATCGTGGGCACATCGGCCAGGCTGGAGTTATTGCCGGCGAGGTCCGCTGCACGGACAAGGAAGTTGTTGGCGGCATCCTGCGGAAGAGGCACGCTAACTGAATATGTCGTGCCGCCGCCGGAGAGCTGCTGCGAACCCGCCAGCGCATCAGAGCCGTCGATCAGACCGTTATTGTTCAGGTCCGAATAGACCCGCACCAGGGCATTGGCTGCGGCCGTGCCGGTGATCGAGTGGTTGGCGGCGTTCACGTACAACGCACCTGATGGGCTGCTGACCACTGGAATCGCGGGGCTGAGCGTGTCGATCGTGATGCTCAGAGCACTTGAATCAGCAGATTCCGCTTTGCCGCTCTCGGTCTGGCGCGCGGTGATGGAGTGGCTGCCATCTATCAGATCGAAAGAGCCATTGGTGGTTACGGTGGTGCTGGTGCCCGACGCGACGGCGCTGCCGATGGCCGTGCCGTCGGCATAGATTGTGACGGTTGCGCCGGCGGTCGTTCCACCTACGTCAAACAGGAGCCTGCTCGATGAATTGCTGTTGTCGAGATTCGTGACGCGATCACTGTTGGATGTGCCGGTATCGCTGGCGGCTTGCAGAGTGGGCGCTGAAGGGGCGGTGCTGGTATCCTGCACGAATGCCTTGATGCAGAAGTTGGCGGTGGGGTTATAGCTTGTCAGGTCCGTCCAATTGGTGCCGTTGCCGCTGTAGTAGCTTTGCCCCGGGCTGGCGGTACAAGCTGAGCTGAAGCCCGAGGAGGCGTAGTCGAAAGCAAGCGGCCAGGTGCCGCCGTTGGTAATGTTCACGTAGACATAGAAATCGTTGCCGGTTGTTAGGGAGACCGCGGAGGACAGGTCGACGGTATGATATCCGGCATAGGTTTCGGTTCCGGACGTGCTGGCCAGCAGGTTGGACAGGGCACCGCCCGAGTATGTGTCGTAGATGCGGATCGTGTAACCGGCATTATCCGCCTGGGTGAAGAAGCCCACGGACTTGAGTTTGCTGTTGGAAGTGGCCGTGTAGGCGTTGAAACCATATGGGGTGGAAAAGCTGCTGACATTTCCGAAGGTGTCCCAGTAGTACTCCTTGGAATAGGTGCTGGCTGGCACGGCGCCGTTGAACGACTCTGCCGAGTTGGCGCCCCTGGAGTCGTTATAGGATATCCAGAAATACCCGCTGGCGTTTGCCAGCCCACCCCAGGAACCACTGGTGGTCCCCCACGAGTTCTTGATCAGCCATGCTCCGGTGCCGCCCGCGGTGACTTTGCCATCATCCCAGCCGACGATGGTCACACCGTGGTTCGTGGTGGTCGATCCGCTGTAGTAATATGTGTAATCCGATGTCCGGTAGTAGGCGTTGTCCCAGTACATGGATGTGTCCAGGGCTCCGTAGGTCATCAACGCGGTCTTCATCTCGCTATCAGTATCGAAACGGAGCATCTCGCGAACATAGTTCTGGACAGGTCCCGTAACCGAGTCGGGCGTGCCCATGGCGCTGTACGGATCGTCTGACTCGTTGATCGGGCCGGACAAACGGCTGAGGTAAGCCTCGCTCATCGTAGTGTTGCCGCCCGAGTTATAGCCCGGGTCAAACCCGTGCTTGTATGCCAGATTGCGTTCAGAGAAATCCGTCGTTCCGCCACCAGCCATCAGGATGGAACTCTCCAGCGAGCCGTAGGTGGCAAACGCCCAGCAGGTTCCGTAGGGGTTCTGGTTCTTTACCGAAGTGACGTAATTCGATCCGCCGACATTTCGCAGATCAAAGCTCGCGGGGAAACCCAGGAGTGGGAGACTCTGGCCCGCCTCCGACTGTTGCACGGATACGGGGGCATAGGCGGCGGTGTGTGATACTGGATCAGCGGTGATTGCTGGCACGGGGTCGGTTTGATGATGCCCGTGGCTTGCCGCCGAGCTAAGCATCACCCGATGCTCCAGCAGCTCAATCCCAGCCCGTGCTGCGCGGGTAACCGCGTTGTTGTTTCTCCTGCTCTTCCTAACCGCCGCAATGCGCAAAGCCATGCCAACCATTGAGGTCTCCTGATTGATATGTAGTACCGCGCGAACGCCACACCCGAAGCAACATGTCGCAGAGAAGACTGAGGTGTGATACAGAAGCTGCCCTTATAGCCTGGCCAGCCCTCTGTCCTTCCGCAAACCACTATTAAGAAGCACAATACCCGCCGATACCTAGTGGATGCAAACGAAAAGTTCCAGTTTTTTTGCAAATGCAAGATCATAATCGCACAAAGCACATGCGATTGTCTATGGACCCGTGCCACGCACCAGTCCCGAATCCGGCCCTTCATTACATCAACGTGGCCCCGTCCGGCTGTAACTGGTGGGGTTAGGGGTCAGCCCAACTCCCAGATCGCGTCCCAGGCTGATGCCTCCTGTTTTAGTAGGCATAGATGATGCCGAATCGCTGCTTGAACTGGAAGTAGTCGCCGTTGTTGATCGTGCCGTTAGCGTCATAGTCAAAAAGATCGAGGAATCCAGTTTCGCCAACGCTCTTGCCGAACGTCTGTTTGAACCAGAAGTAGTCGCCATTGTTCACGGTCTTGTTGCCATCGTAGTCGCCATAGAGGCGATGGAATCGCTGGGTGAAGCTGCCGCTTAGCGCATTGCCTGCCAGGTCATGCACCCCCGCGGCCGAAACCGACAGGTCATAGATCCCATCGGCCAGGGAGCCGCCCACCACGCCGGTGCCCGAGAAGCTCAGGACATAGCTCTTCTGATCTCCCGAGGGGTTGCTCACCAGCAGCGTGGTATTCGCCACCACCGAGCCATCGCTATTCGTTACCGTCACCGCGCCAGTTCCCAACACTACCTTCTCGCCGAAGGTCAATGTCAGTTTCTTTACCATCGACCGCTGTGCCGCCCCATCATTGACCGATGCGGTCGGCAATGCCGGTGCGGTTGTGTCAATAGTTACGGAATAGGGTGCCGACGCCGTCGATACATTACCGGCCAGGTCCGTTGCCGTTGCCGTGAACTGATATCCGCCCTGCGGTAGCACTGTGCCGGTGTAGTCGAATGTCCAGGTGCCTCCGCCGTTTGCTGTGGTTGTGCCAATGAAGCCCGTCCCCACCTGCGTGACATTCAGAATGGCAACCGGCTCCGAGGTGCCGCCAAGCAACAGTGTCTGATCACTGGTAATCCCATCCGTGGCGCTGACGCCCGTGTCGGTCGTGATATTGCTAACATTCGGCGCTGCCGGCGGCGATGTATCAATCGTAATCGTCAAAGCCGAAGATCCGCCCGACACCGACTTGCTGGGTTCAGTCTGTCGCGCGGTGATTGCTCTCGCTCCGTCAACCAGAGTTGTAGTGCCATTGGTCAGGACCGTGGTGCTGGAACCCGCAGCGATTGCGCTGCCGATGACGATGCCATCGGCCAGAACTTCGACCAGCGCACCGCTGATGGTCCCGGGAACCGTGAACTGCAGTCGCTTGATGGCCGAACTGTTATTGAGATTGGTCACGCCATCGGTCGCCAAACGGCCCGTGTCATACGCCGCATCCAGTGTGGGTGTACCCGGTGTGGCGCTGACGAGGCGGAATGTTCCGTAGCGGGTGCCCCAGCGGCCGTCGCCGCCGCTGCTCACTCCGCGAGTGCGGGCATACTCGTTGTATACCCAGAACGTGGCCCCGTCGGAGGGGTCCAAGGCCAGGCCGGAGTAGTCGCCCCAGCGGTTTCGCGTGCCGCCAAATGTCCGGAAGTAGAAGTCCACTCCGGCCTGGAGGGTGCCGCTGCTCTGCAGCGTTCCGGCCGGGTCGGTCGAAAGTCGGCCCGAATAATAGGCCCCCGGATAGATGTTCGGGCCCGAGGCGGCAAAGCCGATACCCATGTTGCCGGCCGAATCAACCATGACTGCTGGATAGAACGTTCGCGTGTCCGTCGCGATATCCTCACCCGAGACATCGCCTTGATCCGCCAGCGCGATTGATGCAGAGTCGGCGCTGAAGCGGTACCAGTGCGCTGTGCACGTGCGAGCATCAACACCGTTTTGAGGGCTGACGACGTTGGCGAAATAGAGGTTGTTGTTGCGCCACACTGCGTTGTAGACCCGGCCATCTCCCGAGTCGATGGTATTCGTTGTGCCAAGCTGCGGCGCGCCAGCCGGTGTGAAGGTGGTGCTGATGTTGCCCAGGCTGATGAAGGTGTTGGAGAAGGTCGGCGAAGAGAGCGGGCTGCTGACCCGGATCACGCTGGCGTATTCCGTCGAGCCCGATGTCCAACCGGAAGACACCAGGAAGGTGCCCGTGGTTCCGGGGGTGGCGCCGAACATGCTCGATGGCTGAAGCGTGAACGCCTCGCTGGGGAGGCCGGCGGCCGTGGAGGGATCATACATCCCGACGCTGCCTGAACTGCCAGTGTACAGGCCGCTCTTGCCGATGATCCAAAGTCGTGAGCCGCCGAAGCTGCCCGCGCCAAACCCGAACAGGTTGCCCGTGACGTAGATCGCGTCAGAGCCGATTGCCAGGCCGGGGTAGTCGCACCAGTAGTCGGTTCCGCTGATGTTTTGCACTGCGTTGATGGCCTGGAAATACCAGGTGCCGGTGGGGTTGGAATCATCAGAGACGGCGATCAGAATGCGAGAGGTATTGCTGGCATCGCCATTGGCCGTATCGGTCTGCTCCAGGGCGACCACCACAAACCGGCCATTGTACTGGTCGTACAGCACCTTTGGATCGTAGGTGCCGTGGACCGGACTCAATGACTCAAAGAAACTGCCCGCGATTGAGCCGCTGCTGTTCCTGCCCAGGCGCACGCCGTTTTCCAGCGTGCCGCTCTTGCTGTACCACTGGATGGTTGAGTTGACAACATTGACTACATCATTTGGCCCCGCGGCGGCAATCGGGTCCGGGGGAATGTAGTAGAAGCCGTTGTAGGTGCCGTTGGTGTCAAAGTTCACCGCATCCCAACCGGCACCCAGTGCCGGCGCACCAGGACCCGGATTCGCATCAACGCCAATCTGGTCGATTGGGACTCCGATGCCCGGGTCGCGAAGCTTGGGTACCGTGATCTTGGCGAGCCAATCTGGATCGAACTGGATATTCGGCGGCGTAGCGCGAGACAGAAGCAGCCTGCTCTCCATCGCTTCGCAGACGCTGACGCGGGCAGCCCGGTTCTTCACAGCACGCAGGTTTTCCCTGGTCAACGTCATCATTACCTGCCTCACTTGGTCTGATCAACGCCACTGGCCCGGCGATATGCCACTCTCCACCACAGAGATCCTCACTGCAATCCACACCCGCAATATCCCCATCGTGAATCCTAATATCCCGCCTTGAGGATGCCAACATGATTTTACCTTCGATCATGGCGTTCTCTCTCCTATATGAACGACGGTATCCTCGATCTGGCTCGTCTGTTGTGGCTTGGCAGTAAGAAGACTAGACTCATCTCCTCATTTGCCAGGAGTAGCGTTTGGAGAATAAAGACTACATCGTGATCGTGCAGTGTGATTTGGTGATGCAGCGTTGCTCGGGGTACTTCTGCGAGAAGGCGTTTCACGATCGCACCGGCGGGTTTGGGGTGTACCGGGCGGATAAGGCATACCGGACGCTTTACCTGACCTGCGGCGGCTGCTGCGGGCGGGCGCTGCATCGAAAACTGGCGAATCTCACGACCAAGCTCCTTGCCCAGGAGAAAGTCGCCAAAGATCGCATTGTGGTGCAAATGGCGACGTGCATCACTAAGGACAACTACCACGGGCCGCAGTGCCCGCATTTGGACTACCTCAAGACTCTGATCGGCAAGCTGGGTCTCACCTACCGCGAAGACACACACATAAGCGGCAAGGCGCAGGAACGACGCAACACGGGCGTCTACCAGGGCTGATCGTCAGCGCATCGCCAGGATGCATCGCGCCATGGCCAGGCCCAATGGCATGGCGTCCGGTAATCAGTTGTTTACGTCATCGCGATACCGGTGCCAGTCATTGTCCCAACTGCGGTCGTGGTAGGGTTCAATCTCGCCGCCGGCTGGACGAGCATCACGGTATTGATCATCGTAGCGGCCGTTATTGCCCCAGTTCGAATCGTGATCGCCGTAGGCATGGTTGTTCCCTTCGCTGTTGCAGCCAACGGCCACGATCACAGCCAATATCACGCCTGCAAAAACCAGTGTCACACGCATGGGTGCTTCCCTTCTATCCAGCGCACATACCCCTTGATTAATCGCAATTCACACAACTGGATATCCAAGCCCCAATCATTTGTGGTGGTGCGTGTTGGACGCACCGGCTGATATAACTGTAGCGCACGCCATCATGTTGTTTCGAGCGGCCCCATGTGTGGCGGCATGACGTCCGGCGTGGGTCACAGGACTGGTGTTGGCAGCGCTGCGATGGCCGGTGAGGGTGCGCACGCTGGCATCCCCTGTATGATCGCGGATGGAGACCAGGAAGATGAAGATGAACGCCCAGGAGTGTACCGATGCAAAGGGGAGGATGGCGTGGGCGAATCCAATCGTCGTGAATGAGTGATATCATCGGGCTTTGCAGGATGTGAGTGGATGCACGATCACGGTGTCATTGCGGCCATTGCTTCGCCCGGTGGGGCGTGTGCGCGAATCGTACTGCGCCTCAGCGGCGCCGGTTCCTGGGCAATCGTGAGGCACCTGACGGCGTCGGAACTGCCGATGGGTGGACCGGTGCGCCTTTCGGTGGATGAGATGGATGTGCCCGCCACGCTGCTGCGCTTTGCGCAAGGGTATACCGGCGAAGAGTCGGCCGAACTGCACGTGCCCGGGAATGTGCTGTTGGCGCGGATGGTGCTGCAGCGGCTCTATGCACTCGGCGCACGCCCGGCCGAACCGGGGGAGTTCACAGCCCGGGCATTCGATAGCGGCCGGCTGGACCTGGCGGAGGCAGAAGGAGTTGCCGCCACGATCCATGCCACCAATGAGCGGGAACTGGCAGCCGGGCGCAAACTGCAGTCGGGCGAACTGGCGCGGCGGCTTGCCCCGATTACCGATGAACTGGCGCAGGTGCTGGCGCTCGTGGAGGCGGGGATTGATTTCTCCGAGGACGATATACGTTTTCTCTCCGCCGAGGAGCTTGCTCACAAGACAGAGGCGCTGATACTGCGATTGCGCGGCTTGCTTGATGAATCCGTTCGGTTTGAGAGGCTGGCGCACGAGCCAACGATTGTCCTGTGCGGCCGGCCAAACTCGGGGAAGAGCACATTGCTCAACGCCCTGACGGGGCGACGACGTGCGGTTGTGTCGGCAATGGTCGGCACAACCCGTGATGTGCTGGAGGCGGAAGTGGTGTTGGATCGAGGCGTCGTCCGGGTCATTGACACCGCAGGTGTGGAGATGGAACAAAAGGATGCATTGCCGGATGTCGAACGGCAGATGCGCGAGCGAGCGGTTGCGGCGATTCGCGCAGCGGATGTCGTCGTGCTCGTTGAAGAGATTGGCGGCACATACTCGTCTGCGCTTTGGCCGCGCAGCCCAAATCTGTTTGTCGCGACGAAGTCCGATCTTCATGCTCCATCCGGCATTGCGCACTCTCACTTGACCGTCTCAGCTCTCACGGGCTCAGGCATGGACGATCTTCGTACCCGCCTCGATGAACTTGCCTTTGGCTCTCGCGGCGGTGAGTCGTTGGCCCTTAATGCACGGCATGTGCGCCAGATTGAGTCGGCATGTGCCGAACTGGACATACTCGCCCGCGAAGTGGAGTCGAGAATGGAGGAGCTATCAGCCGAGCATTTGCGGTATGCTTTGGATGCCCTGGGCGAGATCACCGGGATGGTCAGCCCCGATGAATTGCTCGGCCGCGTGTTTGCGACGTTCTGTATTGGAAAATGACTATGCGAACCGGAACCATTTTGATCGGTGTGGTGTTCTGGGCGGCGGTGTGCCTGGGCCAGAGTTGGACCGTGACCACCGCTGACTTCCAGCGGCTCGAGGGTGATCTCAAGGCGGTGGATGATGCGGGTGTCCGCGTCCAGGTTGGTGGGGCCGAGCAGGCATTGCCATGGGCGCAGGTGGTCTCGGCCGACCATGCGGGTGTCAAGCTCGTGTCTGGTGGCGAACCGTTTGTCGTGATCACTCGCGATGGGCAACGGATCGCCGGCGCTCCGGTACGCTTGGCCGATGAGAAGCTCTCCTGGCGTAACCGGATGCTTGGCGTGCTGGAACTGCCGATCGAGGATGTCTCGGGCATCGTGCAGGCGGCCGCCGGGACGCTCCCTGCAGGTGGCGGGCAGGAGGATCTGGTGGTGCTGGCCAATGGCGACCAGTTGCGGGGCATCATCGAATCGGACCCTGATGGTGGGATGGCCGTGCAGCAGCAGGGGACGTCAACAAAGGTGCGGTGGGACAACGTGAAGGCTGTAGTGCTGGCGAAGGTGGGTGCAACCACGCGTCGGGACGAGACGTCGGGTGGACTGCGAATCCGGTTGGCCGATGGATCGGTCTGCCAGGCGCAGAAACTGCACCGCGACGGGGAGCAGTTGCACGTTCAGCGTGACGCCGGTGAGCTCAAGCTGCCGCTGGGGGCGATTGTGTCGGTGGAGAACAGCGGCGGGAAGGTGCGTTTCCTGGCCGGGATGGAGCCGAAAGAGAGCCGGTATGTGCCGTATGTGCAGATCAGCGACCAGCAGCCGGCAGCGTTAAAGGTGCTCGATGAAGTGACAGTGGATGGGCGGGCCTATCGCGGCGTGATCCAGATCAGGCCGAGGACGACGCTGACCTATGTGTCAGGAGTTGATGGCAAGGTGCATCTGCGCTATGCCTGCGCCCGGCCCGGCGAGATGACCGACATGGACGTGAAGGTACTGGTGAACGCAAAGGCGGCCTACGAGAAGCAGGGCGTGTCGTCAGCTTCGGTGAGCGATGCGGTTGAGGCGCCGGTGAAGGTCGGTGATACGGTCTCGATCGAAGTCGATTACGGCAAGAATTTTGACGTTCAGGACTGGCTATTGCTGCTGGAGGCGGCATTCGTGGCGAGGTAGCCGTCGTCTGTTCGCAAAATCGGGGAGTATCCCTATAATCCGGACCTCGATGAAACCTGAGACGCGAGTGGCAAAACTGGCGCTGGAAGATGGGACGGTGTTCACCGGAAGGGCCTTTGGGGCCTCGGGCACCACCGAAGGGGAGGTCGTTTTTAATACCTCGATGACCGGGTATCAGGAAATTCTGACTGACCCATCGTACAAAGGCCAGATTGTCACGATGACGTACCCGCTGATCGGGAACTACGGAACCAACCCCGAGGATGTGGAAAGCCGGAGGCCTCATGTGGCCGGGTTCATCATCAAGGAACTCTCGCCGGTTACTTCTAACTACCGATCAAATCTGAGCTTACATGAGTATCTGGTCGAGTATAAGATCATCGGGATCGAGGGAATCGACACACGAGCGCTGACGCGGCGGCTGCGGATTCGTGGGGCGATGCGGGGGGTGCTCTCGACAGAAGTCCTTGATAATGCAGCACTTGTGGCGAAGGCGCGAGGTGCGGCGGAGATGCTCGGGGCGGATTGGGTCAAGGCTGTAAAGCCTGACGAGAGCTATGCCTGGGCTGAGGATGCCGGCGACTGGAAGCTCGGTGATGTGTATCGCGGCGACGGGCTGCATGTGGTGGCGATCGACTGCGGGGCGAAGCAGAACATTCTGCGGAACCTTTGCGAGCGCGGGCTGAAGGTGACGGTACTCCCGCCGGATGTGACGGCGGAGGAGATCATGAGCCACCGGCCGGACGGGTTGTTTGTCAGCAACGGTCCTGGCGACCCGGCGGTGCTGGATTATGCGGTTCGGCCGATCAAGGCGCTGATCGGCAAGCTGCCGATCTTCGGAATCTGCCTGGGGCATCAGCTCTTGGGGCGAGCGTTGGGGGCGGAAACGTTCAAGCTGAAGTTTGGGCATCGGGGCGGGAATCAGCCGGTGAAGAATCTGGATACCGGCCGGGTGGAAATCACCAGCCAGAACCATGGGTTTGCGGTGGAAGGCAAGAGCCTGGAGGCGGCCGGTGGGATCATCACGCATGTGAACCTGAACGACAAGACGGTGGAAGGATTCCGGCACAAGGACTTGCCGATCTTCTGCGTGCAGTATCACCCTGAGGCCAGCCCCGGCCCGCACGATGCGACGTATCTGTTCGATGCATTCATCGAGCTGATGAAGACGAAGCGGCCGGTGACGGGCAAGCGGCTGGCCGAGCTGCAGCGGATGCGGGACAAGTAGGGGGAGGGCGGGAGTGGGAGAGGGGGAGAGCGGGAGACAAGGGGACACGGGGACGCGGGTTGTGGATAAGTAGCAGGTGCGCAAGTTCTCGGCTGGGGTACCCCCTATGTGATAAGTGCTGCGGGGATAATTGGTTAGGTGGATATTGGGGGAGGAGGTGCGCAGGTTCGGGGTGATTGTGGATAAGTCCTCCGAGGAATAGCGGAGAGCGGATTGCGGATAGCGGAAACAGAGGCACGTTCCGATTTGTTCCACTGTGCCGGATACGGCACCCTCACCCTGACCTCTCCCAGAGGGAGAGGAGTGCCATCGCTGCGCATTCAGGGACGTCGGGCACTAACTTAGAGCGGTTTGCAGATGACCCTAGCGCCTGCCAAACTGGCAGTGTATAACTTCGTGTCGAGAAAGAGCTCGATACGAATGACATACTCGCTGGATTTCCGCAGGCGTGTGATGGCTCTCTACGACGAGGGAATGCAGACCTGCGAGATTGTTGAGATCATGGGTTGCAGTGGCGCTTGGGCGCGTCGATTGAAACA
>Ga0209083_1000223_pt1 | contig 89622 bp, 78 predicted proteins | sample AM7aDNAmetaG_FD_184132 | JGI IMG/M metagenome (GOLD analysis project Ga0209083, IMG submission 184132) | Freshwater microbial communities from Finland to study Microbial Dark Matter (Phase II) - AM7a DNA metaG (SPAdes) (version 3) | ecosystem: Environmental > Aquatic > Freshwater > Lake ...
TGCGCGTGGTCAGCAGGCTGCTAGACCGGCAAAACCGGTTAGAGGAGCGGCTGCGCTCTTTGCAAAAAGCTATGCCTGGACCTGAGGCCGAGAGGCTTACGGCCCAGATGGTACGGGAAGATGAGATCCGAGAGGCTTTGCGGGACGTGCTCGATCCCGAGGTGGGTATTGATATCGTAGACCTGGGCCTGATCAAAGATATAATCATGTTAGACGACGATACGGTAGAGGTGGACATGGTGCTGACCTCTCAGGTTTGCCCCATGGTGAGCCATCTCACCGAACAGGTCCGGCGACGTGTGGAAGGTCTGCATGGTATTCGCCAGGTTGAGGTTAAGGTTCTCGATGAACCCTGGAACTGGGACTACTTTGTCCGGCAGCAGAAGGCGAGGGCTTAGAATATGGCCGAAATATCGAAGATGCTGCCCGGATATCAATCATATTGATGAAGAGGGCTAATGCCGGACCTGGCTGGAAGCCCTATATCGCGCCTTTTCTTTACGTGTTTGAAGGCCGATTCAGGTACTGTCCATTCGTCCTTGGCAATTGCAACTGAATAAATTCCATCAGAATGCCCTTCCAGCGTACTTAGCATCTCTCCCGTCTGAATGTCCCAGACATCTAGCGTATTGTGCAGATAAAGTGTTCCGGGCAACGAAGACTCGATGATTTCTGAATTCCGGAAAACCATGGGTGTGCGGTCAGAAGCCATGCCCCATCCTTTAGGGCGGGATAGCCGCACGCAGTTTGATTTATGCTAGTGGCTCATCAAAAAACTTGCAAAAATATTAAATAGAATGACATGCATAATAGGAAAATGATAGCAAATGACTTCTCTCAGGTAATTCGATTATGCTAATGGTGATTGAAAATTATGGCAGATGAAATGGAGCGAGAACTGCAGAATCTCGCGGCAGGTTTCCAGTATCAAGGAATAGGCATTAGGGCGGCATCAATATTAATTGACTTCGTCATAAGCTGGATTGTAGGAATGCTAATCATATCAATCGAATTGAATTTCTCACAGAATTCGATAATCCCATTATTGGGTGGCCTATCATGGATTGCCTTTTTCCTTGTATATTACGTCTACATGGAAGGTTCCAGAGGGCAGACAATAGGCAAGATGATTACAAAAATAAAAGTAGTCAATGAAGATGGCGGGAAAATCAATATGAAGCAGGCTTTAATAAGGAATGTTCTTAGGTTCCTCGATGCCATCGCGTTTTATTTAGTCGGAGCGATACTGATTTGGCGTTCCGACAAGAAGCAAAGATTAGGGGACTCCGTAGCTAAGACTATAGTAGTCAAGGCTTAAGATATTATTTTTGGTAGCATCTCAAAAGTTGCGGTCGCTGAATCGAATCCGCATAGGGAGCCGTTCAGGCCTCTGACCTTTAAATGCTGCCTCATCGTCTCCAGTCTCTCTCTGTCGTAAACGATCTCCTCCCCACGTCCGAGCGCGCACCCCCGGCGGCGGCACCTGCAACTTCGGCTTTGCCTTCTTGCAGCCTAATGCTGCTCTATCGATCTCGATCTTTCACGTTTAATTATTGTTGTGATTGCCAACCGGATTTTAAGTGCGAACTCTCTGGCCGTCTTCCAGACAATCTCATTCGCTCAGACTTCACAGTGCAACCTTTTCATGCAAGATGCGCTCACCTATCTCGCCCCTCAGGGATCGAATAGATACGAGATCGACTCTAATGCCGGTGATTTCGCGCAATCTATACTCCAGAGAGATGAATTTGGGAAGAGTTGGGGCTTCTTCAAACTCCACCAATACATCAAGGTCGCTGCGTCTATGCTGCTTGCCTCGCACAAATGATCCGAAGAGCCAGACATAGCGGATGTTGTATTCTTCACGAAGCTGCGGCAAATGTGCACGAAGGTCTTGCATGATTTGATCCAGAGATGGAAGTGGACTGTTTTTTCTGACCTCTAAGCGCGTTTTCATTTCTCCAAAACCTCTCTTCGTAATAATTGATCTTTAAGGTATGTAAGGATTGGGTGTCTCAGACTCTGCGCTATGGCAAAAACCATCAGATTTGAAGCATTCGCAGATTCCTGTTCTCTCAACCCCGCATGAAGGCATGACGGGTGCTTTCCCTGGAAGCTCCGTCCCCATGGCGGCAATAGACTCTCCCGGATTCAGTATTATCATATGTACTCTTCAGGTCACGGCTTAAGTTCAATTCGTTCTCGAATCAGTTTTGGCTTGTTCTTTTGCGTCATTCGATCTCATCGAACTCATACTCCTCCCACCGACGCTCTCCGAGCAGCACCTCGAACTCCGGAGGCGTGAGTATGGGTATCCTGTACTTGGCTGCATCATCCAGGGCCACCCTGGGGCAGGCCGTGGAGACTGCCGCCTCCGCTCCCAGGTTGAGCAGCCGGTCGGGCTCAATGTTGTCCAGATAAACTAGAAACATCTCCAGTCCACGGGCTTCGCCAAGGTGCATGAGCCGCCGTGCCAGTTCCATCCTTTTTTGGCCGGGCTTCTTGGAGACAAGGACGGCAAATCGCTTTGCCTCCCCAGCACGAGTGATGGCTCCAAAGCGCCTGCGGAGCATGGGATCGGTATCGATCTCCGAGACTTCACCTGTAACGGGATCTGCCACTACTACTCGCTTGCCCGTGGCTAGAGCGATTCCCAGGGGATGAAACTGCCCTGTTCCTATGAAGAGATACTCATCCACATCCAGGGCCCTGACAGTGCTGTAGCTGCAGCCCAAAACCTGCCCGGGGTACTTCACCCTTCCTCCTGCCGGACCCAGCACGCCTTCGATGCCATGCTCTTTCAGGACATCGAGCGCCTGGCCAAGATTGTGCACATGCTGAATGGTGGTGGTGACGCCCACCCTCGGTGCCTTAAGGATCTGGGCTGCCTTCTCCACAGCTTCTCTCAGATCCTCTCTCATCCGGGCTTCCAGAAAGATGACGTTATTGGGCTCCTGGCCTAGCTCAGCATGTCCCAGGTGGAGCATCAGGTCCACTTCCTCGCAGAGATTCAGGTCCACATCACAGGCGCCAAAGCAGGGGTCTCCGGAGATGATGACCTCGGCTCCCGTCTCTCTTGCGATCTGTTTGGCGATAGCAGGCATAGCCCTCTTCAGCCCCTCCGGTGCCTGCAAGCCGACGCGCGTAGCGCCGCACTTTCGCATCATCTCCACAGCCCTGCCCAGATCAAGGTCATATCCAAAATCGCCAGAACTGGAATTATTAGAACCAGCGGTCAAGAGTGCTCTGCCCACTCCTGTAAACCTCCTCCAGCCTATGGGCCGTTTTCTCCACCCTCTCCTGGTCAAAATCCCTCTCTTCGACCAGAAAGGTGACGATCTCATCCACGCGTGGCTTTTTCATCACAATTTTATAATCGTCTATGACATCTGGATGCAGGAAGAACTCTCTGATCTCGGCGAAGTTTTCGATCACTTCATCCCGCTCGGCCAGGATTGATTCCAGATCTCCTTTCTCCCGGATCAGCTTCAAAGCCGTCTTGGGGCCGACGCGGGTTAAGCCTGCATTGTAGTCGGTCCCGCACATGATGCCGATCTCCACGAGCTGCTTATGAGTGATGCCTAAATTTGCCAGCGCCTCATCCAGGTTGATAGTCTCCGGCTCTACCTCGACATAGATGTTTTTTCGTGGCAGCTTTCTCTTGCCGGTAATAGCCAGGTTACGAACCACTTTGGGGGCTCCGAAGAGGAGCGAGTCATAGTCCTGGCTGCCCACCACATCCACGTCCCCGCGGGCTGCCATATGAGCCGCTTGCGCTTCGCCTTCGGACGGAGCCTGAATTACGGGAAGCCCCATGGACTGTATAAGCCTCCTGCCATCCTCAAGTATCTCGGAGTTGATGCGTGACGCAGCTTGAGCATACTTAAATCCATCTTCTCCGGATGCGCGTGCCTCTTCCCAGGCTACTTTCGCCTTTTCCCTTATTTCGGACCTCTCCGCTAGCGTTTCCTTCTTGAAAGAAGGTGCCAATCCATCGAAGACAAAGGCCACCTTTACGCCTGCTTCAATCAAATTCGTAGTGCGGTACAACAGGCCTGAGAGATGCGAAGTCACCCTTCCCTGGCTGTCCATGAGTGGTGTGCCGTCCTTCTGGCGGATGATGCTCAGGAACTGATAGAGGGTGTTGAAGGCATCTATCGCCACCCATAGGCCGGAGAGATCCTTTATCTCGATCGTCTTTCTCTGCAGAAGATCTCCCAAATCAACGCCCATGACAAATCACATATTTCTCCTCGATGATAAATCCTCCAGTTCCAGGGCTTCTGCCGGAAGGTCGATCGAGCGCTGCCTATAGAATAGATGCTACTATCGACGCCTGGCGGAACTTCGGGTTGGGAAGACGCATAGTATTTCTTAAATACGAGTTTTGTGGAGATATGATCTGGAGTGCTATTCATGATTGAGATTACCGAAGCAGCGGCAAATATGATCAAAAGCAGCCTGGTGGAAGGAAAAGTGATCAGGATGTTCCTGGCGGCAATAGATTCAACAGGCGCGAACTACGGCCTGGCACTGGGCGATCAGGAGAAGGATGATATCGTTTTCGAGAGCCGGGGCGTGAAGATCTATATGAGCCCCAAGGAGACAGAACTTCTTAGAGAGACCATTATAGACTACGTGGATGACGATCGAGGAACAGGTTTCATAATCCGAGGTCCCGAGGATGAAGTCTCCGCCTGCGGTTCATGCGCCAATAGCGATAGCTGCGAGCATGATCACAGCAGTTGTGACCATGACCATAGCAATTGCAGCCACGATGAAGATTGCGGGTGCAGCTGATTTTGCTCCTTAACTATTTCTATTTCTTTTGATACAGCGTCCCAGATTCTCTTTCCTGGGACAAATAGCGTTTTCTCTTTTATCACCGTCACTATCGCCATAGTCAATATAATGGCATCCTATATCGCAATCCTTAAATATGCTACGTGCTACCGTGATACATGTTAGCATTTGTGGGATGGTAAGATTTGAGCGAAATTGGCAAGAGAGTTCGAATTGAGAGGATAATGGACAGAGACAGCGGAAATACGGTCATAATTCCACTGGACCACGGCATATCAGTCGGCCCCATCAAGGGACTCGTTGATCTGCCGGAGATGGTGAATAAGGTAGCCAAAGGCGGAGCCAATGCAGTGCTTCAGCAGAAGGGAATGGTCAGGCACGGGCATCGCGGCTACGGTCGAGATGTTGGCCTGATTGTGCACATGAGCGCTTCTACGTCTTTGGGTCCCGATCCCAACAATAAAGTTCAGGTCTGCCAGGTCGAAGAGTGCCTGAAGATGGGCGCGGACGCAGTCTCCGTTCATATCAACATCGGTTCCGAGACCGAGTCCGACCAGCTCAGCATCCTTGGCTGTGTAAGCGAACGCTGCGACTTCTGGGGCATGCCCCTTGTGGCCATGATGTACCCGCGCGGCAAAGGCATCGCCAATCCCAATGATGTAGAGGTTGTGGCCCATGCGGCCCGCGCCGGAGCGGAGCTAGGCGCCGATATTATCAAGACCAACTACACAGGGGACGTCGAATCCTTCCGGCGCGTGGTGGACGGATGCCCGGTGCCTGTGGTTATCGCAGGAGGGCCCAAGACCAATACGGACATGGAGTTCCTGCAGATGATCGAGGGTGCTCTGGAGGCTGGAGCACGCGGAGTTGCCATCGGCAGGAACGTATTCCAGGCAGACGATCCCGTGAAGATGACAATGGCTATCGCCGCCATTGTTAACAAGGGTAAGACTGCAGAAGAGGCCTTCAAGATTCTGTAATGACGGTCGGGCGACGATTATCGGACGGAGGCCGTTCTTAACTTTTTTTTCGATTATAGTTGAATGATAGCTCTAAAGTCCAGTCCCTGAGGTTGCCTTGTTATCTAATCTCCTTATTATAGTACACTGCTTTGTCGAGTTGCCGAAGCAGGAAGGATACGAAGTTGAGCATATCTAAACAGTCTTCTTTGGTTATCGGCCAGTGCAGTGCCGGTTCATGAGCTGTTGGGTTCCGCATGGCCCTCATGAGACCTGCTGAAAGGAATTTGATTCCGTCCTGCACGTTTTTGTCCGTCTCGGTTTGACAGGCAGTAACTTTTAAAACTCCGTTCTGCCAACCCCATACATCCATCATAAGAGGTTCGCCGTCCTTTGAGCTGAGAGCTTTTTCGCCAACTAATTTGTTGTATACCTTACACGCCTCAAAAACCGCGTGGAAGTAGTTGCCCTGTACAAACAGCACTTGACAGTGCTTGACAACTTCACTATGAAAACCTCGTTGGAGAAATTCCTTTTTGTCTTTGTTCTCTTCACCTAATGGAACGCTTGCCGCTTGGAGGATCGAATGCACTTTGGCGCGGAGGTCACCTTCCCCACTCAACTGGTCGCAAAACGATCTTAGGAGCCTATTACGTTCGTCCTCTTCCATTCTCTGCCTTGCCAACGATAGAATCCAATTATAAACCAACTTTGCGCGAGATGAAGTAATGGAATTGTTCGGAAAGTTCTCACAACGGAATGGAAAGATAGCACCTGCTATTCGATCGATCTCGTTAATGCTTTTCTCATACTTCAAAGCATCTCCGATCTGAACTGCAATCAGACTATAGTTTGCGGCCATTAAGAATCCTGTCTCTCTCAGATATAACAGGCATTACCGGCGACTTGATACCGTCCGGTCGATGCCTTGGTTGGGCTTTCTATAAATCCTTTGGCTTTTATATCACCGAATTTTTGAGCACCCCAATCCCTGCAATCTCCACTTCCACCACATCGCCTTTTTGCAGTTGTCCCACACCTGGCGGCGTTCCTGTGGCGATTACGTCTCCCGGCAACAGAGTCATGACACCGCTTATGAACTCCACCAATTCTGAAACGTCGAATATCATGTCGGATGTGTTTGACTTCTGGACGATCCGATCGTTTACTCGTGTCTGTATATCTACCTGAAAGGGATAAATCGTGGCAATCCAGGGGCCAAAGGAGGCAAAGGTGTCGAAACTCTTGGCTCGCGTCCACTGGCCGTCCTTACGCTGCAGATCGCGGGCGGTGACATCATTGAAACAGGTGTAACCCAGGATGTATTTCTCAGCCTCATTGGCAGGGACATCTTTGCAGCGTTTTCCTATTACCACACCCAGCTCTCCCTCATAGTCCACCTGCTGGCTGGAAGGAGGATAGACGATCTGCCCAGCTGGACCCAAGATCGCCGAAGGCGGCTTGAGAAAGATGATAGGCTCTTCGGGAAGCGGCATCTTCAGCTCTCGGGCGTGTTCCACATAATTCAGGCCCACGCACACGATCTTTGTCGGCTGGCAGGGAGCCAATAGCTCGACATCCTCCAGGGCCAACACCTCACCACCGGAGACGATGCCGTTCTCAATGCTGTACGATCCGCCGCGGATAACGCCATCTTTTTTAAATCTGACTATCATTTAGCTCCAAACGGTAACGATACTTTAGTGCTTTTCTTTTTTTCTTTTATCCTTTGCAAAGCCCTTTGCCGCCGGAGGGGCCTCGCCGGTACCTGCCGAATTCACTCTCCAGCAGGCGATCGGCCATGATCACCGGGCCTTCCACGCAGACGCGCACACCATCCGGATCCAGGCAGCAGGAGCCGCAGATGCCTGCAGCGCACTTGAAATAGCGGTTGATGCAGGCCTGGGTCTTCCCCGCATGCTCCCGGGTTTTGGAGATTATATCCCACATCATCATCTCCGGGCCGCAGATGTAGATCTGATCGTACTCGGACAGATTAAGACCTTTCAACCCTTCAGCCACGCGACCGTGAATGCCTACGGAGCCGTCATCGGTCGTAATATAAGTGTCACCCAGTGCCTCAAACCTGGTTTCGAAGATGAGGTCATCTCTGGAGCGGAAGCCGAGCAAGGATGCGACCTCAAGCCCCTGGCTCCGGGCCTGCTCGCCAAGGAATGCAAGCGGTGCCGTTCCCACGCCTCCGCCTATGAGCAAGATATTCTTGCCTCGCAGAATGAAGCCGTTGCCCAATGGGCCGCGCAGGCCCAGGCTGTCGCCCGCGCTAAATTGAAAGAGCGCCTGTGTGGCAACGCCAACCGACTGCACTGTGATGGTGTCAGGGCCGGAGAAGCTCATGGGAACCTCATCCACACCCCGTATCCAGACCATGACGTACTGCCCCGGCGCCGGATCGAGGTTCCTATCCAGGCGGAAGGTCCTGACCTCGGGAGCTTCGGATATCACTTCTTGAATAATAGAGTTTAACGGTCTCATGAGCGCCTCCCGGCCATGCCGCACAAATCCTCCAAAGTCATCGATTTTCTTTCCAGGTAGCGAGAGAGGCCTGATATGATCTCCTCGAAGACGCCATACCCTTTCATCAATGCCGTGCCCACCTGAATACAGGAGGCTCCGGCCATGATCATCTCCACTGCATCCTCCCATGTGGTGATGCCACCTACGCCTATCACCGGGATCTCCAGGCGGGAGCTGAGGTCATAGACCGATCGAACGGCCACGGGCTTTATGGCCTGGCCGGATAGGCCGCCGAAGCGGTTGCCGAGGATGGGATAGCCGGTCTCTATATCGATGGCCATGGCCTTCAATGTGTTTATGGCCACCACGGCATCTGCTCCGCCCCGCTGCGCAGCCAGTCCCAGCTCCAGGATATCGGCCGTGTTCGGGGTGAGCTTCACCCATATGGGAACGCTCGAAGCGGCCTTCACGGCTCCAGTCACTGCCTCCACAAGATCGGGATAACGGCCAAGCTCGCTCCCATATTTTTCTGCATGGGGGCAGGAGAGGTTGAGCTCAAAGGCATCGGCCCTCAGGCCGCGGGCGATTTGGGCAAACTCCTCGGCGCTGGAGCCGAAGATGCTGGCAATGACAGGGACTCCGCCTTTCCTTGCAGTCTCTATCTCGTCCTGGAAATCTCTGTAAGAGGGATTGGGAAGGCCCATGGCATTCAAGAGGCCGCACTCCACCTGCACAATGGTCGGGCCGGGATGGCCAGCTCTAGGGACTGAGCCCAGCGATTTGGTGACCACGCCGCCTGCACCTGCCTCTGCGGCACGGCAGAGGGACGCGCCGGTGGTGCCCAGTATTCCTGCCGCCAGCAGGACCGGGTTACAGAGGTCAAGGCCGCCGACATGGACGGAAAGGGATGGCATGAGCTGAATGATCCGCAGGCCAGGATAAAAGACTTATCTGGAAGTTGCGCTCGAAGTGTTTAGTCCCGAAACCGTCAGGACTGAAAAATATAATTAATGGATCGAAACTTAGATATACAAAGAGTGTTATGTAGTAAGGGCTATGTGCTCAAGCGTTTGCACATAGATTGGTCCCCAGAGGGTGAGATTCTGGTCGAGATGATTCATCTCTCAATTGAATATCCAAATATGTTCTCTGCCTGCCTCAGAGCTTTGGCTTCTCCCTAAAACAGCGGGTCCGGTTCAAGCTTATAAGATCCATTCCTTCCGATTTACATCGATCCTATTGTCGGCGGGCTTCCTCAAAGCGCGCATTGGCGAAAATCAAAAAAAGTGCACCACTTCGAGGTGAGTAATAAGATGAAGCAGGATCTAAATAGCATCAAAGGAAGAGTTGCGGCAGCCAGAAGGGCTGAATGGCAGAGGTTCCTTGTAGATCGTCCGCAACTGTACACCTTCGATGACTGTGCAATGGAGTCAGAGGATGTTCCAATAAGTCCGATCTGCAGCAATGCTCCATAAGGCCTTTCAGAACCTGCCGATCCTTCAGATTCTTGACGATCTGCCTGGCTTCCCGGGCCTCTTTTTTGTTACGAATTCTCCTCCAGGAGCTGCTTTACTATGGCCTGAGTCGCGAGGATCATCTTGGCGATGGCCTCTTTGGACGGGTTTTCTGCAGGGCCTTCTGTCCCCTCTCCTTCGTTCTTGGAGTCGTTCTTCTCCACCGGTTCGTCCTTGGCCAGGATCTTCAGGGCGTCCTCTGGCAGCTCGTCCCTGTAGGCCTTTAGCGGCTTTGCCCTGCTTCCAGAACCCCGGCCCGCCTCGCCTCCCAAATCTAGCCTCTTTCACGATACTTGAGACCTCGCCATCGTCATTTTCCAGTATCGATTTGAGAATGTCTTCTTTCAACGGTCTGTCCTCCTTCACAAGGAAGTACTTCTTCCGGTTCGCTCCACGCGAAACGAACTCGATGAAGTCGATCTCCATAACGTGCAATGGCTTATAAGTACGAAGATTAATGGGCCTACAAAAAATATGAAAGTAATTGGGGTCTTAAAGTGAAAGCTAAATCATTATATGGTACAACAGTCCCTAATGAAAATATTCTGTTGCTTCAAGGTAGGATAGAATTACATCAAAACGACAATACATATGCATTTGAAAATGCAAGAATAGAGGCGATGTGGCCTCCAACTCAATATTGCGTTATCAAACTACCAGAGACGCAGCCTCCGATTGTAGATGGAAAACAATGCTTATTAGATATTCCGCTTCGCAAAGTTAGTGGAATTCCAGTGGAAGTTTTCAGAGCGATAAATGAAACGGGTTACAGAGCGATATTCAAGGCAAAGCAGAACTTCTTTGTTAACGGATCAAAGGAGTGCGATTTAATCTTAGCTAGTGTTCCAAATTTTTTTGATATGAAGCTACAGCTAAAGACATCCAATTGGGATATAAGACTTGAACCTGCAAATAATATTAAAGATTTGGTCAGGGTAATGTCTTTACAAAGTGGTTTCGCCTTAACTCATGTTGCTTACATAGAACAATTGAATAAAGAACGATTTGACTTTGATCAAGCTTCGAAGATATTACGTTCTTTAGAAACATATATTTCGTTTATGAGAGGAGCTTGGTGCGGTCATTTCTTACCAGTTGGTTGGTTGAACGATGATATTTCTTGGTATAAGTGGGATCTCCCAATGGTTATGCCCTGGCGCACAACTCCCATTTATTGGTGCAATACATTCGATATCGCTGAATTGAGTAAGGCATTCGATAAATTCATGAGCCTCCCAGAACACCTCGAATTAATAAATGTAATCAGTTTTTATACCGGGGCAAATGGATATGAAGCACCTGATATTTCAGTTATAATGACTCAACTGGCCTTAGAACTTCTCGTTGCATTATATGCCCCAGAGGGGCCGTATAAAGAAGATAAAGATATTAAAATTAGAAGAATTTTAACAAAAAAGAGAATATCAACAGAGATTCCATTTGAACTTGAAAAGTTAAAAAAATACTGTGAGCTAAATATTAAAGATGGGACGCAAATTGATGGCCCAAAGGCTATTGTGTATCTAAGGAACAGTTTTATGCATCCTAAGAGAGACAATATCAAGAAGATCGTACAAGTACCCGTGAGTGTTATGGGTGAGGCAGCAAGTCTTGGGCTTGCTTATATTGAATTGATCTTATTGGAGTCGTTAGGATATAATGGGCAATATACAGATCGGTTTACGAAAAGATCACAGCAAGTTCAATGGAGTGAATCGAGGGATGCCATACAACCAGTTGTAAATAGAGCAATGCCCTAACATACAAAATACATTTAGTCTCAGGCTTAGCAATTCGCAGTCTATCTTTCTCCATCCACGCGTTGAGAGAGAGTTCGATCGATCCTCTGGTTTGGCTGAAGAAGGAAAGAGGATCCGCAGGGCGTTTTCGTCGCACCGCCCGGACTTGACCCCAGTCCAGGCGTCTTCGCTCGTCTCAGTCACATCCCAGCCAGACATGCAGAAGTGTCTAGATTCAAGAGTCTAGGCTCTATACTTTACTGTCTAGATTATAGACTCTAGAGTTGCCCTCCCATCCTCTCTCAGAACCCCAGAGACCCAGCCCTCCAGAGTCGATCTCCATCTCACCCAAATCTCACTCTCGAGACACGCCACACAGGCCCCCCGATACTGAAGGTCTGATATTCTCCGGACAGAACCTTCTGCCAGATGTGGCCTGCAAAGACCTTTACGCCGACAACCCACGAATTGGCCTTGATCTTCTCACCAAGAAGGATCGTGGCCTCTCTCTTCTGAATCCTGGACTCGACAGGTGCAGCATCGACCGCCCTCCAGTCTTGCCTGTTGTCGAACTTCCGGGAGCTATGCATGTAGCTATAAGCCAATGGCTTCGAACGGTCTCGGCGCTTATCACGTCGCCCTGAGTATATACGGTATCGGGCTTTGGCGATCAAGCGGTAAACCAAGCGCCTCTCCACATCGGCCTTGAAAATCGACAGCGTATCTTTTTTCCTACAATACCCTAGTACATTCGCAATTATTTAACCCCTGCGCAGAGGGTGTCTGGCGGATGAGTCACTTGAGGCAGTTACGGGCTTCGTCGAGGTGTACAGCGACAGTTCTGCCTTGGGGTGTAGCTGTGAGGCAGAGAATCTAGAGCTTGAGGTTGTGTGCCCAGAACTTACAAATTTTATATGTACTGCCTTATACGGCAAACCGAATCGACCTTAATCGTACTACGGCTAACATGTTCCTATAAGTTTGACAAATCTTGTTTACAATCTACAGATACCGGATCTCCTGTATCATTCAAACCGAAAAGCAAAACTAAGATTCGTCGCGTACTATCAAGGAGATCGAGGTTGAAATGTTATTTATAATTATAAATCAGGTTTCGGTTCTAAAATCCCGTAAAATGATGTGAAGAAGCGAGGAGGTTGTATATATTTACTTAGTAAGCCTTCACAATCTCCAAATCTCTTTTAATTTATCGAGTAGTTCTCCTTGTCGCCTCTTTACAACTTCCGGAGTCCACGATGTCTCAAGTATTACCTGTTTTGTCAAATCAAATGATGTAACCCCACTCTTGCCATAAAAATATTTGCTCTTCTTTTCATTGAACTCATAATTACTGGCTTCTGGGTTCTTCTTTCGCGTCAGAAGCACTAGATTACCTAACTTATGAACACAGCGTTCTGGATTAGGGAAACATGTCCATTGACCTTGTTTAGGGTTTTGAGGTAGAACATGTTCAATTGTGATTACGGTGCGATCATGCTGCACCCCTCCCGCTGATAAGGCACTATCAAGACGGAGCAGCACATACAATCGGAATTGGGACTCTAGGTACAGATCACCTTTGAGCCTATCGATAATGTCTTTGCGTTCATTAGGTGTTAGCTGTAAAAGAGATTGTTCTGGATCTAAGGGGGGCGTTTCCTCATAGAGGTTCTGGTTATTCTCTATCGCCTCTAAAATGCGACCATAACGTCTTATTCGCTCATTCACATCTGCGCGAAGGATCATTAATCCAGCCGCAAGGCGTTCGAGATCGCTGAAGAAACGGATTAGCTCTCGTGGATCGTCATTATGCAATGACATATACCTCATAGCTGGCGGAATCCAATCTGCATTATCAATCTGATTTAACCATCTCAATTTTGCGTTAATCGCTTCCGCGCCGAAATCGCTCTCATATGCGGGCTTCTTGATATCTTCGTAGATGTCTCCATATTTCACAATTTCCTCGATTACCTTTCTAGGATCATTAATAGGTTTGATTACGTACTCACGAAACTCATTCAGTATGTCTTTACGCAGCTTCTTCCTATGTTTTATCATGCGAATATATGGAAATAAATCAATAAATGCGGCTCTCCCTAATTTATCCTCCGTATCCTCCCACATTTTTGCATAATCTTCATGTAGCTCTTCATTTATTTTCCCAATTAGTTCAGATTTCAGAATGTCTGCATGAGAAAGGTTCAACCCTCTGTCATTTAATATCGAAAAAATTCGATAGGCGGAATCCGAATCAGGAGTAGACACTACAACCATGTAGCATTGGGCTGCAATGAAATCAATTAAGCGTTCGCGTTCTTCTTCTGTTTTTCCCTTCAGTCCTTCTTTCACGTTTCCCTTGAGTATATTATAGAATAATTTTGCGTTATCTCTAATATTTTTTTGACTATCCTTATCCGTCTTAGTCAGCTTTATTAATTGCTCGATATTTCCACTTGTTTGGATGTGCTTCTGGAAAAACTCCTTATCTCGTTCACTTAAAGTCAAACGATAGGTATCCTTCAACTTTAGGCTTATTTTACCTTTCTGGGTAATATAATCATTTAAGTCGTAAAGATATTTCTCATTGTTGCAGAGGTCACGAAGTACAGAAAGCAAAATGGTTATAGTTGCAAGACGTTGTTGTCCGTCTACCACCTGAGCGTTGGAGTCATCTTCTTTTATCAGAACGATGCTCCCTAAAAAATATTGGTTCAACTCTTCATGAGATCTACCCGTTGAATCGATAGATTCTAAGAGATCCTCTAAAAGTTCTCTGGCTTCCTCCGTAGTCCATGCATAAGGCCGTTGGTAATAAGGGATTTTAAAGACAAATTCATTACTGAAGATCTTACTTAGGGGATACTCACCTGCTTTGATCTTTGCAAAACTCATGCGCAAATCCTCACTGACCTATCGTCCAATTTACTCATCTATGTCTACAGGCAAAGAGGCTACAAGTGATATAAATATTCCAATGCCGAAAGTGGTGCAGAGGTCTCATCCCGCACGTAATCACATATTCAGAACCCACATCTGGTATAACCTGGCGATTACCAGTACGCTCGCCATGATCTCGTCTTCTGCTTACTGGCCTTCTGCAGGGCCGCCCGAGCATCCACTTTGCGCAGCTCCCTAAGTGGTACGAAAATGCCTCCTACCCGAGGTCTATTTTCATCCGCATGTGTGATTTTAAGTCATGTGTTTTTTCTCTGTGAACTCTGTGTTTCTGACGAATGGATTTTCGCTACAGATCATTGGTAAGTTTCTATAATTTTCACCAAATATATGAAAGTGATGTAAAAGCTAAATCTAAAGAGAAAAGATGTTATGACGGAAGGAGATGATACTAAAGATGGTTGAAAATATGCTCGAAAAAGCAGGAGGATTGTGGTTCCTTCTTATAGCAGCCCTACTTATTGGTTATCTTGCAGTTTTTTACTTTAACCCGCCTTCTTGTTTATACCAACTTTTAGCTTATGTGATAACCGCGGCTGTTATTTTCTTTATTCCTATCAAATGTTTAGAGAGTTATACAAATCAACAAATGGAGGCTTATGAAATGCAGATACAGCAAGAAACTAGGCTGCGGCAAATGGCGAGAGATAATGCCGTTCCAAAGTTATTACAAATTAGGAATTTGCGGCAGGAGGAAATAATATCTGAAGAAGAGTATACAAACTGGAGGAAGGAAATCCTTTCTGAGATAGGCCTTCGGAAAAATCAATAAGGTATATTTTTATCTTTCAAGGTTAATAGCTATTGTAGGCCCTATTTTAGATGGTATCATTCGATTAATTGATTCGCGTTCGAATGTTATTCCAATTCCGGTCGGGCCTATTGTGACTGATTTGACGTTCGTGAACATTTTACTAGGAAAGGATTTTAACTCTTCGCCTAATAGTGAATTGACTTTTCGGAGATTGCGGATTGCTTTAACGTTTTGGTAATCGAAACCGATTGCTCTAATGAATTCTCTTTTTGCTTTATTATATTCTTTTAATTCTCCATATACAGATCCTAGGCTATTGTGGGTCTGTGAAATGGCATTCTGTTCTATCGAATTGAACGCAAATAATGCCTTTCGGAGAATTCTCTCAGCCTCTTGCAAGTTGCCCTCGTCTGCTAGGATATCTCCAAAGGTTCCTAATAAATACGCATTATCAGGATCAAGCTCAAGTGCAATTCTCATTTCGCTTTCTGCCTCAGAAAATCTTTGTTTTCTCCTCAGGAGATTTGCATAATTGTTACGAGCTGCAATATTTTTGGGATCTAGTTCGATAGCTTTCTTATAGTGCGTCTCGGCTTCTTTTTCCCTCCCCTTTTTTTCGAGCAACATTGCATAATTATTGTTGGGTTTTGAATCGTTGGGAGTTAATTTTATTGCACTTTTATAGTTACTCTCCGCTTCTGTCATTCTTCCAAGTTTAGAGAGCAAATTTGCGTAATTAAAATAAGAAGTTGTAAGCCCTAACGCTATCGCTTTTAGATAATGGTCTTCCGCTTCATTTTCTTGGCCAAGCTTTCCCACCAATATATTTGCAAGATCGTTATGCGAAGCTGCATTATTTATATCGTGATGTATTGCATTTCGATAATCTTCTTCTGCCTGAGCTACATCGCCCAACTCATAAAATAGGACTGCAAAATTGTGATATAACTGAGATAGTTCTCTATTATCCAACGATGGAATGATTTTCAAGCGTCCATTTTCGACCACACTTATTTGGTATATCGGCTCTAATGCAATCGTTTTTTGATAGTAATCTTTGGCTTCGCTAAGTTTTCCAAGCTTATGTGCTGAAATTGCTGCATAGTAATAAGGTTTCACAGGTCCCTGGCCTTGCGGTAGGCTTTTTGCTACAGCAAGAGAGATAACGTACCCAAAATCGTATTGAGCCTGCATTATTCTTGTTCGGGCTAACTCAAGTATACCCCAAACATCTTCTGGGGCAACTTCCGACCCTATCAATTGTACAGCTACCGTTACGCAAGTATCAAGCTTTGAGCTACTGATGCACTTCGTGATCTTTTGAAGTAAGGATTGCTCTATATCCGCATTAAGGGTCATTATCTTATCCAGCTCACATACGATGTTTCTGTTTGATTTACTTGATGAATTATTTGAAATTAGGGAGTTTTCATAGATATATTAGATAGCCTCTATAAACCTTGTGCAACAGAGGATGAGCAGCCTTGACGTATACTGCATATGCTTCGATGCCCCATATCTCCCAATTTATCAGAAGTAGTCGTTTATATTTGTAAGAAAATCAAGCCGAAAATTATGGATAACTCTTGAAATGAACATACCTGGCCCCAAGTTGTATGTATTGCCCTATATCGCCCTTAGGTAACCGACAAAAAACCTGCAAGTATTTCTATATTTCCATCCCGACCTCATAAGGTCTGATGGCGCGCTTTGGCTTCTAAAGCAGCTTTTTGTTTTTAGGCGATGCAAGTTAATCGATCGTTGGCAACTGTCGTAAATTCATTCCATAAAGACTGGAATAGTCAGATGGACAGAGGCAATTTATATAGATCCAATCAAGGAAAGGATGAATCCTTGCAGGTTATACATACTCGTAGGAGTTAGGATCGCCTATGGTAAGACGTGAAAACATTGGCAGAATCTCCCCAAGAGCATGACACTCGGCGGCGGGAACTGATGCCGCTTGTAATCCTGATGGGGCGCAGGGACGAAAAGCCGTAAGGTCCCGCAGGGCGCTTTCGTCGCGTCGCGCGCCTTTGACCCCAGGCCAGGCGTCTTCGCTCGTCTCAGCCTAATTTATGCCAGATATGGAGAAGTGTCTAGATTCAAGAGTCTAGACTAGACTCTAGAGTTAGTCGGCTTGTCCTCTTTCCGGGCTCTGGAGACCCCGCCCTCGTCGGTCTGCAGAGTCGATCTCCATCTCACCCAAATCGAACTCTCGGCACGCGCCTCCCGATACGGAACGACTGATATTCTCCTGACAGGACCTTCTGCCAGATGTGGTCTGCAAAAACCTTCACGCCGACAACCCACGAATTGGCCCTGATCTTCTCACCAAGAAGGATCGTAACCTCTCTCTGAATCTAGGACTCGACAGGCGAAGCCTCGATCGCCCTCCAGTCGTGCCTGTTGTCGAACTTCCGGGAGTTCAGCATGTAGCTATGAGCCAATGGCTTCGAACGGTCTCGGCGCCTCACCATTTGCGAATTTCGAGATTAGAGTCTAAACCCAGGCAGACAACAAGACCTTCAGATTATAAAATATCTAATCGATCCCCACAATATCTCTTATGGCCCTCTGGCTCTCCTCTGGCGTGCCTCTGGTATTGACCTCGTGCACTCTGGCGCTGGCAAACAGAGCCCGGAAGAAGCGGCTGCGCAGGCGGCGCTTGAAGTCGCTATGCACCAACAGGTGAGGATTGAAGTAGTTATTCGCTTCCATGATTCTTAGAGCCTCCTCACCCTCCAGTTCTCGCACGATCCCATCTTGCGAGCCGTCGCGCTTCAACAGGATCACATTTTCCAGAGTTGTGAGCGGTAGAATGCGTCCTTTGCCGATCACCCGGCGCAGGTCCACCACAGCGCGCCCCTTTTCGTCGAAGACAGCTTTCTCCACGAGGCCTGAGAACTCCTTCCAGATGTCAGCCAGATCGGCGCGAATGTAGAAATTCTTCTCTGAGCCGTAGGCCAGGATGTCGTCTCCATAAATTCTTGCGTAGAACCAGTCATCAGAAACCACGCGCACTCTCGGGTTGCGCAGGAGTCCGTAAGTGTGGGTGGTCTTGCCGGCACCAGATCCACCCAGGATGCAAAGCCCCAAACCTCGTGCATCGAGGCACGCTCCATGCACTGAGTAGATACCGTGATCATCCTCCAGGATGTCTCCGGCCACGCTCAGAGCCAGGGATTTTATCCAGCCGTAATAGTCCATATTAAGCAGGAAACCCGTCTTTGATTGAGGGTCGTAGAAAACCAGGTTTTCTCCCAGTGACTCGTCCTGCAACACATAAAGCCGTCCGTGGGAGCGAATGCTCTGGGATGCGGAATAGAAGCTCTCTTCCCAGGCAGCTTTGACGGCTGGGACGCCGGTCAAGAGCTTGATGCAGCATCCATAAATCTCCGACTTGATCTCGTAGAGTATCCCGCTGCTATAGCGATTGACCAGCTCCTCTTTTCGTTCCATGGATATGATTTCAACCGTGTATGCCATTTTTTGCCTTTCCCTCCTATATTTCTGCATCAAGATTGTTCTGATAATCTCGTACTCTCATCTCTTTGCGGTCTCCGGTCATCAGGGATGCCAAGATAGCGATGCCCCTTAGTCCGAAGGCGATCATCCAGCTCATAGACCAGGGGAAATGCTGTTGGTATCTCCAATAGTTCGATATCCTGGTCCGAGATGCTCTCAATATGCTTGACCAGGGCGCGAATGGTGTTGCCGTGCGAGACTACCAATACATTCTTGCCCTTTTTCAGCTCGGGCGCAATTTGGTCCCGCCAGAAGGGCATGATGCGGTCTTGTGTATCCTGCAAAGACTCAGATCTCGGTATTTGACCGCTTATCAGGTCGCTGTACCTGGGATCAAATTCCTGGAAGCGCTCGTCCCCCGCTGGCATTGATGGAGGACGATCTCGAAAACCCCTGCGCCAATGAAGGACTTGCTCTAGGCCGTACCGCTCTTCCATCTCTGCCTTGCTACGGCCCTGCAGATCGCCATAAAAGCGTTCATTGAGCCGCCAGCTTTTGAGAGTAGGAATCCACATCAGGTCCATCTCGTCGAGGACTATCCAGAGGGTCCTGATTGCTCTTTTCAAGACGGAGGTATAAGCCATGTCGAAGACAAGGCCGGCTTCGCACATAAGGCGTCCCGCAACTTCTGCCTCCCGTGTTCCCTTTTCCGAGAGGTCGATATCCATCCAGCCCGTGAACCTTCCTTCCCGGTTCCAGAGGCTCTCGCCATGTCTGAGCAGAACCAGCCTTGCCGATCTCTCCAGCAAGCCTAATCTCCCTTGTATATAGCATAGGCCTCATCTACAGTGGCGTTATCCACGGTTACAGCATAAACGGCATTACATAATCGCACCGCCTCTGCCAGCGGCCTCTGGTGGATATTTCTGCCCGTTGCGTTTCCTGCCGCGCCGCTGATGTGGATCTGGTCGTGCAGCCTCTGCAGGAAGGTGCGAGCAATGGTGCTCTCGCCTCCGGCGCAGACCACCTTGGTGCGGCCAGCCGCCTGCACCGCCTCCCGGAAGATCAATGAAGAATCCTGACCTGTCTTCTCTGGATAGTTAACCTTGACGAAGTCGCTTCCTAAAGTGGCGGCCACGCCTGCCGCACCGGCGATCAGATGAGGATCCTTTTCGTCTTTGACGGCCTTTCCTCGCGGATAGATCCAGAGCACTGTCACCAGACCCGCTTGATGAGCCTGGAAGACAATTCTCGCCGCCTGGGCAAGCATCTCACCTTCATGCTCGCTTCCCAGGTAGATGGTGTAGCCCACGCCCAAAATGTCCAGGTTGCTGGTATCTTTGAAGTTGACGACCTGGTTTACGTCTATCCATTGAGGACTGTGGGGCTCAGCCTGGGAGGTCTTAACTAGATTGGTCTTGGAGTTCAGCTTCACCAGATAGGTCAGGTCGTGATAGTCCATGCCGTATCGAGCTATGAGCCCGATCTGGGCAGCAAAGACGCCAATGTTCGCCATCGCCGCAATCTGAAACAGATGCTCAGGATCATTATCCTCCGGGTCTATTCCCTGGCCGAAGAAGTCGTCGTTCAAGTGCTCTGCTTTCTGATCTCCTGCAAACAGCATCAGCCGGCCGCTACCTTTTGTGATCTTTCCATAGTTTTCCCGGTACCTCTGGCGATTTTGGCCCGGTACATCCAGAGGTACTGCGATATTTGCTGTCATTTTTCCCGCCTTATGTCTTCTCCTGGAGATCGGTTAGCACGACCTGGGGTACTATTCTCTCAAAATCATCTTTTTGGCAGAGAGCCGTTCCTTGGCGCAGAGTAGTGGCGGTCCCCGCAGCCACAGCGTAAATCAGACATTGCTTCAAGTCTTTCCCCTGCACCAGGCCAAAGATGAACCCGGCGACGGATGAGTCTCCGGCTCCTATGGTGCTCTCCACATTCACGTTGGGCGGAACCGCCAGATATTGCTGGCCGTCGGAGACGAGGAGTATACCCTTTGCGCCCATGGAGACGAGAACGATCTCCACGCCTTGCCGGTTGATCGATCTTGCGGCACTGACTACATCATCCAAATCTTTCAGCTCCCGCCCTGCCAGCTCGGAGAGCTCATGGATATTGGGCTTTATGACATTGGGCAAAGCCTTGATTCCCTGGCGCAGAGCCTCGCCATCCACATCCAGCACCACTCTGGCCTGGCACCTCTTCACCAGGTTTATGATCTTGCGATAGATCTCGGGGCTGACGCCGAGAGGAATACTGCCCCCGATAGCGACCACCTCGCCACAGGGCAGCCTCTCCATCTGCTCAATAAACTGCATCAGTTCGTCCGGTTTTATTTCCGGGCCGCGCGCATTGAACGCCAGCTGCTTTCCCGTACCTGTCTCATGGATGATGATGTTAGTGCGCGTCTCACCTGAGACACGCACAAAGTCGGTCTCAATGCCCTCGTTCAGCAATCTCCCTTCCAGCTCTCGACCGGCAAAGCCTCCTACGAACCCCAGAGCTATATTGTCCACACCCAGGTTCTTGAGCACCTTGGAGACATCGACGCTCTTGCCTCCCGCGAAGCTTTTCTCCTCCAATATGCGGTTGGATACGTCGTCGCGCACCTTTTGAATCCAGATGGTGCGGTCTAGCGCCGGGTTGAGGGTAATCGTGTAGATCATACTCTGCTCTTTTCGCGGCAAATTAATGATTCTTTTGCCCCTCTTGAGGCAGTGCGCCTAACCGAAGCGCTTATATTCGTCTAATGCCGTACATTGTTTAAGCAAAGGTCGAAGGTCACAATCCCTCCTACGAAATCGACTTTTGCTCCCCTCCCATTATTGCAGGACCCTCTATGCTAAGGCCTCTTTACAATGGTCGCCTCACAATGGCTTCAAAGACCAGATAATACGTTGATCGACTTAGGCGAAAGGCTTATATTCGTCGGGTGTCGTAGTTAAAATGGCAAAAGTCGAGCCTTTTAATCCCTCCTACATCACTGACTTTTGCTATTCTTCATTTCGCTCTATCCATTCCCGAATCCTCTCGCTTATCTTAAATATAGAAGGCATTGTAGCCTCCTTTTTATGCCAGACCCCCGCATAAAGATAGTTGAACTTATTGCATCCCTGGAAGAGCTCAGGCTGCACATGGGCAAGAAGGATCTTGCCATCGGCAAGCATCAGGTCAATATGCAACTCTTCTTTTCCCTTGCCAACGCATGTCTACGTAATCGTGCCCTGTTGCTATATGGCGGCATGGGCGCCAACAAGACAACGCTCGTCAACCTGCTGGGATCCTCTTTCCTCTCCAAGGGTTTGGACGAAGTGGAGAATCTGATGGTGACAGGGCACCCAGAGCAGACGGAAGAGAAGATGGTAGGTTTTCTTGATCCCAGACAGTGGACTCGCGTCTCGTCAGGACCCTGTGAAGTACTCTGGACCTCATGGGCCAGATCGAAATGGAAACTCATCAACGAGATCAACCGCTTCCCCAGCGGCAAGCAGAACCTCTTCCTGGAGATACTGCAGAAGAGGAAGATAAGCTATGCCGGACAGGTTCTGGTGCCGGGTGACACATGCTATTATGCAACCATGAACCCTGAATTCTCTGCAACATACCCCCTGGATGAGGCCCTGCTGGATCGCATCTCGGCCTGTGTGCCCGCTGCTCAGCCGGATTTCCTGGCGGGCCTTGCCCTTTCTGAACGGGATCTGGAGGTCCGTGATTTAGCAGAGAATCTGCCGCATTTTACACCCGCCGAGTTCAATATCCTGCCTGATTGCGTAGCCGCGAAGGCTCTCACCAGTCAGGCTGAGCTCGCCATCCTCTGTCTGGTTAGGGACTTTACGCTCTGCGAGCGAGCACCGGCGTTTGACAAAACCCAGCTCTCTGGCACAAAGCCATCAATGGGCCTATGTTCCGGTTGCCATTTTTTCGGCAATCCGGAGGCAATCTGCTGGCAGGTGGACGAGGGTCTATCCGATCGCGTGCGGCAGGATATGCGGGCCTTCACCAGGGCCTTTGCCTTCCTCCTGGACCGGGATGCCGATCTGGAAGTTCTGAAGGCCGTGGCTCCTTATGTGATCTGGCACCGCACAAATCCCATACGTTCCGCTCTGGAACGGCCACCATACTTTGGCGCAAGAAAGCTGGCTTATGTGGCAGAGCTTGTGGAAAAGAGCATAAACCGCACCATGAATGAGAGGGCTGATATGAACCTGCTCTTCTCTCGGGCAATCGAAGGCAAGGTTGCCATCGACCAGGCTGTGGAGGAGCTTTCGACCTATGACGATCCTATCGCCCGGCTGGACTTCATTCCTTCTCTGGAGCAGATGAGATGAAGCTGGCAGAGTTCATGGATGATGCCTATCAGGGATTGACGAGGGGACGCCGGCTGGAGACGCGCCAGGGAGATACGATCTTCAGTCTGGAGGATCTGGCCGATCGGGTGGGAACGAAGCCCTCTCGCAATGCAGTAGAGGTGCTTGTTCCCAGAGATATGAGCACTCTCATCCGGCTCATAGACTCCGATCCGGGTAAAACGTACCGGCTTCTCTGGGGGTATCTCTCCAGCATTGCAGCCGAGCGCAGCCCTGAGCCCTTGCATCTTCCTGCCCGAGATTACGCAGGACTGGAGCTATCCTCTGGCACCATTATACTGGATGAAGCAAGAGACCATGTGGCAGTAGACCATGTGGGGGAGAGGATGAAGGGCGGCAGAATTCTCGTGCGCCTGGGGGCAGGCGACTATCTGGGTCAAGAGATGTCCGGCGGAGGAATTATCGCCGGGAGTGTCGGGGATTATGCTTTCCAAAACATGCGTGGCGGCTTTGGAGTAGTTCAGGGCGATTCCGGCAATTCCCTGGGTCTGGGCAACAATGGAGGCAAAATTATATGCAGGGGAAGCTGCGGCGAGAGGGCAGGATGGCTGATGCACTCGGGCAGTTTGCGTGTTGGGGGCGAGGCGGGAGACTATCTGGGTCTTCTCATGAGCGGCGGCAAGATTGTGGTAGCGGGCCGGACCGGAAAGAGAGCGGGATGGCGCATGAAAGGCGGTACAATTATGGCGAATGGTTTTGGACCAGAGGCTGCGGATGGAGTCCTGGGATTGGACTAGGGTCTGGCAGAAGTCCCGTGAGAACTGGCACTGGCCGCTTCTTCCACGACCATGCCTGAGCACATCTGAGACGCCGGGCGAGTTTCCTTTCCAGAATTATCGCATCACTTTGAACCCGCAGGCGTTGAATCTTGGGCCCCTATATCTGGAGAACCTCTTTGACCACCTCATCGTCCACTACGTCTTCTGTCCTCGTTCTCTGGAGGTGGCCGGGTCCCTTGCTCTGGCGGCATTAAAAGGCCAGTCACAGCCGGAAAGCGCTCGTGCGCGATGTGCGGTAAATATCTTTTCGGATATAGTTGTTGACTCTTTCCGGCTGGAGCGAAGCGCAGATGACGAAAAGAAGGTGCTCATGGGCTGGGAGAGGCTGGCGGGCCTGGGCCAGGGCCAGGGCTGGGAGCTTATGCCCTTGGACAGAGTGATCCTGGGTTTCCTGAGGGAGTTTTGGGGAGCCTCTCTGCCGTCGTGCCAACGTCCGGAGGTGGATCTCCTCTTAAGGGTTTTTTCGTTAGGCATCAGGGACACGGGCCTCTGGAAGAGGCAGTGCCAGGAGACCGCACGCATCCTGGAGCAATTCATGCCAGGCATATTGGGACACGGGCAGGTTAGGTGCCTGGAGATTCTGAACGGGAGCGCGCATGCGGCGCCTGTAGCCTGTGCAGCAAGCCTTGATCCGGGGAGGTATGAAGAGGCCCTCGCAGTTCTGGGACTGAAAGGAGACCTGAAAAGATGGTATCGAGACCAGAGCTACTATATAGAGATTCGAGAGCTTCCTCGATCTCGCTTTGAGAGCCACCCCTCCGGATTTATCAAATGGAGGCTGGACGACCCATGCCAGGAGCTGGACGTTTCCTATTCCCTGAGCATGAGCCCGTATCTCATTCCGGGAGTCTCGACCTACAAGAGGGAGCAAGAGACGGGTCCGATGGCGCCGGGCCACGAAGCCGTGCCGGATCTGCTCATCGTACTGGACAGCAGCCGCTCTATGGATGGACCAAAGATCGGAACAAAGACCCATAAAGCAACCCTGGCTGCCTTTAAAGCCTGCCAGTATGCTCATGCCAAGGGGGCGGAAGTTGCCGCCATAAACTTCAGTGAAAAATATCTGGTGGCTGATTGGACAAGAGATCTCTTCGCGGTGGAGGATGTCCTGGTCGAGTTCCTGTGCGCACGCACCCACATACCGGGAAAGGCGGTGTTGGAGCTGGCGGAAGCCCGCCCGGGATGCCTGATTCTCTGTATCACGGACACGCATATCCAGAACCTTTACCAGGAATGGAACGACATTAAAAAAGCATCCGAGGCCGGGAAGTTCGTACTCTTCTGCATCGACCAGGCCTACAAGGATAAGCATGTAGAGGAAACGCTGGCAAGTCTTGGCCAGGTATATTACATCAACCGCCTGGAGGATCTCGTCTCTCTCGTGGTGGATGTCACTGGGAGAGCCTATGCCGGGGAAAGTTTTATCTCCTCTCAGTAGACTCAAATCCTGGCGTGCCGGGATAGGGTAGTGGTTATCCTGAGGGACTGTGGATCCCTCGAGCTGGGTTCGAATCCCGGTCCCGGCCCCTTATTACTAGCAAGATCTAATATAACTCTCATCGCCAGAACTGCCACCAAGGAAATGAGCTTTCGAATTCTCCGCTATGTCCCAAATGACATCTGAAGGGCGGCGAGATGCTAGAAGTAGCCATTAAGCGGGCCGAAGTTCCTAAGGACTAATAAAGTCCTAAAAGAGTATAATCGGCAATTAGCCGATTACTATAAATTTTGAATTTCCCCTATGCTTAAGGTCCCTATCACTTCATCAAATTCTGGTTTGTTCTCAGATGATGAAACTGTCACAATAGTTTTATCATCTGGCATGTAGCTAAACACGTTAACGTTGCGATTAGGGTAAAAAGGCACATTTCTAAATTGTTGAACGGTTACTTTGTTTCCATTTGCAAGGGTTGTTTCATAGGCGGGTTTCTCATCTATAGTAGCCCCGCCAATACGCTTCTTAAGGGCATCTATATAGGCGTCTGTTGCCTCTTGGATAGCTTTCTCTTCGTTTGCAGGTTTAAGACTCTCACCGATAATCGTTTTAATATTTATCTCTATAAATGCAGTAGGTTCAACACTGGTTATCTGAGTAACATAACCCGGCTTTGAAGTGTCTACCCTTGATGAGTAATCATCACCGGTAAATGTGTAAGGCTTTCCATTAAGGGTAAAGGTAACGTTCCTGGAAGGCACCTTAGGCTTGGACTCTTGAGCGGTCTTAGCTGTTGGTAACTTCCCGTAGATGAACTCATAATCCCCTTGCCCTACATAGACGATGTTATATTGAGTCTTCCCGTCCGGTATTTGGAAGACAAGGTACCCTGAAGCCTTCCCGCCATCAAGAAGGGCAACAGAAGTTAATGGTGATGGGGTTAAGAAAGTGGCCGAATCATAGGGATATGCAACGCTATCTATGACTACGGTAAAGTAATTAGGATTAATGCTAAATGTCTTGTATCCATGATTTTCAAGAGTCATTTCAATAACAAGGAATGTCTTCCCTGACACTGCTTTAGTGTACTCACCAATATAATCCTTCAATTCCGCACTTCGGTTTAGTAAGATATACTGAGAAGGTAATTTCACTGAGTTCTGTGCGGCCTCAGTAGACTTAGTTGTCTCAGTAGATTGCTTATCTACACAACCCGAAAAGCCTACCGCTAATACTGTAAAGACCATAATTATGCAGGTAATCCAATTAGCTTTGATGTCTATCCCTCCTTTTGCAAGGTCTATTAGGGGATTACATTTTGATCTTTGCGGTCCTGTTGAGATAGAGAAGTAAGGCTTATACCCCCGTGCTCCTCAGCATGTTGCCAAAGACTACACCGCAATTTATGAGTAAGTCAACGTCCAAAAATGCTATTATAATAGAACCGCTACTTGAAGCGGTACCTACAACTAACTTAACACCAAAAACGCATTCTCATGATCGTGGAAGAGATTTGATTGAGTAGTACTGCATTACTTTCATAATAGATGAGAGACAGACAACATTATATGACAGAAGAATTATCCGACTGGACGATTCATTTTAACCTAGGATCGCCCTGTTTAGAGAAAGAGATAAAAGGCCGTATAAATAGCGTGGAATTCGATACTGATGCATGCAATCTTGACATCGCCGGAACAAAAGGCATCAAAATAACGGGCTTTACCATCACAGTTAAAAGCACAAATAAACGCGAGGCTCAACTTTTGGCTGAGGGAAAGGGCCGTATTATTTTAAATTGCTTGTCTAGCATACATAGTCATACCATCACAGGTTATCTTACCACTATGACAAGTTCCAAGGGCGAAGGCTTTGCAGAGATTACTGGGGATGGCATTATACACGGGCCTGAAATTATCGATCTAGCCTGCATCAATGATGTTATAAATTCAAAGGATGAAAGATATTTAAGGCAGCTATCGCATTATGCGAGGGGGCTGGCTGCAACGGATCTCGGGAATAAATACCGCGAGTTTTACCAGGTATATGAAGATGAATTAACTAAAACAAAGAAAACAAAACCACCTAACTACCTAAAAAAAACAGATGAAGATGATATCCTTCGAATTATCCGCCACCTGCTAAACCATCCCAGATTAACAGGATCGGAAGCTGTGACGATAGCTAATTCAATCTTGGGCAAAACCAGCATAGATCTTGATAATATAGAAGACCTAAAATTGGTTGGAAATTATTTGGGAAAAATCCAGAAAAAGGCAGAAGATCTCTTGAAACCTGGCGGATGCGGTTAATAGATAAAATAAAACTATGGATGCGGTTTCTGATTGAGGGGTTACGTGCGGGGAATGAGAACCCCGCACGCTATAACTTTGCCATCGGGATAAAATGTTTAAGTCGGTACTATAATATATCTATGCATTTGTACTCAAATGAATTCGCAATTGATTATCACGTGTAGTGCATTTGTTGGGATCTTAGCTCTCGCACTCACGTTTTATACAAAACAAAAAGATATAGATAAAAAATTAAAAAAATCATTTATAATTTTATTATTTATAATTCTCGTAGTTTTTGCATATGCTTTGAGTTCTTCTCCGGATGATGTAAATTCGTCGCCGATGGTTGTTAGTCTAATGCCAGATAAAATGAGTCCACAGGAAGCCGGAACCACGATAAAATGGACTGGAGCGGCATTAGATCTGGAAAAAGATCCGATACAATACAAGTTCTTACTTGATGGTCAGCAGAAGACGGATTGGTCCTATGATCACACTTGGTCCTGGATTACATCAAGTGCAGATGTTCGATCTCATACGATAGAGGTTAAAGTGAAAGATGGAAACCATAATGCAGATGGTGATGATTCCAAGAACGTAGATTTTTCTATTTCACATGAGAACGTGAATTCGCCGCCAATGGTTGTTAGTCTAATGCCAGATAAAATGAGTCCACAGGAAGCCGGAACCACGATAAAATGGACTGGAGCGGCATTAGATCCGGAAAAAGATCCGATACAATACAAGTTCTTACTTGAAGGTCAGCAGAAGACGGATTGGTCCTATGATCACACTTGGTCCTGGATTACATCGAACTTCGACATAGGATCGCATACTCTAGAGATAAAAGTAAAGGATGGCAACCATAATGTAGACGGTGATGACTCCGGGGATATTGAATTTACTATTTCCACACCGAAACAACCTCCTTCGATAAATGAGCTCACGCCATCGCCGGACAGTCCTCAACCCGCGGGTACAACGATTGCCTGGGTCAACAGAGCTCATACTCTCGCAAGTCTCGGCAGAAATGAAGAAGCGCTTATGGCTTTAGAAAAGGCAATTGAATTGGATCCTAAAAATGCGACCATTTGGGCCAGCAAAGCTTATACTCTTGCAGTTCTCTTCAGAAATGAAGAAGCGCTTATGGCTGCAGAAAAAGCAATTGAATTGGATCCTAAAGATGCGACCGTTTGGGCCAGCAAAGCTTCTGATCTTGCAAGTCTCGGCAGAAATGAAGAAGCGCTTATGGCTGCAGAAAAAGCAATTGAATTGGATCCTAAAAATACGTACGCTTGGACCAGCAAAGCTTATACTCTCGTAGGTCTCGGCAGAAATGAAGAAGCGCTTATGGCTGCAGAAAAAGCAATTGAACTGGATCCTAAAAATGCATTCGCTTGGGTCAACAAAGATTTTGCTCTCAAGGCACTTGGTAGAACTACTGAGGCAAATGCAGCCTTTGCCAAGGCCAAGGAGCTAGGGTACAAAGGCTGATCTCGGCTCTGATAGTCTGTGTAACCTGTAATCCGTCTTCTCTATTTTCGACATGCTTTAAACTGCAAGAGATTATTATAAGGATACTTTCTACCTCAAACCCCGGATCCTTTGCGCGCCAAGTTCTACATTTTCGGAATCGATCGCATTAGAATTATTTAATCGATATCAGCAACCACTCAGTTCTACTTGTTCTTCATTCTTATAGTAGATGGAATAAGACTTTGCACAAAGTTGATTTAGGCCAATTTGGGAAAGTTGCATAAATCAGTATGTATAACTGGCAATACGAGGCCAACACCCCTGAATCCTGTGCCCAGAGGTGAACTGCGCGCGGCCAGGAGAAGTGCCTTTTCATGCATTTTTTGGGGCATTTTGACCTTCGCGCATCTAATTTGGTAAGCAAGGCATCGAATGGGAGAGACTCTGAAATGGTTCATGATACACCGTCACGGAGAAAGGCGCGCGAACTGACGGCCGAGGCTCGGCAGCTGGAACATGAAGCATCCATCCTTGAAGGCATTCGCGAGACTGAGAAACTGGGAGCGATCAAGGCCAACAGGGCCATGGAACTGAAGAAGGAAGCCAAAGACCTAAATCAATCGGCTCGGCTTGAGGACATAACGGTAAGGGCGAGTCCAATAACCAAGAGGACCAAGAACGGGGAGAGGATCTATTATCGCTGGCTATGTTCCTGGCAGGAAGGCGATAAGACCGTAACCAAGTATCTTGGGAGCTGCAAGAGGATGAGCGAGGCAGAAGCCCTGCAAAAGGCCAGACTCATGAAGACCGAGGCTCTAGGGATTTCACGCTCTTGAAGTCATCTGCATAATCTCAAGAGATATGCCATTAATGTGGGATTCTTCAATAGAGGCATGACTTTTCGCATGTAAATCGAAATCATGATGTCGATACCCTTTCGATTTTCATCCGCCTCGTGTGAGCCCCCGTCCTGAGGCGCATGGTCGTTTCAGCCATGGAAATGTATAATCGAACTGTGCCTCTACATCAGTCTATTACTTACTTACCGCCTTCTCGAAGGTGATATGCTCTCCTGGTCCAAGCCTCATTTTGATATTCTGCCACTTGTCGAGATATTGAGCCAGATCTCTCCAGAAGGCGGCCATCCAGTCTCGCTGCTCATGGTCACCTAGCATCGTATCCTGCGTTCGCATTTTGCTGAGGACCATTAATTCCATTTTGGCCATAGTCTCGATGATCTGCACCACGATGCCCTCGCCGTTTTCATCCTCTGCCACTATCAGCTCGAATTCTCCGATATTGAATATCTCTCCGGGAGCAAGTCTAGCCGCCCGGGCCTTGAGTGCGCCGTAGGCAATGGCCCGGAAGATCTCCTCCTGAGAGAACATCTGCACCGCCTTGATCCTCTGCTCAGACATGATCTCTCTCCTGAATTGAAAGTCCTTGGGTCGTCAAAAGTATTAGGCAAGAAAGCTAGATAAAAAGCTCTGTTGAAGATCTCCCCGGAGGGCAAACGTGGGCTGCTTTGAGAGCTATATGGAGTTTCGCGAGGAAGTGGATAAGGTCAAAAAGGAGCGCGGGCAAAAAGTGGTTCCACAACCACCAGACGATAACCAGAACGAGTAGTTTTCGAATACCACACAGAGGGCGCCAGGGGTGGGTGAATCGCCAAAAGATCAAGATTTATGCAATATCAGGTGGTTTGCCAGATACGTCTAATCAATCATGAAGTCCTGGAATAGCCATCCAGGATAATGTTAAATTCATTAAGGATACAATGGAGTCATAATATGTTCTCGGAGTATATCGCGGCTGCCTTGGCACGGGCTGAATATGAGGTTATCGACAATCCAGAGCCGTATTACGCCCATGTGCCCGGCCTGGAAGGCGTGTGGGCAACTGGTAAGACCTTTGAGGATTGCCGAAAGGCTCTCATCGAGACCATCGAGGAATGGATCGCCATAAGGTTGAGGCATGGGCTATCCATCCCATCGATAGATGGTAATGCAATAGACGTATCCACGGAGCCGATGGCAGTTGTCTAGGCTCACACCCGTGTCCTGGCCTGATCTTGTCAAACGACTGAAGCAACTGGGACTGAAAGGCCCCTATTATGGCACCAAGCATCCGTATATGATGAAAGGCGATAAGACCGTGATTCTTCCCAATCCGCACCATGGAGAAGATATCAGCGTTGACTTTCTCGCAAGGTTTTTAAGGGACGGCGGAATCAGCCGCGAAGAATGGTTTTCCACAGAGTAATCTCCAAGCGATCAGCTTGTTACGGGCAATAACCACTGCGCTTTACAAGGCGTATCTGTAGATATCATATCATCCACTATGGAAATGTATAATCGAACTGCGCCTCTACATCAGTCTATTTACCTGCTCACCGCCTTCTCGAAGGTGATATGCTCTCCGGGTCCAAGCCTCATTTTGATATTCTGCCACTTGTCGAGATACTGAGCCAGATCTTTCCAGAAGGCGGCCATCCAGTCTCGCTGCTCATGATCACTCCGGCTCTCTATTGCCATATCCTGTAATCGTACTTTGGCCAGGACCAGTGATTCCATCTTGGACAAGGTCTCGATGATCTGCACAACGATGCCCTCGCCGTTTTCGTCCTCTGCCACTATCAGCTCGAATTCTCCGATATTGAAGATCTCTCCGGGAGCAAGTCTGCCCGCCCGGGCTTTGAGTGCGCCGTAGGCAATGGCCCGGAAGATCTCCTCCTGGGAGAACATCTGCACCGCCTTGATCCTCTGCTCAGACATGATCTTTCTCCGGAATTGAAAGTCCTTGGGTCGTCAAAAGTATTAGGCAAGAAAGCTAGATAAAAAGCTCTGGTCGAAGATCTCCCCGGAGGGTAAACGTGGGCTGCTTTGAGAGCTATATGGAGTTTCGCGAGGAAGTGGATAAGGTCAAAAAGGAGCGCAGGCAAAAAGCGGTTCCACAACCGCCAGACGATAACCGGAGCGGGTTGTTTTCGAATACCGCATCGGGGGAAGCCATGGGTAAAATACCGAGGGGATTGCGCGAAAATTAGACGCCGGTAGTTACGAAATAAAACCACAGAGGCGCAGAGCGCACAGAGGACGAACGAACGGAGATTAATCCAGGATCTTCTATATGTCTTGCGGGGCTTAACCACAAAGACACGAAGGCACAAAGACGTCCTTTATCCACCCTTGGGTCTATCGTGAAATTTGGCTTGGTAGTTGTTTGTTCTTCGTGTCTTTGTGCCTTTGTGGTGAGATCAGCTTCAATCTGCTGGACTACCCCGAGCTGCCGTCAAATTTGTGGCATTTTCAGGGAAATATGAAGCGGTCTTTGTCACATTAACCCAGAGATGAAGGTCTCTGTAAGGTTCTATAAAATTCCCATCTTTGTATAGCAAGAACTTCAGCTTCTGGCGGTCGCCGGTATTATTGAGAACATAATTCACGCTTCGCTCCCACGTCTCTTTGTTCTGCAAGGTCATATTCAGATTAGTTATGGTATGGCTGACCTGAGAATTATATTCCGGAGACTCGTTATCTATGGTAGAATGGTTACTCGAAGAGTTTTTCCTTGAAGTGCCTTTGGTCGAAGCAACATCTATCGAAGCAACTCCTATTAAAGTATTATTCAATGAAATCCTCAGAGTGTAATTTACCGGCATGGATTCATGGTTTACCACGCCTACGATCACTCTGCTTCTATTGCCTGCTTGAACACTTGTGGGGTAGTCTTCCGCCTTTCCTTCCGGTCCCATGATATAGAATTCCGTGAATTTCATGATCGGTTCGGGAGTCACTATGATATATGTTCCCTCAAATGCCTCCACTTTGGCGATCGTTCCATCTAGATTATAGGTAACAGTTAGAAACAGCCCTTTGCTTCCGGAAGTAAATTTTGTCTTTGCAAGCTTTCCCTCAGCGGTTTTATATTCTCTCAATATGTCGCCATTTTTTTCTTCGTATGTGGTTACAGTATAGTTGACACATTCAGCCATCTTTTCTATGGTTACATTCAAGCCGGTCTTATTAAAATTATCAAAGATGGCAATCTTTTCCAGGGTGCTTGCTAGATCACTCTGCATTCCCATTTGTAGCTCCTTCGGATCTTTGCCGAGAGAACTTTGGTCCGAGCCGATCCCCAAAGAGGTTGCGGCCAGAAAAAATAGGATTATCAGGCAAACGATAACGATCCTGAATCTGAGCATAAATCCAAACACATGTTCGGAAATGTTCGTTAGATATTTAAATTTATAGTCCGACGATCTGCACAATTTTATCGCTCGATCTTTGTTTCACTACCCCGGTCTGCCGTCAAATTTGTGGCATTTTCAGGGAAATATGAAGCGGTCTTTGTCACATTAACCCAGAGATGAAGGTCTCGGTACGATTCTGTAAAATTTCCCTCTTTGTAGAGCAAGAACTCCAGCTTCTGGCGGTCACCGGTATTATTGAGAATGTAAGTCACGGGCCGCTCCCACGTCTCGTTGTTTTGCAGAGTCAGACTCATGCTCAATATAGGATAAATGACCACCGAGTTATCTTTCAGAGAGGCGTTTTCCCTTGATGAATGGTTCATAGTAGCGCGTTGCATCGGGGTACTGTTCAATAGAGTGCTGTTGTATGAGGTGCTGTTTATTGATGTGCTGTTAGTCTCGTCTATCGGAGTATCGTTCAATAAAATGTGCATGGTATAATTTACCAGCATGTATTCATGGTTTACCACTCCCACAATCACTGTGCTCTTATTGCCTGCCTGAACACTTGTGGGGTAGTCGTAGGCCTTTCCTCCCGGCCCCAGGATATAGAATTCCGTGAACTTCTCGCCCTGTTTGGGGGTCACTATGACGTAGACCAGAGCAGCGATAGACATTATTATAGTTAGTATTAATATTATTGTTAGTGCTTTGTCCAGCCGGCCTTTCTCATCGGCCAAGATCTCCTTTTTTAAAGAGCTTATTTTTTCGCTGAATTGGATGGAGAATCTTTCTTCCAGTGGAAGACTCATGCGCCGCCAATAGGCTGCCGCCGCCATGGCAATGGTGAAGGTGACAACGGAGATGACAACCGGAACCAGCCTGATTCCCCAGGGGGTGTAATTGAGGGCGAGGCCTATTAGCGGCACTACCGCAATGCTCAAGCCAAAGCTCAGAGCGATCCTCTCAATCCCCTCCAGATCCCCGATCTTCGGAAAAAGGGCGGCAATAAGCGTATATCCTGGCACAAAGAGCACCATAACAAGGCCCAGGGGTATGCGCACGGGAAGATAACTCAGTGGCGTAAGAGTGAAGACCAATGTCGCCAGTGCCAGGATTACCGCTGCCAGCAGGTCTGGAGGTCTCCTCTCCGATTTCTTTTCCGTTCTCTCAGACAGATGACCCTTTTCGTCTGCCAGAATCTCCGTTTTCAAAGAGTCCTTTTTCTTGCTGAATTGGACGGAAAATCTCTCTTCCAGAGGAAGATTCATGCGTCGCCAGTAGGCTGCCGCCGCCGTGAAGAGGGTGAAAATGGCCAGGGAGGCAGCAACTGGAATCAGCCTGATTCCCCAGGGGATGTAGTTAAGGGCAAGATATATGAGCGGCACTACCGCAATGCCTAATCCGAAGCTCAGAGCGATCCTCGCAACCCGCCCTAGATCCGTGATCTTCGGAAAAAGGGCACAGGTGAGCGTATATCCCGGCACAAAAAGGAGCACTATCGCCAGGCTCGTGGGTATGCTCGTGGGTATGCTTAAAAGAAGATCATTCAGGGGCGTAAGAGTGAAGACCAGCGTCGCCAGTGCCAGAATTGTTGCTGCCAGCAGGTCTGGAGGTATCCACTCCGATTTCTTTTCCATTTTCTTCCGCCATCCGCCTATAGGCCGAGCATCTGCCGGATCCAGTCCAGGAACATGCTCACAAAGCTTCTCTGCTGTACGGGTTCTGTTGCCTGAGGCGAGCTCTGTTTCGATGGAATGGCAGGTAGCGGAGTTGCATTTATGCTCGAATCATTGGATGAAGTGCTCCTTCTCAAGACCAGATCCTTATCTCTGCAAGTCGTGCAAGCATCAACGCCTCTGACCAGGCAATATTCTTCTTGGCAGTTGCCTGCCTCCTCGGTGAGCGGTTCCCCCCGGGCAATTATCTTCCAGTAGCCTCCTCGTAGCCTCTCTTCCAGGAGCTTTTTGGCGGCGTCATACTGGCTGGAATTCTCATACTTCAGGCCGGTCTGCCGGGCATACCATTGAACGGTCTTTTGATTGATCTCCACCGGTTTTGCCGTCTGCTCGATAGAGGGCTTTTCTCCTGTTGCCTTTCCACTATCCGATACTTTGCTGCCGGCTCCTTCGCTCCCTTTGCTAGATGTCGATACGGAGGATGAGCTTCCATCTCCCAGGCGGACGACCTTCGTGTCTCCTGCGCCCGCGATCCTGTAATCACCGGCTGGTATGCCTGAGGTGTCGATGGCCAGATTATATTTTCCTGCAGAATCTGCCTTGACCTGCGTCTCAGCCTCAACCGTTACGGGAATCTCAGTCGATCCTGGTAGAGCCGTACCAAATATCTTCAGGCTGTACCTGCCTGGCGGCACATCTCCCTGAGAGATTCGAGCCGTACCGCCGCTGGCCTTAAAGCTCTTGGTGATCCAGATGCCAAATTTGACTCCTGCATTGAAGTCCTGTACATTTCGGGCCGCAACCGTAAAGCGGTTGGGTTTCTGAGGGATCTCGACAGTCGCCTCATACTCGTATTTTCCTGCCGTCACAGGCAGATTCATGGTGAAGCTGGACTGAAAGGAGAGCTGACTATCCGGTTTCGCGATCCCGGTAAGAACCATCTCATCCCCTGGCTTTATGTTGGCGGGCGTTAGATCAAAAGAAAGACCTGGTGATACAAAAATCGAAACAAAGATGGTGACCAGGATAAAAGCCCTCTTCATGGCCTCCAACCAATCTGCTCTCCTCAGAACTTGTCTTTCACTCATAAGTTGCATAAGAATTAGTTTGTGGCAATTAAAGGGTTTGGTCGTTAAAGTTGATATCATCAAAATTAAATGACCCATTCAAGGCTTTCGCACTGACGGAGTAGCTGCCGGATGGGAATCCTGTTGTGTTGATGACAAGATTGAAGGGACCATCGATAACGAGCTTTTTCACCACAGACATCATCAGATCAACCTTTGTAGCATTTTCCAAGGCATCTCCGAAGATCTTTACGTGATAAGACCCTGCTGGAGAGATGAGGTCGGTGTCCACCCTGGCCGTTCCGGAATTGTTTGCCGGAAACTGTGAACTGACCCAGGTACGCTCCAGATTCCCCTGCAGCTTCATCAGGCCCACATCGATATTCTTCACAGGACTTGCCATGACTGTAAAATTATTGGGCTTCTTGGGCACAAAAACGCCCGGCATGCTGAGGTCGTATCCTGTCTTGGATCCCTTGACGCTTACGGGGGTTGATAGAGGCGGCATGTTCAGTCCCACAATGTCGTACATGTATCTTCCAGAAAATACAGGCACGGAGGTCTTGATGAAAAGCGTCAGGAGGAGCTCGCCCTTTCCTGATCCGCAGAGGTTCTTATCCGTATTCACAGGGTCCACAAAATCCGTGGCGTTATAGGGGCGGGTCCGGTAAGCATCGTTACGCCTGGATATCGGAATCAGTCCCATTGTCGCAGAACCCCAGGTGAAGGAGAGATTGCCAAGGCGATATGGGCCATTCAGCTTCATCTTCTCGATGGTCTTGCCGTCAAAGGCCAGCTGCATGATGTGGTCGCCATAGGTAAAGTTTCTGTGATCAACTGACCATACAACCTCTCTATTATCTCTATCGTAGAGAAATCCGTGAAGGCTGTATTCTCCAGGATATATTATGCTGACACCCACATCGATATTGAGATACTCAAACAACCCATCGTGATTGATATCCTGGCCGGAATCATTGTACTTTCCAGTCAGGCTGGCAAAATCAGCGCCATCAGGCAATATTTGGCCGGATGCATTCGGAATGTGGAGGACCAGGAGGAACACCAGGGCTAGCAGGGATCTATGCAAGATGCTACACCGTTTGCATCTTGCTTTGCAATTTGCCAGTGGTTCCCAAGTCATGGATTTCATGCTTATCAGGGAGCTTTTGCCTCTTGATACTGTCCTGTGACTTGACAATATACGGCTCCTGGAGGCAGACCTGGCGTGGTCGAGATATCCTTAGATATCACATTTCCATTTGCATCCTCTTTAATAGTAAGGGTATTGTCGGTTGCCAACGAGGCATCCTGTACGACTACTGTCTTTGTGCCATCGGAATTGCTGATCTCCGTGTACTTCTTCAATCCGAATGGCTCGAAGGTCTCAAGCTTGGCCGTAGTTCCATCTGGGTTGTAAGTAATTGTCAGGACAGGCCCATTGCCTGGGGAGATGGTCATGCTCCTGACAAGTTTGCCGTCCGGGGCAAAAAACACTCTCAATATGCTTCCGTTCTTGTCCTGGTAGACATTAACAGTGTAAGTGATATTGTTCTCTGTCACTTGCACCGTCGTAGCATTCGAGCCTGCTTTATCGAAGTTCACATTTTTTGCAAGCAAATCCGCCTGCTCGACTTTCATTCTTGTTTGCAGCTCCTCCAGAGAGGCAACCTTTACCGTTTGATTTTTAGCCTGATTTTGAGCCCATGCGGCCTGGCTGAGAACTAGGAGAACTAGGATAACCATGCAAGCGCTAATAGCCTTAACTCTTGTCATAAATTTTGAACCTCAATCGACATATCTCCGGTCCTCGTATATATCTTTATTTAAGCAAATACGAGCACTATAGGCATTGAACTAATCTAATAATTAATATTCGAATGAGGGCTTGAGATTTTAAAATTCGCTTTAAACTTAAAATATTTTATTAGCCTGAATGTATCAAATAAATGGTGAAAATTGGGAAAAGCATTCCCCTCTTGGAAATGCCTTCCCTATTTGCATATCCGTCCTCGGCGGCTCTATTAGGTCACTTCAACATTGGTTTGCTTTATTCCTATCAGACCCTTTTCTGGCGAATATATGCCGCAGGTCAATACATAATATCCAGTCCTCCACGACAGATCTGTCATGAGAATAAGATCGACTCCAGGCTGAGTGGATTCCTGCAGGCCGACAGCACTGTTTGGAGGTAGAAGTGGGAGCAGGTTCATGAGAAGCTCTGAAGATATTCGTGGAGATCCATGCATTTGCATAGATTTGGAGCCCAGGGATAGATTGAAATCGAGACCTCCGGTTGTTTTATTGTTGGAAAAATTCAGGCTGGCATTCTTATAGTCGTTCAGAGGGATCATGAGTGCTGCGAAGAACTTGCTTTGATTTTCAAACACGGTGGAGTTCATCTTGATTCGAATGAATGGCTCTGAAGAAGCCACTGTAAGATTCATCTCCAGGGCGACTTCGCCCTCTGTAACCAGGAATGGCTGTTTGGAGATGATAGTTGATTTATTTTCATCCACAACAGATAGCATATACATTCCGGCGGGTTTTTTCGAAATCCTGAAAGAGGCAGCACTGCTGTTATTTGATTCAATTAGGGTCTCAATGCAATCTCTTCCGACAAAATGGCGGCTTTCAGGCAGGCCGTTCGCATACTCAGAGATGTTGAAAATGGAGACGCATACTATGATTTTGGACTTTGCATCGATTTGGGAGCCTCTGTCCTCCGGAGAAGGCAAGAATGTTCCATTTATGGGCTGATTTGCGGAATACACTGGAAGACGATCAAAGAGATATGTCTTGTCTGCAGCTCCATAGAGGCTTATGTCCGGTACCATCAGCGCATTGCTTCCCTCGAGGTTTATGCGGCCTCCGCCCTCAGTGGCGCTAAAATTGGATCGCGATGAGTTATCCATTGCTACGGAGCTAATGGGAAACATAAGCATAAGCATCAAGAGCAAAACTAATTTTCCGACCATAGTTCCGAATGCGTTTTATAAGGTATTTATGGCTTCCCAGGTCGAACTGATGCATGTAGTCTCGAAACCTTTACCTCTATATAGTCATCAATCTTTTCTCTCGATCTATGACTAGAGAGACTATCTTTGGCGCTTAGCGGTATTGTGTTTGTGGATTGGAGGCCGTGAACTCCTGGGTTCAGCATAACTGCAAATTACACAAACAATGCACAAAAGATCGCGGCATAAATTTGGGTTTTCTTCCCAGATATTCTTCCGATCCGAATCCAATCGAATTTAGAATAAATCGGCTTCAGAATGTTAATCTTGCCGCAATAGCAAATAGAAAGAACTGGGGTGGATCGCTAACGGGAAATGATGTCTAAATCATTCCATCTTGATCCAGCCGATCTTTTCCCAATGATCCAATTGCTGCTTTTGGAAATCCTTCGTACTATATGTGTCTCCTTTTATGATCGGCTTTGGGTCGCTCACATCGCCATACTTAAAGTCTATTAATGCTTGAAATTTATCCGCCATTTTTTAACCTCCTTCGCTGCGAAGTTTTAGAGTTCTATTAGGATCGTCCAACTAAATTTTAATATACTTTTCGTCTTTTTTCTTTAAAAGTCTTTTGGTACATATATCGATTAACCTTCTTCGGCATGAGGCCTTTCCGGAGGTTCTTGAGGGTTTCCTCACTTTCCGTTCATCCCACAGTAAGTTTGCATCCGCGACCGAATAACCTTAGGACCGTAATCTGTGGTCCATTTAGAATCACGACAACTTTAATTAATTTTTCAACTATTCCTGACAACCGACTGGATTATGCCAATGAAAATCTCGAAACCCAGCTCAATTGATCGTTGTGCTGGGTTTATGGAGCTGATTTTGTATTTGCGTAAATGCCACGCTTTTGGTTCACTATAGAAAACTAAGCAAATGATAACTTACTTATACTTTACGTGACATAAACAATTGGTTGATCGATATGCCGGATAAAATCTTTTTCAAATTGACGAATAACGAGTCCGAGGGTAAGTCAGTGATGGTAGTAGATTTATATGGTGATGTTGAAACGACTGTCTGGCAAGGCATGTTGGGCCCAGAAGAAATAACAGAAGGAATAGGGATCTATAAGGATCAATGGGATCATGGCCATGCAAAATGGTATTGGAGTGGCGGGAGCACAATTTCAGGAGATATAAGTGATAATTCCTGTTGGAACTTGAGCGGTGATGAAACAATTTGCTAAGGGAAGGGGTCAACAAGATGGAGTCAATTCTACATCTGAAGCGTTACGCTAATGGCTCTGTGTCCTCCTTTGTTTTCGACGACTCAGGGATAGAATAGTTAAATATCATGATATTAGAAGGAGGTTATACGAATGTCAAATTGTGGGCAAGAAGCAGAAACAGGATCCGAAGGCCAATCCAGTTTTAATTATGATGTGCCGGGTATTGTTCCTGAACTACAGCAACCATCCGATATGACTTGCTGGGCGACAGCTGCAACAATGCTTGTATCATGGCATAATAATGCAAGTTATGCGATCCAAAGCGTCACTGATATGGCGGGATCCACTTTCCGTGAAAAGTTTGATAATAACCAGGGACTGCTAGGTTCAGAAAAAGAACCTTTTATGACTGGCCTTGGGCTTAGAAGTGAGCCTCCAATGTGCTATAACGTAGATGGTTTCCTTTCTCTATTGAAAGCATACGGTCCCCTTTGGGTTACCACTGATGAAGATCCCACAGAGAACTTTTCAATTCATGCAAGGGTTGCCGTTGGTATGTCAAGTGATGGCTCAGCCAATAATACAACCATTCGTATTATCGATCCCGCAGATGGTAACACTCACAGCGAGGCCTACGACGTATTTATGAAGAAGTTTGAAGAGGTGGCTATTGGAGATTTGTCGGGAGGCAGGCCTTTCAGAATTCAGATTATCCACTATTAGATGAAACAATGATGGCGGAGTTTAAATCAATGAATCTGTTTGATGCTATGGATGTGTGACGATGTCCGGGGGAGGTTCCAACATGCATTTGGGGTTGATGTTGTTCGTAGTGTTACTATCTTGCGTTTCCCTGAATTGCATTCCTGTTGAAACCGATCCGGCCACTAATATGACCTTAATGAATCAAAGCGTGCTAGAAGCTTCTGACATCCTATTCTCCGGAATTAGCATGAATATGAGCATACCCGTAGGTGGGATGACCAGAGACCAGGTTACTGAGCCCGTGTCCTATGAAGATGATGTCAATGATGAAGTAATCTTCGAGGATGCAAAAGATCCTTCCAAAAAGCTCTATCTGCCCAGATACAGAATTGCTGTTGAGGCCGCGTCCGGGCAGCAGCGTTACAAGGTGTCTCTAGAGAAGGGGATTCATGGATGGTCGCTGGTAATTCACCTGGCGAAGTATCCTGCTCCAAGAATAGAAGACGCCGTCCGCGATGCTGATGAGATAAATCATAAGGTTACAGTCTTACTCAGGTACAAGGGTGCTAAGGCCCCCATTTTAGGAACGAGTGATGAGGGCGGTGTGCAGGAGAAGTCCTTCCAGGAGGTGATCCCAGAAGGTCATGGGATCAAAGCTGTGCTCAACTTGAGCAATCTGGAAGAGAGGGACGAGGTATACAGGGCAATGACAGAGCCCAGCTATGAATCTTCCCTTGTAATAGGGCGCATGGTCTCCCTGGAAGTGCCGACTCTGGTCTCATATGGCAGCTCTGTCCTAAGGACAAGTGGCATGTCTGGCATGACGTTCCTCAGCCTCGATAGAGGCATCCAAATTTTCCGGGACAATTCCAATAGCATGGATACTACAGAACAGTATGACCTCATGTGGCGGGTTATTGGAGGAATAGCTGGCAATCCTGTACCGAACTGTCCTACTTGTCCTCCTGGGCCTGATCAGACATGGCTCCTTATGCAGCCAATAGCAGGCGTTGAGTTGTCAAATCTAGGGGCAGTAGACTATGAATCCCTTGATCTCGGAAAGCTAGAAAATCTAAACTATATTGCTGATGGGATCAGGGGAAAACCCGGAGCGGATAATCAGCTCCCACCGGGAGACGTCTTTGCAGTACGAACATCGGGAGGGAACTACGCCAAGGCCCAGGTGCTTGACTATGGAGAAAATATTGCGATTAAGTGGGAAACATATCCGAAAATACCACATTTTGGCAGTGAGGATTATAGTCTGGACGAGTTTGTGAAGCCTTTCATCTTTGATAAAGATTTACACCCTTACATATTCCAGGATATAAATCCCCCTTCTCTGGGACCTCAAAGTCTGATTCAAACGATTGTCAACGGCCATAGTTATTATCAAAGCAGTTCCAGAAGGCAGGTGTTCTACTACCTTCCTGATAGCTTCAAATTAGCAAGATATATAAGATCGCCCCATAAGCCGGAAATGTCAATTAGGTTCAAGTCTGCAGATCAGGTAGAACTATCTTATGTCGCTATGCCGTATGTTAACCCAATACGTCTCAAAGAGGACTCGTCGGAACTTAAACAGTTTGAGAGCAGTGGTGCCTCTAATAGCGTAGAAGAGCCTGTTTTGGAGCCTCTCACAATAGATCCGGGCAAGATAAGACTGGAAATTGCGTTGCCGAGTTCAAATGCCTCAAATGATCTCTATCAGGTGCGCAAAGGAGTATCAGTATCTTTGGTAGATGGCTATAGCGATGGACTAAAAATGGATATGCATGACTTCCAGGATATCTTCGACTCTCTCTTCGGAGGATCAGGAGACCTGCTGTTCCAGGGAAAGATCCTTGTGGAGGTCTACCCAGGTTCTACCGAATCCATACCATTTATTGGCAGGATGAACGACCTGACGGGTCCTATATTTGACTATCAAGAGAAGCAAGAAAGTGCGTCTTCAAGCATATATGTAAACCTGACCAATGCCATAGAGAGCCCGGTCCTTGTGAGAAGCTGGGAAGCGGAGATACAACAGGGCGGCTCCGCAACGAAAGCAAGAGTTATCGGTCCAGGCTTACCGGTTCAGCTTGGTCCTGGAGAATGGCTGAATTTGACATTAAATCCCTTCGAGGCTCTTACTGGAAATGGTCCTGTCCATGCGACCTTTGGCACTGGCGAAATGGATGTTATACCTGATAAGAACGCGATATGGAATTCCACTGTGGACAAGAATGTCCCAACAGTACCTGCAAAGATCGCTGTCAAGACATTCATGTTCCGGGACCCAGAAATCTCAAAGGATACGTTAGAGGTCATAGTTCTGTTCAGGGACGGCAGCTTTGCTGAGCTAACACCTCAGAATTCAACTGCTGAGATAACCTTGCAGACGTCGCTGAAAGATAGAATTCTGCATAACCCTAATCTCGGAGCATACAGCTACACAGTGAAGACAATTCACAGCAACGGAACCATAACACAGAGCCAGGAAAGGACAGATACTAGCAGGCTACTTATTGTATAGCTTTACAAATTTTGTTCATATCTTATCAATATCTCCTCAATCTTCTTACTGCACGAGATATACTTGAGAGCCATCACTCCCAAAAGACTCCCGCCATCACACATCTGGATCTCCCATATGCAGGTGCGACTTCCAAAACCGAGCATTTTTTCTTATAACGATTTTCTGCAAAACCGTGTAGAAGCGATCACTTTGTTTGGGGCCAGAATTATATTTTTTGATAATTATAGCAACAATTTTGCTGGATTTCGGAAACACTTCGAGGAGTTAGTACTTTATGGGTACATCCCATCTCGATTCAGCACGGAGACTATTAAGATCTTAATTTGATTATATATACAACATTCCGCACTTATGGTTATACGTTGAGTATTTTGCAGCTATAGATATCTATTATTCGGTGGAAAATTAAATCAAATAAGAATTTTTTGTTTTTAGACATACAAACAATGAAACTATAATGATAGTAAGTTGTTTTCATAAGCATTACAAGAGGACATATATTCACTAAATTACAAAAAAATGATCTGCCAGCAAATATTAATTTATCTATGATAATGAAAATTAGGATTATATTATTAAAATCGATGGCAATAGAACACTAGATTTAGGAAGTCAAACTTAGGAATATCTAATATATAATAAATACTATTTATTAAATGCTTAAACACACAGATACCTTTTTATCTCTATGATACCAAGTGTCATTGTCTATCAGATTTAATATCGCACGTAAAGAGAGTTATATGGAGGATTTATGCCGGACAGTATGAAAATTCTAAATCGTGGATTCATCCTACAGGGCTCAGACAAGATTGCCACCACGAATCAAATCAAACCAGCAGTCTTAGCGACCAACTTCCTGCCCGCGACAAAAACGACTCTGAACGTGAACGCAGATCTGGCATCAGTAGCATCTGTAGTTGTTCCTGTAGCACAGCCATCCACGGTCATCAGGGCAGAGGAAGTACGGCTGGTGGATCCCGCAATGGCTTTGAGAATTTCCTATATAGTATTTCCAACAGTAGGCTTTCCCAGAGAAAAGTTGACCGTTCCTATCAGCCCAAGTGTCGATGTCACCGATGATCAGCTCTTCGAGGACCCGGCAGATAAGACGAAAAAGCTGTATCTTCCCAGATACCGTATATCTGAGCAGAACGTCTCAGGAAGCCAACAGTACAGGATTTCCCTGGATCAGGTGGGAAATGCATGGAGCTTAATCATAAATCTTGATAAGTACCCCGCCCCTACCATAGAGGTTGACAGTCGTAGCGCCAGCGAGCTAGCTCATCAAGTGGCAATTATTCTTAGATACCAGATAACAGGCTCTGACGGTGCACAAAAGGAGCTCTCCTTCCAGGAGATAACCTTAGAACCGTCTGGGCTCAAGTCAGTCCTGAAATTAAACAGTCTGGCCGAGAGGGATGAAATCTACAGAGCATTGACTGAGGACGACCATCAATCCGCCTTGATAGTTAGGCGTGCAATCAATGTGGCAATTCCAGTTAAGATGGCGGATGCGGATACCTCTACGTCTATAGTCTCCTCTGGAACTCATGCTATAAGGGGGACCTGGAGTTTCAGCTTTGACACGGGTAATGAGGGCGGGCAAAACGATGATGTCTGGTGGGACCAAGAAACCAGCACAATCAGGAAATTGGTGCCCACTCACAGAGCCAGGATTGTCAATCTGGGGAGGGTGGACTTCGATTCCCTCTTAGTATCCCAACTCACCGGCCTGACCTATGGCACAGATCCCATAAACGGCAATGCTGAAACTGGAATTTCCATTGACCCGATCTTTAGATCGGTACAGAGGGCCCAATCGCTCATGGATGGCGATGCTGCAATTAAGTTTTCAACGATGAAAAGAAGATTTATAATCAATCCCACAGACGGCAATGCTGACGCAGGCAATAATCTCATTAACGGTAATGTGTTCGCAGTCATAACCAACTCAGGCAATTACGCAAAGGTTCAGGTGACAGATTACGGTTATAACCTGGGCATAAAGTGGATCACCTACGCACCACCGGATGCTGGCACCAAAGAGCCACTCTTTCGAGAGGTCACCAGAGCTCTCGATGATCTTCCAGATCCTCATCGATTCATCTTTCCTCCTGGCTTGCATCCATACATATTTCACAATATTACTCCATCCACCACAGAGGTATCCGGCCTCGTTCATGTGCAGGTGGACTCCTCCAGCTACTATCAGGATACCGCTCAGCCCTATCTCTTCTATTACCTCCCGGATAGCTTCAAGATAGCTAGGAAGCCCGATTCGCCCCATAACCCTATAATTTCAGTGAAGTTCGAGTCGGAGGATTCTGTCAAATTGGCCTACTTCGCCATGCCCTATACAGACGCAACTCGATTGAGAAGTGCCATGGAGAAGCTGAAACAGAATCCTTCGTTCCTATCTGCAGCTTTGCCGCAGGGCATCAATAGTCCTGTGCTTCAGCCATTGCAGGTCGATCCCGCTAAAACCGAATTTTACCTGGGCGTACCTGGACAGGCAAGCTCTTCAGGGCCATTTCAGGACAGAAGTAAGAATGCCCTTATCAACATCACCACGGGAATTACTGATCAGCTGACGCTTACACTGGACGGCTTCCAGGAGATCTTCGATTCCATATTCGAGGGCCCTGCTCTGATGTTTCAGGGAAAGATCGAGGCCAATGTGTACAAGGATCAAACTGAGACAATACCGTTTATCGCCAGGATGAACGACCTGTCAGGAAGTATACTTGATTATAAAGAAGAGCAGGACAACGCGTCCGGCGGTGTCAAGGCCACGCTGATAAATGCCATAGAGAGCCCTGTCAAGATCAATGCCATCGGTGCACAGATAAGGCGCGATGGCGCAACGTCACATGGCGAGATCAGAGGGCTCAGTCTCCCAGCCCAGCTAAGCCCGGGAGAGAGCGTTCAGTTCGTAGTAGCTCCTTTGGATCAACTTGCAGGCACCGGTCCGTCTCATGCAACATTCGACCCACTCAATATGGAAGTGCTGCCTGATAAGGCTGCAATACTGGACAAGATAGTCGGTAACTACGTCTCACCAAAGCCCAGAGAGGTCACCGTCAAGACACCTATATTCAAAGACCCGAAAGCATCAGAAGACCTGCTTGAGTTCATCGTTGAATTCAAGTCGGGCAACCAAATCGAACTGACTCCGGACAAGGATACTGTCAAGACCACACTAACGCTGAGCGCGGGCGACCTCAGAAATCTAATCCTTGGAAATCCTGGGCAAAGCAGCTATACCTATCATATCACTGCAGTAGGCAAGGACGGGCACCTAACACAGGGGCCTGATAAAATTCTTGAGGGCGATACCATAATAGTTCTCGGAGCGAACTGATGCCGCAACAAGGCCTGCCGGATTTTCATAAGCCCTTAACCTCAGATGGTTTGCAAATATTCTACCCCTACGAGGACTCTGGGACGCATGTCTTCATGCCTGATGGCCTCAAGTTGGCTGAACGCAGCGATGGAAGCCCTGATTTCATGCTTTCGCTTGTAAGGGGGCTAAGCCCAGCCCTTCCTCCTGCACCTCATGGAATGCTGGACTTCAAGGTCATGCCCAGTTACAGGATTGACCAGGCGCTCAGTATACTAAGGGAAAAGGATCCTGGTGCCGTGATAGCACCAGCCACATTTTCCTCAGGCTGGCTTGTGATTCAAGCGTTAGGCAGCAGCGACCTGCCCACTGAGATGAAGGCACCTATCCAGATGACCTGGAACGGCCTGGGAATGGCACGGTCCACTCTTAAGGTTTCAGCAGAAACAGCCGCGATAATCAAACAATCACTTGAGAGCCAGATACTCTCCTTGCGGGCCTATGCCGAGATTGAGATGTCCGGGGTGTCGCCAAGGATTCCAATTAAAGTGAAGTTTGATCCAGCGGAACTTATGGAAGCCCTGGCGAGAGCTTTGGGGAATGAGAATAGAATTGTTCCGCAGAGCGGAGTGTTGGACTTCTTTATGAGAGACCTGAAGCTCTTGCCTATGGAGATATCAGGGGACCTCTCCGGGGTTGATCGAAGAGAGCTCTCTGAGGCTATCATGGATCATTTGATTGACAGGTTCTGCAGCTTCACAATGCCTCAAGGTAGCCTCATGGAACCGCATATAGCCCTGCCGCACAAAGATCAAGTGGAAAGCGGCACATTTGAGTGGGATCTGTCTCAGTCTCTGGCGGTCAAACGTGCAACCATTCTTAATCTGTCATCCCTCGAAGCCTTGGGTGCCTGGACAAAAGAACACAAGCTGGAAAAGATCTACCAGGAAGTAGTAGTCCCAGTTATCAAGACGGGCTTTTTGCCAGTATCGATCTCCTCAAACCTGCCGGATCAGATGGTTGGCGTACTCATAATCGGGGTCAATATCAAAGCGCCCTCTAATATGCCCTATCGCCCCCAGGCCTTGAATGAAACTATCGAGCTGAATCCTCCAGATTATTCAGCCAGGATAATTTTGAGGTTATCGCCTGCTGAGAAACCAGAATATAGCTTTCAGACCTTTGTCGTCATCAAAGACGTGGGTGGCCCAAAAGAGCTGCGTGGGCCAGAGGTTGGCCAAAGTGGAGATGTGCTGATGCTCGACCTCGATGATTTTCCAATAAATTTCATAATGGTTGGAGCAAACACGGGTCTGCTAGGGATAGCGGACATTCGAGGGAAATGCAGCTGGCCCGTCTCTGGCAGCACTGTAGATCAGCTTTTCAGTCTCAGCCTGAATCAGCCTTCTGTTGCATTAGCCGTACCCAAGGAGATAGAGGATGCGGTTATAGAGGTCGAAGCTCGTCCAGCCGACGGATCAGGGGTTTTGAAGATAGGACCGATAAGATCGAAGGCTTTGACGATTGAACGGTACTCATTCCCGGAGTACGGGCCCCATAAGATAGTAGTTGAATGCAATTTTGAAGGAGATGAAAACTCATTTGCAATAGATATCCTGTCCGAAGCCTCGCCGGAATCACAATTGGCTGTACAACACTTCACGCCCTCGCAACCCAAGAAGGAATGGGGCTATGTAGCTGATTCGCCATTCCATAGCGGTTATAGGTATCGGGAGCATAGGAGTTCCGATCAGCCTCAAGCCACCTGGTCTGAGATAAGATCGGCATTTGAGAATCTGATGATTCAAGTACCTGATCAGAAGCTACCGAGATAATAACTGCTCAAGAGATGAAGTATATGATCCTAATAGATAAATCTGAAGTAATAAATGGGCTTACGGTATATCCTGATGATTCCTCTGAGGTAACCTTCTATGTAATTCCAAACCAATTAACATATCAATTTGAGAACGGCGTGCCTAAGTTCAGGTTCTTGAAGTATAGGACATCGAGTCCAATGCTTATGAGCAACATTGACCGCAAAGGCGCATTCGCCCTCAGCCGTATACAATGGTCGGTGCCTGAGGATGATATGAGATTGTTGAAGGAGAAGCTGCAAGAAAGGTTTAACCAGGTATTTGCCAGCAAGGGGCAGCAAATGAAGTCGGTACTTATAGGCCAGCTCAATTTCATTAGTGGAATGGCCAGTGCCAATCTTAAGGGCCAGATGGGTTACGCAGCTAAAGAGATCCCTAGCCCTGGATCATTATCACCAGATGGGCAATACTATGCGCAGTTTGCCAGAGAGTTCACGCCAGAAGCTTCAATTGTATTTGAAAAGACCAATCTAGACAAGACAACTGAAATCCAGGTTGCCTATGACCTAATAGCTCTGGCCAAGGTCTCTCCAGTCCCTCAGGACAAGATCGTTGAGTGGAAGCTTTCTCTCAGAGGAACCCTGCCCAGCATTACCAGTTACGAGGGAGTTAGATGGGATGATCACGTCGAGCTTATGGAGGTCTATGATGCCACTTTCATGCCGCTTGTTATTAATATTCGTGTCAACGCGGATTTTGACAAACTGCTAATTGAGGACATAGAGGTTCATATCGAGTACAGCCATGGAGATGTTCATGCGGCGGAAGAGTTCCTTTTCAGAAGTTCTCAGGAATATGCCAGGTTTGAAAGCTTTATCGATGGTAAGTTCCGGAATTATAAGTATTGGTACCAGGTCCACTACAAAAGCGAGAGCAAGATCTTCAGGTCCCCAGAGGTCGAGACGGACGTGAGTAGCCTGCAAATCGACGTAAACGATCCAAGCTTAAGGATATGAACATGAACAAAACGAGCTACCGATGGCAGGCCACCTTCTTCATGAAGGACGGTTCCACTAAGAAGACCGATCTTATTACCATAAGCATAGTTGCAGGAGTAATATGATAGAGTTGCCTGGCATGTTCAATCTCCGGGGAGTGAATCTCTTCCGGAGCAAAAGCGACCCATCGACTTTCTTCTACCTGCCGGGAGAGCCTTTGCCTGTGAGAGGCCCGGACGGAAGACCTACACTGCAGTTCATGGTGTCAGATAAAGGAGCCATACTGCAATTTGGAACCCAGTGGTCAGTGGAGCCGTCTTTGCTCAGCAAATTGATGGACGATCTGTCCGGAATGTATACGGATCTGCCAAAGGAGCTGATCAGGTTATCTCCTGCTCAAAATTCAGTGTCTGCAGTAACGCTGTCTATTGGAGACGGAACAGGGAAGTTCGATGAACTCCAATCTGTGAAATCATCGGGATATCCTCCCTTCGCGGCTCTATTCAATGTTCAGCTCAGCTCTCTGGACAAGACCAAAGTAGTAGCCTCGTTGAATGGAAGCAGAGATTTCCTTAAAGTCGGTTATAAAGGATCATTACCTGTGGAGCGCGAGGCCAGAGTATCAATATCAGGAGACGTGAGCCAGGAGGTCTCAGCCCTCGGCAAGAGCGCATCGATCGTTGATGCCCTGGCCATAGTCGAGTCTGCGATCTCAATGGGGACGCTCAAAATTGAAGCGTCAGAGGATGAAGGCGTCTCACAGGATCTGAGAGATAACACTAACCGTCAAGCCAGGGAGAAGGCCGCGTCAATGATCATGGCCATATCCGCGGGAAATTCGGGCCAGGCCAAACTGGAATCGACGGTATCCAGGACTGAAATCGCACAGGTACCTCTGGAAAGCTCCAACGATATCAGTTCCTGGTTCCCTGGTGGAACTGGAGCCGACCACATCATTGTGGTTGGAGTCACGATCACAGAGCCAGACAAGAGCTCAGTTACAGAATCCGTTGTACAGACAAAGTTCGTCAAGCTGGGTTTCGAGGCCATCGAAATGCCTGTGGCATTCATCGAACTCAAGCTTGGAAATGTTGCTGCAAAGATGGTCGGACCCGGGTTTGCAGATTTAGATCTATCGCTGGATTCTGAGGTTTCCGGTGAGCTGGTCGTCAGAACTAATTATTCTGACGGAGGTCCGGCATTTGAGACCAAGCTTCCCTTGACCGATTCAAAAGGCTGGACCTTGAAGCCCGAGGATCTGGGGATGGCTAAAATAGTCCTGGATGGATCCCGGCCGAAGTCTGCAGGATCAACGGATGTCAGGGTCAGAGTGGTGTACAGGCCATCCGGAAAAGGAACTCATGACGACCGCACCATCTACTTCAGGCGCGATAACTGGACAACAAGCTGGTATATTGTCACACGTTCGGCAGGCCTGGAAGGATCTCTGGAGTTTGATTGGAGGGAGACGGCTGCCGATGGTTCTGTGGTGATGCATCCGTCTTCAAGCACAGATAAGACTGAGTTGCAGCTTTGAGAATTGGAAATGAGAGATCAAAGGAGAGAACAGAGAATCGAAATTGGAGGCTAAGAAAATGTTGATGTTAGATACAGCAGAGACTGTCGAAGGATTGACGGTGTATTCGGATGATGCATCATGGAATACGTTTTATATCTTACCCAGCACGCCAAGTTTCCGGTTCGACAATGGCGTGCCTATGTTCAAATTCCTTAAGTACAGGCTGCCGATTGATAGGCCGGACGGAAAGAAAGGCGGAGGGTTCGCATTCTTTGATGTGGAGTTCACTGTACCTGATGACAAGCTGAAAGCTGTGACTAAAACGCTTCAAGCCAGGGTGGACAAGATCGCCGCAAACGCCCATATGCAGTCACAACCAGTCAAAATCGGCCAGCTGACTTTCACCAAGGGGAAGGCCAGTTTGAACCTCGAGGGAGTGGGTGCCACGCTGGTCGAGAAAGTTTGGAACCCAGGCGCGCCAGCTCTATACGGTAAGTTCATTACACCATTTATGGTCGAGTTCACCCCAGAGGGCGCAACAATCTTCGAGCAGGCTCTGAAAGGTAAGGGAGGAGTGGTCCAGGTAGCCTACGACATTTGGACCACCGTCAAGCTCCCGTCAATGCATGCGCACGGCCACTGGGATGCCCAGAAATTTTACTCCTTCTTCCAGAAGATTACGACCGATGAGACCTGGTATGGAGCTGACGAGAGCCGCAACGAGACGGTTGTAGAAAGCTCCCACAATTCCGAATTTCGCATCCTCAAGATAGATAGTTGGGGAGGGATTACAGATCTCAATATCCAGGCTCAGATAAGGGATTCACTCGAAAGGACATTCGATGATGCAATAGCCAGGAACCTGATTAAGGACGCAGCTCCAGTCTCGGATGAGAATCGTAAGCTACCAGAGGGTATAGAGAACGTTACCCGCAACATGATCAATAATAAGACTGCAAATGTAGATGTCGTTTACGAGGAGAGCGCGACCCTTGAATGGAACCCTGCTCCAAGGGGGATGTTGCCAAACATCACCAATTACCCAGGAATCAAATGGGAAGATTACTTCGTAGAGATAGATGCAGACGACCCGTTCTTCAGGCAGCTCAATGTTCCCATCAAAGTGAATGCTGACTTCAAGAATCTTCCGCTTCACAGCGTGCAGGTCCACATAGAGTACAATCAGGGGAACACCCACCGGATAGAGGAGCCTGTATTTACGAGCCCCGATGATGTGTTCAAATTCCTCAGCTATGTCGAGAATAACATCTGGAAGTATAAGTACTGGTACCAGGTCAACTACAAGGATGAGAGCAAGACTTTCAAGTCCAAGGAAGTTGAGACGGACGAGAAGAGCCTAGTCATTAACGTGGATGATTCGGGCATACTTCATATAACTGCGACACCAGGCGACCTGAACTTCACCAAGATCCCCCAGGCACAGGTTGCAATTCAGTATGAGGATAAAGGCGCAGGCGTCGACCTCATAGAGGATCAGTTCACCCTTGACAAGGACAACAAAGAGCACACGATGACCAAGCTCATCTTCCGGCCCAGGAGGAATCAGTACCGTTATCGGGTCAAGTACGTTATGGCAGACGGCACGGAGTACCAGAAGGACTGGACCGATGGTCAGGCCAATCAGCTCTTCATCAATGGCCCCTTCAGCGCCACGAAGACAATACACATCAGATCTTTGGGGGACATGGATCAGGATATCGTCAACATCTTTGTAGATCTGAAGTACGATGACACTGCCAATAAATACATGATGGCCCAGTCTTTTGCTCTCAATAAAGCAAACCCATTCATCGACTGGTCGATTCCAGTGATAAATGAAACTGGAGGCAAAGTCGTCTACTCGGCGTCGATCCAGCATAAGGATGGGACGACGGAAGATATAGCCGAGACAGAGGTTAAGACCAACACCATAGCCCTGGGTAAGATACCAGAAATGCTGCAGGTGCAGGTGCTTCCCGACCTCATAGACTTCAGCTCGGTAAAGCTTGTAAAGGTCTCACTGAGCTATCAAGACCAGCCGAACGGTATTGATGAGAAGAAGGATGCGATCTTCAAAGATGCTACTTCAAGCTCTGTGACCTGGACAGTTAACTTGAAAGATAAAAGCAAGAACAGCTATCAGTGGCAGGCTACTTTCTTCATGAAGGACGGCTCAACCAAGAAGACCGACTCCGCCACCACCAGCGAGCCTACGGTCCTGCCGGACATTTCAGCAGCGCATTGAGGAGGGATTTAAATGTTATACCTAAATCCCCCTTTTTACATAATCGACGGCGTTTCGATCTACCCGGACCACATCGATCCACTGCAGTTCTACTATCTCCCAGTGGCACCAAAATTGACAAGGATCAAAGATGAAGCGACGGGTCAGATCGTTCCCCAGATAGAGATAATCAAGTACAGAGGCAAAGCAGGAAACGGCGGCTTCCTCAACTTCGACGTAAATATCGGTGTGGACCAGAATAAGCTGGACATCATTGGCGGGAAGCTCAGTTCTGTGGCGAAGCTGCACGACAAACCAAAGCTGGCCCCAATTCCCGTGATCGATGGCTCAGTGAAGATGATGCTTTTCGGCATGCAGACCGGAGACAAGCCATCAGCAGATCCGAGCAAGCTGAACTTCGTAACCAAAATCGACCAGAATGGGAAGCCTTCATTGTATGGAGACAACCAGGCTGCGTTCTCTGTCTCATTGGATCAATACGGAGTGACCGTACTGGATAAATCCATTCTGGGAGAGATGTCTCCCATCGGCGTCGTTTATTCACTGGACTATCTGGCATTGAGACCTGCCTATTCCGTCAGGCTGCATGCAGACTGGGACCGAGTCCAGAAGCATCTGGAAGAGAAGTTCAGTGCCGACTCGCTCATCTTCTCAACAGAGATAGATAAAGTTGTGGATGAGCTGGTCGAGAACAGGGCGATTGTGATAGAGGCTGATACCTTTGTGCCGGAAGGAGAGGATACCAGCAGCATAATCAAGAATAAGGACCAGGCCTTGAATGAGGTCCGGGACATGGTGACTGATGCTTTCTTCAAGCCCAGCCTCGACCCCGTCAAAAAAGAGGAAGACGGATGGGACAAAGCGTTGGATGCATTCGGTCGATCGATAATGATTGCCAGTCGGGGTCCTGGTGCGTGTTTCAGCTACCAGAAAACTGACATGACCCGAATAGATAAAAAGACTCTGAACGTCAATATAAGTGAGAGGACCACAGTCAGAAGAAGCATCTATCCCCAAGGTCACTTAAGTGGCATATGGAGGGATCTGACAAATGAGGGGTTGAAGCTTGAGGACTTCATCATCTCAGTGGATCTGGATGATCCCTGGTTCGCTCGCAGGAAAGTGGATGTCATTTCCAGGGCGAATTTCGAAAACGACTCCATATCTTCAATCAACGTAAAGCTAACCTATGGCAACGAACCCAAGAATGTTTTGCTTGAATCAAGCGGCGCCAAGGGGTCCGTCGATTGGCAAAGCACAATCGAGTCCGGCTCTATGAAGAGAGAGACCACTGTCAGTTATAAGGTGAATTTCAAGGGCGTAGACGGCACAGAAAGACCCATAGCTCTCAATTCGCCTGAGATGGTGATCACAGATGATATCTATGAAATCAATCCCAGAGAACTTTATTCTATAGTCTCCGTACCGATAGTAGCCTACAACTTTCCCTGGCAGCACTATCCTGACATCGAAGTGAAGTTCCAGTATTCTGATGAACCAAACGGTATCCGCATCGATGAGATAGTGATCCTGAATAAGGACCATACTTCGGCGATCTTATCCATATTTATCCAAGACCCCAAGAAGAGAACCTTCAAGTACAGGGTCGTATATCATGCCGCAGATAATAAGGATGTGGATGCGGGCTGGGTCGATACAGGTGAAGAGCAGGTATCTGTAAGAGATCCATTCCCAATGAAACGCACTGTAGAGGTGGTACCTAACCTCAACTGGAACGATATCAGCCAGGCATTCGTAGATCTAACCTACGAGGATCATGCAAATAACATTCTCGAGGATGGCTCTCTTTCTTTCAGTCCGACCGATATGGATTCTAAGAGGTTTACAGTCGATCTGGCGAACCCCGACCTCCGTCTGGTAACATATCAGGTGACAGTGCTCTTCAAGGACGGCAGGTCTCTTGAGACGCCAAAATCGCTCACCAGGGATAAACGCATAATAATCCGGAGCGATATGAAAGGCCACAGGATCATCCTTGTCCATACCCAGCCGAATGATTTCGATTCAAAGAACCTCAAGGAGATAAGCGTCGAGCAGCGTTATGAGGATCCTGCGGCGGGACTGAGGTTCAATGATATCTTCACATTCAAGTCTCCTGATGATAAGGCCTACTTTGAGTTCGATTACGTGGACGATCAAAGGTCTGCGTATAGTTACAAAGTCACCTATTCCTACACAAACGGCCTGTCCAGGACCGAGGACTGGAAGAATGCTGATACAGGAGAGCTGATTATACCAGTGGCCTGAAAGCCAGGGATGTGGTAATATATGCTTACTTTGGGCAACAAAACAATCACCGTGGAAGGGATTACAGTCTTTGCAGATCACGCAGACCCTAACCAGTTCTGGTATCTGCCGGGACCCGTCGCTCTTGCCAGGAGCGGCCCGGATAAGAAGGCGGCATTTTCCTTCATCAAATATAAGCCGGCTGCAGTCGCAGGAGGAGCCAAAGGTGGAGGCTTCCTCATGTTCGAAGTCAACCTGGTCTTGGATCCTGCGCTAGAAGCGAAGATCCTCTCCGCGGTCTCTTCTGGCGTCCATGGAGAGCCGAGGCTGGCTGCTGTCCCCTTTGACGAAGGGTCGGTCCAGGCAATAGCTCTGAATCTTCAAGGATCGGGTGGAACGGTTGCCGCCCCGGCTGGTGCCGGCACATTCAATGCGGTAGAGAAGATACTGGGGGCTTCGGTTCCCTCTCTATTTGGAGAGAACTCAGCGGTTTTCAGCCTTACATTGGACCAGGAGGGGGCGATCATAGTCGAGAAGGCCTTCCAGGAAGGTTTGACTCCTGTTGGTGTCATCTATAACCTCAAGTTCACGGTCCTGAGACCTGCTCTAGACGTCGAGATCAAGGCAGACTTCAAGAGAATTTATGATCAGTTCAGCGCAAGCCTGAGTGGTCAGTACTACTTCTTAAAGGCCGGGATAGATGTAGGATTCGAGAACCTCGTTCAGAGCGGGGCGATCTTGATAAATGTCATTAACTACACCTCAGAGGGGGATAAGAAGGATAGGGAGAAGTGGGCACTGGATTTCTTTAAAGATAAGCTCCTTAACGATTGGTTCGAGCCCACGCTCTCTCCAGGCAAACTCGCGGGAGAAGCGCCGGCGAAGCCTGGTGATTCCACACCAGGTACCAAGCCTGCCGATACCAAGCCTCCGTCGTCCATCCCTTCAAACATTCCAGCCCCTGGTGGGCAGGCTGTGACTCCTGTAACACCCTCTCCGGGCTCAGCTGGCGGCACCACTGCCGCAGACGGTCGCAAAGCAGCCCAACTCGTTGTGGGGAGCACCGATCCAAGTCCATTGCCGCCAGGATACGGCATTTCTCACGTTCCATCTCCCTCTGGCACCTCTGAGACCATCACAATCTCCGGCGGTAATAATCCTCTTGTCAAGGTCGATGGAGTAGTTCAGCAGCTGGACAGCCAGAGACATATAAACATCGATGTCCCAGCTGGTTCAAACAAGAAGATTGCAGTCGAGTATCCTTCTTCTCCTGACGCGCTGGAGACTTTCAATCTCTTCTTCGACTTTGAGAAGCCCCTTGAGACCGGTTGGTCTACATCACCGCCAAGCAATAGCTATTCAGGCTACTTGAATAATGCACCCAATCCCCAAGATAGCGCATTCCTGGGGAGCGCGTCTCCTTCAGGCGGTTCTGGTTCCAGCGGTGCTGATGCCCTGAGAGGCTGGATTAGAGATCGCCTGGCCTCGCCAAAGGAGGTATCTGTGGATGCTCATGCCAGCTATGAGGGAAAACCTGAGAAGTTGGAGTATAATCAGAAGCTGTCAGAGCGCCGAAAGGATGTTGCAATTGGGATAATAGGCAGCCTGGCATCTGCCAGCAGGGCTGTGGCTTCAGGACAAACCGAAGCACAGACTGCCAATAGAACAGGAGATGCTACGGACCGGGTGGCCAGGATTAAGGGCAAGACTGCTATTGGTAGTCCTCACGTGACAATTCAGGCCACGATCTCAAGACTGTCCCCGGATAAAAAGGACGATGTGAAACCGGGAGATCCCGGCAAGACTGATCCTGGCAAGAAAGACAACACACCTTCGGGTACTTCTGGGGACCCAGCCATTTCCCTGAAGATCAAGTTCATAAAGCAGGAAGAGCTAAAGACGGTCACTCTGACGTATCACAGCACAGAGGCAGTCCAGAGAACCTATGCCCCACAGGGCTTCTTCGGCTTGCTGCTGGGAGATCAGGACCGACATTTCCTTGAGGTCGATCTGGATGATCCTTTCTTCAGAACGTTTGCGGTTACGTTAGATGCACCAATAGACTTCGACAAGATCGGCCTGAACTCAGCACATGTATCCATAGACTACGGGGACCCGATAGACGAGGCAAATCACAGGCACGGCGACTTCATATTCGACGCCCAGAACAAAGGTCAAAAGAAGTTCGAGGTCTTCATGAACAAGACACTGGATACCGCCTTCAAATATGAGGTGGATTACAACTTCGATCCCCAGTCAGGATGGGATGGACAGGTATTCTCGTATCACCTTCCAGCTCGGCCGGCGGAGGACAGGGCGCTGAACTTGAACCCCTATGATGATATAGGTTTCCTGGAAGTAAAGGTCTTCCCCAGCAAGATAGATTGGGGTGTACTGGATTCTATCGATGTAAACCTGAGTTATCAGGACAAGAGTTGGTCTTTGGATAAATCATTCACTCTGACACAAGACTCTGTACCTCAGTTCTGGAAGCTCAGGCTAAACGATCCAAAGGCCAGGTCGTACTCTTATAGCTTCTTATACCACATGTTGGACGGGTCAACAAAGAATACGGACCCTGTAACCACCAGGGCACTGGCCGTGCCAGTGGATGATCCGTTCGAAGGAGCTATTGATATCGAGTTCGTACCGCTCTTAGATCCTTCCAAGGTTAGAATGGCCTTTATCGATGTCGAGTATAAAGATCCTGGGAATAACTATGAGAGGGAGGAGCGTCTGAAGCTGGCTGGGAATGCCACCGATTCGATCAAACTCAGGATATCCCTGGTCGATCCTAAGAATAGGAAGTTCAGCTACAGGCTCACCTTTGTCGATACGAACAATCGGATGACCAGAGGACCTTTCGTGGAGACAGAGGAGACTCTAATCGGCCTCTCGGAGTAAATCATATGCAATCAGGCTCGGATCAAAATTTGGCACCATCATCAAGAGGTCTTCAACCCATATCTCAAGGGATTTCCAGGATGGCAATGTGGGCCCCCGAGCCTGCTGCCCGTGCCGGGGCGGCACTTGATTCAATCTTGACGGGAGTATGTCGATCCATCTGGCAGGAGGTGGCCTGGGAATTCAGTGGACTAACTTACGATGGTTTTCCAGTCGAGTTCGCATTCTCAGCAGCAGACGATACCATACGCTACGTTGCTGAGGTCTCAGGGCCCGAAGTAGACTCCAGAGAACGACTGGACATTGCTGAACGGAGGCTGGCATCGCTAGGATCTGTCCCTATTCCAAAGGAGGTGAGCGAGTTTCTCCATAAGGTTCAATCATCGGGCCAGCTACAGTTCGGCGCCTGGATCGGAGGAAGACATGGCTCAGGAAATGATCGGTATAAGATTTATGCGGAGGTCTCGAGGTCCTGTACCGACGAGTATAAGAGCCTTATCTGCGATATGCTCGGAGGAGGCAGCCTCCTACCGGGCCGTCAGCCCAGGTTCCAGATGATTGGATACGAGCCAGCAAAATCACGACTCGAGCTGTACTTCAGTATTACTGGCCTGGTGCTTTGGGAGATAGAACGCCTCATCTCTTTGGCAGGCATAAGATCTCGATGGCCTGAATTTCTCGATCTCATCACGGAGGCTTACGGGTACAATCCAGATCTGGTTCTCTCCCAATCGAGGGTGGGGTTCAGCTTTTCGGTCCAGGCTGGCAAAGGACCGATGACATTCACGCTCTTCAAGTCGGCTAGATCGATCTTCGGAAGCGATAAGAGTATTCGAAGTCATGTGCTTCGACTGGCAGAGGTGAATGGCTGGGATCTGAGGTGTTACGAGGCGCTTAGCCTGCCTGTAGCCGAGAGAGATGGGTGGGATACTATGCATGGAATAATTTCATTCGTTGCCCATCCCAATAGTCAGCCTACACTCAGCATCACGCTCAGGCCCCCGGAAGATCCAGCATGACCGCGGATGACCTGCTAAAGTTGGTTCTTGATTTCCAGGGGCCCACTGGAGCATTTCCCTCCACAATAAGCTCTGGGAATAGAAAGTGCTGCGATTGGAACGGGTTCATAACTGCACAAGTGCTTCGGGCTCTGAGGGCGGTCCCTGAATCTGATCCTCTGAACGATGCCAGACGCTTGTCTCTGGATTTTCTCATGAGCTGCGAGTCACTGGATCGATCAGGGGCCTTTCACTTCTGGCCGAAAGGAACGCAACCAGGTTGGATACCTGATCTGCCTCCTGATGCAGATGATACATCGGTCATTCTAGTCGAGATGGTCAGAAATAAGCGTATCGACCTTGATGCAGCTAGAGAGATGGCTTGCACAGTGCTGCTTCAATACAGGTTGATGAAAGTGCCTGAGATTGCACCACCATGGATCCGGCGCGGGACCTTTCTTACCTGGCTTAGGCCAGGCCCATTTAATATCGTGGACTGTTGCGTCAATGCAAACGTAATTGCTCTGCTTTCGTATCTCGGACTTGAGGGCATTCCAGGATTTGAGGAAGCTTGTGAGATGATTGAGGTGGGAATAAGATGGGCCGGCGAATCAGACTTCAAAGCCCGTTCCTTGACCGCATTCTACCCCCATCCTGCGGAGTTCGCCTACGCAATTGAGCATGCAATAGAATGCGGTGCAAACCGGCTGGAGGAAAGCCTTAGCATAATGAAGGATTTTGGATGGCTGCCAGATAACGATGATAATCGCTCTGAAGGGAAGCCTATATGCGGAAATGCCTATGAAGGAGATGTCTGGTTCTCTGAAGCATTGGATGCTGCGAGAAAGTTTGGCGGAAGATTTACTAATCCGGCACGGACAAAGTGAATACTTTAAATGCAATACACCCAAAAAAATCTTCTCCAATATGTGGAAAGTAAAAATAGTTAAGAGTAATAAAATATATTTAGTATCTCATAAAGCTCCGGGAGTGTTCAACGTCGTCCAGGAACCTGGCTGGCCTATCCTTAGAGAGGACTTGTTCTGGGCGTATTTCAGATTATCTTCCGTGTGCCCGCCAAAGGTTACCGAAACCGGCGCCATAGCGCTTAGACCCTTGCTTCCGATCTGAATGGTGTTGGTATTGTTGGTAAGGCGAACTGGAATGGCATCCTTATAGAACCCCTGGCCAAGGAGCGGGATGTAGGGTGCACCCACGAATTCCAGATTCGGCACGTTAGCCCGCATGAGGCTGGCATTTTGGACGGGTGTGCCCATCTGGATAAAAGTGGGGTCGGTGTAGAGCCACATCGTTCCCAGGGCGGAACCTGCCATAATGAAGAGAGTTACTAATGTAATCAGGATTTTCATCATGAATTGTACCCAAGCTCAAGGTGGATTTAAAACTATCTGATCTGCAACGCAAGTCCTGCTTCGTGCTTCTTGCAGCGTTTTGTCTGAACCAAAAATCAATAGAACCTCATTGAGGATCTGACCTGAAGAGCAACCGCTGGCGATCCTTTGGAGCCCGTGCCCTGGAGCATTGGGTCGTGCATCTGATTAGCTGAACGACTGATTAAAACCCGTATTTGGTGGACAAAATCTCGTAGTCTCAAAGTTTGAGCTACCAATTACGGTTTTCAGTGGAACGGATACACTACCGAGCATTGATCCAGGCAAATTCTGAAGCTATGGCTTGTATTTCAAGTCAAGCGCCGCGCGTGCATTTCATAACAATAGAACTTATCAAGTGGCATTGATCCATGGAGAAAATCCCAGATTGCAAATATTAATAAGGGAACAAATTGCAACAAGATTATTAGTGCTTTCGACGGATCATTATTTGGACACATTTGCCTAACTTATCGTCTACTCGATAGCTTGACTCCTCCGTAAAGCTCTTTAAAACGACATTTTGTTCATCTTTCTCGTAGTCGGCACAAACCTCTGTCCACACCGAATCTTTTAAAATCCAGATCGAATTTATTTCTTGTCAACAATTCAATGGATCTAAATGTAAATATATAAACTACTATTTTAAGAAAGTGCGCAACCAAAAAGATTCACTATCATTAGACATATAAGTTTCTAAAGATGGAAATACCGCAAAAAAAGGCAAAAGATTTATAATATAGTTGCAACGACATTGGAGAAACTTGATATGATCTAGATGTAAGTTCTGGCATAAAGGAGCGAGCACTCGGGCGATGAAACTCTTTCAGAATAGCTGGAAGCCTAATCAAAAGGCAGGATGTCATCACGCGGATATTATGCCAATGTGGAGAAATTCTTCAAGGGAATTATTTCAGAGGCTAAATAGAAACCCCAACCAGCCTACTTACATAGACGTTTGGCCATGGCGGGCAGTGGATTAGTGTCACTATTATCTTTACGTTATCAGTAATGAAATGCCAAAAGATACTCCTCCGAAACGGGGCTAAAGGACAAATAATTTGGCTCATCGCTGTTTTCTGTGGGTTCATGCGCCTGGCGCGGGATTCCAACAATTTTCCGTCGTCCTCTGTGCGTTCTGCGCCTCTGCGTAAAACGGTCGTTAGACACTGGTTATGATTAATGGTCGCGGAGTATAACTGCAGAGTCGCAGAGTTGAGCATAGAGAAACAAAGCATTCCTTACCAACACCATATAGCGAAGAGCCAATAATTTCTGTTCAGGGCTTGGATCAATGAACTTGCTATTGTCTTTATGCGGCGAAGCCTTCGCATACCAGTAGCTCTGATTCGTGGGTGCGTTGAAGATGTTTTGATTGGATCTGATTGGAACCAAATTCTCAGATGAACTACTATTGATAAAGGATTCAAAGGGAATAGAGATGAGCACATATGAAGCTGTAGGTGAGGTCGGGAAAACTCTGAAGAGACTTATCTGGAGCAATATTTCGAGCATAGATATATTGAGTGAAATCAACGAGAATGGAATAACCCTCTCCTCTCCAGGGGATGATAATAACGGTGAGCTATCCATATTTCTTTATCACATAGTTGAGGATAATTATCAAAAGAATCAGGGAACGCTGCCTATTGGCGCTGGAGACTTAAAGAAAGCTCCTACCTCTCTGCGTTTGTTCTATATGATTACCCCCCACCTTGATAAATATATGGAAGATAGAGCTCTAAAGGAGCATTTGCTGATTGGGAAGATCATTCAGATATTCTCCGATAATCCCGTCTTGAGATCTCCCTTCCTTCAAGGACCTCTAGCTGGTGAGACGCTGAAGCTCATCGCCAATACGCTATCTATAGATGAGATCAACAAACTCTGGAGCATTATATCTAACTCAAAGCCCTACATGCTCTCGATTTACTATGAGGTAGCACCTGTAAGGATAGACTCCACTCTTGCCCAAGAAGTCATCAGAGTGGTTGAGCGCAATATTTCCTATTCAGGAGAGAGCGGATGAGCAATGGAAGCCTGATCGAGAATGAGATCTTGGAATCTGATACCACCAGGCTCTCCCTAGCAGTTTTCCTCCAGGATGGATTCTCAAAGACAGAGCCGATAGGCTCGATAGATGTGCAAATTCCGGGATTGAAGAAACCATTGCGAAATCCTAGCTCGTACCATATATTTCTCGACCTCCCGGCAGGCGACTATCTCCTTCAAGTCAGATCCGATTATTACTTTGATGCTGGGCCCATAAAAATAGGAGTTCAGGGTTTGAAAGATCCTCTCGTAATCACACTACTGCCTGGCCCATCCTACCCATTTCCGCCCGGAGAGACGCTTGTGAGGGGAATATTGAGAGACTCGAACCATAACCCCATACCTCAAGCCCATCTGAGTTGGAAGGATAAATTCGAGAGCATGACGAGCGAAAAGGGCGAATTCGTGATCTATTTTGGAGTGTTGACTGAAAATGACGTAATTGAAGAAAACAAAAAGAAATTTATCAAGATGTTTGATATAAAAATAATAAGACCCGATGGTTCAGAGAGCACCTTGCAGATAAGCAATGTAGAAGTTGGTAAGACCAATCCATTAAAAACTTAGAGTTAGGTGAGATCTTTATGCCCGAATATTTGACACCAGGTGTATACATAGAAGAGATCGAGATCGGCGCAAAGCCGATTGAGGGAGTGAGCACAAGTACTGCCGCATTCCTGGGCCGGACTGAAAGGGGGCCATTAGAGCCCAGGCTCATTACCAGCTTTGACCAGTTCCAAAAGCTTTATGGTGGATATCTACCTGATAGCTTTCTGGCTTATGAGGTCGAAGGCTTCTTCAGGAATGGCGGAAGCAGATGCTACATAGCTAGGATAGCGGGAGGCAGTTCGAACCCAGCTAAATTTACCGCCACCAAAGAACTTTATCATATTGGTAAGGTAATGAGAGTCAAGGCCGCTGCTCCAGGAGCAAATGGAAACAATATCTCTGTAAAGATAGATGGGCCATCAGGAACTGACGATCCCTTCACCTTCGTTCTAACCGTAGATGAACCTGTTGAACAAAAGCTGTCTGCTGATCCCAATACCACAAGTACCGAGTTCCCTTACTATCAATTAAGTGCAGTGCCTAATGTAACTCTGAGTAATAAAAGCCAGGGCAGACCACAGGTTATTCCTAAGACTGCTTTGAAGGGTGGATCTGATTCTGCGAAAGCTTACCTGGAATTAATCGGGGATAGTGGTACTACAGTAATGAAAGTCGAGGCCATTGCTCCAGGTGCGGATGGAGACAACATCTATGTACAGATAGATAATGCACCTTCAGGAACTAAAGATCCCTTGGCCTTCATACTCACCGTATATGTACCTGTTAAATACACGCTAAATGCAGATCCTTCTGCCCCGAATTACTATGCTAAGCCAGGTAACACCGGATCTGCGGTAATTCTGAATTCATTAGACTCTGGTAGACCAAAGGCCCTTTCCAAGACCGATTTGAAGGGTGGATCTGCATCTGTGAAAGCTTTCCTGGATCTAGTCGGGGATATTGTTCAGGTGATGAAAGTCGAGGCCGCTTCTCCTGGAGATGTTGGAAATAAGATCTCTGTAGAGATAAAAGATGCATCCAATGAAACTAAAGATCCCTTGGCCTTCGCACTGACCGTATATTCGTCGGATTCAGATATGACTGGAAAAAGATATACACTATCGGCCGATCCCAAGACCACAAGTACCGAATTTCCTTACTATGCTAAGTCAAGAGTAGGGCCTGATGCAATTCTAAGTTTTTTAAACACAGGCAAACCACAGGATCTTGATAAGACTCAGTTAAAAGGAGGATCTATTGATGAGAAAGCTTCCCTGAAAATAACTGGAGATATCCCCATATCAAGCGCGTATGGGCCAGTATTGACAATATCTGCATTGGGTCCAGGAACATCCGGTAACAAGATTCTGATCTCGGTTCAGACTGCTGGTCTGAGCCGCCTTGATGCGCACTTATTCAAGCTGGTAGTTTCCTACAATAAAATAGAAGAGGTCTATGACAATTTATCAATAGAATCCTCATCTAGCGACTACTATCTGAATAGGGTGAATGGCATATCTCACTTGATAGTAATTAGTCCAGGCGATTTTATATCAAGGCCAGATGATCTCAGTGATAACCAACTGACCGGTGGTGACGATGTAACACCAGTCATCCCGAACGATTACGAAGGCTATGTAATCGATGACAAGACTGGAAAGCGCACGGGTTGGCTAGCTCTGGACAGAATCAATGATATTTCCATATACTGCGAGCCTGTAGAATCTGAATCTACTCAGAAATCACTAACGGAATCAGTGATAAATCATTGTGAGCTGATGAAGGACCGCTTCGCTGTACTCCAGACGCCCCAGGGCACTACTAGCGATATTGCCAATCTATTCCCCCCCATAGATTCAAAATATGCTGCCCTGTATCATCCCTGGATCGGGATCTTAGACCCATTAACCGATTTGCCAAAATATGTTCCCCCGGCCGGGCACATAGCAGGAATCTATGCCAGAACAGATGGCCTGCGCGGTGTGCATAAGGCTCCTGCAAATGAGACTGTAAGCGGTATTGTCGACCTCAAGTTCGATATACAGAAAGGAGAACAGGATATTCTAAATCCCAGAGGCGTGAATTGCATCAGGGCTTTCCAGGGACAGGGAATCAAGGTCTGGGGGGCAAGGACAATCTCACGCGATCCTCTCTGGAAGTACGTCAACGTGCGCAGGCTCTTCATATACCTGGAGAAGTCCATCAACCAGGGCACTCAATGGGTGGTATTTGAGCCCAACAACGAGGCTCTCTGGTCCAGAGTTAAGCAGACCATAAGCCAGTTCCTGACTACCGTCTGGAGATCAGGCGCCCTTATGGGTTCTACCGAGGACGAGGCATTCTTTGTCAAATGCGATAGGACTACTATGACTCAGGATGATATCGATAACGGTAGGCTCATCGTGGTGGTAGGAGTAGCCCCTGTGAAGCCTGCAGAGTTCGTGATCTTCAGGATTGCCCAGGTAGCAAACGCTGCTAATACAGAGTGAAGAGGTGATTAGAGATGGTTGATAGAAGGGATCCATATAGAGGTTACCGGTTTCTAGTTGAGATCGATGGAATTGTGCAGGCCGGTTTCAGTGAGGTCACCATTCCCGATTCAACAACGGATGCTGTGGACTACAGAGAGGGAACTGATCAGTTCACCAGAAAGCTATTGGGCCAGACCAAATACGGAAATGTCTCCCTGAAGTGGGGCATAACCGATTCCCTGGAACTGTATGAAAAATGGTATAAGCTAGTCCAGCAGGGCAAGATATCCTCTGCCAGAAGGAATATGGCGATTGTCATAATGGACGATGAAGGGACTCCTTCAGCTAGATGGGAATTCGAAAACGCTTGGCCGATTAAGTATAAGGCTCCCGATCTATCGGCCAAAGGCAACGACGTTGCTATAGAAACTCTGGATATCGTTCATGAAGGCATGAAGAGGGTGAAGGTGTAGAGGATGTTCCAGACGGAGTACGGGTTTGTCCTTCCCAAAGGATACGTGGACGAGGACGGATCTCTACACAGAGACGGCATTATGAGGCTGGCTACAGCGGCTGATGAGATTCTGCCGCTGAGAGACCCCAGGGTGCAGTCCAATTCCGCGTACCTAACCCTGATTGTACTCTCCAGGGTGATAACTAAGCTGGGAGAACTGAAAGACGTAAATCCCCGCATAATAGAGGGCCTTTTCGCTTCTGATCTTGCATACCTTCAGGAATTTTATATGAAAATAAATGGTGATGGCAGCACTCACCTGCAGGCTAAGTGTCCGAAATGCGAGCACCAGTTTGAGGTGGATATATTCCCGGGGGAATGACTGGCTATCCCCTCAAGGAAATTTATGAGGAGATAGCCTTCATAGCCTACCATTTCAAATGGGGCCATGATGAGATCATGGCTATGGAGCACAGGGATCGGAGGCGATGGTGCGAGGAGATCTCCTGGATCAATAAGCAACTGAATCAGGTGCCAAAGGAAAAGCCTCTCTTGGATTGAAGACCAAGTTGATAGATCTGGATGGAATGCATTTGCCAATTAGCTCAAGAAATCTGACGCGGCTGGATCCATTTCTGAGCCACAAATTCTTAGTTATGATCGAGGGCCTGTTGGTAGCCGGTTTTTCCGAGGTATCAGGTCTCCAGGCCGAGACAGAGGTTGAGGAGGTAAGGGAAGGCGGGGTTAATGATTACGTCTATAAGTTGCCTAAGGGGACAAAATATCAGAATTTAACATTGAAGAAGGGCATGACCATCTCCAATGATCTATGGGATTGGCATAGAAATGTGGTTGCAGGAAAGATCAAACGCAAGACCATCTACGTAATTCTGCATAAAACCAACGAGGAAGGGCAGCTAGATTGGGACTATGGCAATATGTATCAAATCGTAGAGGCTTTTCCAGTAAAATGGTCAGGCCCTGATCTGAGGTCCGAGGGTAATGCAGTAGCCTTAGAGACTATAGAGATCGCTCACCATGGCATAAAAAAATACCGGGGAGGAATCGTCCATTAGAAGAGAGATGAGCCTGGCAGAAGGAAAGTTTTGTCAGGCATTGGCCAAAAGACATCTGCCCAGGCTCATGTCAGGCATCATGCCCCTTCAGCACATGAGAGCCATGATTCCCCGACGTAAGAGGCATTTAGACCTAGTTTACAGATACCTCCCAAAAGGCGCAATCATATGGAATTCATTCCGATTGATGGAGAAGTTCCTGCTTAATTCCATTAGAAACATGACCTATGTCTTCCTTCCTCCGACCTTTTCCGGACGGATTTCCGGAAAGGATGCATCAGATAGGAGGTGGGAAGAATCAAAGCCAATAATTAGCAGTCCTGGGCAGATCCTTCTGAGTGCACCCGTAAATAAAATTGTGCCGGAGATGTCTATGGCATCTATCCTCGCTCCTATGAGGTTCAGGTTCGAGGATAAATCCTTGAATGCCTCCGCCAAGGGGGAGAATAGAGAACCATCAAGGCCCGGCGGTAAGGGCTGGGGATCAATGCTCAATTTGATCCCATGCCATGGTTATTATCTTGTGAACTCCTGTCTAATACAATCCTCACAGGATATCATGCCACATGGGACCAACGAAAGCTCTCCTGAGTGGACAAAACAAGGATTTAAGGTTCACCACCTCCCTATTCATCGCAACCAAATCCATGACCTTGTGAACCCCAGTCTCATGCAATCCGCACATGTTATCATGCGGCCCGGGACCAATGAAAGCCCTCTTAAGAGGATGGTACCAAGGACATTAAAAATCTATTCAGAGAGTACAAGACAAGGACGTGAGGATTATGTCCAAAATAATCGTAACCAAAGTCATGACCTTTTGAGCTATAGTCTCTTTTTATCCTCTCGGGCCATGATGCAGTCCTGGACCAATGAAAGCTCTCCTGAGCGGACAAAACAAGGACTTAAGGTTCACCACCACCATATTCATCGCAACCAAATCCATGACCTTGTGAACTCCAGCCTCATGCAATTCGCACAGGTTATCATGCGGCCCGGGACCAATGAAAGCCCTCTTAAGGGGATGGTACCAAGGAACTTTGAAATCTCTTCCGAGAGTACAAGACAAGGACGTGAGGATTATGTCCAAAATAATCGTAACCAAAGTCATGACCTTTTGAGCTCTAGTCTCTTTTTATCCTCTCGGGCCATGATGCTGTCCTGGACCAATGAAAGCTCTCCTAAGAGGACGGCACCAAGGACCTTTGAAATCTCTCCCGCCGGGATAATGCGAGGTGGTAAGGTTCACGTCCCTAATCATCGTAACCAAAGTCATGATCACGTGAACCCTTGTCTCATCCTGTCTTCTCGGGCCTTGTTATCTCCTGGGTGCATTGGAAACCTACCTTTGACAATGAAACAGAGACCTGGGATTGATATTTCTCATGACGTCTCAGCAGGGCCGGATAGGTCAGCCGTTCAGACAGCTTGGGCAAATAGGAGATATCAGACAGATATGCCTCCTTCAGTGCTGATGGAATTTAAGGCGCTTCCCTTGCGTTCTGTCGGAAAGGAGATCAGATTAGAAGATGCCCGGTGGAGGGACGACTCAAAGCCGCCTTCCATAAACATGAGCAAGATATCTGATCAAGTCTACTCCATGATCGAGCGGAAGATAAAGATTGAGAGAGAGAGGAGGGGGATTTATGTCTAAAATTCTCAAAAAAGCCCTGATATATGTCATAGAGAAGAAGAACCGATGGAAAATAGTGAGGGAGATACCAGTTCTCTTCTATCCCTCGGAGTATACTCAGTCCAAGAGCGCGAATTATCCTGAGGAGACGAGGAAGAAGAATAAATCCAGGGTTCAATTTGCCGGGGATAAACTGGAGACCCTGGAAATGAGCCTGTTCTTCGATACCTATGAGAGCAACGAGGATGTCAGAATTCACACTAGAAAGATAACCGATCTTATGGAATATGATAGATCAGGAAATCCGCCTCCAATTCTCATGTTTGTCTGGGGACCGATCAACTTCACCTGCATCCTGGAATCCGTCACCAAAAAGTTCACCATGTTCCGCAGGGATGGCGTTCCTGTCAGGGCTACGCTCTCCGTTAGATTCAAAGAGTATCCCAAGGACAATGCCCCCAGGGAGAAGCCTTCCGTGCAGAGCATGACGAAGGTCATCTCCATCAAGTCCGGAGACAGCCTATGGGCCATGGCCGCGACTTCATACGGCTCTGCTGCTATGTGGAGATCCATCGCTGAGAAAAATAATATAGCCAATCCCAGGCTTCTGGTGCCGGGAAAAGAGATCACTGTTCCACCATTATAGTAAGGATTGGATGGATCTATGCCTCGAAAATCCGAAGAAGTTTTTTCTGACTTCAGGATAACTATTGGAGGAAAGGAACAGAGGGATCTGGTCAATGATCTAATCAGAGTAGAAGTGGAGGACAGCGTTGATTGCCCGAGCATGTTCAACCTCACCCTGGCGGATGGGGAAGGATCGTGGCTGGATTCACCGCTTCTTAACCCGGAGATTGGAGGGGATATCAAGATTTACCTGGGGTATGCAGATGAGGACCTAAATCCAGTGCATCCTTTGATCACAGGAAAGATTGTGGCCTTAAATCCCAGCTTTCCCATGGAGGGAGTCCAGACCCTTGCCGTCCAGGGCTACGATCACTCATTCTTTCTTCAAAAGACTCACAGCATAGAAAAATCAATGGCATTGAATGGACAAGATCTATCCGTGCTGGTGAGCAGGATCGCCCAAGCAAATAGGCTGATTCCAAAGGTTGACAATGCTGGTATTCAGTATTCAAATGTCATCTTCGGTGATATCGGGGAAAGCGATTACTCATTTATTAAAAAGATTGCTGATATGGTGGGATTCGAATTCTTTGTTAGAGATAAAATGCTTTACTTCAAAGCACCAGGCTACAGCAATACAGCTGGCACACTGTCGTGGGGTGTGGATATATACAGTATGAACTTCAGGATGAGCACTGCCAGAGCGGCAAAAAAAGCCAAAGTTCTAGCTTTCAATTGTGACGATCAAAAAATATATAAATCTGAGAAGGATAAGGGTAAGTTTAAATTTTTCGACGGCATATATGCCTCCAAGTACCTGAATGCGAGCGAGTTTCACAGTGAGATCCAGGAGAAGAACAGCATACTGAGTTGCCAGAAGGATGCTGATGTCCTCGGAGGCGCCCTTATAGATAAGGCCAACAATTCATTTGTCGAAGGGAGCTGCGAGATATCAGGAGACCCCAAAATAAAGGCAGGATTATCCATAAAGATCGAGGGAGCAGGCAGGAGATTAAGCGGAAAATATTATATTAAGAGTGCCAGGCACTCTATTGGAAAGGGTGGATACCTCCTCAATCTAGACTTGATGAGCATGGTCACTCAGAAGGTCAGTAACAAAATTATTCGATAATCTAATCTCCTTGCTGCTATCTTTCCAAATAAAATCCTAGGAGGCCGAATTTGTCAGAACTTGCCATGTGCAGTAGCTCTATACCAGACTCTAGAATTCCTGGGGTGGTGGTAGCCACAGTTTCAAATATAGACGACCCGGACGGCCTGGGACGGGCAAAGGTCAAGTTTCCATGGATGGGCGAGAATTACGAGAGCGATTGGGTCAACATTGCCATGCCATTGGCCGGCAACAATACCGGCTTCTTCTTCATACCCTCCGTGGGTGATGTGGTATTGGTAGCCTTTGACCACGGTGATGTAAACCGCCCTTTTATTCTGGGGTCCCTTTGGAACAAGAAAGCGAAGCCGCCCGGCACCAGCCAGGACGCCAAGAATAAGATATTCAGGCTCAGAACCGCAGAGGGAAACGAGATCGTCTTTTGTGACGAGAGCAACCAGGCCAATCGCAAGGTGGAGATCAGGACCGGCTCCGGCCAGTGCATAATACTGGGATCACAGAAGATTGAGATCAAGGACAAAGAGGGAAAGGACTCCATTTGCATAGATGCCCAGGCACATTCTGTAAAGATCGAGAGCAGCAATAAGATCTCCATAAAGGCGCCGACAATAGAGATAGAGGCAACGGCCAATATGAAGATCAGGTCCGGAATGCTAAATGTGGAATCCAATGGCGTATTTGAGCTAAAATCTTCCGGCCCTATGTGCATCCAGGGCGCCATAGTGAAGATAAACTAAAAGAGGTGGTAATCATTCCTCCTGCAGCTAGAGTTGGTGATCTTACAAGCCATGGGACTGCTCTGGGACCCGGCCCCGGGAGCAGCAATGTATTGATCGAAGGAAAGCCGGCATGGAGAGCGGGATCTGATTTTCATGCCTGTCCTCAAGTTATTCCCCCTTCTCAGCCACACGTTGGGGGGACTGTGGCCATGGGCAGTACGACTGTCCTCATCAACGGACTTCCGGCGGCTAGGATGGGTGACTCCATTGTTGAGAGCGGCGGACCTCCAAGCACCATTGTGCTGGGGTGCATGAAGGTGCTCATAGGACCGTGAAATATTCCATAGAGGGTGCAAAATGTCGAGGGAATTTTTGGGAAGGGGATGGAAGTTTCCAGTTAGATTGAGCCCCCGTGGAAGCATCGAAGAATCTTCGTATGAAGACGATGTCGCTGAGGCGATAAAGATCATCATCGCCACTTCCATGGGTGAGAGGGTGATGATGCCTGAATTTGGCTGTGGAATATCTGACTACGTCTTTGAATCTCCTGATATCACCACCCAGTGTTTGGTAGAGGAGAGCGTGAGGGGTTCTCTGATCTCATGGGAGCCGAGGATAGAATTGAACAATGTATCGGTATCGACGGATGAGTCTGTTGGCAATAAGCTCCTGATCGAGGTCAGCTATACCGTGAGAAGCACCAATACTGAGTACAATCTGGTCTATCCATTTTACCTGAAGGAGTGAATAAGCGAAAATGGTCGCCCCAAAACTGAACAATATAACCTTTGATGAACTTGTGGACCACATGGCTACCCAGGCCCGGTCCAGCATCCCCGAGTGGAACATTCCCAACGGGGATCCGAGTACCTGGCCTAATACCGACCCCGGCCTGGCGCTCCTGAAGATCTTCGCCCATATGCACATGGAGGTCATCAGCCGTCTCAACCGTGTCCCTGATAAGAACTTCGCGGCCTTTCTGGATATGCTGGGGATAAGCCTTCGGCCAGCCAGGCCGGCCAGGGTGCCTGTGACTTTTTATCCTGTGGAGGGATTCACCGATCCCATCTTTGTGGCTGCAGGAACTCCTCTGGCCACTTCTGAGACAGAAGCTCACCCAGTCCTGACATACCAGACCTCAAAGAACTTCTCTGCCTGCGATTCTCCTATGGTCGGGATTTACAGCATAGATCCTGATGATGATATAATATATGACCATCTTCCAGACCTGATGGCTCAGAGGCCATTCCAGCCCTTCCGCGGAGAAGACCTCCAGAAGCATATCCTATACCTGGGCCACAGCGAGCTGTTCAAGGTTGGAGGGTCTACGGATATTAAATTGAGGTTCAAGTTCGCCACTTCACCCGATCCGGATAAGATGGGCTATCTTATCTGGGAGTATACGAATGAAGATGGAAAAATCGAGAGGATAACAACCGCCACGCTGCCGGTAGATTCAGATAATCTACAAGTCATCGTGACACTCCGCGGTATCAGCGGCATAAAGGAGACGGAAGAAAAAGGCATAAGCAGCCTGTGGATATCCTGTCGAAAGAATAATGGCTCCCTACCAGATATCAAAGCCATAAATATAGTCGGTCTCGATTTCTCGACTCGAACGGTGGGGCCTGATTATGCCTATTATAACTTCATTCCCATCAACCTTAAATTCAAGGATAAAACCCATCTGGAATTCCAATATAGCATATATCCATTTGGCATGACTCCGAGGTCTTTCGATTCATTCTATATCGCCAACCAGGAGGTATTTTCCAAGGCAGGAGCTGAAGTGACAATTGATCTCACCTTTGATATTAATAATAAGAGGCAACCTTATAATGCGACTCCTGAAGACAATGTGAATCCAAAGCTGACTTGGGAATACTTCAATGGAATGATCTGGAAAATATTTTCACCAACGACTGACAGTGATAAGGATGCGATAAATTTAATAAATAAAGGTTCAATCAAATTCAACTTACCTTCTGATATTGAGGAATGCGATGTATATGGGGTTCAAAATTACTGGATCAGGGCAACCATAACTGAAGGAGATTACGGTCGTGATGTAGTAAAATCCACTACGATTAATGGGATTACTACCTACTCAGTGCAGAAAAATTTCTTCCCGCCCTGCCTCAGCAGCATAACCATTGCCCTGAACAACTCCAATATAGATGAGAGCAATTCTAAACCCCTGGAGCACTGCCTGGCCTACAACAATCTTCAGTATGTGGACCTCACAAAAAGGGCCAAAGAGGACGACGCCACAGGCTTCAAGCCGTTTGCTGCATTATCTGAGATATGCTCCAAGAGAGCTCTCTTTCTGGGTTTCAAGAACCCCTTCCCGGAAGGCAATATGAGCCTCTTCTTCTATGTGGATGAATCCCTGAAGCCCTCCATCAATCCATCTATAACCTGGTCCTACTGGGGAGGAGACATCCGCTTGATGGAGGATCCCGGGACTGAAAATAATAAGACCAAACTGAGGCTGCAGTCCTCTGAGGAATTCGTGCCTCAGAAAGAGCTGATGATTCAGGAGGTGATAGTGGATTCAAGTACCGGCACCACTTCAGTGATGAGCGAAAATGCCCTGATAGGCGTCTTGCTTGGTGATGGCTGGCTGGTCCTGGACAGGCTGCTCAATCCTGCCTATACCAAAAATGCCCATGTTACAAGACTGATCCATCTACAGTGTCTGGACAATACTGAATATCTGACCCGGGCAGAAACCCTGGATTTCATAGCTCCCGGAGACCGGAAGAAGACGACACTACTCGGCAAGGCCTGCTACTGGCTGATGGGCTCACTGGATAATGCCGGAGAACTTCCTCCGCTCCTGGGGGTGTATCCCAACACGGTCTGGGCTGAGCAGGCGGAGACTGTGGCGGATGAGGTCCTGGGATCGAGCGATGGGGGGAAGGATATGACATTCAGCCTGCAGAACAAATCCGTGGTCTCCTGCGATATATGGATTCGGGAGGGGATTATCTTCTCAGAAGTGGAGAAAGAGGAGCATAAAAAAGATTTATCCATACTGGAAGTGACTGACGATTCAGGCTCTACCGTAGACACATGGGTGCAGTGGGTCGAGGTAGATGACCTCTTCGAGTCCCATTCAGGATCCAGACATTATGCTCTGGACCATGCATTGGGCCAGATCAGCTTCGGCGACGGTAAGATGGGGAAGATCCCGCCCATTGGCACGGATAACATCAAGGCCAACTATACCTGGGGCGGAGGGTCGGCAGGAAACGTTTCCTCCGGAGAGATAAATACCATCAAGGAATCCCTGGCCGGAATAGATAAGGTGACCAATTGCCAGCCTGCCCAGGGTGGCTCAGATACGGAGGCGGTCAGTTCAGCTCTGGAGAGAGGTCCGCATTTGATCAAGCACAGGAACAGAGCGGTGACCCTGGAGGATTACGAGAGGCTGGCCAAGGAGGCCTCAAGCTTCATAGCCAGGACCAAGTGCTTCACTAGAGCCGACACCCCCAGTTCATTATACCTGATAGTTATCCCCAGGGGCGCGGAAGATCGACCCACTCCATCCCAGGGACTGATGGACCTGGTGAAAAGCTACCTCCTGGAGAGGAGCTCGTGCGCTATATCTCCCGGGAGCTTGACGATCCTGCCCCCAACCTACAGGGAGATCAGGATAGGCGCGGATGTATACCCGACCTCCATTGACCTGGCCGTGCCTCTGAGAAGGACGGTTACTGAAAGTCTGAAACGATACTTCCATCCACTGACGGGAGGGCCCAGCGGGACCGGCTGGGAGTTTGGCAGGAGCATATATCTGTCCGATCTCTATTCCATGCTGGAGGGAATAGGTGGAGTTGACCATGTGGAGAATTTGAAAGTCAACGAAGAAGCTTCTGATTTCGTTATTACTCAAGAAAGCTGGGAGATCCCTTGCACAGGAATACATGACATAAAAATTGTAATAGGAGCTTGAAGATGTCCATACCTCTGGAGAACCTGGATAACAAGACATACGATGAGCTTGTCAGAGATGCACTGGCCCGCATTCCCATCTATGCTCCCAGGTGGACGGATAGAAATGAGACAGATCCCGGAGTCACTTTCATAGAGCTCTTTGCCTGGCTGACTGAGATGCAGATCTACAGCCTGAACCGGATAGATGACAGAAGCCGGCTCAAGTTCCTCAAGCTGCTAGGAGTTCCAAGGCCTTATCCTCCAAGGCCTGCAGAGGTGGATATCACTTTCGAATTGGTGGGAGACTCCCCGGAATCAATTCCCAAAGGGACCCTTGTAGCAAGCCTCAATCCCAAGGCCAAAGACCAGGTTTGCTTTGAGACTCTAGAAGAAGTATCCTTGAGCCCATCCTCTCGCAAAGCAACAGTGCATGCGGTGCAGGGGATAGAGAGGCGTAGGGAGTTCCAATCAGATGGATCGGCAAACCTCATGATTAAGATGGAGGAGAGAATGGTCCTCCGGAGCGCCTCAACTCTGGAGGATATGTTACGGTTGTGGTCTCCCGGCCCGGTCCAGACAGTTGATGGCAAAGACGTGGTCAATGGAACCAAATGGACGCTCAAAGAGGATCTGGACGGTTCCGGCGGTAATGACCTTCACTTCACGGCCGATCTGGGAAATGGAACCATAACCTTTGGCGATGGGATACATGGCAAGATTCCCTTGAAGGGAGATAGCATAATAGTCGAGTACAGATCGGGCGTAGGATCTCAGGGCAACTTGGGTCCAGGAACCATAAATCAGATCCGGGACGAGAGTCTTGCCTCAAAAGTGACTGTATGCAACAAGAATGCTGCTTACGGAGGCGAAGATGCCGAGACTCTCGAAAGCGCCATAGGCAGAGCAAGGAAGGACACGAGAGAGGTTACGAGGGCGGTCACTTCCGCAGATTACGAGTATCTGGCAATGTCCTGCCCTGATGTGAGACTGGCCAGGGCTAAGGCCCTTGAGATGTATCATCCTTCCCATGACGACCGGGTTCCCACAGTGGTCTCAGTGGTGATAGTTCCAGAATCAGAGTCAATCGACTCCCTGGCCCTGGCTACCCCAACCCAGGAGGAGATTTCGCTGGTGAGAAAACACCTGGAAAAATATCGCCTCATGGGTACGGAGCTCTTCGTCCTACCTCCAGAGTATGTCCGTGTGAAGGTTGTGACCGATGTGGCAAAAGATCCCAGAAGTCAGGACGATTATGTCATACCAGCGGTCCAAAAAGCATTGGCCGGATTTTTAAATCCCATAAAAGGCGGCGGACCGGATAGGGATGGCTGGCCATTTGGAAGGCCGGTCTATCTATCAGAAGTCCTACAGGTAATAGATGGTGCCGAAGGAGTGGACCATGTGAACAGCTGCCAGCTTTTCAGTTGGGTGAAGGGTAAGACGGGAGGTCCTGTGGAATCAGTTGGCAGGATCTCGATACCAGCTCACGCACTGGTCGATTCAAATCCGGAAGATCACACTGTGACGGTAGCTAAGGGAGGTGAGAAGGTTGGGTGACAGTGCCATCGACGGGCGTGTACTGCTCAAATATCTTCCGGCTGCATATCAGGAGGACTCCAAGAGCAGAGAGTTCCTGGAGAAGTTCCTGGGCGTGTTCGGATTCCAGCTCGATGCAAGCGAGAGGCTCATATCGGATATTCCAAGCTACTTCGATCCCCTTGCTGTCGATCGGCCTCTCCGGCCGGAATGGTGCCTCTCTCATGATAACAAAGAGCTCACCTCATGGCTTGCAGACTGGCTCTCTTTAGACCTGTATGAGCTTTTTGAGATAAAAACGAACAAAGAGTATCTACTGAAGGCAACCGAGTTCTACAAGAGGAAGGGTACTCCGGAGGGACTGGCAGCCTTGGCCGCATTTCTCACAGGAAAGAAATGTGAAGTAAAGGAATACATCAACAATGTCTTTCGATCCTATGGCATGGAGCATTGCAGTGAAAGCGACAAGATCCTGGGCTGCACCGAGTTCAATCGCCAGTGGTCCAAGACGGTGAACACCGATGATCCCGCTCTCCTGGCGGACATGAGGAGAGTCAAAGACAGGGTCCATTACACCTGGGATAGTAGAGAGGAGGGGCTGTACTCTCCCTATAGCATTGGACTTTACATCACGGTACCAATCGGCGAGAGTCTTAAGGTCGATGAAAAATATCAAAAACAACTCATAAAGATAATTGAGTCATTCCTTCCGGCCTTTGTGAAGATAACGATTATAATAATCACTATAGTGGATGAGAAATATCCATTGAGTGGAATAGATGACTACAAGGACCATATTTACTTAATTCAGAATGAGAGTGCTGTGCCGTCTGAAGGTGAATATAGGGATAGGATCCCGCAGGTGCTAAATATTTACACATATCCGTATTCCTACGATCCAAAAGGAAATGATTACATGACCAATGATCCTTATTATTGGACCTATATGGTACTCAATGGTCGCATTTGAAAGATAAAATATTTTGAAGATAAAAAGAGGCTAATAGATGGAGATGAGCGGAAAGTTTAGGGATGTCATAAGAACTGGCAATAAATTGATTGAGGACCGTGGCTGGAGGTCCAACAGCATAAATAAGGACTTCGGCGAGTTTTTGGCTGCGGTCTTGAAGAAGGGGAAGGATGGCATAACGAACTGGGAATTCTATATCGGCATTGGGAAGACCTCCATTGATGATATTACCAAACGCACCGAAACGTTCAAGGAGAACATAATATCCTTCTTCGGTAAACCTACTACTCCTTATGAGGATGGTAAGGGAAACTGGGCGTGGGCCAAGAAGATAACTCCTGAGATGATAGTGTATTTGGCGCCAGATAGCACTTCGTCTAACACTATTACCAATAAGCTTCGGATAGTTGTTAATTTTGAACTGTCCGAGCCGGATTCTTCTACCAGGGAGCTTACAGAGTTCTCTCTTCTTGCCAAAACCGAAACCGGCATTTTTTTAATGAACTATGCCACCCACGGCACAATCACTAAATCGAACAGTGTTACCCTTGATAGAATCGTTGAACTGACATTCCCTCTGAATGGCTCATAAGAACGGAAAGCAACCATTTCGCCCGATGATTTCATTTGACAGTGTGATCAAGCGCACCTCACTTCCGCGGGCTCTGCTACTATAGATACCGGTGGGATTGTCATTTGACGAATAAATTGCGATCAAGTCAATAGTCCCAGTTTAAATGAAATGCATCTGTATTTCGATATCAAAAAACACGCGATACCATAATAGAAAAGTAGACAGGTGAACGATTATGGAAAAATCTTACTGGATGAGAGATCAAGATCAAAAAGGCAACTTTTCGAATAAAGGTTACGATACCTTCAACCCAAAGAAAGACTATATAGGGATACGGCTGCAACAAAGCGTTCCCCTCCTGGACAGGGACTGGAATGAGCTGGAGGATATAAGGCGATACCAGGAGATGATTCTGCGCAGGTGGTATATAGGCGATGGAACCCCTGATAATGGATTTAGCATTACATGCAATACTGCCGATCCGACAAAGATCAAGATCTCGGCCGGAAGATATCTGGTAGATGGCTTCGAAGCTGTAACTGAGGATCGGGACGACCCCATCTTGGGCAAGTATGAGCCCGGAAAATATGATTTGGTCTACCTGGATCTGTGGATAAGCGAGATCCACGGAACACCTGAATTAAAAAATCCTCAAGACGTGAACATGGAAACCTGCGCCAGACATAAGATCAATTGGGAGGTAGAAGTAATTGAAATAGACGATTTTAATTATTTCACTCAGGATTTGGAGGCGATGCTGAATCAATCCGGCAAAAAAGAGCCCCATCATCATTATTCTCCGCTGGCGCTGCTGGACCGCAGTCACGCCTTTGATGCCCAAGATCCGCAAACCATTGTAATTGACCTGAGGGGCATAGCAAATTGTGCACCCATAACTAATTCGATTAGCGTCATCACTAAGAATACAGATGGTAGTTATATTTATATCAAACCTGGAAAAAAATGGCCGATAGAAAAGGATCTTATTGAAGATATGATTCCTTGCAGCTCATATAGATATTTGATATGGGCTATGGTGGAAAATGAGAATCGCTCATCACCCACGCCTGGAAATCCGGCCACTTCCAGTTTAATGATTTATAACAAGCTTAGGGATTATAAAACTGGTAATACCATTGACACTCCTCAGAAAGATTGCAAAAGCATTAAAGTAAAATCTGAGTATAAAGGTGTTGATTTTATGCAATATATTTCTGACCAGCGTCCTTTTAGAAATGGCTTTCTAGATAGTATCGAAAATGAAGGTGAAAATACTATTATTATCAAACGTATAGGTTTTATATATACTAGTATATGAACGTAAATACGTTTACAAAGACAATTAAGAAATGCTCTTATTCTTGGCATAACGCAAGGTTCTAACTCGAACTTAGATATGTCGTAATCCCTGTGTATTACTCAACAAATTTTTCTAATTATAAATATTATCTAATACAAATAGTAGGAGGTATAGAATATGCAACCGGAAAGAAACCAGAAATTGAACATGCCATGGGACGACCAAGTGCGAAGCCGTGGTAACAAGGCAGGATTTGCTTTTCAGGACAGAGACTGCAAAGACAGTAAAGATCTGACTCACGACTGGGAGTGGTACTCTAAAGGCGAAGCTGCTAGCTTGACATATGGTGGTCCGAATGGTGCGGAAAAACTAAAATTTGATGCACCAAAGGGCAGTCTGACAATAGATGGCAACGTTGGGATCGGAACAACTCCGAGCGCCAAGCTACATGTGGCTGGGGATCTGCAGGTGGACAAAGGTGCGACCATAACAGGTCTCCTCAGTGCCAATAACGGGCTGACCGTCAACGGTGGCGCTCTAACTGTTGGTGACGTTCTCAAGGCGCAGAAAGGAACAATCATTAGTGGAGCTAAACTGGATGCCCAGGCCGGAGCATCAATAACTGGAGATTTGACTGTGACGGGCAAGGCGACCGTAACAGATCTCCTCACTGCCAGTAAAGGCCTGACTGTCAACGGCGGCGCTCTGACTCTTGGGGACGTCCTCAAGGCGCAGAAGGGAGCAACCATTAGCGGAGCTAAACTGGATGCCCAGGCCGGAGCATCAATAACTGGAGATCTGACGGTGACTGGCAAGTCGACCATAACAGATCTCCTCACTGCCAGTAAAGGCCTGACTGTCAACGGCGGCGCTCTGACTCTTGGTGACGTTCTCAAGGCGCAGAAGGGAGCAACCATTAGCGGAGCTAAACTGGATGCCCAGGCCGGAGCATCAATAACAGGAGATTTGACTGTGACGGGCAAAGCGACCATAACAGATCTCCTCACTGCCAGTAAAGGCCTGACCGTCAACGGCGGCGCTCTGACAGTAAATGCAGTCAATCCTCTGAACGCCCAAGGAGGAGCTACTATCAGCGGAGCCCCGTTGAATGCGCTAAATGGTGCCTCAATAACTGGAGATCTGAAGGTAACAGGCAAAACGGATGTAACGAATCTCCTCACCGTTAAAAATCTAGTGGTAGATGGCAACGTGGGAATCGGCACAATGGATCCGAAGGCGCGGATGCATGTGGCTGGGACCTTGATTATCGATCCTAAGGGCAAAGGTGGGATTCTAATAGGCAACCCTAACACGGGAAGTGAAGGGTTTACAAGTCTCGCTATTAATATTAGCGAAGAGAAAGAGGGCCATTCCGAACTTCAATCCATCAAGACAGCTGGCAGTGAGTGGGGAGATCTTTGCCTTAACCCCCTCGCTGGCAACGTGGGAATCGGAACGACATCCCCTGAGGTAAAGCTGCATGTGGTGGGAGATATAAAAATTGCGGGTAAAATAGATGTAGGTGCAGGTTATACGCTCTATGGATGGCCTGATCACTCTGTGTCAACAAACAAGTTTCAGGTAGATTATTTAGGAAAACATGCCGCCTGGTTGCACGGCAATTCTGGTGAGTGGACTCGAGAATCGAGCCGATTATTGAAGACGAATATCGCCACAATTACTGATGTTCTCGAGAAGCTCGACCAGATCCAAGGGGTCTACTTTAACTGGATCGACACTAATGTGACCACCCCTCCTGATGCCCCCAAGGAGAGGTATATCGGTATGATAGCCGAGGAAGTCCAGGCCGTATTCCCAGAGCTTGTTTCGACTAATAACTATGAGGACAAGGAGATCCTTGGGTTAGCTTACAGCAGCTTCACCTCAGTACTTGTCCAGGCAGTAAAGGAGCTTAAGGCCCTGAACCAGTCCCTGAGCGAGAGGGTGAAGGCCCTAGAGGCATCAGCGATACATTAACTCAAAGGTGACCGCACATGAGAAGTCAAATTAATATTGAGAACCGTTTATCCGATCTGAAGAATGAGTATGATCAGGGACAGAAGATCCTCGCCGAGCTGAATGAAAAGCGCGAGAATACGGCTCAGGCGATGCTTCGCATCAGCGGAGCGATACAGGTCCTGGAGGAGCTGCTAGCAAAAGAGGAGAACGTTCCGATGGAGGCCGTTCAGACGGAGGCTGTAGAGCTGCCTCAGCTAAGATAAAATCATTCTTTAAACCGAACGCACCGTCACCAAAGGCAGGCATGCTCCCTTAGCTATTTTTCTCTGTCTTAGAGGAATCGAGACACCTGCCATCAATCAATTATGTGAGAGCAAAAGAAGGCAATGATGACCGAATCCATAGCCTGCTACAAAGATGATAAGCATCACCTGCGAGATGAGCTTCGCAGGCTCGATAGTCTCCTGCGGCCAGCAGTGCAGAGGGCCAGAATCCAGGAAAACGACAGCGATCCCTTCAAAGGACTCTACATCTCTGATGAGGATGCTGACCATCTCCTGGAAGAGCGCATCCCACAAGGCCAGAATCTCTTTCTGTCAAGCTCGAAGGCGGCTGAGATCCAGGCGGTAAAGGCATCAGCCGACAAAAGCGCAGAAAACCGCCTTCAGAATGGGAATGAGACCTGGCTAAGGAAGCTTGCCGGACCCCCTCCGCCTCAGCAATGCCGAGATCGATGCGGTGCTAATCTGCCTGGCTGTGGAACTCGATCGGAAATATTAGAAGTTCACTCCTACCACCAGGACGGCCCGACGGTGAAGCTTCCCTAAAAAGAATAGGATCTTTTGGGCTATTCCATGGTGGTTGAGGCTTGGATTCAGGAAGATCCCGAAACGGCATGAGTGGATCGGCACATGCTTCTTGGGATTTATTCAGTGTGCAATAAAACGAGGCACATTAAATATGATTTATAACTACATAATCTTGAAATCATCGTACTGATAGGAAAGAGGTATAGAATATGCAACCGGAAAGAAACCAGAAAGATTACATGCCATGGGACGACCAAGTACGAAGCCGTGGTAACAAGGCAGGATTTGCTTTTCAGGATAGAGACTGCGAAGACCGTTATGATCTGACTCACGACTGGGAGTGGTCCTCTAAAGGCGAAGCTGCTAGCTTGACATATGGTGGTCCGAATGGTGCGGAAAAACTAAAATTTGATGCACCAAAGGGCAGTCTGACAATAGATGGCAACGTTGGGATCGGAACAACTCCGAGCGCCAAGCTACATGTGGCTGGGGATCTGCAGGTGGACAAAGGTGCGACCATAACAGGTCTCCTCAATGCCAATAACGGGCTGACCGTCAACGGTGGCGCTCTGACAGTAAATGCAGGCAATCCTCTTAACGTCCAAGGAGGAGCTACTATCAGCGGAGCCCCGTTGAATGCCCTAAAGGGTGCCTCAATAACTGGGGATTTGACTGTGACGGGCAAGGCGACTGTAGCAGATCTCCTCACTGCCAATAAAGGCCTGACCGTCGGCGGCGCTCTGACAGTAAATGCAGGCAATCCTCTGAACGCTCAAGGAGGAGCTACTATCAGCGGAGCCCCGTTCAAAGCCCTAAATGGTGCCTCAATAACGGGAGATCTGACGGTGACGGGCAAGTCGACCATAACCGATCTCCTCACAGCCAATAAAGGCCTGACCGTCAGCGGCGGCGCTCTGACAGTAAATGCAGGCAATCCCCTGAACGCCCAAGGAGGAGCTACTATCAGCGGAGCCCCGTTGAATGCCCTAAATGGTGCCTCAATAACGGGAGATTTGACTGTGACGGGCAAGGCGACCGTAGCAGATCTCCTCACAGCCAATAACGGGCTGACCGTCAACGGCGGCGCTCTCACTGTAGATGGCGGTTTGACGGTAAATACGGGCGGAGCAAGGATAGGCGGCGAGCTAGCTAATGTGAAATCACCCGCATATTCCACTCCTCTGGCGATTCAGGCTTCTGGAACTCCTCAAGGATTGATGTGCTTTGAAGCTAAGAAGGATGAAAAATGGATAAGGAAATGGGACCTCTGCCTAGGGACCATAGGCCCAAAATCAGGTCTGGAATTCATTGAAACGGATGTAGACCATGGGAGGTTGTTCCTGCAGGAAGGAGGGAATGTAGGAATCGGAACGACATCTCCTGAGGCCAAGCTGCATGTGGCAGGAAATCTTAAGGTTCAGAACGCAGATTGCGATGGTAAGCTAATAGTAGGCGAGGCAAATGTCAAGGGCAGATTGTGGATAAATGGCAACTATCATTTAAGCTATTTTACAAAAGATGGGTTAAACGCAGTAAAACTAGGGTACTACGAAAGCAATGCATACCTATACTATATCGATGGGCAAGGTGCCTGGAATGCTTTATCCAGCCAGCAGCTCAAAACGAATATTGCTCCAATTACAGATGTTCTCAATAAGATGGATCGGATCCGTGGAGTATATTTCAACTGGAATGAGGACCATATTTCCACAAACTCTGGCGCCCAGAAGCAGAGGCATATCGGCATGATAGCCGAGGAGATCGAGCCTGTGTTTCCAGAGCTGGTCTCAAGAGTTCCTGACGAAGATCGAGAGATTCTGGGATTGAACTACAGCAATTTTACTGCGATTTTAGTCCAGGCTGTAAAGGAGCTTAAGGCCCTGAACCAGTCCCTGAGCGAGAGAGTGAAGGCCCTAGAAGCATCAAGGACATACTAATACAAAGGTGATGAGTAATGAGAGACCAAATTGAGAACCGTTTATCCGATCTGAAGAATGAGTATGACCAGGGCCAGAAGATCCTCGCCGAGCTGAATGAAAAGCGCGAGAATACGGCTCAGGCGATGCTTCGCATCAGCGGAGCGATACAGGTCTTGGAGGAGCTGCTAGCAAAAGAGGAGAACGTTCCGATGGAGGCCGTTCAGACGGAGGCTGTAGAGCTGCCTCAGCTAAGATAAAATCATTTTTTAAACCGAACGCACCGTCACCAAAGGCAGGCGTGCTCCCTTAGCTATTTTTCTCTGTCTTAGAGGAATCGAGACACCTGCCATCAATCAATTATGTGAGAGCAAAAGAAGGCAATGATGACCGAATCCATAGCCTGCTACAAAGATGATAAGAATCACCTGCTGGATGAGCTTCGCAGGCTCGATAGTCTCCTGCGGCAAGCAGTCCAGAGAGCCAGAGCCCAGGGAAACGATGACGACCCCTTCAAAGGTCTCTACATCTCTGATGAGGATGTTGATCTCCTCCTGGAAGAGCGCACCCTGCAAAATCAGGATCTTCTATCATCGAACTCGGGGGCAGCCGAGGTCTATGCTGCAAAGGCAAATGTCGACCGAAGATTGCAAGCAGAGGAGAGTCTTCCGAGCGGGAATGAGCCCAGGCTGCGGAAGCTGGCCAGAACCCTCGGCCTCAGCAATGTTGAGTTCAACGCGGTGGTCATCTGCCTGGCAGTGGAACTCGATCCAAAGTATGAGAAGCTCTACGCCTACCTCCAGGACGACCTGACCCGGAAGCGTCCCACCCTCGGCTTCATCATCGATCTCCTCTGTCCAAACCCTGAGGAGAAGATAGCCATCCGGCACCTATTCCTCCCTGACGCCCCTCTAATCAAGCACGGTATCCTTGAGCCGGCAGAGGAGAGAGACGGCAGCCCCAATCTCGCCTCGGCATTGCGGCTTAACCCGGATGTCCTGGCCTACATTCTGGACGACTCTGATGATGCGGAATATCTCGCAGAGCCAAATGGATCGAGTGAGATTAATGGTTTACCTGCATTATCCTCACGCCTTCCATCATCTCTCCGGCCCACGCTGGAGAACCTGGCCCTCTGCCTGGCAGAGAACTCGAAGGGCGTCATCTGCTCACTGCAGGGCTCCTACGGCTGCGGCAGGAGGGAGGCTGCGGAGACTATCTGCAGATCACTGGGTGTGGGGATCGTTACCCTTGACCTTTCTCTTCTGCCTGCAGAGGAGAGGGGCCTGGAGGCTGCGGTATCCAGGCCCTTCAGGCGTGCCCTCTTGCAGGAGGCGGCTGTGTACGTGCAGGATTTCGACTCCCTGGCTCCGGACGATCAGAGAGCAGCTCAGCTCAAGGGCGCTCTGGTCAGAGCCCTGGATGAGTTCCAGGGCCTCGCTTTCATTGAGAGCCGGGATGCAATTGATCTGGGCAGGAGGCTGCAAAAGCGGCTCCTAACTATGAAGATCCCGAAGCCCGATTTCACAGAGCGGTTGAGGGCCTGGAGAGGCCACCTCCCTGGCTGGCCCGAAGAGGAGATCGATGACCTGGCAGTCAAGTTCAAGCTGACCCCAGGACAGATCGAGGACGCCATCTCTTCTGCATGGAATCTGGCTGCACTTGACGGAAGAGACCGCCTGCGGGTGGAAGACCTCTATGAAGGCTGCAGGATGCAGTCGAACAGCAGGCTCTCCAGGCTGGCCAGGAGAATTGAGCCCAGGTACAGGCTGGAGGATGTCGTTCTTCCCTCAGACTGCATGGAGCAGCTCAGGGATATAGAGGCTTATGTCAGGCACCAGGGCAAGGTCTACGGGGATTGGGGATTTGGGAAGAAGCTGTCACTTGGAAAAGGGCTGAACATACTGTTCACAGGGGATTCGGGCACTGGAAAGACCATGGCTGCAGAGGCCCTGGCCTTTGATCTCGGCCTTGAGCTGTACAAGGTGGACCTCTCCATGGTGGTGAGCAAGTACATCGGGGAGACTGAGAAGAATCTCAGCCGGATCTTCGCAGGGGCGGAAGAGAGCAATGCCATACTGTTCTTCGATGAGGCGGACGCCATCTTCGGCAAGAGGAGCGAGGTGAAGGATGCCCATGACAGGTATGCCAACGTGGAGACAGGGTACCTGCTACAGAAGATGGAGGAGCATGAGGGCATTGTGGTGCTGGCTACCAACCTCGATCGGAACCTGGATGAGGCCTTCAAGAGGAGGATGCACTTTGTGGTGAAGTTCCCGTTCCCGGGCGAAGAGGGCCGTCTGCAGATCTGGAAGAGCCTGCTGCCGGTGGAGGCATCTGTGGCGGAGGATTTGGATTTCCAGTTTCTGGCGAGAGGCTTTCAGATTGCCGGGGGCAATATTAAGAATGTGCTGGTGACGGCGGCGTTCCTGGCTGCGGAGGACTCGGGAGTTATCACGATGAAGCATCTGGTGAGGGCGACATCCAGGGAGATGAAGAAGATCGGCAGGGTCTGTGGAGAGAGCGAGCTCAGACAGTATCATGATCTAGCAAAGGGGAAGTGAGGGAAAGAAGATGGAGAGGTCTGCGGCGAATTCTGACAAGGGAACGAAGGCGGATTCTTCGAAGGAGAGCGCATCGAGGATCAAGCCGGTGGGGGAAAACGACAGGAAGATGGAGATTGATCCTTTCAGGAGTCTGATGCAGGGCAGCGGTTGCAGGGGGTGCGGGACCTCGCTTGAGTCTGTGGCCCAGAGGATGGCCTCTATGCCAGCAGTGCAGAGGAGGCAGGCGGCGCTATCTTTGCAGAGGACCAGGGGGAACAGGTTCGTGCAGGGGGTGGCGGTGCAGGCCAAGCGTGAGCCCAACCGTACGGGTATGCCGGATGGGTTGAAGGTGGGGATCGAGTCACTCACAGGGATTGACATGTCTGATGTTCGGGTGCATGTTAACTCGGACAAGCCGTCGCGGTTGAATGCCCTCGCCTACACACAGGGAGATGATATTCATCTGGCGCCAGGGCAAGAGAGGCATCTGTCCCACGAGGCCTGGCACGTGGTGCAGCAAAAGCAGGGGCGGGTGCGGGCGACGACGCAAATGAAAGGGCTTGGCATTAATGATGACCCGTCGCTGGAGCACGAGGCGGACATGATGGGGTCGAAAGCGGCGCAGTTCGTCTCCGTCCTCGAGGCGGAGGAGCCGGTGCAGGGGAAGTTCGGCGAGGGAGTGGCACAGAAGGCGGAGAAGATGCCGAACAATACGAGCCTGCCGGACAATTCAGAGGCAGGGATCGAAAACCTCTCTGGGATCGGTATGGATAGGATGAAGGTGCAGTGCAACTCCAGGAAACTGACGCAGTTGAATGCGCGGGCCTATACCCAGGGAACGGATTTTCATATGGCGCCGGAGCAGGAGAGGCGTGTGGTGCGGCAGGTCAGGAGTAGTCTCACCCTGGCGCAGTGTATGAAGTGCAACGCCACAATAACTGTGGAAAAACAAATGGGTGCCGAAAACAACGAGACCACCTGCCAGGCAGAAGGCCAAAGCGGCCCCCCTAACATCACGTTGAGCATGTTAGCCTTGCTTCCAAATCAAACTGCATTTATTCGAAATGCCGTAGCTCGAGACGCGCATATGATGGAAAATCCAACAGCAGGGGCATGTTCTGAACCCGCCGCAGTGGCGAATGCCCTTCAGGAGAGCATTAACGAATTAGGATCTGATCGCGACGCTACTTACAAGATCAAGGAAATTAAAGTAGACCAGGCGTTGGCGGATGAAACAGAGGTTGAAAGATGGCTGCAGCCAAAAACAGTGAAGATAAGTGACAATCCATCTCGAGCAGAGATATTGAATAATGAACGTATCAAGACACTACAATATGCTGCAAGAAGGTATTATGCGGGGACATACGAACTAAGAGAAGATCTAGGTCAAGGTATCGCGAGGCGATGCCCAACATGTGCGAGCTGGATCGGAGACGATGGAACAAAGAAGGTCTCGATAGCAATTAATGGACCAGCTGAGCCGTTGTCAAATCTTAAGCAGGTGACTGCAACGGTAGGCAAAGAAAAAAAGCAGGTAAAAGATCTAATGATGGTACGCCCCCTAGAGGGGGATAAGATCAAGGGAAAACCATGGCACAAGTATACCGAACGAGAAAGAGCAATAATTAGAATCGGTATGCGGGATCAGAAGTTAAAAGAAAATATGGAGCGAGAGGCGAGAATTGAAAAAAGGATGCGGGATTTAGAAGATAGGAAGCTAGCGAAGAAATTCGACTAGCAAGAAAAAGTGGCCGTCGGGGTTCGACGTGCTCTGTGCATAGGCGGCGCTTTTCCAGTGGGTTCGAATCCCACCAAGCGACTTTCTCTCGAGCCGGTAGCAATCGGAGAAAAGAGGCCAGAGTCGATTATATAGATTGGAATTTCGGGGACGGTGCGACTCTGCAATGTCGCGTAGTTCTAGTTGGTACAAGTCCCACCTGGTAATCGCTAGCTACGTGCGCAGAATCGAGCCTTGCTGTAACGGCGTGTATATACGTAGGCAAGAAAGTGGGCTAGGTGTAAAGGTAATGGGGTGAGTCGACCTTGAAGGTGTTGAGCCACGAAAAGAACCATGGAGAGTTCCTACAGATTCATCCCTTCGGCAGGTAGTTTGGCGATGCGCCACAGTGAACGTTATCGGTATACCCGGCGTCTTTGACCACATCAAGCCTGACATTGCGAGCATGTGGTATCCGAGGAGATACGCGTATCGGCTCGCCGGAGGCGGAACCCGCTACCTAGTGCAAAGCATTCTGTAGAGTATTCGATAAAACAAGCCAACTAGCCTTCCGACCGTATTCGCTACCGACGCTGGTCAGAGGCGACCTTGGAAAATGTAAGAATTTAGAGTGGGGGCGCTGGCCGGAATTCGGAAATGAACGTTTTTTTACTATCCGTCCAAATGTCCCCTACATTAAAGTATCTTCGCGTGCAAATTCAAGCTCTGGTGGGACAGATGGTACAAGTAGATGAGACAGATCTGGTTTACAAAGGCCCTTGGGTGAGAAGTGCTC
>Ga0209083_1000224_pt1 | contig 89507 bp, 62 predicted proteins | sample AM7aDNAmetaG_FD_184132 | JGI IMG/M metagenome (GOLD analysis project Ga0209083, IMG submission 184132) | Freshwater microbial communities from Finland to study Microbial Dark Matter (Phase II) - AM7a DNA metaG (SPAdes) (version 3) | ecosystem: Environmental > Aquatic > Freshwater > Lake ...
GCGTCCGTGCGATGCATGATCGACTCCGTTCGATTGTGCCGGGGTGATCACTCCCGAGCCCGGTACGACGGGCTCGGCTTATTTTATGCACCTATTCGTCAAGCCGATGAAACTGGGGATGAGTCAGTGCGGCGCACGATTGACTTCCTGATGTGCCTGGCTATGGTTATGACACAGTGAACGTTCGGAACAGCTATTTTGGGTTCTTCTGGTTTACCGGATACTTTTATCCGGCACAGAAATCCCGTGTTCTGAGCGCGTAGCCGTTCGATCAAGCTTAAAAAAGCACCAAGCCTCAGGACACGGGTCCTGGGGCTTCTTTCGTTTTGGTGTGCGGTGACTTGTCACCGCTCTTGTGCCCGAGACTCGTCTCGGGCGTAGATGAAACCAAGGAGCCCGATCATGCAGCGTTATTGGCGATACGTGTTCTTTACCACTGGAGGTACTTCATCATGGTGATAGTCATGCAAGCGGGCGCATCGCCCAGGCAAGTAGAGCACGTTGTGCAGATGGTGCGTGAGATGAAACTCAAGGAACATGTAATCGTCGGTACCGAACGGACCGTCGTAGCCGTCATTGGCGATGATCGCCAGAAGGACCGTACCGTCTTCGAGACCGTGGAGGGTGTGGAGCGAGTCGTTCCGATTCTCGCGCCGTACAAGATGGCGTCGAGCGAGGTAAAGAAGGAACGCTCGATCATCCCGCTGCGGCCGAACACCAGTGCCCGCCTCGGGGGCATCAAGGTCGGCGTGATCGCCGGACCGTGTTCGGTGGAGAGCAAAGCCCAGATCAGCGAGATCGCTCACGCGGTCAAAGAGGCCGGCGCCATCGGTCTTCGCGGCGGGGCGTTCAAACCGCGGTCCAATCCTTATAGTTTCCAGGGAATCGGCGAGGAAGGCCTGAAGTGGCTGGCCGAGGCCCGCGAGCAGACCGGTTTGGTGATCGTTACCGAGGTCATGGCCGTGGAGCAGATCCCGGCCGTCGCCGAGCACGCGGATGTGCTGCAGATCGGCGCACGGAACATGCAGAACTTCAATCTGCTCATGGCCGTCGGGCAGCAGCCCAAGCCCATCCTGCTGAAGCGGGGCTTATCGGCTACACTGGAAGAGTTCCTGCTGGCAGCCGAGTATGTGATGAAACACGGCAACGACCAGGTCCTGCTCTGCGAGCGTGGCATCCGCACCTACGAGGATTACGTCCGCAATACCCTTCCCCTGGCCAGTGTGCCCGAACTGCATCGCCTGACCCATCTGCCCGTGGTGGTGGATCCCAGTCATGGCACGGGCAAGAGCCACCTGGTTCCGGATATGTGCAGGGCGGCGGTGGCGGCCGGGGCCGATGGTCTGATGGTCGAGGTGCACAACGACCCCGAACATGCCTGGACGGATGGTGCCCAGTCGATCAACCCGAAGCAGTTCGAGGCCATGATGAAGAGCATCAAACGCATTGCCCAGGCGATCGACAGGGATGCATAGCGGCGGATGTCAGAGCCAAGGACACGGGGGGAAAAAAGAGGAACAGGGAAGCCGTTCTCCACGGCTTCCCTGCTCCGATTCAGCACGCACCCTCTTCCCTCCCGAACACCCAGGCAGAGCCTAGCCTGCCATCCCTACGCCGCGTATGATATTCCCTAGCTCATACGTGCTGGGCTCAACGAGGATTTCACCCGCGACTTCCACGGTGGGTGTCCTCTGTATGCCTCCATTCCGCTCGATCACCCATTGGCGAGCTCGCTCGTCCTTCTCGATATCGATGTACTCATACGGCACGCCAATCGCCTGCAGGTCCATCAGCGTCTGCCGCGTCTCTTCACACCATGCGGCTCCATACACCTTGATTGTCCCTGTCTCCATAATTCACCCCCGCTCAATGTCGCGTTGGACGACCCGCACATTGAGGAGCTGGGTTGCCAGGCTGCGGACCTGCGCATCAATACGGGTAATCGCCCTCCTCATCTTCGTCGAATTCACGGGGTGCACTGGCATACAACTCGGGGCTGTCGTCAAATTCCTCTTTGCACTGCTCCGAGCAGAACACCTGAGTCTGGCCGTGCCACTCAGTGATCAGTCCTTTCGCCTTGGCCTCCCCCTCATCGATTTCCATCAGACATACCGGATCTTTTTTCATACCCTACCCCCAGTTGTGGCCGCCAGCCTATCCGGCGGATACATAGTTGGTGCAAATCTCAGGGCACTCATCCGGATGAACCCAATAGAACTGTTGTGTACCTGTAGGGTTCACTTGCCGGGCTACGACATTCCGTCGTGTGCGCCATGCATAGAGCGTGCGGGGCGGCATCCGCTGCTATGCGGTCACCCCTTGCCCTGTCGCACGCATCGCCTATTGTAATGCCAGGAAAGTAGAGAATGCATGAGCGCATATAGTCTGACTCATCTGAAACAGCTCGAGGCGGAGAGCATCCACATCATTCGCGAGGTGGCCGCGGAGTTTGAGAACCCGGTGATGCTCTACTCGATCGGCAAGGATTCCTCGGTCATGGTGCGCCTGGCCCAAAAGGCGTTTCATCCCGGCCGGCTTCCGTTTCCGCTGCTGCACGTAGATACCACCTGGAAGTTCAAAGCGATGACTGAGTTTCGCGATAAATACTGTCGCGAGAACGGCTTCCAGCTGTTGGTCTACACGAACGAAGAGGCCCGGCGCGCGGGTATGAACCCGTTCGACTACGGATCGAACAAGTATACCGGCGTGATGAAGACTGAGGCCCTGAAGCAGGCGTTGAACAAGTATGGTTTTGACGCAGCGTTCGGCGGCGCTCGCCGGGATGAGGAGAAGAGTCGGGCGAAAGAGCGTGTCTACTCGTTTCGGGACAAGCTGCATCAGTGGGATCCGAAGAACCAGCGCCCCGAGCTCTGGAACCTCTATAACGGCAAGGTCAACAAAGGCGAGTCGATCCGTGTCTTTCCTCTCTCCAACTGGACGGAGCTGGACGTCTGGCAGTACATCCACGTGGACAACATTCCCATCGTTCCGCTTTACTTCGCCGCGCCGCGCCCGGTGGTAGTTCGCGATGGCAACCTGATCATGGTCGATGATGAACGCATGCGCCTGAACCCCGGGGAGAAGCCGGAAATCAAGGTTGTCCGCTTCCGCACGCTGGGCTGCTATCCGCTGACGGGCGCCATTGAGTCAACGGCCACGACCCTTCCGGAGATCATTGCCGAGATGCTGCTGGCGAAGAACTCCGAACGGCAGGGACGCATGATCGACTATGACGAGGCGGCGAGTATGGAACAGAAAAAGAGGGAAGGGTATTTCTAGGAAAAGAGCGAAGGCATTGCACGGCAACAGTATGAACACTCTCGCCCCCAACGACGACATCCAATCCTATCTGGCGCGGCATCAGAAGAAGGAAATGCTCCGTTTTCTCACCTGTGGCTCGGTCGATGACGGGAAGTCGACTCTTATCGGCCGACTGCTTCACGATACGAAGATGATCTATGAGGATCAGCTTGCGGCCGTCAAGCGCGATTCGGAAAAGTTCAATACCACCGGCGATGCCACGGCTATCGACCTCGCCCTGTTGACCGATGGCCTCAAGGCCGAGCGCGAGCAGGGGATCACCATCGATGTCGCGTATCGCTACTTCTCTACGGACAAGCGCAAGTTCATCATTGCCGACACGCCCGGCCATGAGCAATACACCCGAAACATGGCGACCGGCGCATCGACCTGTCAGCTTGCCATCATCCTGATCGACGCCCGCCACGGCGTGGTCACCCAGACCCGCCGCCACTCGTTCATTGTCAGCCTGTTGGGCATCAAGCATGTCGTCGTCGCCATCAACAAGATGGACCTGGTGGACTACGCCGAAGAGGTGTTCAACCGGATCAGGGCCGACTACGCCGGGTTTGTTGCCAAGCTTGGCGTCTCCGACATCCAGTTCATACCGCTTTCGGCTCTAAAGGGAGACAATGTCGTTGACAAGAGCGAGAAGATGCCCTGGTATCAGGGTCCGCCGCTGCTGAACCACCTGGAAACGGTGCATATTGCTTCGGATGCGAACCTCGCGGATCTGCGCTTTCCCGTGCAGTATGTTATTCGCCCCAATCTGGATTTCCGCGGTTTTGCCGGCACGATCGCCTCGGGCATCGTCCGCACGGGTGATCAGCTCACAGTGCTGCCTTCGGGCAAGTCCAGCAAGGTCAAGAGTATTGTCACCTACGAAGGGGAACTCTTAGAAGCATTCGCCGGACAGGCGGTCACAATCACGCTCGAAGATGAGGTCGACGTATCGCGCGGGGACATGCTGGTGCACTCGGCCGCCACCAGGCCGCACCAGTCGCACCAGGTTGAGGCGATGGTCGTGTGGATGAGCGAAGGCCCGTTTGTTCCCGGCAAATCGTACTGGATCAAGCATACTACCCGTACTGTCCCGGCTGAGATCGCCGATATCCGCCATGCTGTTGATGTGAACTCGCTGGAAACACGCCCAGCGACGCAACTTGGCCTGAATGAGGTTGGCCAGGTGGCGCTCTCCCTTACCCGCGCGCTGACGTATGATGCGTACAAGTTCAACCGCGCCACGGGAGCGTTCGTCATCGTCGATCGCCTGAGCAATAACACGGTCGGCGCCGGCATGCTCCTTGAGCCGGCCGGCCGCTCTGATACCGCGCAGTGGTCCAGCCAGCCCACCATCGGTGTGAGGGTGCGGCAGGGCAGCGTCGCCGTGGCCGATAAGGAAAAACGCTTTACCCAAAAGGCGGTAACGATTCTCCTCAATGGCCTGACTGCATCGGGCAAGGCCACCATCGCATACGCCCTGGAGAAGTGGCTTTTTGAGCGCGGAAGGGCAGTCAGCGTGCTCTATGGTCAGAACATGCGGCACGGCCTCTGCCGTGACTTGGGCTTTACAGCCGACGATCGCTCTGAAAACCTGCGCCGCTCGGCTGAAGTGGCGAAGATACTGAATGACAATGGCCTGATTTGCATCTGCGCGTTCGTCGCTCCTCATGAGGCGGTGAGGCAGAAGGTTCGCCAGGTGATCGGCCCGGACCGGTTTGTCGAGGTGTACCTCTCCGCCCCGATCGAAGTGTGCAAACAGCGCGACCCTACCGGCGCCTATGCCAAGGCTGAACGTGGCGAACTGGCGCAGTTCCCCGGTGTCAGCGCGATCTTTGAACCTCCGAGCAATCCTGATCTGACACTGCCGACGGATCGACTGAGCGTGGAGCAGAGCGTCAGTGCAATCATCGCCCTGCTTCAGCAGCGGGGAATCATCGCCCGATAAAAACGGCCGCGAAACCGCGGTGGTCGCTATCAATGTCAGGGGCGATTTTGCGTCTTCGCGGCCGATCGCTCTGATTATCCGCTACCGCAGAGAGTCGAAGGAATTGCTGTCACTACGGTCGTACCCGTCGCTGTGATCACCATTCGGGCCCGGGATCTCTTCACCCGCCGGCTGGGCTGTGCTGTTGGGCGCACCTGCCGGGGTGAAGCGGAACTTTTGTCCGCCAACGCTTGCCTCCGCCATCAGGCCTTCCTGGCTGGTGATAAACACCGCCACGTTGTCCTGGTAGCGGGCGCTCGTAGCAGCTCCTGACTTCAAGGCGACTGCGGTCGCTTCAGCGCTCAGGGTGTACTTGCCCGCCCTGAACTCGTTCACGCGATCGATCGTCTCGAAGCAGATGATCTCGGTGATCTTCTGCCCGCCGATCTGCGCTCCGACGGTCGCTTCCGTCATGTCGCAGTAGCCGGTCATGAGGCCGTGTTCATAGAGCACTCCCTTGCCGTACCCGCCGCCGATCACCAGGCCAGCTTCACCGGTGGCCGGAAACACCGCATAGCCAGCCGACCGCGCCATGAAATCACCCAGGGTTGGATCGGTACGTTGCGCATCAGCAATGACGCGATCCGCCTCGGATTTCAGGTCCATCCGCTCTGAATGGGTCTGCGGTGCCGTGCTACATCCAACAAGTCCCATTACCGGAATGCCCGCGAGTGCCAACACAATGATTCCCCGAAACATAAAACCTCCCCTTCATCAGTATGAACTTCCCCTGAAGTGACGCCGTTCCCTAACGTGCCGTCCTGGAAATACTATGCCCGACACCGTCGATGTCGCCAACGTAGAAATCCCAGAAGATTATGCAAGGGTTCGCTTGCCGGTGTATACTTGGTTGAAACGGAACAGTTCACAGGAGCTGTCATGAAATATCGCGTGATCGGTTCGAACAAGGACACCGGAGCCCGCATGATTCTGGAGATGGAAGCCGACAGCAAGGCGGCGGCCGAGCGCAAAGCGCTGCAGGCGGGCATGTATGTCACACGCGTGGAAGATGCCGCGTTAGTCCGCGAGGATGTGGCGTCCACTCGCCCGGTAAGCCGACGGCGCTCCGGAGGCGGAATGGGTTGGCTTGTGCAGATCATCATCATCGCCGCGGTCGCCGGTGTGGTGTACCACTTCTGGCCACAGATCATGGAGATCCTTGGGAAGAAGTAGCGATGTCTGCGACCAGCTTGAACTGCGCTCGCCACCTCATACCATTGCGACATGCTCGATAACATCCTTCGTCAGGTCGATGCCTCTCGTGATCGTGCTGTAGACCGCCTGTTTGATTTCCTTCGCATTCCAAGCGTTTCGACCCATCCGCATAACAAGCCGGATGTCGACCGCTGCGCTGAATGGCTGGCCCATCAGCTCCGCGGTCTGGATCTGCAGGCGCAGGTCCATCCCACGGCATTGCACCCGGTCGTGCTGGCTCGCAATGCCCATCGGCCGGGCCGACCGACGGTGCTTGTCTATGGGCACTACGATGTCCAACCGCCCGAGCCGTTGGAACTGTGGACTACGCCTCCCTTTGGCCCTGCCATCCGCAACGGCGCGATCCATGCCCGCGGTTCGGCGGACGACAAAGGCCAGGTCTGGGCCCATGTTGAGGCGATCCGCGCATGGCAGCAGGGCGGAGGAGAGAGAACAGATGGGGGCGGACTGCCTGTCAACCTTGTCTTTGTTATCGAAGGTGAAGAGGAGATCGGCTCGCCCAGCTTCGCCGCCTTCATGCAGGAACACAGCGAAGAACTCAAGGCGGATGTCGCGGTCATCTCCGACACGAACCAGTTTGCCCGTGGACTGCCGGCCATTACCTATGGTCTGCGCGGGCTGGTCTATGAGGAGATACTCCTTACCGGGCCAAGCCACGATCTGCATTCAGGATTGTTCGGTGGTGTGGTGGCCAACCCGGCCAATGTTCTGTGTGAACTCATCGCCTCGCTGCACGATGCCGACGGCCGGGTGAATATCCCCGGCTTCTATGATGATGTGGTTCCGCTGGAACTGCGTGAGCGGGAACTCTGGGCCAAACTGCCGTTCTCCGAGTCCGATCTGATGCGGGAGTTGGACCTTTCATCATTGGCGGGCGAAAAGGGCTACAGCGCTCTGGAACGCGAGTGGGTCCGGCCAACCTGCGATGTGAACGGCATTACGACGGGTTTCCAGGGCGAGGGGGCCAAGACGGTTATTCCATCTAAAGCGTCGGCCAAGGTCTCCATGCGCCTGGTTCCCAACCAGAATCCACAGAAGATTCGCGAACTGTTCGAGAAGGCCATCCGTGATCGCTGCCCGGCCGGTGTCAGTGTCGAATTCCGCAACCACAGCATGGCCGAGGCGATGCTGGTGCCGCTCGGCTCCAAGGCGATGGAACTGGCGGCCGACGCATTGCGTATCGGCTTCGGGCAGGAACCCACGTTTATGCGCGGTGGCGGCAGCATTCCGGTTGCCACCCTTATCAGCAGGATGCTGGGCGTGGAGACGCTGCTGGTGGGCTTCGGTCTGCCTGATGACCGCGCCCACTCACCGAACGAGAAGTTTGACCTTGCCGCGTTTCATGGCGGCACGCGCACGTGTGCTGCCTTGTACGCCAAGCTGGCCGGGCTGTAGCAGACGTTGTCGTGGCAGCGTGGGTATTGCGAAGAGTCTACTTTGCCCGGATGACCTGGTCGTGGTCGTAGACACCTTCGATGGTGCGGCCGGGGGGAACGATGAGGTATTCCCGGTCGTTCCATTGGCCGTTGATCAGGTCGCGGATCAGGCGGATGTCACCATCGAGGTGAACGTATTCCTTGCCGGCTTCGGCGACCTTTTCCTGGAAACGGGCCGCGTGGTTCAGGTGGGCGGTCTGAGGGAGGTCGATGAAGACGGCCTTCAGGTTCTGGTCGTGCTTGGGGTGCATCTCGTCCCAAATGAATTTGGCATCTTCTTCGCCATACTGCTCGACGAGCTGCTTGTAACCATCGCCCATACTGACCGTTGCAGCGCCATCTTCATTGGTGCGAAGGAAGTATTCGCCGCGTTCGAGATAGCCCGAGGATGAGAAGGGCGTGGAGGGGGCGGCACCGAAATGCTCAACAAAACGCTGCCGCGAGCCCAGGAGGATGGTGCAGCAGTCGTGGGCGCGGGGGATGATGAGCTGAGTTGAGCGGGCCTGGACGCCGACGGCGGAGTTCCCGCAGAGGCCAAAGAGCAGCAGGATGGCATCGTAACGCTTGCCGGAGGCTTCAGTTGCGTCGATGCGGGACTGGATGGTCTGGCGGAGCATCTCCGGCCGGGAATGCTCACCAAGTTCGGTGAACTCGACATCGATCACGTGAGACGACTGGGCGATGCACCAGCAGGCTTCGCGAAGAAAGACGTTACAGGCGATGAGTTTGAGCATGATGGACCCCATTAGCTTCTAGGAGTTGGAGATTATCCGTGAAGCAGGAATGGATGGCAATTGGGCAAAATCGCATGCATCCGATGCGAAAGCAGGTGCGCAGGTTCTCGACGGGGGCACCTCGTGTGCGCCAAGTACTGTTAGGACAGGTGGTTAGATGCAGTTTGAGCAAGGAGATGCGCAGGTTCTGGGTAGCTGTGTATAAGGCCACATGGAATGACTTCCGGCACGGCCGAGATCTCGCTCCGCTCAACAATGACCAACACTCCGATGACCAAGGCATCTGGCGCGCGACAGTGGGCTGATGCGGGCAAGTTGGTCACGCCGGAGTGTGCCGTAAGTGGCGGTGGGAAAAGGGGTTGGGGGAAGGCGAAGAACATGTGGCACCTAACGTGCACCTATGTCGCGCGCTGCGTCTTTCCTGGATGCCCACGGACGGTAAGTCCGTGGGCTTTGCGGCGGTGCGGGTATTCACTTGCCAAAGAGCACCCTCATCCCGGGGTTCTGCCAGCGGGCGAAGGGGAAGAACGCGCGGTCCCTCTATAATATAGGGTCGATTTGGAGGGGGTGGATTTTGGAAGATGAGCAATGACAGGGACTTAACGAAATCCGAAAAACTTTCTCGGATTTTGGCCCCCCCCAACCTCGCCCGCAGGCAGGCGACCCTAAGGGGTCGCCGGAGGCGACTTAGGACAGAATGCGACGACCGCGCCCTACCATGTCCGCAGAATCTGCCGGGCCTGCCTGCGAACATGAGGCGCGAGAGTCGTACCGATCCCACGACTGGCCGCTACCCTACCGCTGGCGGCCTTTTCCTGTACGCCCCGGGCGGCGAACGAGGAACAGTGAGACGCCCGCCACTGCCGCAATGATACCTGGCTCGGGAACGCTCGAGGGAGCAACCGCCAGGAACTGTGGCGAGCTGTCCAAGGGCAATGAAAATGACGAGAGCAATGTACCCGCGGTGGAGTATTGGCTGACGTGCTTCCCAGGGACCGCAGATCCATTCATATCGCCCACATAAATGCTCCCATCAAGGGCGAAGTCAATCGAGACCACTGTCGATGCGGTATCAATGGGGAACGACCCCATCAAAGCCGACGTGTTCTGGTTATAGTGCCTGACGTATCCACTTGTTCCATTAGCCTCCGCAATCCAGATCGAGCCATCGGTGGGGCTAACCGCTATACCGCCGGGTGTGTTGAGCGTCGCGTAAACCCCCAACAGGACGCCGTTGGATCCGAACTTCGAGAAATGCTTGCTCCCGTGGTCGGTCACCCACCATCCGCCGGTTGGGGCAGCATCTACCCCCATCGTCTCGTCACCGGAGGCAGGGCTGAACGCTGCGATGTAACTTGTCCAGGTATTCAGGGATGCGTTATGCCTCCAGATGGTGCTGTTGCCTGCAGCGGCGATAAGCGTGCCATCGGATGCCTGGGACAGGCCGAAGATCACGGCGTGGTCGCTCGGAGAGGTGCTTGTATTCAGCAACGATCCCGTTGAGCTGTAGGTGCTGATGCGACTCGTAACAGAACTACCCGAGCCGGTGAAGCTGGTGACAAGGATGTTGCCCTGCGGCGTCACGGAAACGCCGACGGGTGCCTCGGCCACGGCAATCGTGTCCTTGAGCACACCGTTTGGCCCGTACTGCAGCACACACGTGTTCGCCACGTCGGCAATGACGATATCGCCGGGGCTTAGCGGCGATGCCGTGACATAGGCACTGGCCAGAAACTCGGAGACCACGAACACAACGATAGATGCGAGACGCCGCTTCAACATTGGATCGCTCCTCGCCATGGCAATGAATCAGGTGTCCGCGACCGACAACGAGCCGGCCAATGTAGATCACCGATAGCCACAGCCCTTGGCATCCGCATCGACGGCGGATACGTGTGGGTAGTCTCCCACTTCAGCAGGGCCCACGCAAGCAATTTCCACAAGACTCAGTTGATGGATAGAGCCGGCGCAGCTTGATGCGTGCGTCGGCCGTCGTAAACTGCCAGCTCACTTTTGTTCGGGCAGAGTTTCTCTTCGCTTCCCACGCCTTAGCCTCCCGCCGCAGATCCTCGACATTGTCGATACGCCGTGCCAAACACTGTCTGCCCAGGATGCCCAGTTCGATCTCCGCCATGTCCAACCAACTGCCGTGCTTGGGTGTGTAATGGAACTCGAATCGGTCCGTCAGCCGCTTGGCTTCGGTCGGCGGGAACGCCTCACACAGCGAGGCGGGCGAATGCGTATTGAGGTTGTCCTGCACCGGCACGACTCTCTCCGCCTCCTCATACACCTCGTCGGATGTCTTCCGAAGGCATTCGGCGTAGTCTTTCTTCGTCCGGCGGTCAGTCACTTCCACTTCACGCTGTCCAGCCAGCGGCTCACAGATCATGAAGATGTTCGCCACGCCATTGCGCACATACTCATAATCGTAATGCGCTACTTGACCTGGTGCAGCCGGCCCTGACGTCTGCACTTCACCGATAAGCTGCCTGCTGGTCTCGTCCAAACATACCACCGGCCGCCTGGGGTCGTAGGGCCGTTTGTACACTTCCAGCACATCTTCCATCTTCCGGACGAACTCGGCATTGGCCTTGGGCGGAATGCACCACTGCTTGCTCAGCCAAGGCTTAAGTTCGTTTTCTTGAGGACGCGCCAAACCATGTCTTTGGACACTTGGTCCACGTACTGCAACTGGATCATCCGCTCCGCCAGCAGCCGCAAGGTCCAGCGGCTGCGCCCTTCAGGCGCACGGCTACATGCCATGGCCACCAGATGCGCTTCACCGTCTCCGTCAAACGCATGCTGGTACTGTCGGCGAGACTTGCGACGTTCCAACGCGGCTTGCAGCCCTTCTTCCACGAACTCTCTGCGTATCCGTTCCACGGTTGCACGCCCGACCTCAAGCTCCTGGGCGATGGCATCGTCGCTCCATGCTGGCCCGCCCGCGCTGGCACCGGCTTTCAGAAGAATCCTCGCGTGTGCCAGTTTGCGCGCTGCCGCCTTGCCACGCGAAAGCATCTCCTGCAGCATGTGGCATTCCACTTCCGTCAACGTCACGACATACTTCTTCTTCACCGGAGGCCTCCTTGCCTGGGTTTCCACCCTTCGACACAAGGCCTCAGTATATCCCATCATATTACATGCGACAGCCCACTAGCGATGGTCAACGCGCCTTGTCGTTGTTTTCGGCGGTGCGGATGTATCCCATATCGGGAAGGGCTTTGGGGTTGCGGGCGGGAGTGCTCAGATCCACCCATTGACGCTGGGCCGGCGGATGGAGTTTGTCCAGTTCCATTCCCAACTGCTGGCGCAGTTGCCATACGAGGTCGGACGTGACAGCGGGGTAGTTGACGGTGCCGGCATCATCTTCACTGGTCTTCTTGAGTTGACCGGCCATGGAGAGATGCTTGAGCAGCATCTGGCTGAGTTGCCAGTGGGTATAGCGCTTGGACTGTTCGAGCATGACCAGATACTCGACGAGCTGCTGGCCACGGCGATAGGCCTTGAGGCGGATGCTGGGCACGGGGCCGTCCACGCCGGCGGGCTGGCCGGGATAGAAAAGAGAGAGTGCATCGCCCTTCTTCCAGGATTCGTCGGTGCCGATGGTCTGCCAGGGCAGGATGCCATCTGCGCCGAGGCGCCAGGAATCCAGGCACCAGGCGACGGCATGCCAGTTGGAATCCTCGATGCGGTTGGCGGAGCCGTAGTTGATGAGGATCTGCCGATCACGCTTCTTGCGGTCGGAGATCATCGTCTGATAGGTGCGGAAGCCGCCGCCGATTACGTTGACATCCAGGATTCCGTCGAGGATATCGCGCTGCCATTCGGGGCGGGAGATGTCACAGCGGAAGGCGAGTTTCACCTGGCCGCGATAGTCGGCGATGCCGTTGTGAAACAGCTCGCCGTAGTAGCGCAGGGCCCAGAAATCCTGAGTATTGACCGGCTCATCGAAGATCCATGGCGCGGAACACCGGCTCCAGCCCCCCTGCTCCTTGTAATAGACTTTGTTGTTCAGATAGAACTCGAAGAAGGTATCGTTCCACTTTTTGTCGGCCAGGTGTGCGGCGAACTTGCCGCAGGCGGCAGCAAAATCCCGGCCGTATTCCTGGGTCAGGGCCTGTTCGGGCCAGTAGCCACCTTTGAAGGCAGGGTTGATGGCGATCGGCCAGTTTTCGCAGATGGGAAGGTAGAAGGTGTCTAGCGGAACACCCTTGCGCGGCAGATCGGCAAATGCTGAGCCATCCAGCAGCGGGCCAAAGGTCTTGTCGTACTGGGCCCAGGAGAAATCCTTGCCATTCCACTGCGGAGCACAAGCGCTGTTCACGGACCCGTTCCAACCGTAGCCCAGGCGGTTCAGGCAGGTGCGGTTGGCATGCGCCAGGCGATACCACTGGACCATGGTTGGTCCATCAGGCAGACCATAGCTGTTCATCTCGGGGATGAAGCTGAGGCGGTCGGAAAGAGTGAAATTCCAGACATCAAGCTGGATGGGAATGACCAACTCTTCACTGCCCTGCTTGAGCGTCAGCTTGCCTTTGTGCGGGCCGGGGGAGGCGGTATGCGGCACGTAGATATCGCTGAGCAGCGAGACCGGCCTGGCGCTCGCGCCGCCGCGATCATCGGGGACAGCAAAGGGGCCGGTAAGCGGAATCAACGGATCAGGGAGCGGGCCCACGGTCGTCTCAACGTAGGCATAGCGATTGAGGCTGGAGGTGATCTTCTGGGCCGCGGCATCTGCATCGGCATCGAAGCTTACAGTGGCGGTGACTCCGGCGGCTTTGCCGCTGAGCAGTACCTGGAAGTCGACAAACTCATTGCGGGCGGCGGAGAGAGCGATGATTTGCCGGGTGCTGTCGAAGACCTGATTGTGCTGCCGATAGGTGTCGGCCATGGCCGGTATGAACTTGGCGGTGCCGGGTTGAAGCTTGTCCAGTGACTCAATGACGGCGACGTCAAGACTGCCGAGGCGCAGCGGCGCGGAGGCGAGTTGTGCGGGGGCCGATGGGCGGGGTACGGTGAGGGTCACGTCGGCCGGCCTGGCACTCAGTTGTGCCGGGCAGGTGGTGATCGGTCCGATGTTGCCGGCCGCATCAACGGCCGCCACACCAATGGTCATGCTGGTTCCCGCTTCAATGGGAAGACCACGCAACTGCATGGCGACGGATTTGCCAGTGGTGCTGGGGCGGGGAACCAGGTATTGGGGAATCGGCGTAGCCTTGGCCCAGTCGAATTTATTGTCGGTGGAATAGCGGGCAAAGAAGCCGATCACGCCGGCGGGGCCGCGGTCGGCGGGAGTGGTCCACGTGACGGAAGCCTGGGCGGGCAGAGCTGAATCGGGCGTGGCGGCGAGTGTGGTCACGGCCTGAGGAGGTTCTCGGTCTTCGGCGCCGAGCGAGAGCGTGAAATAGGGGGCAACGTTCTTGCCGCCTTCGCGGCTGGAATCGAAACGGTTGAGGAACAGGCGGTAGGTGAATTTCTCGCCGTCGCGGGTGTACTCCGAGCCGATGTCGTCCATGACCAGAAAGCCATGGCTGATTCCGGCGACGCGGGCGGCCACCACGGCCGGGTCGACTGCGACGGTTTGCCAGCCGTTGCTGTCGGGGGCGGTAGCTTCGGCGAAACGCCAGATGGTATTGCCGACGCCGTTGCAGACAGCGGTCAGGTCACTGCCGGGCCCGGCCCAGGGGAACTTGTCCTGCTGGGCGAAATTGAAACTGGCGCTGCCGGGTTGGACGGTATAGCCGGTAGCGGTGCCTTCCACCCACGGCGTGGCCAGCGTGGATACGGTGACCCGGCGCTGGATATCTGCGGAGGTGGAATGCAGATGAAGGGTGGCGGCGGTGATGACTCGGCCGGCAAGAGTGGCGGGGTCGATATCCAGAAGGGCCATCTCCTGGACGCCCTTGGTCTTGAGCTGGGGAGCGCCGCCGTTGTTGCCGTTGGCCTCTTTGCCGACATTGGAGACCCAGGTGTCGGCGGTGACATCGATGCGCAGCGGCTGGCCTGGCGCCTGGGCCAGAGCGATAGCCGCGGTGAATGTCAGTGCCAGGGAGGCAAAGAGGCAAGACCGTTGAGTCTCAAGCATGGAGCACCTCGTTAGTGGGCGAGCATTGGCGATAGCTGTGCCATGGCTCATTGAGCGGACAAGCATACAGGGTTATGTCGCGTTCATTAGGCCAGTATTTTGCGTGCAAAGTCGCAACTGATTTTCAGGCTCTCGCGCAAGGGGCGCGTGAGGGTGAAATTCCGCTCGTGCGCCAGTTCGATAACGGCATCGCCGTGAAAGTGAATCTCGCGCAGGGCGGCCGCTATGGCACCATAGTCCATGTCACCTTCGCCAAGGGCCTCGGACCAGCGCCCATCTTTCTTCTGGTCGCGCAGGTGCAGGAAGACGATCTTCGGCCCGAATTGCCGCAGGAACGCCGCGGGATCAACTCCGCCACGCAGGAGCCAGTTGAGATCGGGGCCGAGTTTGACGTCGGGCAGCCGGTCGAGCGTGCCTTTGAGGTCGTGCAGATTGTTCTCGACCTCGAAGGTGTGGTTGTGAAGATTGGGCACAATGCCGTGGACAGCGCTGCGGGCAAGGATCTTTCCAAGCAGCTCCGCCTGGGCATCGAGTTGCTCCGGCGTCTTGAGGATCTTCCCGCTACGCTCGACGGCGCCTACGGTTAATCCCAGCGTGCGGCCGCCGAGCCTGGCGAGGCGGGAGATGACCATCTCGGCATCGGCCATCACGCCCACGTGCTGCTGGCGATCCCACATCGCCGCGCCGAAGGATGCGCCGATGATGGGAAGCTTGTATTCCTGCGACAAGGCGGCGATCTGCTCGACAGCGGAATCAGGTCGCAACGCGGAGGCCATGAGTTCGATGCCATCGAAACCGGCATAGCTCATGTCGGCAAAGATCTGCGGCAGGACTGGAGTGATGTCGTGGCCTGGCTGCGTCGCGGCATACACCCACGGGTGAGCGCCGACGACGATGGTGCCTTTGGCAGGTGCGGGATACGCTGCGGAAGAAGATGTTGTTTTCATAGGGGAGGCTCCGTGATCTCACGCGGTCACTGCGCAATATACTCGTTAATCAGGCGAACGTTCTCAAGGGGAGTTTCAAATGGCATGGCGCCGGTGCCCATGACGCAGTTTGTCCTGCCACCGGCGATCGCCAGAACGCGGTCAATGTCTTTGTGGATTCGCTGGACGTCCGAGCACGACACGACCAGCGGATCGAGGTTAATGCGAATCCTGACATGCGGATGCGTCTGGCTTGTCTGGGCCACGAAAGCGGCCTGATCGGTCTCGATATTACAGATCAGATAGTTGGTGCCCGTGGCAAGAAGATCCGAGAGGACGGGAAATGTGTTGCCTCCCATGATGCAGGGAATGGGATGGCCGGTACATTCCGCGGCAACGGCCATCGCCCGCTTGAGCGCTGGCAGTTCAACGGTTCGGAACTGCTGCGGGGATAGGATCGGCGGAGCGGCGGCCGACTCAAAGAAGGCCACATCCAGGCCCGCCTGGGCAATCGCACGACAGAATACCGCCTGATTCTCCGCCAGGCGCAGGAGCATCTTCACAGTATCTTCCGGGCGATCAATGGCATCTTCACACAGGCTGGAGATGCCTCGGAGATTGAAGGCGATGGAAAACGGTCCGGCCACCGGAATGCGCACATCGGCGGCGGGGAACTCGCGCTTGAGCCGCTGGCCGACGCGAACCGCCATGGCAATGCGCCCGTCATGCACTGGGTCGAATGGTTCCACACGCATGCCCTGATCCAGGGTTTTCCAGAGCGGTTCATGAATGGCGGGGATGCCATCGCCGACGCTTTTTTCGATGGTAGCGCCGTAGGCCTCCGCCTCAAGGTTATAGATGTCTATGCCGACAACGATCACCTGGTGGTGATATGCCAGATAGGCCCGACGATGTCCTTCGAACATGAGTTGCTCGTCGCGGGACACTTCCCACGGTGTGCGTTGGACAAAGCGTGCCGCATGTTCGTAGACGACTGGGGTAAATGCGATTTTCATGGGATCCGAGGACCTGATGCTACCGGCTCGTGGCGGGCCTATCAATCGCGCGCCTATCTTGACGGTTGGCGAGGAACCTTACACCGCGGCCCTACGTGGCGACGATACGCTGTCGCTGCGGCCGGCTGGCCGGTAGGATGCATGGGCATTGCGGATTGGCGGGCCCGGCGATGGGCCTGCGGGCAAAAGATGACGTTTGGTACCATGGCGATCCGGTTCACATTGTCAGACCGAAGGAAGCTGCGGCGGATCATCAGCGTCGTGCTGATGGTGATGGCCATGGGCGCGGCCGGGGCATGGGTCCAATACTCGCGGCCATCGCCGCTGTACCTGGGCTTCATCGGGCCGTTGGCGGGTGGCTATGGTGACGTTGGTCAGGCCGCCCGCAACGGCACCATCCTGGCGATAGAGGAATGCAACAATGACGGCGGGATAGAGGACCATCCGGTAGAGCTGCTCATTGACGATGAATCGGCCGGAACATCCCGCATCGCCGATTTTCTTTCGACCATGGCGCGGAAACACGCCCCGGCCACGGTCGGACCGATGACCAGCGAGGGGGCCCTTTTCGCCTCGATTGAATCCCAGCGAAATGGCATTGTGCTTTTTAGCCCAACGGCCGGCCCTGACGAACTGACGGGCCGCGACGACCTGTTCTTTCACCTCTATCCCTCCTGCACACAGTTGATGGACCAGTTGGCGCGTTACATGTACAGCTGGCGACGTCTGGCGCGACCGGCGGTCATCGTGGATGATTCGCTGGGCAACTTCGGCCTGCAGATGGCGGGCGACTTTGCCAAGGCCTATGCGCTGTCGGTGTCTGAACCGGTGCGCATCATCCGATACTCCTCGGCGAGCGAGGGCCCGTTCCGCGATACAGCGCAGCGTGCGGCGTCGGTGAATCCCGACAGCATCCTGATCCTGGCCGGTCCACAGCAGACGGCAATGCTGTGCCAGTATCTGAAGCGCGCCGGGTGCAATGTGCCGGTGGCCGCGACGGAACTGGCCGCCAGCGATGAACTGGTGGCTTACGGCGGGTCGGCGGTGGAAGGCCTGTTCTTCTACCACAGCTTTGACCGCTACTATCCTTCCGAGCGCTATGAGTCGTTCCGGCTGCGGTTTCGGCGCCGGTTTGGCCGGGAATCGACCTTTGCGGCGGTGCATGCTTATGATGCTGCGCGGATTCTGCTGACCGCGATTGCGGAGAAACATCCCAAGACCGATATCCGACAGGCGCTTTCGGAAATGCGCTTCTTTGAAGGTGTGCAGGGCAGGATTGCGATCTCGGGAACGGGCGATGTGCACCGCGAACTATTCTTGTCTACGGTCCGGAATGGCGCCTTCAGGGCAATGGATTAGTTTATGGCAAACACCCAAAGCTCTTTCCGCCTGGCTGTCTTCTGGCGCGTGCTGCTGGTCACCATCGTGCCAATTGCCGCAATGGGCGTTCTCACCGGCATCTATATTCGGCAGAACACGATGATCATGATCGAGCAGTCGAGCCGGTCGACTGCTCTGACAGTCGCGGCGGCAACGGAGGCGTATCTGAATTCCGCGCGAGCGTTGACGACCAACACCGCCGAACTGCTGAAGGGCCCGGACCGGCCGGCGGGGATCAGCGCTCAACAGGTGCTGCAGTCGATCGTTGTCGCTTCGCCTTCCATTGAGGTCGCCCTGCTTTTGGATCGCAACGGCATTATCGAAACTGCCGGTACGACCCAGGTAAAGGAGAATCTCAACGGTCTGGATATGTCTCATCACCCTGGATACACGCTGTCGCGAAACCCCGACCAGCTTATCTGGACGCCCGCGAGCCGATCTCCGTGGTCGGCACGTCAGTCGGTGGCACTGGCGATCCGCGCCGGGGAACACACGGTGCTGGCAATCTTGAACCTGGACGCAATGCAGGCGGCGATCAACCGCTATGCCACCGGGGACGTAGTGATCTCGCTGGTGGATCAGGACAAGCTGGCATTTGCCCGGGTTGGGGGATCGAGCGAGACGCCCCCGCTGGATGTCGGCAGGTTGCCGCAGATGCAGAGCGAGGCGGATGCGACGGAGCGTGTCGGGTTTGGCGAAGACGAGAAGCTCGTGAGCGTCGCTCGCATCAGCCCAACCGGGTGGATGGCTCACGTCAGCGAGCCGGTGTCATCGGCATACCACCCCGTCCGCCGCGCTGACATGCTGGTGCTTACGCTCACGTGCGGCGCCATCATCCTCGTGGGCGCGTTTGCAGCGATGCTGGGCGGGCGGTTTGCCAGGCCGATCGAGGCACTTGGATCGGCCTCTGCCGCGATGGTGCGAGGTGGATACAGGCTGACGCTGCCGGTGCAGCCCTACGAGGAGACAGAAGAGGTCGCCCACACCTTCCGTGAAATGGCCAGCGCCATCCGGCAGCGCGACGAAGAACTGCAGGCCGTGCAGAAGACGCTGGAGTTCGCATCGTCGGCCTCGCGCGGTCCGGCTTTTTTTGCGGATGTCGTAGGCGTTCTGGCAATGATCACCGGCGCCCGCTGCGTATTTGCGACCGAATGGATCCCGGGCGGCAAGCCCAGGGCCCGCATCATCGCCGCCAAGGCGAACGTGGCACTGCAGGAGGATTTCACCTACGAGTTGGGCGGCAATCCCTGCATGCAGGTGAAGATGCGCAATATCGTCCACATCGCCAGGAATGTGCTTCAGGATTTCCCTGAAAGCCCGCTGCTGCGGCTCCTGGGCGCCCAGGCGTATATCGCGGTGCCGCTGAAACTCTCGGATGGGACGGTTGCGGGTCATCTTGCCGTGATCGATGATCACGAACTGCCGCTGGATCAACACACCCGCGACCTGATGCTGCTGCTGGGGGCGCGCGGCGGCGCGGAACTGGACCGCAACATGGCTGAGCGCCGGCTCCTGGAAACCGAGATACTTCGCAAATCCCTGATACAGGATCAGATCGAGATCATCTGCAGAACGACCATCGACGGCGCGATCACGCTGGCTAATGATGCCTGGTGTGCGTGGGCGGGCAAACGTCGTGAGGATCTGCTGGGGCGCTCGATCATGCAGATCGTGCATGAAGAGGACCGGGAACTGGTCCGATCCCACTTTGCGCGGTTGCGGCCGGCCTATCCGACCGAAGTCTCCGAGCATCGCGTCCATGATGACCAGGGACAGGTACGCTGGGTGCGCTGGGTAAGTCGAGTCATCGCGGATGCCAAGGGCCGAGCACTGGAATTCCAGATCACCGGCCACGACATCACCTCTTTGAAGCTGGTCGAGGCGGCGCTGGCCGAGGCCCAGCAGCGATTCAAGATATTCGCCGAATACAGCAGCACGGCGCTGTTGATCGCCGACTGGCCGACCCATCGAACCGCGTATGCCAGCCCGGCGTTCGAGAAGATCTGGGGGATGCCGACGTCACCGGCCGGGGATGGCCCGATGGCATGGACCACCGCCATTCACGAAGAGGATCGCGCCCGTGTCGTGCGGAATTTCCTGCTCTATGCCGGCGAATCGCAGTTCAACGAAGAGTACCGCGTTATCCGCCCCGATGGCAGCACCCGGCGGGTCAGGGCCACAGCCATGCCCCTGCGCGAGCGTGACGGGCGGGTGGCGCGCATCGCATGCATCATCGAAGACATCACGCTGAACCGGCCAGCGTCGACCACCACTTGATTGTGCAGCGGCCGTGCTGAGCCATCGTCTGCGACCGCAGATCGTGGGCGGGAAAAGAATGCCCATCGAAGACCCCTTCCGACATGGTCATCAGATCCCATCGGCCTTTTCGGGCTGCAGACCATGGATGGTCACGCGATTGCGGCCTTGCGTGCGGCTGGTGTAGAGACACTTCTGAGCCTTGAGCAGGAGCGAGGCGACGTTGTCGCGGGGATCGGCGGCGGCGGCTCCGATCGAGACGGTAACATGGATTTCGCTGTCACCGCTGACCTTGTAGGCGGTATCGACCATCGTGCGCACGCGCTCGGCAATGACCGCCAGTTCGGTGGCGGTGGTATTGGCCACGATCGCGAGAAAAGTCTCATCGTCCCAGCGCCCAACCGTATCCAGCGAACGAAGCGAATTGGACACACACATGCCGGCCATGCGGATGGCAGCGGTTAAGCCGTCATCGCCAAACCGTGCCCGCACCTCCTTGAACATATCGATCTCAATCACCAGAATGCCAAACGCCCAGCCATAGCGCTGCATCTCCTGCTGCCGCTCGGCGAGGCGCCCCTCGACGATGCGCCGGGCAGCCAGACCGCTCTGGACGTCGATGCAGCCCCAGTGCTTCAGGTGTTCGATCGCGCTGCGCATGGCGATGACATCGCTGCACTCACGAAACGTCTCGACAGCGCCGATGATCTGGCCCTGCTCATTGCGTACCGGGCTGACGTCAATATGAACGGGAATGCGGTGCCCGCTCTTGTGGTGCAGGTTGACAACCGCCTGGCGCGCCTTGCCATCGGCCAGAGTGCTGGCCACCGGGCACAACCCCTTGCACAAGCTCTTGCCAGCGCAGTCGGTATGAGTCAGCACGCTGTCAGCGCAGCCGCGACCCTCGACCTCCTTCGCCGTAAAACCGGTGATGCGTTCGGCGGCCTTGTTCCATAGGCCGATCCGCCGATTCATGTCCACGACATACACGCCGTCGGCGACGTGGTTGACGATGTCGGCCGATGCAAGCAGATTCCGCGATACTTGTTCTGGTGTCCTCTCCATGGCTAGACCGCGGCTACGACCGGTGAGTATATCCCAAATCGTGGCGATGACATGCATTCCTTCCTCATCCTCCCCAATCATAGGATAACGCAAAAGGTCGAAGTTGGCATCCACCATCCGCAGGCAAACACAACTGCTGAGCGAAATCCCGGGCTCTTGCGGCACGCGGATTGATCACCCTACCGCGGGACCGGACTGCTGCTGCGGGATGGGGACGCCGGCGAGGCGCTCTGCCAGTGGAGGCAGCGACGGCAGGTAATTCTCCGGAGAATCCAGATAAAAGTAGGCGGCGGCGGCGAAGTCATCCAGGCGATAGACGTTGCACCAGGCCTTGGGGAGGATCCAGTCATCCTCAAGGGCGGGAGCAGAACCGTCGGGATTGGTCATCTCCAGGACCTTGTAGGTGGTTTCGTTCTGCACGACGCTGGTGAGTTTCATCTCGGCGCCGGCGGATTTGAAACCGATGAGTTCGAACTTGGCAGCGCCGCCCATGTCCTGGATGGTGACACGGCAATCCTTGAAGAAGAACACGGGATCGGGGATGTGGAGGCGGTAGAAGGCGAAATGGCCGCGCTCGATGTCGGTAAGAATGCAGCCGCCGTAGCGGCTGGAAAAATGGCCCATACCCCAGGCGGCGCCAATGTAGTCCTCGGTGCCGGTGCCGGCGAGTGTGGGAAACTTGTCATCGCCATCGAGGTAGACCTTGGCCTCACCCTCGCCCCACCAGGTCTTGCGCCAGGCCGGGTTGGAAATGACGGAGAAGTTGGCGCCGACATAGCGGCCGGCGCCGCGGACCTTGGGCAGAACGACAAAGTCCTCGCCAAGCTTGCCTTTACGGACGCGGCTCCAATAGGTGTGGAAATACAGGACGTCATCACCGTGCTTGTCACCAACCGTGAGGTTGACGTCAAAGTAGACCATGGTGTCCTTGCCGCTCTCATTTCGAATGATGATCCTGGCACCAGTACGGAAGGGCATGGGGACGAAGCAGGAAAGCGAGCGGCCTTCGGAGTTGATGAACAGCTCATTCTCGAAGGCAACCGGCTCACCCAGGCCGTTGCAGAAGAAATCGCCCAAGGGAGCGCGCACGGCGGGCGTGGGAGCATTGTCCCAGTACATCTCGATGGTCAGTGCGCGCAGGGCCAGAGGCGAAAAATGGCGGGTGGAGAGGAAGATGCGGCGAACGGTGCCGGAGCCCTGGACGTTAAGCAGAGTGGCGTGCCCGCCGGACGGCAGGACTTCGGCCCAGTGGCCTTTGGCGCCCTGGTTCGCCATGCCGCCGGCGGCTCTGCCGGCAGTGAGGTTCTCGGGGCTGGACCAGCGAGTTTCAGCACCCTTGGATTTGCGGAAGAGATCCATGGGGTTGCCTTGGGTATAACAGCAAGAGCACAGACAAAACTCAGGTAGTCCCGAGGTGTCCGCATCCTGCGTCACAAGCTATTCTTCGGATGACTTGAGGTCAATGCGGGCGTTTTCGCGCGCCCTACTTCGCGATGTCGATGGCCCCGGCATCGCGCATTCCGGCGGGCTTATTGCCGCAGAAATCGCGAAGGGCCGGGCCGTCGAACTCCCAGGCGTACAACTCGGCGATGCTCGTCTTGGACTCCGCCAGCGTCGAGCGGCAAACGCGGAGGAAGTCGATGGCGCCGACCAGGCCCTTGCCGACGACGAAGTCGGCGGTGTTCGTGAGCGATGCGGTTGGATCCAGATCCTGTGGGGCACCGGCAATCGAAGCCTTGCCATCGACATAGATGGTCATCCTCTTCGTACTCCGGTCCACCTCGGCGAGCACATGGTGCCACTTGCCGTCGTTCACCCGGGCGGTGCTGAGGGCCGACCATGAACGTGTGCCGGGATGCACGGTGAAACGGATTTCTCCAGTGGGCTCGACAGCCAGTTCATATCCCCTGTCGGCCATCTTGGAGGCGATCACACCGCCTGTGGTCGTCTTGAAGACCACTTCGATCAGGAAGTTGTTCGTGCCCATGTCCAGGTTCTCGCGCTTCGAGCCGTCGAGAGTAGTCTGGTCCCTGCCTCTGCGGCCGCTGTACGTGACGTTCTTCGTCAACTCGGCCTGGGAAATCCAGGCAATCCGCCTTCCATCAAAGCTCAGCGCGCCCTCGATCCAGTCCTCCAGCTCTCCGGCCTGATAGTCCGTCGCCGCACACTGCGACACGATCAGGTCGTTGCGCGGAAGAAAGTAATACATGTCGCGGTTCACGTACTCATCGGTCATGTAAAAGTTCTCGCCCAGGACGATCTGGGGCGATGAGTTGCTCTTATAAAAGTTCCACTCGCCCACCGTTCGACCCAGGGCCCAGGGAACAAAGTACTTCACGCCGCGCCCCTTGGCTTGCGAGGTCGCCGTGGGACGATAGTCCCGCTTCGCGGGGTCTGCCAGGGGCATTTCATGCGTCATCCAGCCGATGGTCGCCAGACGGCAATTCTGCGCTACCAGTTTGCCGCGCAGTTCCTCCAGCGTGTTGCCCGTAAGCACCGGTGCTCCTCCGCCGGCATTGCCGCCGCTGATGCCACCTACATAACCAAAGGCATCGTTCTGGCCCTTGTTCCCTTTCGGGTTGCCGAAGAAGACATTGCTGGCGTAGGCCATGGTGGGAATGCCCAGCCGGCCCATGGCGCCCGTGTCGCCGCCACCGGCCATCGAGACATCGCCCGGACGGTTCTGCCCGATGAATGTCCTGCTGCAATCAAGCATCAGGTTGCCCAGGATATTCGAACGGTTGCCAGAGCTGCCATCCAAGGCGAGGTCAAAGTGGTAGAGGGTGTTATTGAAGAGCTGATCCATGAACCCAAAGACCATGAAATAGCCGCAGTTGTTGTAGTAAGCGCTCTGCCCTGGATCGACCCGCCCGGCGATGATGTTGTTGAAACTGTAACACTTGAACGCGCCGTCGAGGTACAGGCTGTAGCCCAGTTCGCGGCCCAGGGCGCGGGTGCCGACACAGTTGCGGGTAATGTTGTTGTAGATGTAGATCGGGCCGCCCTGGAAGTGTTCCAGGCCACCATAATCGTTGCAGCCGAGCATGGTGTTGTCGATCTGGTTGTCATGCACGAGCATGCGCGTCAGCGGCACCACGTTCAGGGCGCCCGAAGCCTTGCCGCCGTGGGTAAAGATGCCGTTGCCCCAGCTTGTGTCGACGATATTGCCGGCAATCTCGCAGGTTTCGGGATCCTCAACGGAGATGGCCGGGATCGACGAATTCCCTCCAGCATCGGGGCGGAAACCGGCGTCCACCACGCGGTTGCGCATCACCTCAACATGCAGGAGTTTGCCGTAGAGGGAATCTCTCGACTCGGCGCTGGCCCCGGCAAGGTAAATAGCGTGCGACTTCTCGACGTGCTGGACATCGTTGTCGCTGATGATGACGTTGTCCATCACATCATTGGCAAAAGGCCCGATCTCGCTGCGATAGACGCTGTAGGGACCGGTTGGGGGCTCGACTTTCTCCGGCCGGGGAAACGCCACCACCGCGTCGGCGACGTAGTAGAACTTGCAGTTGCTCACCGTGATATTGCTGCAGTTGCCGATGATGCGCACACAAGCCGAGGAGCGGATCTGCGCGGGATAGCTGTAGGTGCCATCGTCGGGATCGTTATAGCGGAAGTGCAAGCCACTGACGACGATATCGTGCTGGTCCTGAATCCAGATGGGGAAGCGCGTTTGCGCCACCTCGTAGACAACCGCGTTAGGATCGCCCTCGCCGGGCGGGCGCAGGAACAAGCGCCCGGGTTTGGGGCCGTTGAGATCAAAGAAGTATTCGCCCGGGGCATCGAGGAACTTCGCCACGTTCTCGATCATGAAGTGCACCCGCCCCGCCGACGTGCGGCTATAGTCCGCCCCGCCGCCATCGGCGAACTGCACCGTCCCGGCCGCCGGGTCGTAGTTCCTGGGCGAGACCTTATGTACGGCCGCCATCAGGAACGATGTCTCCGTCCAGATGGCCGCACCCTTGAGCAGGTCTTTATCTCCCAGACCTTTGAGCAGCGACGCGGTGAACGTGCCCCCACTGCCCAAGCCGCTGGCCCGCTGGTAATTCGTCCAGACCGGCCAGTTCTTCATCGGGTTATTCGCATCCGACAGGTCATAGTTGGGGGTACGGGCAATATGCAGGCGCTCGACCGTGTCGCCGCTGACCTGCCACATGGAGGAGAACTTGGCGCTAAAGGTCTGCTCCGCCGAGATGCCATCGGGGTCATAGTCCTTGCCCAGGTCGATGTACCACAGCTTCTCGGGTTCGCTCATGCCAGGGGCCTCGACGGCACTGGCCTTCTTCCATCCCCCTTTGATCTGCGTCGAGCCGAAGATCATCGCCTCGCCCGCGCCATCGCCCCAGGCGGGATCGCTGGTAAGGCGAATGGGATTGCCGCTGGCGCCCGATTCCCTGGCCTTCATCGGCCCCGCGCACCGGTAGATGACGCCGCGCTTGAAGACATAGGTTTGGATGCCGGTGCAGGCCCTGGCCTTGCCCGTGGCGGCCGCATCCCACGGGTGGTGCTTCCAGGCGCTCTGCTGCGTAGCGCCATCCCGAGAATCGTCCCCTGCCTCGAAGTCTATGTAGCGCACCGAGGCGCCCATTTGGAAGACAAACGGCCTGGGGGACCATTCGAGATTCCCCGTGGACAGAATCCTGGCCTGCGGCTGCTGCCAGCTAAAGGGCCCGGCCTGCCCCTGGGCAGCGGCCACGCCGCTCCCTGCAAGCACGGCAGCCACCAAAGCCGCCCAGCCTGCCGCTATCTTGGCGATACGCATGACATGATCCTTCACCTAGGTAACTGAGCCGAATGCCATCCTCACCACCACGCGGACTCACGCAAGCGGTGATCCGCCATCATACCGCGCGGCCGTGACCCACGACCAAAAAACGCAAAGCGCCAAGGCATCACGCCTCGCAGACGCGGATCACCTGCACGCCTCAGATCGCGTACAATGGAACCTATGAAGTACAGGGTCAGCGCCGTAATCGAGCAGGACGACGATGGGTTTTACGCCTAGTGCCCCGAGTTGCCCGGCTGTCAAACTCAAGCCGACACGTTCGAGGAGGCGATTGCGAACATTCGTGAGGCGGCGGCGCTCTACATGAGTACGCTGCCAGGAGCCTGAAAGGGTTGCCAATATGACAAAGCAGCTGACGGTCATCATCAAGCGCGAGGGTGACCCTCGCGGTGTTTACGCTGTTGGTCATCGTAGTGAGTCTTCTGCGTCCTATCGCCCTGCCGATGGATGGTGCGGTGATCGGAGGTACGCTGGTGATTCAGTGGCCCGTGACCGAGGTCGCCACAAGCGGGGAGCCGCTGGTCGAGATACATAGTGCACTGGGCATCTACTACGTGCACAGGCGACTGCCGGCTTCCAGAGCCATAACGTCAAACCCGAACCTGCTGATGGTGTTCCTGTACTCGCCGCTCTTGCTTTTCTCGATCCTGTCCGCTGCCGAGTTCACCCGCAGGTACCATCACCGGCACCGTGCCCGAAAGCGGTTGGCTCAGGGACTATGTGTTCAGTGCGGATATGACCTGCGAGCCACCCCAGACCGTTGCCCGGAATGCGGAACTGTGAAATCAGCAAGATCTCTTTGACATCGCCCCACTCCCCGACCGCTTCCCAGGCTGATGTCTCCTGTCAGTAGGTGTACATGACGCCGAACCGCTTCTTGAACTGGAAGTAGTCGCCGTTATTGATCGTTCCGTTACCGTCATAGTCATAGAGATCGAGGAATCCAGTCTCGCCAACGCTCTTGTTGAACGTCTGCTTGAACCAGAAGTAATCGCCATTGTTCACGGTCTTGTTTCCGTCGTAGTCGCCATAGAGGCGATGGAATCGCTGGGTGAAGTTGCCGCTCAGGGTATTGCCCGCCAAGTCATGCACTCCGGCGGCCGAAACCGACAGGTCATAGATCCCATCGGCCAGAGAGCCGCCCACAACACCGGTGCCCGAGAAAGTCAGAACGTAGTTCTTCTGATCTCCTGAGGGGTTGCCTATCACCAGCGTGGTGTCCGGTACGTCCGAGCCATCGCTCTTCCTTACCGTCACCGCGCCCGTTCCCAACACGACCTTCTCGCCGAAACTCAACGCCAGCTTCTTCACCATCGACCGCTGCACGGCCCCATCATTGATCGATGAGCCCGACAACGCCGGTGCGATCGTGTCCACCAGCGCACCCGTGGTATCAGGCGGGACAAACGTCAGCGTTGCCCCGGCGGCGTCCGCATCCTGAATCGTCCCGCCGTTGAGCATCACCGGCGAGGCCGACGCGATCCCGTCCGCATCATTGTCACCATCCTGAACCGTGTACTCGAATACCAGCGAACTACCGCCGCTGCCGGACAGGTAACTTGCAGCGTGCGACGTAGAGCCGATGGTCAACCCGATGGTTGGCACGCCGCTCACAGTCACACTCTCACTGAAGTTCACGGTGAAATCCAGGTTCTGGCCCGATCGGTACCAGCCATTGGCCGGACCGGTCACGCTTGTGATCGTTGGGGCGACATTGAGCACCCGCAGATCCACGGTTGACTGGGAGTACGCCCCGTGCCAATCCTTGATCCGGCCGATCATGGCATGGGTTCCCGGAGTGGCATAAGTGAACACGGCCTCGGGGTTTCTCGAATCAATGATATCCCCGACGCCCGGAGCATCCGGTGTGCCGGTGAAGTAGAAGCTGTACCAGAAACCGATCGCCTCATCCGCATGGGATGGGTCAGTCGGCGCAAACTGCACTGTGATCGGCTGGCCTTCCAGGACAGGGCCATCGTTCCACAGGGCGGCCGACGGCGCGACAGGGTCAATCTGGACGTTCATGGTGGCCGAGCCCGAAGTATCTCCGCCATCATCCACCATTACCGTCACGGTATAATCGCCTGCCTCGTCATACCGGTGGCTGAGAGTGAAGGTCTTGGTTGTTGTGTCGATGGTCAGCGTCTCTACGGGCGAGCCATCGCCGTAATCAACAGTGCCCGTCCAGGTGTCGGCATCGGGGTCGCTAAAGGAGCCAGTGGTTGACCAGACCGAGCCTTCGCCGCTGGCGGCCGCCTGGTCAACGATGCTTACGACAGGCGCCGTATTGATGTCGAACAGAACCGTGACGCCACGGGAGAGAAGCAGATCCACGCGGGCGCGCTCGGGCGATCCGGGGGACAGGTTGAGGGATGTGTGGCGAAGATCAACGAATGTCAGCGATTCGGCATACTCGATGCCGGCAAGGCTCGTGATCGGCTTGCCTGAGAAGTCCAATGATGTCAGACTCATCATGTCGTCGCTGGCGACGACAGCGGGAGCGGGCACATTCAGCACCGTACGGATTTCCGCCTCAAACGCCGCATCGCCAAACTTCACATACTGACTCGGTGCATAGAAGCTGATCCCCCTCGCATGCAGGTCAGCGATGATCTGGGCATCAGCTCCACCCGTGTAGGTACTGAGGTGGTTATGCATGGCGACAACATCCGAAAGCCCCGTCAGGTTCGACCACTGCACCTGGCCAAGCGTGGTGAGTTCGCAGTCGTTGATGTTCAGCCCCCCCAGCGCGACCAGGCTGTTCAGCGCCGACAGATCTGTGATCGGATTGCTGCCGAGGACGAGGTAATGGATCCCTGTCAAGCCCGCCAGTGGTGAAATGTCACTAACGCCAGTATCCCACGCGCCCACGCTTGAAAGTTGCGGCATGGCGGTGAGGAATGAGAGCGAACCGATCGGATTCGTGCCGAAGGTGAACACGTAGAGATTAGCCAGTCCGGACCAGTCCACCGCCGCAATGTCACTCTGGTTCAGGCCCATGCCATCGATGCCCAGCCACCACAAATCTCCTTGTGTTCCGAGTAATGAGATATCGGCAATCGGGTTCCCGCGAAGGTTGAGCAGAGACAGTTGCTTGCCCTGGAGGAACGAGAGGGTTGAAAGTCCGCAAGAACTGACGTCCAACTCTCGCAGTGCGTTCAGCGGCGCCAGCGCCTCAGCGGGAATGCCCGTATTGGCAGCATACAGCACCGTCAGGCTCGTCAAGCCGCTGATCGCATCCAAACCTGCGGCGTTGCTGTTGTAGTTGATGTTCAGGTACTGCAGCGACGTCAGCGATGCCAGCGACGAGAAATCATCAATGTTGCAGGATTGCACCTCGAGATGCGTCAGGCCTGTCAGGTGCGACGCGATCTCGGCAAGGCCACTGGTGCCGATGCCCGTACTGTTGAGGCTCAGCGTATCCAGTGGCAATCCAAGGATCGGCGTCAGATCCGATAGAGGATTGCCGCTAAGCTGCAGAGTCCTGAGGTTGGTTGCATATTCAAGTCCGACCAGATCGGTGATTCCCCGGTACGAGGCATCGAGTTGAATCAACGACTCCAGGTCCGCCTGGGTGACCGGATCCGATGCGCTGATCCCCAACTGCTGGCGGATGGCATTTTCCAGACTGGGGTCGCTGATGAGGTGCGGCACGATAGGCTCAACATGCACGCCCGCCGTGGCCGTTCCACCATCAAGGCCATCATTCGCCGCGACCGTAATCGTGTAATCACCCGGAGTGGCGTAGCTGTGGCTAAGGCTGAAGGTCTTGTCGATAGTCAGCGCCAGCGGGTTGGCCCCTGTGCCGTCGCCATAGTCCACGGTAGCGGACCATACGTCATCGTCTGGATCGGTGAATGATCCTGATCCGGTCCAAGGCGTCCCTTCGTTCGCATTCGACGTTGGGTCAATCATGACAACCGGCACCGTATTCACATGGTCCTGAGGATCCGTGGTAACGCTGACTCCGCGGTCCGTGAGCGCCTGGATGATCTGTACGTCGGCCGATGCTGGATCGATGTTGATGCGGTTATGACTCAGGTACAGGTACTGGAGACCGGCTAGAGCAGACCAATCCACAGTTGCCAGAGTTCCGACACGGTTACTCTCCAGATCGACCAAGCGGAGGTTGAGCAGCGTACTTAGTGGCGCCAGGTTCGAGATCCGATTCCCGGCGAGATAAAGCTCGTTCAGGTACGGATGCCCCGAGAGCGGTGTGAGGTCGTGGATCGCATTGTGATCGAGGTATAGAACACGCAGGAGCTTAAGGGCAGACCAGTCGCCCCCCGCCAGCGAGGTGACCTGATTGTAACTCAGCGTAACGTTATCCAAGTTGGCCAAGCCTGCCAGTGGCGACAGATCGCTCACCTGGTTGTAGGGGAGACTCAGAGATCGAAGTGCGCTGCATCCGGTTACGGCATTGATGCCACTAATGGTGTTCTGGCCGCCCCAGAGGTCCGTGAGCTGCTGATAGGCCCCGACTCCATCCAGGTTGGTCAGACTGTTCCTCTGCACATCCAACGTGGTCAGACTCGGCATTGCCGCATCACCTGGAGGCAGGGTCAGGAAACTGATCTCCGTCAGCCCGGTTCCGCCAAGCGAGAGGAACAGCAAAGACGTGAACGCCGACCAGTCAATGCTCTGTGCCGCAGACTGGCCGATGGGAACGTTACCCAGATGTAGTATCTGAAGCTGCGTCAGATTCGTCAGTCCGTTCAGGTCCGTTAGCGACGGGTTATAGCATACATACAGCGCCCGCAGGTTGCTGAGGGTGGCAATGTCGCTCAGGCTGGTCAGCGAGTTGAAGCCGACGTACAGAAAGGTCAGATTGGTCAGCCCGTTCAGCGGCGCTGTATCGGAGATGCCGCACGAACCGATCGTGAAGGACTGCAGCGATGGCATCGTGCGCACCGCCCAATAGTCGGTCAGCGACGAGTTGCTGCTGACGTCCAGAGAAATCAGATTCGGCATGCCGGTAGCAGCATCCGCCGGATCGGTCGTCGCCAACGTCGCGAGCGTGGTGATCCCGCAATTGCTGATATTCAAGCTCGTGAGCGACTTGAGTTGTACAATCACGGCCAGGCCCGCATCGCCAATGGGATTGCCCGAGACATTCAGGTCCTGCAGATTGGTGGCAAACTCCAGACCGCTTAGATCCGTGATGCCGAGATTCGAAGCACCCAGCGAAGTGAGGTTGAGCATATCCGCTTCGGACAGCGGGGTGCCCGGGTCAATACCGTTTCCATCATTGGCAAGCTGATCGCGGATGGCCTGCTCAAGGTTGGCGTCGGCGACAGAGAAGGTGTAATCCTGGTCGCTGGCGTCAACGTACACGCCGCGATCTGTCAGCGACTGGATGATCTGCCCGTCGGCCGACGCGGGATCGGTATCGATTCCGTTGTGCCGCAGATTCAGGGTCCACAGGTTCGTCAGTTGCGACCAGTCCGCCGTCGTCAGGGTTCGGAGATGGTTGTTGTGCAGGTCGCAGTACACCAGTTGCGGCATATTCGTCAGGGCCGATACATCGGTGATCCGGTTAGCCTGCAGATACAGAGACATGACGTTCGGGGCATGACTCAGCGGACTGAGGTCGCGCAGACCGGTCTGGGGCAGTGAAAGCGTGGTGAGCGACAGGAAGACCGACCAGTCAATGCTGTCTACCTGGCTCTGGCCCACGGGAGCACTATCCAGAAGCAGCATCCGAAGTGATGTCAAGTTTGCTAATCCAGCCAGATCAGTAAGCGAGGTATCGCTTCTGAGGTAAAGGTCCATCACATTCGTAAGCGTAGCAATCTCGCCCAGCCTGGTCAGCGGGTTATAGCCGAAATCCAGACTGGTGAGGTTCGTCAGTCCATGCAGCGGCGAGGTATCCGAAAGATTGCAGGAGCTAAGGTCCAGCCCCTGCAGGGATGCCATGGTGCTGACGGCCCAGTAATCACTGAGCGACACGTTTCTGCTGGCCGCCAGGTTCTGCAGATTGGGCATGCCCGTGCTCGGATCCGAAGGCGCGGTCGGCGCCAAAGCTGCCAGCGAGGTGATGCCACAGTCACTAACATCCAGGTTGACGAGCCACTTCATTCCGGCGATCTGGGCCAAGCCCGCATCGCCGATCGGGTTCCCGGTCAGGGTGAGGGTCTTCAGGTGCGTCAATAACAGAATCGGGGACAGATCGGTGACTCTGTTCGGAGCCCCGATCCACCCTACCGTAAAGAGCGATAGCGCCTGAAGATTCGTCGCATACTCCATCCCGCTCAAATCGGTGATCCCGTCGCTTAGCCCTGCATACAGGGATGTGAGCTTGAGCATATCCGCCTCGGTCAGCGGTGTGGCCGGATCGACGCCATTGCCATCATTTGCCAGTTGGTTGCGGATAGCGCGCTCAAGATTGCCGTCCACGATGCTGAAGCTGCCTCTTACGACGAAGGCCACCTGATTGTCAGTGCTCGTCGAGGCCACATTGGCATGGCCAGCGGCGCCATGCACCAAGCCATCAGGAATCGTGGCGATTACCGTTCCGCTGCCGGTCATGCCGCTGATGGCCACGGTGAATGCCCTGTGGTCGCCGGAATCGGTAACCGAACCAACCAGTGCTCCAGGGGCCGTCCCGCTCAGGGCGATGTCGTCCGAGCCAAAATCCAAGACAGGTTCACTGAAGATCACTGTGAAGTTGATTGGCGAGTCGATGGTCGGGTCTGGCTGGCCGGCGGCCTGATCAACCGTCACGGTCAGCGGGGGAACGTTATAGCTCACGAGGTTATCAGCGCTTGATGATGCCGCATTGGCATTACCGGCGGCATCATGTGCTGCACCGCCTGGAATCGTCGCGATCACGGTGCCGCTGTCGGTCATGCCGCTGACAACGACGGTGTATGTCATATGGTCGCCGGAATCGGTGACGGATTCGACGCTCGCCGCTGGGGCTGTTCCACTCAAGGTGACATCGGCGACGCCGAACCCAAACACGGGTTCATCGAACACAGCAGTGAAATTGATCGACGAACTGGCGGTCGGATCCGCCTGGCCGGCCGCCTGGTCGATGGTTACCGTCGGCGCAGTCGCGTCATACGCCACCACATTGTCGGTACTCGTCGAATCCAGGTTGGCATTACCGGCAGCATCGTGGGCCACGCCGGCCGGTATTGTTACCGTCACTGTGCCATCACCGGTCAGGTTAGCTATCCAGACATCGAAGGTCATGTGATCGCCAGAATCGATGACGACCGCAGATCCACCGGCGGCCGAGCCGCCAATGGAGACATCACTGAGATCGAAGCCGAGTACCGGCTCACTGAAGAGAGCCTGGAAATGGATCGGCAGAGAGTTGGTCGAATCCGCCTGGCCGGCCGCCTGATCGATCGTCACGGTTGGGGGTGTCACATCAGGCAGGATGTAATCGACCACGTCATCACTGCTCGTGGCGTTCTGAGATGCGTTGCCGTCATCGTCATGTACAGCACCTGATGCCAGTGACAGCACGAGCGTGCCGCTGTCTGTCAGCCCGGTCACGGCAACGTCGAAGCTCATGTGATCGCCGGAATCGGTGATTGTCCCGACAGGTGTACCGGCCGCCGTGCCGCTGAAACGCAGCTTGTCGGCCGTGAAGTCTGTCACGGCGCGCCCGAAGACAACGGTGTAATGGATTGGCTGAGCAGAGGTCGGATCGGCCTGGGTCGCGGCCTGATCGATCGTGACCGGCAGAGCCGGCGAGGAATCGAGTCTGGCGACATAGCCGTACGACGGCTCTGTGAACCATATCTTGCCGTCGGGACCCTGCGCGATTCCCGTTGGCGAATGGGGAACGCTAAACTCCGTGATCACACCGGCAGTTGTGATTCGACCAACGAGCGAGTTCCCTCCGTACCAGAGATTGCCGTCGGAGCCGACCGTGATCTGGGCCGGGGTGCTATTTGACGAGAAACCAACCGTGAACTCCGAAACCGTCCCAGTCGGCGTGATCCGGCCGATTCTATTTGGTCCCTGTTCGGTAAACCAGAGGTTGCCGTCCGGGCCGGCGACGATTCCTGGCAGCCAACTGTCCGGGGAAATGCCTGTTGAAAAGTAGGTGATCGTCCCTGTTGGCGTGACTCGCCCGATCTTGTGGCCGAACATGGAGGTGAACCACACGTTGCCGTCGGGGCCTGATGTGATGCCTCGTGTCGACCCCCCTGAGACACTGTATTGCGCCACGGCACCGCCCGGAGTGATCCGGCCAATCGAGTTGTCGGTGGCAAACCACACATTGCCATCAGGCCCGCCGGTGATCCCCTCCAGGTAGATCCCCGATGCAGTCACACTGCTGTAGAGCGTCACTACGCCAGCGGTCGTGATCTTGCCGATCGTCCGGACGTTGCCCGATGTGCTGAACCACAGGTTCCCATCCGGTCCGACGCAGATGCGATCGGGATAGGTGGTCCCAATGGCATACTCGGTAATCTGACCGCCAGGGGTCATCTTGGCGATCTTGTTGCCGTAATACTCCGTGAACCAAATGTTGCCATCGGGCCCCGCGACAATGCCTTGCGGATACGAGCCCATTGGGGCAGCGAACTCGGTTGCCCTCATGTACTCGTAGTTGACGATGTTGTCAGGGTTGCCCGAAGCCTCGTTGGCTTCGCCAGTAGAAGCATGTGCCACGCCCGCAGGGACCGTGGCGGTAACTGTGCCGCCTCCGGTCATACCGGTAACCCGGATGTTGTAGGTCATCTGGCCGGACGAACTGGCGATGTACCATGACTTGGTTCCGGGCGCAGTGCCCCCAAGAACCAGGTCGCTGGCGACGAAATCGGCCACCGGACGGTTGAACACGACCGTGAAGTAGGCGTTGAACCCTGTTGGATTGGGGACGCCGGCCGTGGGAGTGACCGTCACTGTTGGGGCGCCAGCCAACGCATAGGTGACAGTGTTATCGTGGCTGGTAGACGCGAAGTTGCCCTGGCCCCAAACGTCATGGACCATTCCCATGTCAATGCTCGCGATGACGGTTCCACTCGCGGTCATGCCATTGACACTGACGGTGTAGGTCTTGTGATCACCCGTGTCGGTGACCAAAGCGACTGTTGCGCCCGGGGCTGTTCCACTAAGGGTGATGTCGGCCGCCGTAAAGTCCGCGACCGCGGAGCTGAAGACTGCCGTGAAGTTGACCGATGGGGTGATGGTCGGATCCGGCTGCCCGGCCGCCTGCTCGACCGTCACTGTCGGCGGCGGCGCCGCGAACGGCTGGTATGTCACGACGTTGTCGAAGCTGGTTGACGCCTGGCTGCGATTCCCGGCCGCATCAGTTTCCCAACCGGCGGGTATCGTTGCCCGAACCGTTCCATAGGCGGTCATGCCGGTGACGGCAACGGTGAAGGTCTTGTTATCGTCAGAGCGATAGGTGACCGTCTTGATCAGCGTGCCGGGCGCAGTCCCGCTCAAGGTGACGTCGTATGTGCTGAAAGCCCGGGCGGGCTTGTTGAAGATGACCGTGAAATAGATCTCCGGAACGCTCGTCGGATCGACCTGCCCGTCTGCCTGGTTGATGGACACGGTGAAAGGCACGACATCGTACATGACCATGGGCTCGTCATCGGGCGAACCGCTGTTGGCGTCGCCCTGGTAACTATGTGCCACACCCTTGGGAATCCAGATGCCCACCGTTCCACTGCCGGTCATTCCAATGACAGTGACATTGAAGGTCATGTTGTCGCCGCTGGGATTAGTCACCATTGGGATCAGCGTGCCCGGCGCCGTGCCCTCGGTCACCACATCGCTATCGGTGAAATCATCAACCGGCTGGGTGAACGTAACGGTGAAGACGATCGGCGATGCATTGGTAGGGTTCGACTGCCCGGGTGCCGTCTCAATCTTCACGGCCAGTTCCGTTGGAATGTTCACATAGCCGACCTGTCCGGCGTTGTACTCGGTAAACCATATCCGCCCATCCGGCCCCGCGGTGATGCCGTACGGTGCGGTTCCCCACAACTGGGGATCTGCATAGGATGTGAACACGCCTTTAGTTGAGATCTTCCCGATCCGGTCAACCAGCGTCTCGGTGAACCAGAGATTGCCATCCGGACCGACGGTGATGTGCCTCGGGTGGCTGTGCTCGTCCACCGAATACGTTGTCATCACGCCCGCCGGCGTGATCTTGACGATTCCCCCCGCCATCGTGTTCCAATCGCCCACGCCTTCGGTAAACCACATGTTCCCATCCGGGCCTGCCGTGATCGCTCCGGGCATTGGATTTAGACCAAAGCCGGTGTGGAAGGGGGCAAGGTAGCCCCCCGTCGTCGAGATCCGGCCGATGATGTAGTACCCACTGTCTCCTGGTCCGCGGCCGTCATAGGGCTCGGCGGCGGTATACCACAGGTTGCCGTCCGGGCCGGCAGCGATGCCGAAAACCTCATCGGCACTCCCATACACCGACACGACGCCCGCAGGCGTTACCATCGCAATCCCACCTGAGCCGGCCACCCACAGATTGCCGTCCGGGCCAGTCGTGATATCTGACAGAGATGGCAGCGCAACGGAGTACTCGCCGAAGACGCCACTGGGCGTGATCCGTCCCACCCGGCTCTTGCCGGGCGCTGTTGCCGAATCGGCGAACCAGACATTGCCATCCGGCCCCTTGGTGATGCTCACCACCTCGCCCTGCTCATGATCGTCAAGAGCATAGGGGGTAGCGACACCCTTTGGGGTAAGTCGACCGACCCCAGAGCCAAACGTGTACCACAGGTTGCCGTCGGCGCCGGTGGTAATGTCTTCTCGGGCGCCGGCTGTGGTGATCTGTGTGACTACCCTTCGGTCGAACTGGTACAGGAACTCATCCCATTGCGTGTCGGCCAGAAAGCTGTAGTTCGTGCCGTTGTAGCTGGCGTCGCCTCGGTCGCCCTGGTTCGGCAGATAGATCGACAAGCCGGTGGCGTCTTCACCGGGTGCGCTGCGCAGGGCGATCAGCGACGATGACAAAGCCGCTCGCGCATCCAGAGCGCTGGTCAGGAGAAAGCCGGCCGAGGGGTCGGTTACAGACGTCTGCACGTTGTCCAGGAATGTGCCCAGATCGCGATACCACAGATTCTCATAATAGTTGGACTGGGAGATCGAATCGCTGATGTCCGCCCATGTGTCGGGCAGGGCCAAAGCCTGGCTGGCAAAGATGTCCAACTGCGCGGCCAGATCGCTCATCTTCGTCAGGTCGATGGCGGCCACCGTCGGAGACTGTGTGGTCTCATCCGCCATGTGCGCGACAATGTCCTGGGCGAAGGCGACAGGCGATTGCCCGGGGCTGGCGACCAGATCGGCCATGGCGTTGTCATACACGCCGTAGGGATACCAGTGAGCCAGGATGGACGGCTCGGAGGCAACCAGGATGCTGGCGTTGTTCCGCCACTGATACGCCACCTCGGTCATCCCCATGGTGCAGGCATCGGCGACAATGATGTCGGGATGGACGCCCGCCTGCGTCAGAGCCGTCGAGACCCCGGCCACAGAAATGCCGTGCTGTTTGCCATCGGCGCCGGGAGTATCGTCAAACGAAATGCCCGCCAGACCGCCGCCGTGATCCTTGATGAATAGCGCGTAGTGCGCCGCCGGGTAGTTGGTCACGGACCACGTCACGAAATCTCTCAGCGTGGCCGGATTCCCCATGTCCTTCTCGCCGAGGCTCACCAGGGGTGTCGCGAAGTTATCCGGGTCCGTGCCCTTGGCGACCAGACCCCGGCGGGTATCCGCCCAATCACCATGCGAAGTGTCGTACCCATCCTTGTCTGCCGAGCCGGGCGACCGATCCAGTTCCACCGTAATGTTCACGTTGGCGGTGGACCCGACCTGCTCCAGTTTGACCAGCGACTCGACGGCCCATGCCTCGAGGTCGTTGTCGCCGTTGACATACATCATCACAGTCCAATCGGCGGGGGCAGCCAGCAGTATCCGTGATTCCAACCCCTCAGCACGCGGCTCACTCTCAGGAGAGTTGGCCATAGCATCCCGCTGCCCGATCAAGACCTCGTGGTACAGATTACAAAGCAGACAGTAAGCGCGCAATGCGTAGGACATGCGACTCTCCTCACCAATAGCCCAGCACACACAATAGATGCGAAGTCGAAGCTTACCTTCTTGGTCACGTATCTCAATGGCCGACGACGAGTATTACGTCCGTTGCGATCGCATGTGAGCGACCACTAAGCAACCGATTCTTTGCCCCAACCTTTGACGTGGCTAAAGGCCATTGGAAAGTGCCAAAGGCTGATAGGATGGCCTGTTTGCTTTCTACTGCCCTTCCGTCGCCGTAATCGTGTAGCGGCGTTCAGTCGGTCCATAGGTAGCTAAGGGACATCGCCAGCCGTTAACTGTCAGTACAGCAACAGTGAGTGGGCGCAGCGGATGGTATTCAGCTACAAGCCCACAGGGGCTGCCAGCATTTAGGCGGAGCTTGTTCGGTTCAACGGCTAGTACCCGTGTGCCTCTACAGCGTTCCAGATGGTGTACAGAACGCAGCCCCCATGACCCAGCATCAGCAGGAAGAATGATACGCGGGGGCGGATGATGAACTGGACCACTTCTACCACTAGAACCACAGGCAAGGTAAGCACGAAGGGCCAGAAAAAGCCACAAAGGATGAATTTGATCAACGAGAACGAGGTATCGCTCGCTTCCCGAAGTACCACGCAACTGCTAAACAGCAGCAGGTGAACAATCAATACAATCACAGTGTGGTTGCTCGGCTTGCCCTGGGCCCCTTGAGCATGCGTTGACTGGTAGTCCAACGGTCCGAGATCACGGTCGTCCATCGATCCGCTCCTAACGGACGCATGGGGTCGCGGCTGCTGACCCATCATCGCTGAACGGACGGCTACGGACAAGACTCTCAGCATGGCTACTCTACGACCAACTCGACTTCGTGACCGACAGGGTGTTCCGCGACAAAGACAGAGCCATCGATGCCCGATCTGCGACGAACGCTTGGCAACCCTATATACGCCAACCACGACCGCGTCTCGCCGGAGTTCTGCGAGATCGACGACAACGGGCCGGTGGCACCACGCTCGTCCAGATACTGCATGTATGCCATGCCGTGATACCACTCATGTGCACTCGCCATCTCTGTCTGGCCTGAGGCATACAGACGTCGTCCCTCTGTTAGCGGGCCGGTACAGGCCAGGAGGCGCGGCGGCAACATCAATTCGCGGCAGGTGGCTATACTTGTATTCCGCACAGAATGCCGAGGCTCTTGTTTTATGCCTACGGAGGACATTGCCATGGTACTGCCGAGTATGCGTCTGGACGGTAAAGTCGCTCTGGTTACGGGTGCTGGATCGGGGATCGGAGAGGCGACGTCGATCGCCATGGCGGAGGCGGGAGCGGACTGCATCGTGACGGAGCTACCGGGCAAGATGCAGGCCCTGGAAGCGGTGGCGGCGAGGATCCAGGCGGCGGGGAAACGTGCTGTCCCTTTGCCCCTGACGCTGCCGGACATGGCCAGCATCAATGAGCTGGTCGGCCGGGCGATCGCGACGATGGGACGCATCGACATCCTGGTGAACAACGCCGGGGTCAATGTCCCCAAGGATGCGCTGGAGGTGACCGAGGCGGACTGGGATATCGTCCATGGCGTGAATATGAAGGGGACCTTCTTCCTCTCGCAACGGGTAGCGCGCGAGATGATCCGCAGCGGCGGCGGCAAGATCATCAATATCGCATCCCAAATGGGGGTGGTGGGCTACTACAAGCGGGCGGCCTACTGCTCCAGCAAGGCGGGCATCGTGAACCTGACACGCGTCCTGGCGCTGGAATGGGCGAAGTACCACATCAATGTCAACGCAATTGGACCGACGTTCATCCTGACTGCCCTGACCCAGCCGACGTTCGACGACCCCGTGCTCCGCGAGGATCTGCTTAGACGAATTCCTCTGGGCCGGGTGGGGAAGGCGGAGGATGTCGTCGGGGCCGTGGTGTTCCTGGCCAGTGCGTCGGCGGACCTGGTGACAGGGCATACGCTGCTGGTGGATGGCGGCTGGACCGCGGTGTGATGTGCAAAGGAGTGACTGTCATGGAGCCAGCGGACGTCAAATGTGTGGCAGTGATCGGCGCCGGGACGATGGGTGCCGGAATTGCGGGGGAATTTGCCCGGGCCGGCTGCCGGGTGCGCCTGCTGGACATGAGCCCTGAGCTGCTGGCGCGCGGCATGAAGCTGGCAGAGAGTGCACAGGGGGCGCTGGTCAAGGCCGGTTTGATCAGTGCAAAAGGATCGGCAGCGGCGCTGAAGCGCATCGGCACGACGACGGTGCTGGAGGAGGCCTGTGACGGGGTTCAGTTGTTGGTGGAGGCGATTGCTGAAAATCTGCTGCTGAAGCGGCAGATGTTCCACCGCTTTGACGCCTGCTGCCCGAACGGGGCGGTGCTGGTTTCAAATACCTCCGGGCTTTCGATCGGCAAGATGGCGGCGGTGACCCGGCGGCCGGAACTGGTGGCCGGGATGCACTTCTGGAACCCCCCGCATCTGATCCCGCTGGTGGAAGTCACACAGGGCAAGGATACGGCGAAGCGGACGGTCGACCTGCTAATGGGGGTGTGCCGACGCATGGGGAAGCGGCCGATCCTGGTCCGGCATGACGTTCCGGGGTTTGTGGCAAACCGCCTGCAGTTTGCGGTGCTGCGGGAAGCGCTGCATCTGCTGGAGGAGGGCATTGCCACGGCACAGGACATTGACGCCGCGATGACGGCGGGGCCGGGGCTGCGGTATGCACTGCTGGGGCCGTTGCGAACCGCGGACCTCGGCGGGCTGGATGTCTTTGCCGCCATCAGCAGTTATCTTTTCCCGACACTGAGTGCTGCGCGCCGGCCGCCGGGGAGCCTTGAGCGGCTGGTGCGGCAGGGGAAACTGGGCACCAAGACCGGGGCAGGCTTTTATCGCTACCCGAAGGGCGAACGCGAACGCATTTTCGCCGTGCGGGATGCGGTGCTGCCGGGCTTTCTGAAGGTTCTGCGCGAGAACGGAGGCATCGAAAGACTATGAGTGAACTGAAGGTTGGAACAGGTCCGTTGTTCATGGATCCCGATCCCGATGCGGCCCGGGCTTTTTTTCGGACCAAATCGCGGGCGCAGACCAACAAACTGATGACGGTGAAGCAGGCCGTGGCCACATTGGTTAAGGATGGCGATTACCTCGCCTCCGGCGGTTTCGGTACCAATCGGATTGCCACAGCGCTACTGCATGAAGTGCTGCGGCAACGGAAGCGGGACCTCGGGTTCGCCGGTCATACCACGACGCACGATTTCCAGATCATGGCGGCCGGGAATATGGATGGCGAACGGCTGCTGGCGCGGGTGGACATTTCGTACATTGTGGGGCTGGAGGCGCGCGGGCTGTCGCCGCATGCCCGGCGGGTCATGGAGAGCGGACAGGTCCAGGTGTGTGAATGGTCTAACTACGCGCTGGCCTGCCGCTTTCGGGCGGCGATGATGGGCGTTCCCTACCTTCCGGTGCGCAGCATGCTGGGTACGGACACGTTTGAGAAAAGTGCCGCAAGGACCGTTCAGTGCCCGTTTACCGGCAAGAAAGTCGCGGCCCTGCCGGCGCTGTATCCGGACGTCGCGTTGATCCATGTGCATGAGGCCGATGTGTACGGCAACTGCCGGATCCGCGGCGTTACCATCGCCGATTATGAGGTCGCCCGTGCTGCCAAGCGGGTTATTATTACGACAGAACGCCTGATCAGTAATGATGAGATCCGTAGTGCGCCGCATTTGACCGTGATCCCGGGTTTCTGCGTTGACGCGGTTTGCGAGGTACCGTTCGGATCGTATCCGGGCAACATGGCGGGTGAGTACTTTTCGGATGAGGAGCATCTGCGGCTATGGCTTCAGGCGGAGAAGGATGAGCAGGCTTTTGCGGCGTTTCTCCAGAAGTACATCTATGGTGTTGCGGACTTTGAAGAGTATCTGCGGCTATGCGGAGGGATGGCACGCATGCAGAAGCTGCAGGCCATCGAACTGATGGTGCCTGGAGAGGGCGAATAAGACCTATGGAAAACTACAACGCCATCGAACTGATGATCTGCGTGGCAGCTCGGCTGCTGGAGAATGGCGCAACGGTCGGCGTGGGCACGGGAGCTCCGTGTGCCGCCGCCATGCTGGCGCAGAAACTCTATGCCCCTGAGCTGGTGGTTATCTTTGAGGGGGGCGGTGTCGCCCCGCTGCTGCCCTCCATGCCGATCTCGGTGGGTGATTCCCGCACCACCTGGAAAGCGCTGCAAGCCACCAGCATGTGCGAGGTGATGGACGCCTGCCAGCGTGGCATGGTCGACTACACCTTCCTCGGCGGCGCGCAGATCGATGCGTACGGCAATCTGAATTCCACCGTGGCCGGCGATTACCGGCGGCCCAAGGTTCGCTTCCCGGGCAGTGGGGGCGCCAATGATTTTGCCAGTTTCTGCTGGAGAACCATGGTCATTACGCAGCATGACAGGCGACGCTTCGTGACTACACTGGATTTTCTGACCACGCCCGGGTACCTCACCGGCCCGGGAGCGCGGGAAGCGGCCGGTCTGCCGGCTGGCGGGGGACCTTACAAGGTCATCACCGACCTGGCCGTGATGGGGTATCACCAGCAGTCGAAGCGTATGCAGGTGGAAAGCCTGCACCCGGGCGTGACATTTGAGAAGGTTCAGGAGAACACCGGGTTCGAGATTCTCTGCGTGCCGGAAATCCGGGAGACGCAGAGGCCGCAGGAGGCGGAATTGCAGGTTCTGCGCGAACAGGTCGATCCCTACCGGTATCTGATCGGGCGGTAGCAGGAGGAGATTACCATGCGTGAGGTCGTCATTGTCAGCGCCGTACGAACCGCCATCGGCAGGTTCAATGGAGCCCTGGCGAGCATGTCTGCGGTCGAATTGGGCACCACGGCAGTGCGGGACGCCCTGAGACGGGCGGCGATAGCACCGCCTGATGTGAGCGAAGTGATCATGGGGCAGGTGCTCCAGGCCGGGGCCGGGCCGAGCCCTGCCCGTCAGGTGCTGCTGAAGGCGGGGATTCCATGTAGCGTGCCAGCGTACACGGTCAACAAAGTGTGCGGCTCGGGATTGAAAGCCGTCACCCTGGGGGCACTTGCCGTGGCGGCAGGCGAGAGTGAAATCGTGGTTGCCGGCGGCATGGAGAGCATGAGCTGTGCGCCATATCTGCTGCCGAAGGCGCGCTGGGGCTATCGCCTGGGCGATGACCAATTGCTCGACTCTATCCTCCGCGACGCTCTGGTGGATCCATCCGAGAACTACCATATGGCCCAGACCGCGGAGAACCTGGCGGCAGAATTCAAAATCAGCCGCCGGCAGCAGGATGAATTTGCCGCGATGTCGCAGCAGAGGGCCGCAGCGGCGATGCAGGGGGGCAACCTGGCCGCGGAAATCGTCGGCATACCGGTCCCGCAGCGCAAGGGCCCGCCGCAAATGTTTGTCGCGGACGAGGGCCCAAGGCCAGAGACGACGCTGGAGTTGCTGACTGCCCTGAAACCGGCTTTTAGATCCGATGGTACGGTGACGGCCGGCAATGCCTCCACGCTCAATGACGGCGCGGCCGCACTGGTCATGATGTCTGCCGCCGAAGCACAACGACGCGGGCTTCGGCCGCTGGCGCGGGTCTTGAGCTGGGCCAGTGCCGGCGTTGAACCGGCCCGCATGGGCTGCGGCCCGGTGCCAGCTACCCAAGCGGCCCTGGCCAAGGCCGGGATCACGCTGGCGGCGCTGGATGCTGTGGAGGTGAACGAGGCATTTGCGGCCCAGGTGCTGGCTGTGATTCAGCAGCTCGGGCTGGATCACGACAAGGTCAATCTGAACGGCGGCGCGATTGCCCTGGGACATCCGGTTGGCGCCAGCGGTGCCCGGATCCTGGTTACGCTGCTGCATGTTCTGGCGGCCCGGCAGTTGCGCTATGGGCTGGCCACGCTTTGTGTCGGCGGCGGCCAGGGCATTGCTGTGGTCGTGGAGCGGTGCGCCTAGAGCGTGTTATGGACTTTCAAGGCACGACGGGCAGACGGGAGGCGCGCATCTTTACTGCGATAGGGTAGTTGTGCCACGGGGAGCGCTGCCAATCTGTGCGATCGCTGGAGTCTGTGTGGTAGGATCGTACTTATCCATACACAGGAGAGAGATCAATGGTCCTCAATGTTGCACCTGCGAAGAAGTCGGATCTGTGGGTTCTGGAGAAGGAAAGCTGATCTACTTCCCTTCAATGCAGTGAAGGTTTTCCTGGCCGCGGATGTACATGCGCTTTCGCCGGCGCCGACATAGCGATGCCAGACGCGTCCACCAGCCTGGCGGACGGACTTGTACACATACATGTTCTCACCGCGTTGCACTTGATACATATCTCCACTATCCAGGCTCTTCCCCATGGTTTTCTGGATTTTTGAAATGGTTTGAGATAGCTGTAACTCTCTACAGATAAAATAGTTACGATGAGATAAAGTTGAGCTTGTCGACCGACCGCTATTTGCAGCGATTTCGGGGCTCATTCAAGGTTGCTGGCGAAGCGATCCGGCGTGAGATCTCGCCGGCGCAGCCGACCGAATAAGCATGCCGCCCCACCCCCCGGCCACCTGCGCAGCAACGACAACCAACGGAATATCGGATTGCGGACGGCGGATTGCGGCTGTGAGGTCCTCCATATCCGCTTTGCGATGTCCGCTCTCCGCTATTGGCTACCGTCCAACGGAATATCGGACGGCGGATTTCGGATTGCGGATTGTGCATGCAAGAGCGGATGGCGGATTGTTCTCATTCCGAAACCGTCGTGATTCCCTCCGCACGCGCGGCCAGAGCCTGACCACCATCGAACGTCGCCAGTTCGGCGCCGAGAGCAGCCGCCATTGCCACATGCAACGCGTCCATCGCCCGCACCGGCGCCGACACCCGGTCGGCGATTGCCTCGGCTTCGCGGAATGCTGCGACTGGCAATGGCGCAACGCTCAAAGTGCCGTCGTCAATGGCAGCGGCGAGTGCTCACAGAGCGGCCGCGACCTCGACGCCGGGCATGGCGCCGCGTTTGCGTTTTCGAATCAGCGATACCCGGGGCTCGGTAACGGTGAGTTCGCTGATAATCACTTGCGGCGACAAGCTCAGGATGTTCAACGCACGTCGGCTGAATGATTCAGGCGAAAAGGCAGCTACAAGCACCGACGAATCCAGGTACAGAGTCATCGGTCTGATTCCCGTCGCTGGTCCAGAACCTCGCTGCCATCGTAGGGACGACTGGTAAACTGGCTCTGTAACGCCAAAGCCCGGTCGCGCAGCGACATAGGCGATCTACCATCCTCAATCGTAAGCCGCACGGGCATATGTTCGGGCATGCCTTCGATCGACTCGGTCGGCCGAAAGGCGCCGTTCTCATAGATGGCCGAGATCCTGCGTGTCATATTCACGGATTATAGCAGACTGCAGGAAGCAGGTATACCTGACTCCTCATCGCCGGTCATCAACCAGCGTTTGAGACGCAGGAAGCCCAACGGTATGTACTGGCGGGATTGAATGGCTCCAATCGACCTTGCGTGGCAGCCGCGCCCCAGCGGCCGATAATCGATCCAGTAGTTCTCGATCCCATCCCACTGGCACCACATCCTCGGCTGCTTCAGATTGAACCACCACAACGACCTGAACCTGCTGCTCCCGCTGATTCACGGGCAACCGCAAGGTCAGCACTCCGTCAGTACCAACGTAAGCATGGGTTTGTATCGTGGTCATGATCGCACCATATCGTAGCAGAACCATCGCCTCCGTCCCCGCGTCATCGCATCCCTCAGTCTGAACTCTGCTCTCCGCTCTTCGACCTCCGCCCTTCGCTATTCGCCTCCCCCACTCCCCTTCGTAATCAGGCAACTGCGGGTATCATGAACGACATGATGACACTCACTTACTCGGCCGCCAAAGCGGAGCTGGCCAAAGCGATCAGCGCGGTCCGTCGCGACCGAACGCCTCTTGTGATTCGCCACAAGGCGGGCGATGTGGTCATGATGTGCATTGAGGATTACCAGGCATGGGCGGAAACCGTCTATCTGATGCGAAGCCCCAAGAATGCCAAACGTCTGATCTGTTCGCTGGACTCGGTGCAGAAGGGTCACGTCGTAAGCAAGAGGCTGAAGGAGTTGCCAAAATGACAAAACAACTGACGGTCAGCATCGAGCGGGAGGGGGATGGGAATGTGGCATTGTGCCCGGATCTGGACATTGCCGGTCAGGGTGATTCGGTATCCGACGCCCGCGTCCATCTCCGGGAGGCTGTGGAACTGGTCTTTGAGACGGCCTCTCCGCAATAGGTCCACAGTCGCCTTAGCTCCGAAGTGTACGTGACCCAGTTGGTGGTCGCGATTGGGTAAGCTCCGCATCTTTTCCGGACGAGAGGTCTGTCAGATTCTGCAACGGCACGGGTTGGTCGCCGTGCGGCAGCGTGGAAGCCACATCGCCATACAGAGGCGTGATGGAGATGCGACGGTAATCAGCTATTCCGTGGTCGTCTCAATGCTTCGTTGAATGGACTGCGTCAGAGCGATAGAATGCACCGATGACTTCCTTGGGAACATCGCATCTTCTACCGGCCGATGCAACTCTGGCCGTAGAGGCGGCTCGCGCTCTGCGAAGCGCTCTTCCGGTTGAACAGTTGGTTGTGTTCGGTAGCCGGGCTCGCGGCGATGCAGAGGTGGATTCCGATTTGGATCTGCTGGTGCTGCTCAAAGGGGAACGCTCCGCCGATGCCACTCGACAGGTGTGGGAAGTCCTGTGGGATCTCCAGATGAAGTCCCACGTGAGTCTGTCGCCTTTGGTGGTGTCGGCCGACCAATGGCGCCATGGGCCCTATCAGGCTACGCTGCTCAAGCAGGAAGTTGAACGCGATGGAGTTCTGCTGTGACGCCTCAGTCCGCGGCCGAGATCCTGGTGGCCCGATACTTCCAGAAAGCGGATCAGGCTTTGAGAACGGCATCGGTAACCTGCGACGCGCGTGACGCGGCCGGTGCGATCAACCGCCTGTACTACGCGTGCTTTTATGCCCTGACCGCCCAGATGTTGGCGCATGGCAAGCAGTTCATTCGACATTCGGCACTTCGCCATGCCCTCAACGAGCATCTGATTCACGCTGGCGTGCTCGCCCCCGAACTGGGCCGCTTCTACAACCGGTTGTTCACGGATCGTACCGATGCGGATTACGAACCCATGGCCGAGTTTGATCTGGCCGAAGTTCAGGCGAGATTGGCCACGGGCGAAGCGTTCATCGCGACGATGAAACGGCTGGCCAGACCAGAAACGTGACCGCAATCCGCAATCCGCTATCCGATATCCACTCTTGAACGAAGTCTCCTTGTCTCCTTGTCCCCCAGTCTCCTTGTCGTGTTGGCACGCTCTCTCCCTCTCGCCCTCCCCCACTCACCCCCCAGCAGGATGATGGTAATGATGTCAATCAGACGATGACGCTTGTTCTCTTTGCGTGGCTCGCTCATATCTCAGAATATGCCCAGAATCAGAGCGATCGCTTCGGCTTCCATGCCAAGCTCCCGTAGTTAAAGCCATCCTTGAGTAACCGCGAGCTCGCTAACTACGGCAGACTCTACACCAAAGATGCCTCGCGCGCGAGTCCGCGCAACTTCCCGCTACCAAATGCCCTTGCCCTGACCCTCGCTCTTCTACCGAGCTTTCCGCTCACGGTGCGAAGAATATAATGCAGGTATGATGGACAAGGTTTCCCCGAAACATAGCAAGGAAGGCGTCAACGTCTGGGTGCCTGGACTGCCGGGGTGTTGCTCGCAGGGCGTCGACGAGCAGAAGGCCCTGGTCAACATCCAGGATGCAATCGGAGGCATGGTGTTGAGAGTGCCTGCAATGGCAAATTGAGCGGGCACAATGGAACTGAAACGAATCACAATCGACCCATCGGTATGCTTCGGCAAGCCCTGCATTCGCGGGATGCGTTTTCCGGTATCCAGGCTTCTGGGCCTTCTGGCCGCTGGTGAGGATACCCAAGCCATCGTGAAGGCGTATCCATACATCGAGCCTGAGGACATTCGGGCTGCCTTGGAGTACGCGGTGTTTCTGGCAGAGGACTAGGTCGTTGTGGTTGCGTGATGCGGGATGCGATTTCTGCTGGACATGCCAGTATCCGCTCTTCTGTAACGTTTCCGCAATCCGCTCTTCGACCTTCGCTCTTCCTGGTGCCCGGTGCATAATCAGACCTATGACACGCATGATTTCTGCTATCTATGAGAACGGCGCCTTTCGGCCGACCGAGCCGATCGCCGATCTACCCGAGCATACGCCAGTGCGGCTGACGGTTGAGCAGGGAACCGTTGCGCCTGCGGGCAAGCGGGTCTTGGGTCTGCAACGTGGCAGTGTTCTCTACATTGCTCTCGACTTCGATGAGGAACTTGGCGACGAGTTCTGGTTCGGGAGCAAGCCGTGAAGCTGCTTTGTGACGCCCATGCGTTCATTCTCTTTGTGAACGAGCCTGACTTCCGCAATCCGCAATCCGAGATCCGCTCTTCTGGCCTCCTTCTCATCCCAGTCCGATGTACACCTCACACCCCGGCTCGAAGCAATGCCACGAAGCCAGCCTGTTCAAAGTGGTGGTCGTATGCCAATGCCTCACTGATGGCTCGCTCTCCCATCACGACAAACGACATGCAATCGGTCAATGACCATTCCTTGTCCGACCGGGACCGATGCAGAGCCAGGGCCTGCTGGAGACGTTCTGATGAGGTCGCGACAAACTCAACCGCCCCCGCGACCATGACTCCATCCAACAGCAAATGAAGCCGCTCACGAGCAATGCGTGGTGTGAGATAGTTGACCGTCTCGACCAAGACTAGATCTGTGCTGACCAGTGGTCCGATAGTTACAGATGCCAATGCCAATGCTTTCGCGTGCAACTCATCGCGGTCATCCAGCAGTGCTATCCAGTAGCCGGTATCGACAAAGGTCATGGCTTCTTCGGCGCGCCGTACAAGTAGTGATCGTGCTGGGCTGCACCATCGGTCAACGGCCCGGATGACGCAGGCAGGCTCTGAACCAGCTTTGCCAGGGGTTCCAGCGGCCGGGCGCCGCTCGATGGCATCTCAACTCGCAGGCGCAGCATGGCGCCCTTAGGCAAATCCACGGCCTCGGTCGGGATCAAGGCTCGACCATCATACATGGCTGTCAGTGTCGTGGTCATACGGGAATTATAGCATTGGAACACGAAAAGCGTTAGCGCATGAGGCACGCGGCAACCTGCGCAAGTACCGTTCGACGGCCTCGCGAATGTTCGCCATCTCCCATCCAGAATTCATCACCCCATTCCGCGTCGAAATCGGGCGCGATGTCCAGAACCACACCTCGTTGCTGTCCCAAGACCCGCTTGCCCGCAGGCGCAACCGCCCCCTGCTCAACCGTCAGCCGCACCGGTGTGTGCTCGGGTAGATCGGCAATCGGCTCGGTCGGCCGAAAGGCGCCATCTTCATAGATGGCCGAAATCATGCGTGTCATATTCACGGACTATGGCAGACTGCAGGATGCGGGTATACTTGGGGGCGTGCTGGATGAATCCCGTCGACTCTGGAGCTCCTGAGCTCGCGAATCGTAAGAGAACCATCGCCTCCGTCCCCGCGTCATCGCATCCCTCAGTCTGAACTCTGCTCTCCGCTCTTCGACCTCCGCCCTTCGCTATTCGCCTCCCCCACTCCCCTTCGTAATCAGGCAACTGCGGGTATCATGAACGACATGATGACACTCACTTACTCGGCCGCCAAAGCGGAGCTGGCCAAAGCGATCAGCGCGGTCCGTCGCGACCGAACGCCTCTTGTGATTCGCCACAAGGCGGGCGATGTGGTCATGATGTGCATTGAGGATTACCAGGCATGGGCGGAAACCGTCTATCTGATGCGAAGCCCCAAGAATGCCAAACGTCTGATCTGTTCGCTGGACTCGGTGCAGAAGGGTCACGTCGTAAGCAAGAGGCTGAAGGAGTTGCCAAAATGACAAAACAACTGACGGTCAGCATCGAGCGGGAGGGGGATGGGTATGTGGCATTATGCCCGGATCTGGACATTGCCAGTCAGGGCGATTCGGTTTCCGATGCCCGCGTCAATCTCCAGGAGGCTGTGGAACTGGTCTTTGAGACAGCCTCTCCGCAATAGGTCCACAGTCGCCTTCGCTCCGAAGTGTACGTGACCCAGTTGGAGGTCGCGATTGGGTAAGCTCCGCATCTTTTCCGGACGAGAGGTCTGTCAGATTCCGCAACGGCACGGGTTGGTCGCCGTGCGGCAGCGTGGAACCCACATCGCCATGCAGAAGCGCGATGGAGATACAACGGTGGACTGTTCCAGTCCCTGACCACAAGGAACTTCGGCTCGGGACGTTGGCTTCCATCATCCGCCAGTCGGGGCTCACGCCCGTCGAAGTGCCCAACGACCGCATCTGGACGTCAAAAGACGACTCCCGGCACCTCTCCCCCTGGATCGGCCTGCCCGGCTACCGGCACACCGTCGGCATGGCCCGGCACCCGATTCAGGATGATCAACGCGAGATCTCCCCGCGTACACAGGATCGCTCTTCTTCGCTGGCCGATCTGCCCGCCATGGTGCACCCCGTGCGGAACGATCTGGAAACGGTCGAGTTTGCGCAAGAACTGTTCGTCAAGCTCAATCGGCATTCCATCTCCAGTACCGCCGCGGCGGCATTCGGTTGATCATTCGCCGGCGGCGGCCGAGCACCTTCTATATCGCGCCGGCCAGCAGGCATGAAGAAAACCAGGTTTCCCGGAGCCCCTGGATCTGCCAGTGAGCCCAGGACATGGCCTGTTGCAGCGGCAGCACCGGAAAAAGGCCGGCAGCCCGGCTCCTTGGAGCGGTTGCCGCAGACGCGGGCAGGAAAGGGCCCCCCGGGGCAGCAGGAACCGCAGAAGCGACTTGCGGGCCAGTGCGGGTCCGCCCCTCGGATCTGGCCCCGCCGGGGCGCCTTTCGCCCATACCCTGGATCGGTCGGCGACCGGGTCGGGAGCCGCAAACCACGCCCAGGAGGCACACGGGCGAAGTTGGGCCACCGGATGTGGCAAGCAGGCTTCTACGGTGTCTACGTCTACAGAATCCCCTCTACGATGCTCCAGGATGGGATTGTGTAGACAGCTTACCGGTACTGCGCAGGAAATACCCCCATTCTGAACCGTGGGTCCTGAGGCCCTGTTCTAGTCCCGGGCTCCTCTGGCAATCCCCCGGACCCGGGGCAAACCGCGGCCCCCGGGGCGGCTCTGGAAAAAAAAGTAGGGGGGTGGAATTGGTACAATCGGGGTTATGACGAATTGTAAGAAAAACCTACGCGTCGTTGAGTCCCCCGGCAAAACTGGACGGCCCCGCACCCCCGCCCGACGCGCGGCCTCCCGCAGTAACGGCAGCCAGCGCAGCGGCCCGGTGACGCCCGGGGGCCTCGGTGCGCTGAGATATGGATGGACGGCGCGGCAGCTCTACCCTGGCAACCACCAGCTCACGCCTGGCGCCGATCTGAGACATCCGGGCGACGGCCGACTCATGAACTATTACTGCCAGCTGGCCATCGCCGCGATTAAGCCGCGCAATCCCCAGGAGGTGGAGCTCTGCGGCGTGTATGCGTCGCAGATGCTCGACCTGGTGCGGATTCGCCGGGCAATCGACGCACAGATGCTCCTCGCCGTGGGCCATTTCATCAATCCGGTCGGGCCTGTGGAAGAGATCGCCAGAGCACATGGCCTGCTGGTCCGGGCGAAAGAAGATTGGGATGCGGGCCGGCCGTTCGGGTTCACCCGAGATGAGGCCTCGACCATCGTGAATGAGCTCCGCAGTGTGGTGCAGGGCGGCCTGTACGTGGGCTCGCAGTGGATGACGGGCACGTATGATGAAGGCGGCGAGACCGGAAACGAGGAAGCCGCCGGCGACGCTGACCAGGGCGAGGAGGAGGAAGAGACAGAGGAAGAGGAAGAGGAAGAGGAAGGGGAGGCGTCAAGTCCATTCCAGGCGTTCCTGATTCGCTCCACCATGCGCGTTGCATCGGGGGACCCGCCGGGGACGGTTCGCGAGGAAATGTGTGAGCAGTTGACGCTGGATCATGAGCCGGGCGAGGCCGTTTTCATGGGCGAGGCACCTCCTGCCGGCATGCTCAAGAAGTTCCTGCCGGAGTTGCTCACGCGGACCATCTCGCACCTCGAGGAGCAGGGCCAGGAGGCGTTCCAGATGACACCGATAAACCAGGGGTACGCGTTCAGCGATCAGGAGCGTGCCGATCAGCTGAAGGACCTCGAGCTGCTTCACCGCCTCGAGACCTTCCGGCTCCGCAACATACGACAGACCCTGGCGCTTCTGGAGGATCTGCGCAAAATGAGTGACAAGGAGGACGCCGATGATCGCTAAACCGATCGCCTGCCCGGACCCGCGGTCGAGGGCCGAAGCCGGGCCCGCCGCGGCGCGGTGCGAAATGAGGCCCACGATGAATGATCGTCTCCGAAGCTTGATGCCATCCGCGATATCCCGCCCGGCCTTGCCTTCGCCACTGCCCGCGAAATGGACGATAGGATGCGCCGGCCCCCGCACCGGCAAATGGCCCGCGCCACCGCCCCTGGAACCGTTCGTGCCCTTCCCGTCCGATGTCCTGCCCGAGCCCGTACGCTCCTTCGTAACCGGAGCCGCCGGGGCGGTTGGCTGCGACCCGAGTTTCGTGGCGCTGCCCCTGTTGGCGGCGCTGGCAGCGGCCATCGGCAACCGCAGGCGCATCGCCCTGAAACCGGGTTGGAGCGAGCCGGCCATTGTGTGGGCGGCGGTGGTGGGCGAGTCCGGATCGAAGAAAAGCCCGGCGATGGAACGGGCGCTGAGCCCCACCCGGCAGAAGCAGGTCGAAACGATGAACAGACACCGCCAGGCCATGGCGGAATATCAGCCCAAAGTGCTGCAATGGGAGAAGGACCTTGGCCTGTGGAAGCGCTGCAGATCAGATGAAGCGCCGCCGGAGAGACCGGTTGAGCCGGTGGCGCAGCGCTGGTGGGCTGATGACACGACGGTGGAGGCCCTGGCCGTGCTGCTGCAGCAGAACCCAGGGGGACTGCTCTTGGCAAGGGATGAGCTGTCGGGTTGGCTGAACAGTTTTGACCAATACAAGAGCGGCAATGGCGGCGATGTCGCGCGGTGGATAGAGATGTTCGGCGGCCGGCCAATGGTGGTGGATCGCAAGAGCGGCAATCCGCGCACCATCTGTGTGCCGCGAGCGGCGGTAAGCTTGTGCGGGGGCATCCAGCCCGCGATCCTGGCGCGGGCGCTGGGGAGGAAATACCGCGAGAATGGCCTGGCCGCCCGCCTGCTGCTGGCATGGCCACCATGGCAACCGAAGCAATGGTCGGAGGCGGGTGTTTCGCCGGAACTGGAAGCCCGTATCGCAGCGCTGCTGGGGCGCTTGTACGAGCTTGTCCCCGCTACAGACGAGAACGGCGACGCCCAGCCCGTCCTGGTGCCCCTCTCGGAGGATGGCAAGAGCGAGTGGGTGAAGTTTTACAACGCCCACGGGCAGGAGCAGGCGAATCTGTCGGGCGACCTGTCCGCAGCCTGGAGCAAACTGGAGGGCTATGCGGCGCGCTTCGCCCTGATCTTCCATCTGGTGCGATGCGCTGATGATGACCCAACGTTGGCAGACGCTGGCGCGATCGACGCCAGAAGCGTCCTGGCCGGGGCGGCACTCTCGCGATGGTTCGGCAACGAGGCTCGCAGGGTCTATGCGATGCTGGACGAGAGCGACGATGAGCGCGACTGCCGAGAGCTGGTGGATCTGATCCAGCGCAAGGGCGGGAGCATCAGCTGCCGCGAGGTGGTGCAATCGAGCCGGAAATACCGGACGGTGGATGATGCCCATGCTGCCCTGGGGGCTCTGGCCCAGGGGGGCTACGGCAGTTGGCAGACCCCAGGACAGCACGGCCCCGGCGCCCCCCGGGCCAAACGTTTCGTGCTGACCAGAGGCGTTGACGTCCACATCGACCCCGCTGCGGCGGTTTCTGCAGGGACCTCCGCATCGGACCCCAGGGAAGCACGAGCACGAATCGACCACGGTGACGCGGCGGATCTCCTGGCCGAACCAGACGCACCGGGCATACCCTCCGTCGTGCCCCTGACGTTGGCCAAATGGGTCTGACAACGATTCGACTTCAGAGTCATCCAGGAGCATCTGGCGTTCCCACGGTTCCATACCGTCGAACTGGCCAAACCAGCTATTGCCTGTTGCCACGGCAGCGGCTGATCCCGCCGGTTGCAGAAGGTGCGATGACGTAAACGCCTCGACGCTCACATGAAGGTGGTACTCCGCCAGCCATGCCTCATGGTCCGAGGCGGCAAAAGGCTGCGTGTAATCCACCTGCACCGGCAGTTCGAGATCTCCGCCGGGCCCGACATTGAAGCGGAGGCGGGCATAGGTCTGGTTTGTCTGGGCGAGAATGAACATGACGGCCCAGTCGCACTTGCCGAAGACGCGCAGGAATGTCTGCTCATCGGTGCCACTGGGCGTGGGGCTGCTTCCCGGATGGGTGTGCAGCCAGATGCGGGCGAACTGTTCAGGCTTGCGCCCCAGGTCCACCTGCTTCTCAAAGAAATCGGCGACCGCCGCATCGTCAAATCGAACCGTGACCTCGGAACAGCACTGCTCCACGGTGAGGAACTCCTCGACCAGCAGCGGATCGTCCGCGGCCGTAATGCCAAAGCCGCCGATCTCGGTACTACCGGCATGACAAAGACACTGCAGTTTCGCCCAGGCCGTGGGGGTGAACCGCAGGACGGGATCTTCAGGCAGTTGCGGGTTGAGGGGCAGCATTGGCCTCTGCTTCCTGTCCGCTGCCAATAACGACTTGTTTGATGTCTTCATTCTCACGTTCCTTTTGTTGGTCCCGACAGCTCGGGCACAGGTCTTCATCGAAACATGTACGACACACGATCTCTCCACACTCAGCGCAGCGGCGCTGGCAGCCGGTACAGACGGTCTGGTCACAGGCCGGGCAGGTGATTGAGCAGCCGGCGCACACCGAGATGTCACAGCAGGTGCAGGTACCGATGCAGTCACTGCAGAAGTCATTGCCACAGCGCTCACAGCCGTAGTGGCTATCCTCATCCGCGAGATACCCGCAATCGCTGCAGGCGACGCCCGTCCAGCGGTCCAGGGCAACGTACGGCGAATGGCGGTTGTAGGTCTGCAGCACCTGGCGGACGAGGATGAAGAAGTCACACAGACGGCCCTGCTGCAGCGCTGAGCGGATGGCGGCAGAGGCATCCCCCTCGCAGAGACGCTGATCGCTGACATGCGGATGCGTCACCGATTCGTTGCCCTGGGCCGGGTGGGGATCGCGGGCGATCACCTTGTAGGCTGGCCAGCGTGAGGGAGTGGATAATAGGTTCAACGCCAGTTCGATGCGGAATGGACCTAAGTACACCTCCTCCAGCTCGATGGCCTCGGTGGTGACGCTCAGGGTCTGGGCATCGACCTTGTACTCCCATTCCTCGAACTCCTGGCCGATCTGCACCAGTTCCAGCCAGATGGAGCGGAGCTCGGGAACCGGGGGGAGCGGCCGTTCCAGTTGGGTCCTGATCTGTTGCAGGTCGCTCAACATGGCGCCGGTTGAAAAGCGCAGATCACTACGCAGGATTTCGGCGGCCGCCGCAAAGTTATGGTCACGGCAGAGCATGAGCCGTCGCCGCAGACCCAGCAGACCCTCCAGTTGCTCGTGCAGCGACTGGATATGGCCTGAAAGGTCGTACAAGCAGCGGGCCTTCTGCTCGATAACCCGGGTGCGGACCCGGTCGGCAAGACGCAATAGATCTTTCTGTTGCTTGTCCATGGGGAATTCCTTTCCAAGTGGGGAAGAGGGCAACGAACAAGGGGCATCTGCCACAATGCCATGTGTATCGGGCAGATGCCCCTTCAGATCAAACGGAATTGGGGACGCAGTGGCTTCAGGCGGGCCGGGCGCCCTCGATCTTGGTCGGCGTGATGGAGATGCGATCGCCTTCTTGCAGCACCTGATCGCGGACCACCGGCTGGCGGTTGACACGGATCAGGTAGTCGCCGGCCGAACGATCCGGCAGCCGCTCACGGAACAGCTTCTCCACCGTGGTTCCTGGTTCGATCTCGATATGGTCGGCGAATCCGCCGTACAGCCGCCGCGTGCCCGGCCGCGTCCATACAAACTTCAATCCCTCGCGGATTTCGTGACGCACGGTCCCTGTCCTGGCGGCGTGCGCCACTGGAATTTTGGGCACCGCGATGATCAAGACAATCAGCAGAGGCAGGAACGTCGCCGCATTGAAGGCGAAGGCCCCCGCCACCCCGATGCTGCCAATGATCAGTGCCGCGAGCATCGGTCCGCTCAGGCGGGCCATATTGAACTGCACGGAGTTCAGCGCGATCGCCCGGTCGAGCAGGTTTCGTGGCACCAGGGCAGGGACGGATGCCATGAACACCGGCCCATTGAGCGCCCAAACGATTCCTTCCAGAAACGTGAATGCGATCACGACCCAGGGCGTTGCATGCCCCGTGAAAGCGACCACGGCCAGGCCTGCCCCCAACACCCACGCCGCCGTCTGCAGGACGATCAGCCAGGTCTTTCGATTCACGCGATCTGAGATCGCCCCGGCGACCAGTACCAGCAGCAGCACCGGGCAGAAGTCCGCGAATTGGAGAATCTCCACCAGAAACGCCTGGTGGGGATTGCCGACCGTCTGGCTGGTTACCGCCCAGCTCTGGGCCGCGTTCTCCGTCCAGTTGCCGACGTTGGAGATGAACGTACCGATGAAGAACAGCAGGAAGGGCCGATGGCGGAAAGCCGCAAACGTCCTGCCCATGACCGAAACAGGCGGCAGGTTGGCTTCATCGGTCATCGATCGCTCCACGGAACACTGCGCCGTCGGTGGGATTGTACGAACACGCGAAAGCAGTGCCATAGCCATCCGGTTAGGCGCTGACGGGGACGGCCGATCTTGAGGCTGCGGGTCAGGTCTGCTGCCCGCTATCTCCAGGAGAGCCGGAGCAGCAGACCAGCAGAGACGCGGGTCAGAATCGCAGTTCAATCCCGCGCGTGATCCCCGTGACTGCAGAGTAATGGAACCATCCCGGGGTCTTGAGATTTTACGGCATGCTGCAAAATACATTCGGAGGGTGTTCGCAATCTGCAGGGAGGCAGGTCGGGAAGTCCTGGTTTCCAGGGGACGCACCATCGCCTGTGCCAGCCCTCCCGTTTGGCCGCCATCACCGCGCTGATGGCTAAAAAGAAAACTCGCCGGCCCCGCCCTGTATTGAGTAGATCTCGCGACGGCCCCTGAGCGGGAGAGGTAAGCCCCTTGGATGCCGGGTGATCACTGTGGGTGCCCGAGCATCAACAGGAGATTCTCCTGATCCGTGAGACTGGAATTACCACACTATGATTCAGCAAAGGAGGATCGGTCATGCCCCCGCAACCTGCCCGTTCTGATCGTCTCACCCTCGAGATCAATCGTGCTCCGGTCCTGACCCTGTGGCTCGCTGGGGTTGCCGAGCGTATCGGGTTCGGCCATGAAGAAGCACTGACCCTGGGCAAGGAGGTAGCCGGGCTGAACGCTCAATCGAAGGGGCGGCGGCTGGGGATATTCCACTCCGTCGAGGCGGCTCCGAATCTGAAACCCAGCCGCCAAGCAGGCGATCGGCATCAGGTGGACCTTTTCGGGCGGGCGGTAACAGAGGAGCAGACCGGTCTGGTCCCGACATTTGTCCCGTGCCCAGACCATTGATACCTTGCTCCTGAACTGCCCGGGATCGGTTTATCCCGACTCACGTCGGGCGGGAGGGTACCATGATGCGCGTTGTTCTGTTGCTTGTGCTGTGCCTGAGTGTCACCCAGTTGCTCGCTGCCAGCGGCCCGAGGTTTGCTGTCTATCCCGGCCCGGCGGAGTCCTATCGTTCTGATCGCTACAGCGCCCAAGTCAGCCACGCCGGACAAACCATCGACGCCTTCGTCATGATCAGCCACAACGCATGGCAGGAGGTGCCGGGCACCGACGGCAGGAACTACGAATTCGACGGGATGTCGAAAGAAAACAACTGGCTGGCGCTGAGTTCCGCCGACGAAGTGACGGTGCGGATAACCTGCCTGAAGGGAAAGGCCCAAACCGCTCAGATCCTGCCGGCCGCGGAGGCGACGGCCAGGGTGCTGTCCGACCGTCAGATCGAGGTGACCGTCAAGCCGACGGGGACGAGGGCCAACTACTACTGGGTATGCATCAACGGAAAAGATGGCGAGCAGTATCCGTTCTTCCTGTTTGTGGATCCGCCCGAGAAGGACATCCCCGACGCCAAGGACCCGAAGGTGCATTTCTTCGGGCCCGGCGTGCACGATGTCGGCCTCCACTGGGAGTTCGACGCAGATGAAACGGTATACATCGCGGGCGGCGCCCTGGTGCGCGGCACCATCATGGGCAAGGGCAGGAATATCCGGATCATGGGCCGGGGCATCCTCAGCGGCGAGGACATGCAGGTCAGTTGGATCCAGATGAAGCGCGCTGAGAACGAGGGGCGAATTCCCCCGACGCAATGGGCCCAGTCGGATGGGCAGACCGGCCAGCCCAAGCCCAAGGGATTCATCAAAGGGCAGGATTGGCTCCCGATGATCTGGCTGCAACAGGGCGATGGGGCGCTGATTGACGGGCCCGTTCTCATCGATGCGCCATCCTGGAATGTGACTCTCAGTATGAAGGGCGGGGCATCAAACGCGACCGTGCGAAACCTCAAGATCATGGGCTGGAACTACAGCACCGACGGGATTTCACCCGGCAGCGGGAGCACCGTGGAAAATGTCTTCCTCAAAGTCAACGATGACGACTTCACGCTCTTCCATTCCAACATCATGGTGCGCAACATCGTGATCTGGAAGCAAATGAACTCCAGCGTTTTCCAACTGGGCTACGGAGACAAGGGCACGCGCAGGAACATCCACATTCAGGATATCGAGATTGTCCGCGATGAGACCGACTTCCAGGTGGCCTCTCGCGGAATCCTCACCATGATGTCGTCCAAGGGCGTCCAGGTCTCTGACCTGCGGATTGAACGCATGACCGTCCATGGGGATACGCTCAATCTGCTGGCGATCGACAACATGGACGTCGATACACCCTGGTCAACCAAGACGTCCGACGTAAAGCTCGGGTTGATCGAGGTCGCCTTGAAAGATGTTACGATCACCGGTGTCGAGCGCGGCACTTACAATCCTGCCCGGTTTCCCGACCGCAAGGATCAACCGATGCACTCACGGCTGCGCACCGAAAAGGATGGCCGCATCGCGGTGGACTTCCAGAACGTCTCGATTCACGGGAAGAAACTCACCGATGCCAGAGATCTCCCCAACGGTCTGGAGGTCCAGGGCGCAGTGCGCCTGAGATTCACAGCAAAGGATTAGCCTACCCCGCCCAGTACGTGTTCAGGACACCCTCGACGTACGCACGACATGAGGAACGCCACATACGTGTGACGACCCTCGTGGCGTGGTAGACTCCCCTGCGTCGCTGCCTCGGCGGCGGCGGGCGACCCGTCCGCGCGTGGGACGCTCGGACCGTCTGGTTGAAGCACTTTCCGACCGTGAGGCCTATATGAAGTTCGTAAGCCATTATGCGGCCCTTGTGGCCTTGTGGGTGACGTGTGCGGCAGGCGTGGCGAGCGGCGCAGACTTCCCCCAGAAGTGGGTCTTTGCCAGCGCTGACGTGACCAGTGACGAGGGGCTGACGAAGTCGATCAAGGATCTTCAGCAATATAAGGCGTTGAGTGTCACGCACCTGCTGCTGCACGAAGCGCGGCTGGGGCGAATCCAGTTGGCCGATGCCGCGTACGCCGTCCGCGCCCGCCAATACCAGGATGAGGCCCAAAAGGCCGGCATCGCCCTGGTCCCGGCCGTCTACGCCCTCAACGGCGCCGCCTGGCTGCGCCTGGACGGCAACCTCGCCGCCGGCATCCCCGCCAGGGACATCCCCTTTCTCGTGAGAGATGGTAAGGCATCAGTCGATCCCACCACGGCCCTGCCGGTGGTCAACGGCGGCTTCGAAGAGGCCAACGGCGACCGTCTGAACGGCTGGGACGGCCAAGAGCTGGCCGGCAAGAACACCTTCGTTGACACAACCGTCAAGCACTCAGGCAAGAGTTCCCTGCGCATCACCGCCGGGAAGGCCAGCCCGATCAGCGTCGGCCTGGCGCAGGACTTCAAGGTCAAGCCGTTCCAGTATTACCGCATGAGTGTCTGGGTAAAGTCTGACGGTGTGCAGGCTGAACACGACAGCTACGTCCGCGCCACCTCCAGCGGCGGCAAGCGTGGCAACATCTGGACCAGTCTCGGCGTCAGCCCCACCCAGGACTGGACCCGCCACTGCATCACCTTCAACACCATGGAGGGCACCGACCTGCACTTCACTCTGGGCGTCGGCGACATGCGCAGCGGCACGATCTGGTACGACGACCTGACGATCGAGCCGGCTGGCCTGTTGGGGGTACTGCGCCGCGACCTCTGCCCGCTGAAGGTGACCAGTGAAGATGGGGCGGTCACCTACGAAGAGGGCAAAGACTTCCGGCCGGTGGCCGATCCGATAGTGACCCTCCGCCCTGGCGGCCTGCCCACGCTCGATCATCAGCCTCCCAAGATCGTCCTCACCGACAATTCGCGCATCAAGGAGGGTCAGAAGCTCTTGGTCAGCTTCTTCCACTCCATCCGCATCTACCTGGAGAAGGAGATCGTTTCGCTGGAGGACCCCAAGACGCTGGAACTGATGGATACCCAGATGAAACTGGTCAGCCGCATCTGGCCGACCGGGGCCTACTTCATGGAGTACGACGAGATTCGCATCGCCGGCTGGGAGGGCCTGCCTGACGGACGGCATCTCAAGCCCGGCGAGCTGCTGGCGTGGCACCTGACCAAGGGCATCGAAATCGCCCGCAAGTACGTCCCGGACGCCAAGCTCTACACCTGGAGCGACATGTTCACCCCCTACCACAACGCCCAGCCGTTCGAGAAAGGCGGGTATTACTACGCCGTCAACGGCACGTGGGAGGGTTCGTGGGTCACGCTGCCCAAAGATGTGATCATCATGAACTGGTATGCCCCGACCAAGGATTCAATGAAATTCTTCTCCGATCGCGGCAACGCCCAGATCATGTGCGGCTATTACGACGGCCGCAGCGAGGCGCAGATGAAGGAAAACATTGAGCAGTGGATGCAGGTATCCCAAGGCGTGCCCAACGTGCTGGGAATGATGTACACGACCTGGACCAACACGTTCGAGGACATGCCGCCGTTCTTCAAGCTGCTGGCCGACTACCCCAAGTGGTCTACCGGCCAGGCTGGCCCCGGCCGGGATCGTTAGCCCGGCGCTGACAAGCCTGTCCGCCGAGTTGCTGCGTTCTGCTCGTGTCCCCGAGTGCGTTGTCACACTCGGTAAGTTTGCAGTCAGAATCAAAGCAAAACAGGGAATCAGGAACCCGCTGCGAGCGGTCCTGTCCCAAAACCGGAAGGAGAACGCCATGGACTTCAGGCTCAGCCGCACCCGCACGAACCTCATCAATGCCTTTGCAGGCGAATCGCAAGCCCGCAACCGCTACACCTTCTTCGCCAGCGAGGCAAAGAAAGCGGGATTTGAACAGATTAGCGCCATCTACCTCGACACCGCCGAGAACGAGAAGGAGCATGCCAAGCTCTTCTACAAGCTGCTGGTCGAACTTGCTCCCGGAGACATGGTGCAGGTGACGGCCTCATTCCCGGCCATCTTGGGCAATACGCTCCAGAACTTGAGCGCCTCGATAGCCGGCGAGCATGAGGAGTGGACCAGCGACTATATCGAAGCCGCGCGCATCGCTCAGGAGGAGGGCATGCCGAAGGTGGCCGCCACCTTCCGCCAGATCGCCGAAGCCGAGAAAGCACACGAACGCCGATTTGCCGCGCTGAAGGCCAATATCGAGAAAGGTGAAGTCTTCCGCAAGGGACGATCGACGCAATGGCGCTGCCGTAACTGCGGGAGAGTCATCGAGTCGGAGGAAGCGCCCAAGGCATGCCCAACCTGCCAGCATCCCCAGAGCTATTTTGAGGTGCTGGCGGAGAATTACTGAATCCCGGTGCGTTGCATACCGGTAAGACATTGGCTTCCGCGCGAGCCTACGGGCGCGGGCCGTAGTGCGGGACGGGCTGCCCGAACTGCCAGGCGCCCAGGTCCGGAGCCTTGCCATCGGCACGTTCCATGAGATTGGGGATGGCGATGCCGGCGCCGATGGCCTTTGATCCCGCTTTGAGCGAGAGATCCGGGTGCGGCCGGGTCATGTCTTTCAGGAACGCCTCGGGCACCGTCCATTGCTCGGACATGTATTGCGGGAACGGTCCGGGCACTTTGGCCAGAACTTCCTCGTCGTTGTCGAACTGAAGGCCATGCTTTTCCAGGCCGGTCTGGGCGGCGAAGTCCTTGGCGTTGATCCCGTTGATCCCCATGGGCCCAATGCCGTCGTAATCCATATCCAGAGCGGCGAGGCGTTCCTTACTGGTATTGACGCGGGCACTGGATCGCCCCTTGCCGGGGATCGTAAGCAAGAGATTGTTTCGCGTGTACGAACCATAGGGCAGGTCGTTGGCCGAGCCGTCGAAACAGATCAGCGTGTTGTTCACAAACACACCGGCTTCGGAACTGTAGCGATTCTTGATCGCGTTCTCTTTGTCTCCGATGACCAGGTTGCGGAGGATGTATGCTGGCCCGCCAATGTACGGTTGAAAGCTGATGCCGTTTTGCCCGGTGAAGCTCCAGCGGTTGTCGATGACCCGCAGATTAGGCCCGCCAGCGTCGAGCTCGATTCCGTCGTCGACATTGAAAATGACGTCATTGCCGATGCAGTCGCTGTCGCGTCCCCACAGGCGGACGCCGTCGGCGACGAGCGAGACCGCGTTATAGCACACCACCGCACCCGAGGTCTCGGTGGAGAGATGGATGCCATGACCCTCGTTGCGCTCCCCAGGATCGACGGCCGGGTCCAGCGCGTTAAAGCTCTGGCGGATGGTGTTATCAGCGAAGTAGCCATCATTGGCGCGTGAGTAAATGGCCGTGAAGAAGTGATCCATCTTGCACCGCATGACAGCGAGGTTGCCGGCCGACGGATCGCCCCTGACGCACTCCTGGAAGTTGTAGAAGGAGAGGCCCTGAATGCGAACAAACGTTCCGGTGACGCGGATGCCCATCAGCGGGCCCTTGGGCGCGTCGCCACCGTGCAACAACACCTCGCCATCGCCGGCGGCGGCAATGCATACGGGCTTCTTCGCCGTCCCTTTCGCCTCCACAACGATGCCGCCCTCATATTTGCCGGCGTGGACCATCAGGACATCACCGGGCTGGGCGGCTTCGGCGGCTTGCTTGAGCGCTGCGCCCCCGCCACGGACCTCAACCACGCGGCCGTCTTTAGGGATGACGGGCACGGGGCGCGTGGCGACACTCACGGTCTTGCTGGCGCCGCCACCGTCCGGGTCGTTCAGCGTCACGCGCAGCTCATACTTTGTGTCGGGCTTGAGCCCGATGACCGACCCGGCCAGATAGTTGGCGTTGAGATGACGATCGGCGTACTGCTTGAAGCCACCCTGGAACCTGGCCGCCTCCGCCGGGCGCGCTGGGCTCCGATGCAGCGGAAAGGCCGGCTTCCAATCCGCCTCGCTAGCCTGCCGGTACTCCAGGGTGCCGGTGGCGTTGGCGTTGCTGTCGCCGCGAACGGTCCACTCCACGCCGATGCAGGTGATCGTGGCGACGGCCTTGATCTCAAGAGGCGTGAGTGCGAGCTCTTGAGCGGCCGGCTGCGGCGCGGGGGCCACGGTGGGTTGAGCTTGCGCGGGTCCGGCCATGAAGGACATCAGGCAACCTGCCAGAAAACTCGCGATCCATTGCATGGCCCGCAAACTCAAGCCGTTCATGTTCGACTCTCCTGTCATCACGTAAGGTGGGCACGCCCGCCCTGCAACAGCAGATCATGACCTCGATCGCGCGTCAACTCTTCTGGACGCATCCCCCAGGGCACTTAGGTCCGAGCGCCCTGCTGGTTCCGTCAAAGAAGAACCCCGGCGATACCAGGGGTTCCCATCTCAGGGTAGCGAGATCGGCGATGCTACTTCGCCATGTCCTTCAATGCCTTGAGCGGACGGACCTTGATGACCTTCCGGGCAGGCTTGGCCTTGAACATCTGCTCCTGCTTCGTAAACGGGTTGATGCCTTTACGGGCCTTTACGGCGGGCTTCTGGATGACCATGACCTTCAGCAGGCCGGGCATCACGAACAGGCCCGGGCCCTTCTTGCCCAAGGCAGCCTTGATCTGATCAGCCAGGGCATCGAACACCGAGGCAACCTGCTTGCGAGACAGTTCCGTGGTCGCAGCGATGTTGGCGATGATCTCACTCTTGGTGGCGGCTTTTCCAGCCATAGCAGACTCCTTGGTAGACGAAGGGGAATTCCTCCGTGAAACACTCATGATAGCGCAACGCTCAGGGGGTACAAGACGAGCGTCATGGACGAGCGTCATGGACGGGCATGAGCGTAGATGCCGCCAAGTGTGCGGCCGCCCTGTATTGAGCGAGCCCGGGCAGTTCAGGTCATCCATGACCACCAGCCCGCCACCCCCTGCCACCAGCTCACTGGACAGCAGGTCTAACGTCAGATCGGCTGCGCACCAGCACCCGAGCGTGCCGCCCGACATACGTGCGACAGATCACCCCTACCGCCAGGCATACGTCCGGCACCTGGAATCGCCGTCCGGCACGTTGGGCAGGCCTTTCGTCGCAAACTCATTTCTGGTATTTAGGGCGGCCTTCGCCTCCCCCCACATCCTCGTCTCCTCCCTTAGAATACTTTGTTTCCCAAAACCGTGCCCAACGTGCCCAACGGTACCGGACGGGGGCTTGTATGTGCCGGACAGATGACGGACAGAAGGGGTGATCTGCCGGACGGGGCTCTGGATGATATCGCGGCCTCTATCCACGCCCCGCCGAGACGGCCCTGATCGTAAAAAAAGAGTAAGGGCGGCCGCCTCTGGTCCCCAAGCGGAAGAGGTACCATGGCCTCCTCCGCTTCGACAGCCAGCCGACCCGGCCTTCCTATCCCCGCCGCCACCAGTTCACGGGACAGCAGGTTCAGCATCAGATCGGCATCGACGCTCAGGCCGCGTAGCCAGCGGGCAAACTGCCCCACCATCAGGCCGGCAGCGATATTGGCGATGTAGATCGTGCTCTTCCCGGTGCATGACCCATGGAAGGCTTCTGCCTGGGCAAACAGAGTTGACACTCACCGCTGCCAAAAGTACGCGGCATCATCAAATCTCAATATCTGCCGTGAAGAACTGCTGGCCCTGTTTGGGGAGTTGAAGGCGCCACTTTCCGTCCGGCCCGATGATTCCGCCCGTGCAGGTGTTCGGAACGGTTTCTGGGAAGGAATTGTCCACGGTAACAATCCACACGCGGCCGGCGGCAGCGCGGAACCGCTGGTTGGATTCGTGGAAACCGCGAATCAGGGCCTCATCTTCATTCCCGCCCGCATCGCGGCCGCCGTTGACGGCGTGGAAGATCACTTTTGCCCCCATGCGGGACAATTGCTGTGAAAGGTGATCGTCGGGCATGGGAGTGCAATAGGGGTTCGCCCACATGTCGTTGCACAGCAGGCCGCCTACGGTAACGCCCAGGAACTGGAATGTCCGCAGAGGCGCGGTCGAACACATCGCCAGTTCTCCCTGCGGTTCGGGGCTGCCGATGTAGGTGCAGCGGAGGATCTTGCTGTGGAATCCCAGATGACCGCCGGCTTTGTCATAGAAACGCAGTTGGTTGTAGCACACCCCGTCATCTTCCCGGTAGATGGTGCCCAGCGCCAGGCCAATGGCGAGCGATTTGGCTTTGCGGGCGAGGTCGGCTGCGGCTTGGGTGACGGCGGGAAAGTCAAACGGCTGGTTTTCAAACTCATAGCCGCTCAGGGCGCCCTCGGGCGTAAGCAGGATATCGGCGTGCTCCGCGGATGCGTAATCAAGGGCGCTGGAGATCGTGCTGAAGTTTCGGCTCACGTCGTTGTCGATGACATTGATCTGTGCCCCGGAGACGCGCAGGCGCATAGGACGATCCTTCTGTTTCAGAGTGAATATAACGCCTTCGGATTGTCGTAGAGCATCTTGCGGGCGATGGCCACAGCGCCGTCGAAGGTGAGGTCCTTGTCGGCAACCTTGCCCGCCAGCACATTGGCGATGACCTTTCGTGCGATGACCAGATGCCCGTATACCTTCTCGACGACGAAGTAATCTCCCCCGAAACCGATGATCTTATTCGCGGGGACCATTTCAAGAATCTCCGCGAGCGCTTCGGCGGCGAAGCCCGGCGAGATGAGATACGTCCAGCACATGTTCAGCCAGACATTCCGGCGTGTTTTGCCCATCATGATGGCCTCGCGCACATAGGGATACCCGACGTGGTAGAGGTCAAAGTTGACCTCCGGGTAATTGTCGAGCATGTACAGTGCGAAGGCGGGATGCAGATCCCTGAAATCACCCCAGTAGCCTGTATGGATGCAGCCGACAAGCGCGTGCTGTTTCAACGCGGCGAATATTGCGTCAAAGAAGATGTCGGATAATGCGTTTTGCAGAGGGAGCCGCTGGTCGGGGTTATCGCGGATGTTCCTGAACGCTGCTTCCGCCCTGACCCTATCTGGCCTCTGCATCGGAAAGACGAAGAATTTGAAGCCGACGCCTTTGTAGTCCTGCTTGATGCGGCGCACCAATTCGGCGGCTGCCTTCAACAGGTCATCCAAGGTTTCGATCGGCATCTTGAGAGACTTGGCCTGCGCCTGGATGTCCGCATACGACCGGGGATTGTTGATGGTCCAGTGCACGGGCGTCATCAGCCCCTCGTCGCAGGGATGATCGGCGCCCTGGGTCAGGCAGGTTTCGATGCCGCAGGCCTCTCGCAGCACGCGCTTGTACAGGCCACTGGTATTGTTCGCCTTGATTCGTTCGGACAGGGTCAGCAGGTTGGCATCGCACAGCCTTTCCTCGCCATAGAAGCGTTCGATGGCGATATGAGCGGCCCTGGCGTAGGTGGAATTGCATATCTGCTGGTAATACGGCTTGAATGCCGCCCAGCGCTGCTCAAGCGGAGCCTTGGAGAAGACGAACTCAAGCGTGTCCGCCTTCATCCCCGCCGCGGCCAGATCTCCCTTGCAGTAATGAGAGAACATCGTCAGGGCATCGACTTCAGACGCCAGCCGATCCTGTTCGGACGGCAGGTGTTCGTGCGCGTCGATGATGACCATCTTTTCCAGTTCGCGGCACAGTTCCTGAGCAAGTGTCGTCCTGTCCATAGTCAACATCAACCTCACAATCCGTAGATTTCCTTGGGGTTGTCATAATACCACCGCCGTGCCAGATCCACCGCATTCTCAAGGGTCATCCTGCCTTCGTTGACGATTCCCGCGAAGGCGGCGGCCACATTCTCCTTGGATAGCAGCAGATGTCCGTAGGCCTTTTCCGCCATGATCCCGTCGCCGCCGAAAGCGATAACCTGGCCGGGTGTCAGGATATCCGCCAGCATGCGCATGGCGTCAATGACCATTCCCTGCGAGATGACATGCAGCCAACAGAGGTCCAGGGAAACATTTCGATTGGCATAGGCCAGCATGGCGGCCTCGTTGACCCAGGGGAAGCCCAGGTGGTAAACGTCGAAATGCACGGATGGATGCCTTCGTACAACCGACAAGAGCGAAGACGGCCGCAGGTAGCGCCAATCTCCGCCAAACCCGGAATGTACGCACACGACCAGGCCCAGTTTCCCGCAGATGTCGGCGATGACGTCCCATACGTAATCACGAAGCGGGTTGTCTCCATACTCGGGCAGCATGCCGCCGCCGCAGACATGCATAAAGCCGCTCTCGGCCGCGGTTCGGTCGGGCACACCCCAGGGAAGCGCGTACATCTTGACGCCGATCGCGCCCATCCTGCGTGACTGATTCACATACTCCTCGACGCATTCCAGATACCGGGAGAATCCTTGCGGCGGAACCGCAAAGCCCGGTACGGCTATGGCCGTCCAACCCTCCTCGTACCCACGCATGCCGCCGGACCCATCGGCCTTTGGAGAAACCAGATTCTCCCTGGTAATATTGACGCAGGCAAACGGGGCGGGCACTACGGCCTTAACTGTGTCCGACGCAAAGTCCGCCGTACCACATTGCGTAATGGCACATTCGGCATTGCAGGCGTCCCGAAGGATTCGTTTGTACAGGCCGGCGCAGTTGGAGGATTTCATGCGCTGGCTGATGGCCTGCGCGTTGTCTGGCGTGATGTCGTCAAAACCATAGAACTTCTCGACGGAAAGACGTACATGACGGCCGAAGAGTGTACCCCTGCATCGTTGCCAGTACGGTTCGAGAATCGCCATGCGTTCGGGTATTGAGCGGTTTCTGTCGAACAACTGAAGGTAGCTCTGCTGGTCCATGCCAGCTCGATACAATTCATGCTCGATGTGATAGCCGGTCACGTTAAAAAATTCGAAAACATCGGCATCGCGCGCGATCCGGCGTTCTTCCGGCGGGATGTGCTCGTGAGCGTCGATGACCGGAATGTCTCGCAGCGCGTCGAAGATCTCCTTGTGGGCGCCTCGCATTGCGGCGTACATTAACATAAGCATATCCTTCCAGCGGGAATAGCGTATCGGATACCGTCACATGCCCTGCAAGCACGAGATGTCAGTTGTCGGGCCAGCCGTGAAGGCTAACCGGGGCGATGGCGCATCGAAAGCGTCGCGACCTTCACGGAAGCTGAGGGCGCAAAGAACAGTTTGCCCCCCCGCCCTGCATTGAGTGAATCCCGCGACCGTCGGGATCGAGCAGGAATGCCTCCGACCCAGGCGCACGGAGCACCGCCCCCTGCCGCCAGCAGGTTCAACGTAAGGTCGACTGGCGCCACCCTAGACGACGGCAATCACCGCCGGCCGACCCGCACTGCCCACCTTCCGGGTACCGGCCGTCAGCTATTCAGTAGCTATAGATGACGCCGAACCGCTTCTTGAACTGGAAGTAGTCGCCGTTGTTGATCGTTCCGTTACCGTCATAATCATAGAGATCGAGGAATCCGGTCTCGCCGCGGCTCTTGTTGAACGTCTGCTTGAACCAGAAATAGTCGGCATTGTTCACGGTCTTGTTGCCATCGTAGTCGCCATAGAGGCGATGAAAGCGCTGGCTGAAACTGCCGCTCAGCGCATTACCCGCCAGGTCCTGCACCCCCGCGGCCGCAACCGACAGGTCATAGATCCCATCGGCCAGGGAACCGCCCACCACACCGATCCCCGAGAAACTCAGGACATAGTTCTTCTGATCTCCCGAGGGATTGCTCACCAGCAGCGTGGTATCCGGTACATCCGAGCCATCGCTCATCGTTAGCGTCACCGCGCCAGTTCCCAACACGACCTTCTCGCCGAAGCTCAACGCCAGCTTCTTCACCATCGACCGCTGGGCGGCCCCATCATTGATCGACAAGACCGACAACGCCGGGGCAATCGTGTCCACCAGCACGCCCGTGGTTATCGGTGGGATGAATGTCAGCGTTGCCCCATTGCCGGCCGCATCCTGGATCGTCCCGCCGTTCAGTGCCACCGGCGAGGCTGACGCGATCCCATCGCCATCATTGTCACCGGCCTGAACCGTGTACCGGAAGATCAGCGAACTGCTGCCGCTGCCGGATAAGTAGCTCGCGCTGCGCGAGGACAATCCGATGGTCAACCTGATGGTTGGCGTGCCGCTGACCATCACGTTCTCACTGAAGCTCACCGTGAAATCCAGGTTCTGGCCCGCCCGGTACCAGCCATCGGCCGCACCGGTCACGTTCGTGATCGTTGGGGCGACTTGGAGCACGTTCACATCGGTGCTGTACTGGCTGTACGCGCCATGCTGATCCGTGATACGGGCGATGATCGTATGCGTTCCCGGCAGGATGAAGGTAAAGGTCGCCTGCGGAGAGTTCGAATCGATGATATCGCCGGACGCCGGGGAATCGGGTGTGCCGGTGAAGAAGTAGCTGTAGCGGAAACCGGCCGCCATATCGGCGTTCGACGGGTCATACTGATCGCTGAAGAAGACCGTGACTGGCTGGCCTTGCGAGACCGGACCGTTATCGGTCAGCGTGGCCGTAGGGGCGACGGGATCTACCTCCAGGCCGAAGCTGGCCCAGCCCGTCGCGGTGCCATCGTTGACGATGACAATCACCGTGTAGTCGCCCACTTCGTCGTAGCGATGGGAAAGGGCAAAGGACTTGTCGGCGTCGAGTGTCAGCGACTGAACGCCCGAGCCATCGCCGTAATCCACGGTGGCGGTCCAGACATCGGTATCGGGATCGACGAAGGAGCCGGAGCCGGTGAAAGTGGCGCCTTCGTTGAGGTTAGTGACGCTGCCGAAATGGACGACCGGTACCGTGTTGAAGAGGACCGAGACGCCGCGGGAAATCAGCACATCCACGCGGGCGCGATCGGCGGAACCGGGGGCGAGGTTCATGCCCGTGTTGCGAAGGTCGAGGAACGTCAGCTTCTCGGCATTCTCGATGCCTTGGATACTCGTGATGGGCATGCCCGAGAGGTCAAGGCTGTTCAGACGCAAAGCGTCGTTCATCTCGTTGCTGAGGATGGAGGGGAACATCCATGTCGGCCGGCCCAGGGCGGTGCGGATAGCGGATTCGAAGTTGGCATCGGCAAAGGTTACATGCTGGCTCTGGAACCCAAAGCCATTGGCACGATTGAAGAGTGCTCTGGCAGCCACGCCATCAGCGCTCTCGGGCCACACATTGACGTAGTTGCCACAGATGTTGCCCCAGACCAACTGCGGGAGCCTGGACCAGTCAACGTTAGTGATCGTATGGATCAGGTTGTTGTCAATATACAGAACCTGCAGGCCGGCCATGCCCTGGATAGGCGACAGATCACTCACCTGATTGTGGTCCAGATTCAGGGACCGCAACGCCGTGCATCCGGCAATAGCGCTGATGTCGGTAATGCTGTTATAGCTGCCATACAGAGTCTGGAGGTTGGTGAGTGTGGATATGTCGCTCAAGCTGGTCAGCGAGTTGAAGCTGACGTACAGATAGGTCAGGTTGGTCAAGCCGTTCAACGGCGCGGTATCAGAAATGCCGCACGAGCCGATCGTCAACGACTGCAGCGACAGCATCGTGCGAACCGCCCAGTAGTCCGCCAGCGACCCGTTGCCACCGACGTCCAGGGAGGCCAGATTGGGCATGCCCGTAGCGGCATTCGCCGGATCTGTCGGCGCCAACGCTGCCAGCGACGTGATTCCGCAGTCGCTGATGCTCAGGTCGTTAAGCATCTTGAGTTGTGCAATCACGGCCAGGCCGGCATCGCCAATGGGATTGCCGGACAGATTCAGCGTCTGCAGGTTGGTGGCGAACTCAAGGCCCTGCAGATTGGTGATCCCGGCGTATGAGGAATCCAGCGATAGGAGATTCAGCATGTCGGCTCGAGTCAGATCACCCGTGGGGATACCCAGGGCATCGCGCACGGCCTGTTCAAGCACCGCATCACCGAAGTGGACGACGCCCGAGTTCTGCTGCGGGTCAAACTGCACATTCACGCCGCGGGCCACCATCTCGTCGATGGCTGCGCGATCCGCGGAACCTTCGGAGATATCCAGCATGTTGCCGCGGATATCCAGATTCCAGTTATGGGAAACCATGTCCGTGAACAGCGTTGACCAGTCCGTTCCCGACATGCTCGAAAGAGCGTTGTGGGCAACCGAGAGGTTCTGGATATCACCCAGCCCCTCGAGCGGCGCAAGACTTTGAATGAGATTCGCATCAAGATTCAGGGAATACAGCGTCGTCAATCGCGAAAGCGGGGAGAGGTCCTGGATCTGGTTATGCGTCAGATCAAGCCAGCCGAGCGCCGGGCACGAAGCAAGAGGTGTCAGATCCGAGATCTCATTGTGCGCCATCCCCAGCGAATGAAGCGATGGGATACCCATCACGAACGCCAGCGATGTGATGTTGTTGTAAGCGAAACTCACGCTGTCCAGACTGGGCAGCATCGCAAAATCGAGCGTCGCCAGATCAGCGTTCGTCAGCAAGCCGTCGGCGATGCTGATCGTCGCCAGCAACGGCTTGTTGGCCAGCGGCGACAGGTCATGGAAGTTATTGCTGCCCAACTCGATATAGCGTAGCCCTGTCAGGCCTGTCAGCGGAGTGATGTCGGTGACGCCCACACCCTCCAAGTAGAGATCTTCCAGGCCCGTCAGGCTGGAAAGGACTCTGGTATCGGCCAGCGCCGGCCCGGAATTCGTGGCATACAGGTAAGTAAGGCGCGTGAACCCCGCGAGGGCGGCCGCATCGGTGATCGAGTTATTGCCGATGTCTAACCCTGTCAGGCTGGTCAGCCCCGCAATGGGTGCAAGCGTCGTGATGCCCGTATCGTTGATGTACAGCCCCTGCAAGCCGCTTAACTGGCCGATGATCGCCAGCCCCGCGTTGCCGAAGCGGTTGTAGCCGTTCAGATTCAGGGTCTGGAGATGGTTGGCATACTCAAGGCCTGACAGGTTGGTGATGCCAGCGCCATATGCGTCCAGGTCGGTCAGCAATCCCATATCGGTCGGCGTCAGGACATCGCCGGGCGTGTAGCCATCATTGATCAACTGCTGGCGTATGGCGGCTTCCAGATTCGGATCAGCGATGCTGAAGTCGGAATCGGTCTTGTGGGAATAGGTGACGACGTTGTCGCTGCTGGTTGAAGCCAGGTTGGCATTGCCGGCGGCATCGTGGACTGCACCGGCCGGTATGGATGGCATCACCCACGCATCGAGCGCAACGCCGTCAACCCAGATGTCGTAGGTCATGTGATCGCCCGAATCGATGACGACCGCCGACGCACCGACAGCGGAACCACCCAGATGGATATCACTGAAATCGAAGTCCGTAACGGGCTCACTGAAGAAGGCCTGGAAATGGATCGGCAGGATGTCGGTCGGATCCATCTGGTCGGCAGCCTGATTGATCGTGACCGATGGGGGTGTCACATCCGGCGGCTGGTAGTCAACAATGTTATCCGTACTCGTTGCATTTTGTGATGCATTGCCATTGGCATCGTGAACGCTTCCCGACGCCAGCGACAGAACCAGAGTTCCGCTGCCTGTCAGTCCACTTACGGCGACATCAAAGGTCATGTGATCGCCGGAATCCGTGATGACACCAGAGGGTATGCCCGCCGCCGTGCCACCAAACCGCAGCTTGTCGGCTGTGAAGTCCGTAACAGCGCGGCGGAAAACAACCGTGTAATGGATCGGCTGATCCGAGGTGGGGTCGCTCTGGGTTGCCGATTCCTCTATTGTAACTGGCAACTCCTGCGTTGCCGAGAGTCTGCCGACCTTGTACGTGCTCTCGTCCGCAAACCAGATGTTGCCGTCTGGTCCTTGCGCTATCCCCAGCCCGAAGCCGGGGATCGCATACTCGGTGACTACGCCGGCGGATGTAATCCTGCCGACCAGGTAGCTGCCCGTGTACCAGAGTTTGCCATCGGGAGTGGCGGTGATCCCCCAGGGACTGCTGCTGGCAGACAGCCCAGTGGTGAACTCGGTGACAACGCCGTCGGGAGTGATCCGGCCGATCGCGCCTCTGCTCCCTGGCGCGGCCTCCGTGAACCAGAGATTGCCATCCTGGCCGGGTACGATGTCGATCAGCCAATTACCTGTGGTGATGCCAGAAGAGAACCACGTGAGTGTTCCGGAGGGCGTGATCCGGCCGATCTTGTTGCCGAACTCCGATGTGAACCAGACGTTGCCGTCCGGACCTGTGGTTATGCCCTTTGCCACGGTACCATTGCCGATGGAGTAACGCGTCACCGACCCCGACGTCGTGATCTTGCCGACGTAGTCCTCGGCGGCAAACCACAGATTGCCATCAGGGCCGGCCGTGATCCCTTCGACGTACTCAGAAGTCGAGGGCGTGATGTTGCGATAGAGCGTCACGGCGCCAGATGTGGTGATCTTCCCGATGGTGATCGCCTGGCCCCACGACGTGAACCACAGATTCCCATCCTGGCCGACACAGATCTGGTCGGGATAGGTGGTTCCGGCGGCATACTCCGTGATCGTGCCGCCGGGCGTCATCTTCGCGATCTTGTTGGCGTAGTACTCGGTAAACCAGAGGTTGCCATCAGGACCCGTGACCATGTCATAGGGTGCGGCAGAGTGAGTCGGTGTGGCGTATTCCGTCACCCGCATGTACTCGAAGGTGACCACATTGCCGGAGTTCACCGACGCAAGGTTGGCTTCGCCAGTGGAAGCATGTGTCACGCCCGCAGGGACCGTCGCGGTCACGGTGCCGCTTCCGGTCATGCCGGTGACGCGGATGTTATAGGTCATCTGCCCGGTCGAGCTGACGATATACCACGTCTTGGTTCCAGGCGCAGTGCCTCCAAGAACCACATCACTGGCGACAAAATCAGTTACCGGCCGGTTGAACACGATCGTGAAGAACGCCGCGAGTCCCGTTGGGTTAGGCGCGCCGGCCGAGGGTGTGACGGTCACTGTCGGCGCGCCGGCCACTGCATAGGTGACCGTGTTATCGTGGCTGGTTGCCGCGAAGTTCCCCTGGCCCCACACATCGTGCGCCTGACCAATGCCAATGCTGGCAATCACAGTCCCACTTCCGCTCACGCCACTGACCGTAATCGTGTAGGTCTTGTGGTCGCCGGAATCGACTACCGAAGCAACATGCGCGCCGGGGGCGGTCCCACTGACCGTAACGCTGCTGGCGCTGAAGTCCGTCACTTCTGAAGTGAATACGGCCGTGAAGTTGATGGATGCGGTGGTGGTCGGGTCAGGCTGCCCGGCCGCCTGGTCGATCGTTACCATCGGCGGCGGTGCGGCAAAGGGCTGGTACGTCACCACGTTATCGGTGCTGGTCGAGGCCTGGCTGCGATTCCCGGCCGCGTCGGTTTCCCAACCGGCGGGTATCGTTGCCCGAACTGTTCCGTAGGCCGTCATGCCGGTGACGCTGAGGTTGAAGGTCCTGTTGTCGCCGGTGGGGTTGGTGAGGCTCCTGGTTAGCGTGCCGGGCGCGGTTCCACTTAGGGCGACTTCGTAGTCCTGGAAGTATGGCGCCGGTTTGTTGAAGACGATTGTGAAATCGACTTGGGGCGTACTGGTGGGATCGACCTGACTTTCCGCCTGATTTACGGTTACTGTAAAAGGCGCCACATCATACATGACCATGGGCACGTCATCGGGCGAGCCAGTGTTGGGGTCGCCATTGAAACTATGGGCTACACCCTTGGGGATCCAAACACCGACGGCCCCGTTGCCGGTCATGCCGCTGACAGCGACGTTGTAGATTGTGTTGTCCCCGGAAGGATTGGTGATGGTGCAGGTCAGTGTGCCCGGCGCTGTGCCATCGAGCATCACATCACCGGCCCCGAAGTCGAACACCGGCTGGGTGAATGTCACCGTGAAATTGATCGGCGACTGGTTGGTTGGGTTCGACTGCCCGTCCGCACTCTCAACCTTCACGGCCAACTGGGTGGGCATGTTGAAGTGGGCGATCCTGCCAACGTTGTACGCTGTGAACCACACTCGGTTATCCGGGCCGGTAGTGATGCCATAGGGGGAGATGTAAGCCAGATCGGGATCCGGGTACTCAGTGACAACACCTTTGGTGGTGATCTTTCCAATACTGCCGGCGTTGCTCTCGGTGAACCAGAGGTTGCCATCCGGCCCCTCGGTGATATGCATCGGGTTGGAGTACGATCCGGTATAGAAGGTTGTTATCACCCCGGATGGTGTGACGCGACCGATCCCACCGGCGTGCGTCCAAACCGAGGCGAGGCCCTGCGTGAACCACAGATTGCCATCCGGGCCGGCCGTGATCGCCATGGGCATGCAATTGTCGCCAAGTCCGCTGTGGAAATACGTCACGCCCCCGAAAGGCGTAATGCTGCCTACGACATCATATCCGCTCTCCTGCCATCCTCGGCCGTTGTAGGGTTCGATGCCGGTGAACCATAGATTCCCATCGGGGCCGGCCGTGATGCCCGTGATCGCGCCGGGATCTGAGAACACGCTAACCGCGCCGTCGGGTGTAATCCGCCCGATTCCGCCGATCCCTGCAACCCACAGGTTGCCATCCGGGCCGGTCGCGATATCGTACAAGGCGCTAAGGCCAATCGAATACTCCGTGATCACACCTGTGGGCGTGACTCGCCCGACCCTGCTCTTGCCCGCGGCGGTGCCGGAATCAGCGAACCACACATTGCCATCCGGTCCCTTGGTGATGGCCTGCAACCAGCCGTGATCCGTGAAGCCAAAGAGGGTGACAACACCTCCTGGAGTGCTGCGGCCGATTCCTCCGTTCCCGTTCTGGGTGAACCACAGATTGCCATCCCAGCCGCTGGTGATATCAGTGACGGCACCCCAGCCCATCCCCTTGGATACCTGTGTGACATAACGCCGGTCGAACTGATACAGGAACTCATCCCATTGCGTGTCGGCCAGAAAGCTGTAGTTCGTGCCGTTGTAGCTGGCGTCGCCTCGGTCCCCCTGGTTCGGCAGATAGATCGACAAGCCCGTTGCGTCTTCACCGGGCGCGCTGCGCAGGGCGATCAGCGATGATGACAAAGCAGTTCTGGCATCCAGAGCGCTGCTCAGGAGGAAGCCGGCCGATGGGTCGGTAACATACGCCTGCACGTTGTCCAGGAACGTCCCCAGATCGCGATACCACAGATTCTCATAGTAGTTGGACTGCGAGATCGCGCTGCTGATATCCGCCCACGTGTCGGGCAGGGCCAAAGCCTGGCTGGCAAAGTTGTCCAACGCAGCCGCCAGATTGTTCATCTTGCTCAGGTCAATGGCAGCCACCGTCGGCGCCTGTGTGGTTTCATCCGCCATGTGCGCGACAATGTCCTGGGCGAAAGTATCCGGCGATTGCCCTGGGTTAGCGGCCAGGTCCGCCATCGCGTGGTCATACACTCCATAGGGATACCAGTGGGCCAATATGGATGGCTCGGAGGCGACCAGGATGCTGGCGTTGTTCCGCCACTGATACGCCACCTCGGTCATGCCCATCGTGCAGGCATCGGCGACAATGATGTCGGGATGGACACCCGCCTGGGTCAGGGCGGTTGAGACCCCGGCCACAGAAATGCCGTGCTGTTTTCCATCGGCGGCCGGAGTATCGTCAAACGAAATACCCGCCAGACCACCGCCGTGATCCTTGATGAATAGCGCGTAGTGCGTCGCCGGGTAGTTCGTCGCAGACCACGTCACAAAATCCCGCAGCGTGTCCGGATTCCCCATGTCTTTCTCGCCAAGACTTACCAGCGGCGTCGCGTAGTTATCCGGGTCGGTGCCCCTGGCGACCAGGCCCCGGCGGGTATCCGCCCAATCACCGTGCCCAGTGTCGTATCCCTGACTGGCGTCAGAGCCGGGCGACCGATCCAGTTGCACCGTGATGTTCACATTGGCGGTGGACCCAACCTGTTCCAGCTTGATGAGAGCCTCGGTGGCCCACGTCTCAAGGTCGTTGTCGCCATTGAGATACATCATCACGGTCCAGTCGGCCGCCAGCAGCACGCGGTTCTCCAACGGCTCAATGCTGGCCGCGTTGCGAGGTGCGGACTTTTTCCGCGTTGCCAGAGAACAAGGCGAATGGGAGTCTACCGTATGATTACCGCACGCGGCGCGTAGTGACTTCCGTAGAGACTTGCGAGACATGAGCGACCTCCATAGCTACTGCCGGATACGTGGAGCCCGTGGTTGGTACGGCACCGCTAGCTCTTACGAGCAACCTGAACGGGTGGAAAGTAACTGGAATCACGCGCAGTAGCAATGAAGAAGGAAATGGAATCGGGCGAGTGCGATTATACCTCTCCGGAACTGAACTATACTGAGCGTAAGTCTCCAAGCTGGACATGCAAAGATCGCACGATGGCCAACACGTGCGAGGAATGGCAGGCCAACTCCCGGGCCACGTTCACCGATGGCCGGCGGCACACGATGCGGGAAATGTACAGATGCCGGAAGCCGTGGCAGGGAAACACAGTAACCGTCCGGCGAAACGCATCTTGCGTGAGGGCGGCAGGGATGTTTGGCTGACGCGCTGCTCCTGGACGGCAAGGTATGATGGCGAGGCGGGCAAATTCGCCTGATGGAAGCGGCTCTAATGCCCCGCAGTACCTCGTGCAGACGCAGCCGGCGGAATGAACTGAGCCTTCACTCCAAAAGCCATCGGCGGCGTACCGGATTCCTGAGCCCCCATGTCTGGGGCTCCGTTGATGCCTTCGCAGAAGTTGGGGATCACTTCGGCCTTGCCCCGCCCCGGGCTGTCGTCGGCCAACTGGAAGTTGCCGGTCTTGGTCTCAAATGAAAACCCCGCGCCCGGCACGTACTGAGGCTTGCCCTTGATGCCGTGCTTCTCTTGGTCGACGGGATATCGCCCGGCCGAGAGCAGGTCGTAATCAAAATCGTTGTCGACGCCTGATTTTCCCGTGGAAATTGAATGCGTATCACCGGTCCTGACCTGCAGGAGGTTATTGCGGCTGACGCAGTGCTTGATGGTTTTTGAATCGCCGCCCAGGCCATTGGGTCCCTCGTCGTTGGGCTGAGAAAGGGTGTTATTGAAGACGTACATATGGCCGGTCATCCAGTTTTCGCTGCCAGCGGACCCCATCTTCATAAAATACCCGTGCGTCAGACCGTAACTGCTGCCTGTCGGGGTGTAGGATCGCCCCGCGACGTTGCGCCAGATGTACAGCGGCCCGATCGAGGTGGCGGCGTTAGCGATCGACATCATCGTGTTCTCAAGGTAGTTGTTCCAGATGCGCACGTTCTGGTTGCCGCCTTCGGTTTCGATGCCGTCATCCCAGCAGTTGGCCAGGTAATTGCCATAGATGTCGCTGTCGGCTCCCGGGAATCCCTTGTAACTGCTGTTGAACCTGCCGCCAATGATGTCGTTGTAGTAGTGGTCTTTGTCCGACCAGCACTCGTTGTAGCGGATCACATGGTTGCCCTTGGACTCAAAAAAGACGATGGTCTGCGGCCCGTCCGGATGCCGGCTGTCTTTGCCCTTATAGTGGTCTTCCGACCAGCTATTGGTGTTCCAGGTAGGATTATGGAACTTGCAGCGCTGGATGACGACGGCGTGCATGTCCTCGTCGCTGCTGAAGACGCAGGCTTGTTGTTCGAAGCCGAAGCCCCTTTCCTGTTCGCTGCCCCACTTGCTGATATCGCAATCCTCGATGACGATGTGGTGGCCGTTCATGATGCGGATGCCATGCTGCTTCACGTTCTTGATCGTAAAACCGCGCAGGATCACATAGCTGGCGTCCAGGGAAATGCCCAGATCGGACGTGTTGGCACAGTCAATGGTGGAGCCGGTGCCATCGTAGAGGATATAAGCTTCGGGTGTGCCTGATTTGTTCACCATCAGCGTGGCGGCGCTGCTTGGAACTTTCACCGTTGAAGCCACCGGGAACTTCTCATTCCATGTGGCGGCCTTGAAGGATGTGCGAACGTCGGTGCCCTCCAACGTGAGGGTAACTTCGTAGGTGATGGCGGGCGTCAGATTGACGATGCTGCCGCGATAGTCGCCCTTGCATTCTGGGGTCTTCACCGGGTTGTAACGCATCGGCAGCCCGTCGTGCCAGGTCTTCTCCGCGGCCTCGCGAAACTTCACCAGCACCTTCTTTCCGGCTTCCCCGTTTTCCGGCGACCAGTAGATGCCCAGGCAATGGAAGGTGGGCACCGCCATCGCCGCAACTTTGGATGTGGTCGCAGGAGCCACCTCCGTCCCCGCCTGGCTTGCCTCCGCTGCCAGGATGACCTGTCCCGCAATACAAAATGCCAACGAAACAACCGCCGCCAACATGTTGGTTCTCATCATCGATTCCTCTGAAATGTAGCTACTGAGTCCACGCTCCCGTGTTGTACGCAATAGCGGATTGGGTTAGCGTAGGAACAGGTGGACTGCGCGCGACGAGAGAGCCGCATCTACTACCTGCACAGGCGACTGCCGGCATCCAACGCTGTGGCGTCAAATCCGAACCTGCTGATGGTGTTCCTGTACGCGCCGCTGTTGTCGTTCTCGATGCTGTCAGGCCGAGTACACCCATAGGCTCCATCAGCTGCGTCGTGCTGCCTTTATTTCGTGTCTTCTGTGGCTCTTATGGCGTGGCGGCTGTCCGCCTGCCCATGCGTGGCTGCGATGGATATCTCCCCTGCCGATCACACCCCATCGTGCCAGCGTGGGATGATCTTCCTGATCGGCGGCCAGTCATCGGCCTCCGGGATCGAGAACGGATCCGGGCCAGGTGGGTCGGTGGCCCACGTCGTACAGAGGTAGCCGACCACGTTGGGATTCTCCGCCCGCACACTCAGGGCATACTTGCTGAAATGCCGAGTGTTCTCCAACCCACGCAGCCGGCCGGCCAGACGCGAAACCCCTTCTCCAGAAACCGCTTGACCGAGGGATAGGAGCAGTGATAGTCCTGCTCATAGCGCCCATAGTGCCAATCGCAGATGATGATGTCCTTCGTCGGGATCAGGTCGATCGCATCGTGCGTGCCATTCATGGATGCCTCAAAGGCATTCGGCTGAAGATCGTAGGGCTGTGTCCTGGCGTTCAGGAAGCGGTCGCCCACATGAGCATCTCCAGCCCCTTCTGGCAAACGACAAAGGTGTGTAGTTCATTTACCGCCTGTGCAAACAGATCCGATGTCTTGCACCCGCCGCACCCTCGAATGCAGAATGGCGAGCTGATCTGCATGACTTCGTCCATGCCAACGTGGATGGCGTCAGCATCAAAGGCATCAATGATCTCATCCATCAGCGAGCGCACGATCGGCATCACGCCCGGATGGCGAGGACACCAACTGTGACACCCGGAATGCGGTGGGCTTACCGGTTCCTCGAAGTCGCGATTCCTGCACAGGAGCGGGTAGAGGTGGTCGCCGAGGCCCTGGTGGCCCAGGCAGTTGAACTCCGGGATCAGACGAATGCCAAGCTGACGTGCCGTGCTGGCCAGATCCTGGGCTGAGCTCTTCGTGACCGGAAGATTGCCTGCTTCGCCCCCTGCCACCAGCTCCGCCGCCAGCAGATTCAAAACAAGGTCGGCTTCACAGATGCAATGGCCGCCCAGCAGCGTCGTCATGTCCTTGGGCGGGCGGTATGGCGCCCGTTGGAGTTCGAACCGCACCCCATAGTGCTGCCAGCCCCAATACCAGGGCTACCTATAAGGCCACCCATCCACAACAACAGACGCCCCCCGGCCCCGGCGCATGCTTCCGTTCGGGAAGATTGTACAGTAGGCTGCTTCCAGGTCGTCCGCGAGAGTCGCGGGTTGCAAGGCCAGCCAGGAAATCCCGAACCAGGTGAATGCCATGTCAAGACTGTGCATGTTCGTCGCCGCCTGCGTACTGCTGGTAAGCTCAACGTGGGCTGCCGACCCCGAGCCTCCCTTTGTCAATGTTGGCCTCTGCTCCGGCAGTTCGCTCCACGGCGGCAGCGTCTCGCCCCTGGACCCCAAGACCATGCTGACCCAGAGTGACATGTCCAACGCCTTCTATAGCCACGACGGCGGCGAGACGTGGCACCTGATCCACCTGAAATACCTGCAAGGTCAGGGCTCGACCGCACCCGCCGAGTACGACCCGACCAATGCCGACGTGATCTACTGGAAGGACGCGGCCGGTGTGAAGGTCAGCCGCGACCGTGGCGTGACCTGGTCCCTACTGGGGAGATCACAGCCATGGGTTCAGCAGGATGTCATCCGCCGCCTCTATCTCGATCCGGACTACCCCAAGAGGCTGTTCGTCGGAACCAACACGGCCCTGCACCTGACGGAAGATGATGGATTGAACTGGAAGAAGCTCCCGACTGTCAGCGGCCGCGTGATCAAGATCGCCGTGGATCGAACCAGTCCCAAAGACAAGCGCGTGTATTTCGTCGGCACGTTCGAGGGCGTTTTCCGCTCCGATGATGGAGGCGCGACGTTCCAGAAGAAGACCGCCGGCCTACCCACGGGCAACCTGAGCGGTTTTGCCGGCGCCTCCAATGCGCAGGCCACTATCCTCTACGCCTGCGCGCCCTGCACAGTCGTCGACGGCAAACTCGCGGGCGGCATGTTCCGTTCGCTGGACAAGGGCGAACATTGGGAACCCTGCATGAACGCCGAGATCAACGTAGACCCCAAGCTGGCCCAGTCGTCTGGCGACGCGGGCCAGCCGGCCTACCATCTCGTCACGGCCTCCGACAAGGCGCCCAATCGGGCCTACGTCTTCTGCGATGGCGTCAGCTACTACCCGCCCAATCACTGCACCATCTACCGCACCGACGACGCCGGCGCCAGCTGGCACGCGGTCTACTTTTCCGACCCGCGCTTCAAGGCGCCAGGCATGGAATGCAACGTGCCGGTCGACTGGCAGACCGAAGGGCTCGGTAGTCGCTGGCAGGACCCGGCACGGGCCCTCGAGGTCAACACCGCCGACCCGGACATGATCGTCCTGACCCAGGAGCGCTGGTACATCTACAGCAAGGACGCTGGCAAGAGTTGGAACTGCGCCCACACCGGCACCCGCGTAGTCAAGGATGGGCAAGTCTCCTGGCGCAACAACGGCCTGATGGAAACCTCCTGCTGGGATTATGTCATCGACCCGTTCGAAAAGAATCGCCGCTATATCGCCCAGACGGATATTGGCTTCTCGCGCAGCATTGACGGCGGCGAGACCTGGATCTGGGGCGGCCCGAACCTGCCCCAGGGCGTGGAGAACACCACCTACCAACTCGCGCCCGACCCGGAGACCAGGGGCAAGATCTTCGCCGCCTTTTCCAACACCCACGACATCCCCAACTACAACTCGACCTATGGCGGGCACTTTCGCCCCGGGCGTTCGGACGGCGCCGTGGGCGTAAGCCTCGACTTCGGTGCAACCTGGACCAAGCTCTGGTCCACCAAGCTGCCCATCACCTCCGTGGTCCTCGATCCCAAGAGCCCCAACGGACAGCGCACGCTCTATGCGGCAGAGTTTGAAGGCGGCGTCTTCCGTTCCTTCGACGATGGCAAGAGTTGGGAACAGTGCAAGAACGTCGGCCTGGGCAGCGAGAAGAACAAGCGCTGCCTGAAGATCGTCCTGCAACCCGATGGTTCGCTGCTCAACCTGGTGACCGGCAAAGTCAAAGGCGAGACCGATGGCGTGGGCCTCTATCGCTCCACCGACAAGGGCGACAACTGGACCAACATCGGCGCTGGCCAACCCTGGACCTGGGTTAAAGACTTCTCGGTGAACCTGCGCGACCCCAACGAGATCGTCGTTGCCGCTTCCCGCGACAAGCCGGGACTGTACCGCACCAAGGACTTGGGCAAGAACTGGCAGTTGCTCATCACCAAAGGAAGCGAGCATTTCGGCGGCTACTTCCACCCCGCTCATCCGGGCTGGATTTACCTGACCCTGACGGAATGCGAAGTGGAATCCGGGCTCTATCTCAGCCAGGATGACGGCAAGACCTGGAAGCCCTATTTGCAGATCCCTTTCGGCAACATCCAGCGCGTCTGCTTCGATCCGGATGACCCGCAACACATTTACCTGACCACGTTCGGCTATTCGGTGATCAAGGCGCCGATGCAGCCTTAGAAGTTGATCTCTTCCGTAATGGACAGCAGCCGGTCCCACGGGGCATCCGCGGTGACCATTCGAGGGCAAGGAATCGGTAGGGCGCTGTTCGATGCCGCGATGCGATGGGCCACAGACCGAGGCATCCGGCATGTCCAGACGACGGTTTGGCACGAGAACGCCGCTGCCCGGATGTTTTATGCGGCCCGAGGTTCCCGCCCGATGACCTTGAGGATGGAGCTGGACATGGGCAAGACGCAGCGCAAGGACACGCACCGTTCGGAGGGAGTGGTGCACCGAAAGCACTGCAGCCCTCACGGAAGCTGATGGCTAAAACAAAAGTTCGCCCGCCCCACCCTGTATTGAGTGAATCCCGCGACCGCCCGGATCGAGTGGGAAGACCCACCCGACCCCGGCGGCCACGTCAGCCCTCGTTCCGCCAAAGCTGATGATCATCAGGTGAAAGAAGAAAGGGCAGGAGCGGGGAAAGACAATCAACTCCCCCCCAGGCGGAAGAGGCCCCATGGCCTCCTCCGCTTCGTCGGCCGGCGCCTGCCGATCAGGCATCGACCTGCTGGAACGCTTCCCAACTCACTTGGCACTTCTTACGTATCTGGCTGACACGGGCGGGTGAAACGCCCAGCCGGCCAGCCACCACCCCCGGTTTCTCCCCAGCCGCCAGCCAGCTCAGCATCCGCCGGTGACGACGGTTCTGCATGGCCATCCACTCTCTGAAGTCGATGACAAAGGCCACATGGTCGGCGATGGAGGCCCTGCGATCTTCCAGACGAAGAGTGTCGATGGCCCCAAACGTGGCTGTCGTAAAGTGATGTTTCCTCTGGGCGTTGCCGGAGAGAATATCCTTGGCCGAGTCCTGGGGGATGCCGGCATGGCGGCCGGCACGCACCTGACGGACGGCGTAGCCGGCCAGAGGCCCGGCGAACGCCCGATCGCCCTGGCCACGTGCTAGTAGCCTCTGGTAGGCAACCCAGGCCATACCCATCACCACGCCCCTTCCCTACTCGACTGTTCCGTCAATGCCCAGAGGTCAACCCATCCATTACAATCCCACCATGCCATCGTTGCTGTTCTGCTCATACCACTTCCTGCTGGAGCCCGGCAGCGGCGCTGCCCGGTCGACTCGGGACCTGCTGGTGCTGCTCGGACGACGCGGCTGGCAGTGCCAGGCGCTGTGCGGACCGTGCCTGGATCGCGACTTCGGCAAGCCGCTTGGCCCGATTCTCGCCACCAGCCAGCTCACGGCCCACGTCCGACAGTGTCAATGGGCCGGGCACCGCTTTGGGGTTCTTCACGTTGGTGGACTGCCCTACCCCGTGCTGGCCTATGAGCCCTCCGGCCATCACATGCCCCCTGCCCGGCACGAAGGCGAGCCGTTTCTTGGCCTGCTGGAACGGTGCCTCCAGCGCAGCCGCCCCGACGTTGTGCTGACCTACGGCGGTACGTGGCTTGGCCGCCAGACGGCTCAGATTGCCCGACAACACCACCGGCCCGTCGTCTTCGCCATACACAATTTCAGCTACAGCATGCCCGATCTGTTTGCTGGCGTGGACGCAGTGCTGACCCCATCGCAGTTCACATCACAGTACTACCGCAATGCCCTGGGAATCAGCAGCACCGCTATTCCATGCCCGCTGGACTGGGAAGCGCTCAGGTGCCCGTCGATCGAACCCCGCTACGTCAGTTTCGTCAACCCATCGCCCAATAAGGGCGTGTTCTGGTTTGCCCGCATCGCGCACGAAGTCAACCGGATCCGGCCGGATATCCCCTTCCTCGTCGTGGATGGCCGCGGCTCCACAGACTGGCTGAGCCGCAGCGGGCTAGATCTACGCCAGGTACGGCGAATGGCCACCACCAGCGACATGCGCGAGTGTTATCGCCAGACGCGCGTCGTCCTGATGCCATCGCTTTGGAACGAGACCTTCGGCCGCATCGCCGCCGAGGCCATGATCAACGGCATTCCTGTCCTCGCCAGTCGCCGAGGCGCGCTCAGTGAGACGCTGGCTCAGGCTGGTCTCTTGTTTGATATCCCTGCCAGGTACACACCGGATTCCCTTGCCGTCCCCAGCGACAAAGAGGTCCAGCCGTGGGTCCAGGCCATTATCCGATTGTTTGGTGATTCAGACTACTACGAGTCTGAACATCACAAGGCCCTTGAAGCCGCCCAGGCGTGGCAGGAGCAGATCATCGCCCAGCGGCACGAGGACTTTCTCATGCAGGCCATGGCCAGTGCCAGAATCCGCCAACAGTCAACCCAACCGGCCCCCGCACCCCCTGTGGTGCAGCCGCAGGTGCGATTCGTCTCGGTAACCGACCCGCGCCCGCCGGCATCTGTACTCGACGCCATGCTGTCGCCGCCGATCTGATTCCCGAGCAGTCCGGGATCTGTAGCAAACCAAGGCCTGAGAGATCGAGCTGCTTCAGACCGCTTTTGGCACAGTTCAGGAAGCGCAACTGGCCCAGTTGCCAAACCGCCCGTTTCGTCAGATCGTTGGCATCGACGTCCACCCAACCCGCACTCACACGCTCACACCACATCCCAGATCGCCGGCCGGCTCCCCGCCTTCTTCCACGTCCCTGCGGCAAACATCGCCGCAGTCGCCAGTTTCGTCTGACTGACCTTCAGCGCGCCAACGTCATTCAGCACATATACGATGGCGCACCCAAAGCACTGCAGCCCTCACGGATGCCAATGCCAACGGAGAATCCGCCCGCTCGAGGGCTCGCAGAGAGCCTGCCGGTATACTGCGCACCGTAGTGTGTAAACACCCAAAGCAACTGGAGAGCGTATGAATCGGGTCCACCTTAGCGCCCTGATCGTCGCGGCGTTCCTGAGCGTATCACTGACTCATGGCATCGCCGCTGTTGCCCCAAACGCAGAGTACAACCTGAGGTTCGACCCCGGCAAGTTCACGGTCAAATCCCTGGCGCTCAATGGCAAGACCATCTCATTCCGGGCCTATGAGAACATCGTCTATGTGAAGAACCCCGTCGATCCCAGGTTCCAGAGCATGAACATCTATGTTCCGGCGGAGTACTCCGAGGGCAAGCCCATCGGTGCCTACACTGCCGATACCGCCCCCATTTTCCTCCCGAACACGGTCGGCGGATACATGCCGGGACCGGCGGGGAGTCCCGGCCAGGGATTCGACGGTGGGCCGAACGCAGCCCTCGTGGCCTTATCCCAAGGCTACGTCGTGGCCGAGCCCGGAGTTCGAGGCCGGACCAACGTTGACGAGGCCGGGCGATATACCGGCAAAGCCCCTGCCTGCATCGTTGACCTCAAGGCCGCTGTCCGTTACCTGCGCCTGAACGAAAAGGCCATGCCCGGCAATGCCCAGAAGATCATCTCCAACGGCACCAGCGCCGGCGGCGCCCTCTCCGTCCTGCTCGGAGCCACCGGCAACAATGCGGATTACGAACCCTATTTGAAGGCTCTGGGCGCCGCCGAAGCCCCGGATGATATCTTTGCCGTCTCCGCGTATTGCCCTATTTCGAACCTGGATTATGCGGACATGGCTTATGAATGGTTGTTCAACGGGATCAATGATTTCAGCAAACCGGTGTTTCGAGGTCCGCCCCCTTCCGCAGGCCCTGGCCCTGGCCCTGGCGTGATGGGAGCTCCCGACGCTGCGGGCGCTATGCCCCCCGGTAGCCCGGGCAAGCTCCCCACGGCCACAGGTTCGATGACGCCGGATCAGGTGAAGAACTCCGCGCTGCTCAAGGCCCTGTTCCCCGCCTATTTGAACAGCCTGGAGTTGAAGAAGCTCGACGGCTCGGCCCTATCCCTGGACGCCAACGGCACCGGCTCATTCAAGGACTATGTCAAATCCTTCGTGATCGCGTCGGCTCAAAAGGCCCTGGGCGGCGGCGCCGATCTCTCCTCGCTTGGCTGGATTACCATCAAGGATGGAATCGTCACCGACATCGACTTCGATCAATACGTGAAATATGCCACCCGCATGAAGGTCACCCCCGCCTTCGATGGGTTGGACCTCGGCACTGGCGAGAACGATCTGTTCGGCACAGCTACCGTCAAAGCCCAGCACTTCACTCCGTTTGGGAAGGACCACAGCACCGCCGGAGGAGCTCTCGCGCAGGTGCCTATCGTGAAGATGATGAACCCGATGAACTACATCGGCACCACGGGGACCTCGGTCGCCCCGTACTGGCGCATCCGTCACGGGACCGCCGACCGGGACACCTCCCTCGCCATTCCTGTCATCCTGGCCACGAAGTTGGCGAACTGCGGCTACAACGTCGACTTCGCCTTGCCCTGGGCCCGTCCTCACAGTGGAGATTACGACCTGGATGAACTCTTTGCCTGGATGGCCCAGGTGTGCCGCTGACGTGACGGTCCAGATCCGCTCAGCCCCTTCTTACCCGGAAGGGGCTGCCTTTGTTGTCTACGCCCCTTCTTCTGTCGCTGTAATGGAAGCGACGGTGACAGGTCCGCTAAGCCTCGCTCGTCCCGAACATCGTGAAGAACGCGTTGGCCAGCGCTCCGGCCCGCCGTTGCCGTCACCGGGTCAGTGAAGCTCTGCAGGTCGCGTAATGCACTGTTGCAGGGAGCGGGCGGGGCTCCTTGCCTGGCTCTCACCACAGCCCAAATGAATGCTTCCCCAGCAAGGTATCGGCCCGGCTCAACAGTAAACTCACTGGAGAGAACGTCGGGCCAAAGCTCGGCAGCACCGGCGGATCTACCGGCAACGAGGAGATGCTGGACCGCGATTTGACGTAAGCGATATCGGCAACATTGACCAGGTCATTCCCATCAAAATCCGATCGGTAGCTGCTGGTAGTCTCCGGCAGGCTGCTGCGACTCTTGGTCTGATTGATATCCGCCACGTTCACCTTCCCCAGGCTCCCTCCCGTCGAATCTCCCGGCAGAACATCGAATCGGAAGGCGAAATCGCCACCGGCCACTCCGTTGCCGGAGGGGAACGTATCCGTAGTACCAACCTGGCTGTAGCTGGTCGGGTTTGTCCAGTCACCATCCAACACATTGCCGGCTATGTCGGTCACCGGTGTTGTTCCACTCCCGGGAAGGGCAATGTAGAGCTTATCCGCACCGATCACCGCCGAGAGCGACAAGGTGGCCACATGATCCGTGGCGTTATAGGCGAAGCCTGACACGCTGTAGCTGCCCACCGACCCCACAATGGCAAACTGTGCCTGGGCCACGGTGACATCCTCACTGAAGGCAATGGAGATGCGATTGAGATTCCGCCAGGCCAGCGTCTGCAGTTGAGCAGCACCTGAGCCCACCGGAATGGCATAGCCATAGGTGGAACTGGATCCGCTCATATTGGCCGCCAGGAAGGAGAGATAGCCTGATGCCCAGGTCGAGCCCCTCACATACACCGCAGTCACGGTGATTGTCGGGGCATGGTTCACGGGGCCAACCGTCAAGTTAACAAACGCGATCGAGCTGGCATAGAGGCTGCCGTCCGAGCCATTCCACCCGAAGCTATCACTGCCCGTATAGCCGGTGTCCGGAACGTAGCTCAGGTTGGCCAATTGGCTGCTGGCGATCTCCTGGTTGAGCGTCACGGTTGTCCCGCTCAGCTTGAGCGCCCCGTGTGCCGGCAGACTCACGATCTTGATCTTCTGCAGCGTGTCGCCCGAGTCTGAATCGCTGAAGGACCCGGTGAAGTCAGACGCCGCAAATGCCAGTATC
>Ga0209083_1000226_pt1 | contig 89242 bp, 78 predicted proteins | sample AM7aDNAmetaG_FD_184132 | JGI IMG/M metagenome (GOLD analysis project Ga0209083, IMG submission 184132) | Freshwater microbial communities from Finland to study Microbial Dark Matter (Phase II) - AM7a DNA metaG (SPAdes) (version 3) | ecosystem: Environmental > Aquatic > Freshwater > Lake ...
CTAAGACGTGAGCTTAGGTGAATATCTTCTAAGACGTGAGCTTAGGTGAATATCTTCTAAGACGTGAGCTTAGGTGAATATCTTCTAAGACGTGAGCTTAGGTGAATATCTTCTAAGACGTGAGCTTAGGTGAATATCTTCTAAGACGTGAGCTTCTGTTAAAAGAATCAATACAGTAGACATTAAAAGGATTTAAGGAGTTTTCAAGATGACTTTAGATGTGGTTACAGCTTCTGGGATAGCAGACGGATCGGTTACTAATTCTAAATTAGCAGACGGGGCTGTTAGCTTAGGTAATTTAGGTAATGACGTTCTAGCTAATATCTCTAATACAGTTACTGCCTTTGCTGCCCCGCTCACCTCCCCTACTTTTTCAGGTACGCCTACTGCTCCTACCCCTACAGTTACCGATAACTCTACCAAGTTAGCAACTACTGCTTTCGTTCGTACTTATGTAGCAGCTAACGGTGGAGGCGGTTTAAGTGGCGGCGGTACAGCACCTCTTGATAGCCCGGCTTTCACTGGTAACCCAACGGCACCTACACCTTCTACCACTGATAATTCTACCTCTCTTGCTACTACGGCGTTCGTCCAAGCAGCTATTGGTAACGGTACTTCAGGCCATCAGGTTTTAACATCGCCTACTTTAACCGGTACACCAACGGCACCTACACCAACAGCAACTGATAATTCTGACTTGATAGCAACTACTGCTTTCGTTGTTAACTACGTAACAGGGCACAGCGGTGGTGGGGGTGGAGGCGCTCCTCTCAATTCTCCTAATTTTACCGGGGTTCCAACAGCACCTACTCCTACAGTTACTAGCAATTCAACACAGTTAGCTACTACAGCTTTCGTCCAAGCTTTAGTAACTCCTGGTAGTGTAGTTGCCCCAACTAATTCACCTGCCTTGACTGGTACACCAACGGCCCCTACACCTACAGTTACTGATAGTTCAACTACAATTGCTACTACGGCGTTCGTGTCTAACTATGTTTCTACCCACACAAGTGGCAATAGTGCTCCTCTCAATTCTCCTAATTTTACTGGCACACCAACAGCACCCACAGTAACTTCTACTGATAATAGCAACACCATTGCAACTACAGCATTTGTACACAGTGTTGCTTCTGGTGGTGGTGGCGGAGGTGGTACAAACTATGTTACTTACCTACGGTCGTTTAACAACGGTGCGGATTGGGGTACAGTTGACGGCAATGGTAACTACACCATCACTACCACAGCATCTACTCACGGTGTAGGTACAGACCCTATTGTTCAGGTTTACAACTATAATGGTTCCTATTATCAATTAGTGTTTACGGACGCTTTAGGTGTCTATTCCAACGGCGATGTGTTTATTGAAGTACCGTCCAATCCTGATAATAGGTTCAACGGGCGTATTTCAATTTCCGGTAGCGGTTCTAGTAATAGCACACCGTCATCTTATCTCCAGTCATTTAATAGTGGTTCAGACTGGGGTTCACTTAACGGTAACGGTAGTTATACTATTACTATTCCAGCAGGTACTCACGGTAAGGGTTCCTCACCTAAGGCTCAAGTGTTTAGCTATAATGGGTCATACTACTCTCTTACTCTAACCGATACTCTAGGCGTTTATCCTAACGGTGATGTATTTATCACTGTTCCTGGTTCACCTAACGATGACCGCTTCGCTGGCCGTATCAGTATCTTCTAAGACGTGAGCTTAGCGAATATCTTCTAAGACGTGAGCTTAGCGAATATCTTCTAAGACGTGAGCTTAGCGAATATCTTCTAAGCCGTAGACTCTTCTAGAGTAACAACACTAAGGTCAATACAAGCAATAGGGGTAGTATTATGTCTCAATTCGGTGACAGCTTTGATATTGGTACCTTCTATACTGATCATTTTACTGGTGACGGTACAACTACGACGTTCAGGTTGACATATCCACCGGCAAGTCCTGACGGTATAGAAGTTTCGGTTGCTAGCGTAATTCAAGATCCTGGTCATTACGCTATAGACATTTATAATATAATTTTTAATCCTGCTCCAGCGTTTGGAACAGCTATTTGGGTTAAGCATCAAGGAATTCGTCTAGGTATTGGTGTTCCAGGTACGGGTACTGTAGGAACCCCACAACTAGTTCCAGGTGCTGTTACTGCTGATATTTTGGCTGCTGACGCTGTTCCTCACGCTACCAATTCAATCCCTGGTCTGGTTAAGTTAGCAACTGTAGCTTCTATTTTAGCGGGGTCTGATAATACAGTTGCTATAACCCCTGCTGGATTATTGTCTGCAGCACCTTTTAACTATTCTAGCACTAGTGGTTACACCAAATTCGCTAACGGCCTAATTCTTCAGTGGGGTATTACTAATCCTATTAGTGCAGGTACCAGCCTTCCAATAATATTCCCTATTTCCTTCCCTACTGTCTGTTACGGAATTATAGCTACGTTGAGCACTGATACCACCAATGTTAATGCTCAGGGTGCCAATGCTTATGTTAATAATGTAAGCCGAGGAACAATCAGCAATTTTGGTGCAGGTATTAGTACGCCTGCTTTTTGGATGGCTCTAGGCAGTTAACCGCCGATTACATTGGCTCTAGGTAGCTAAAGGTTAAAGTTGCTAAGAAGTTGGACTAGTTGTACTCTTGCTAAGAAGGCGGGTTACATCATGACAGCCCGGTATAATTTTGTTGGGTCAGAGGCGTGCTATCAGAACGCTACATTCCAAGTTAATCTAGTTTGGAATAATGCAGAGGGAACGCCTTATGATCTAGCTAGATATTCAGCGTACATGCAGGTTAGACAATTCCCTTCAAATACTGTAGCTCTGATTGATATTAACACAGATAATGCTAGAATTAAAGTAGATGGTTTAGGAAATATCGTAATCCTAGTCCCGAAAGAGGAAACCTCTACTTTAATAGCTGGAAAGTACACTTATGATCTAGTAATGGTGTCACTAGACGGCACCGCTACTAGATTATTAGAAGGGGATTTTGAAATACGTGCTGGGGTAACTAGGAATATACCCGTTACTATACAGTAAAAATCTACCGTGTTATCTGTGCTTATTATCACACTATGTACAACGCAAGTTGCTATTTTGGACCTTGTTTATACCAGCCTAAGTTTTTATGAATTTGGTAAAATCTTAATTTTGTTTGTAAGAGAGGGTTTAAATAGAAATGACCCAACTTACAGTTAACTCAAATTATGACGTGATTAAGATAATCCGTGCAGATGTTGGTGGACTTGGTGTACTAAGTGTGTATCAACAATCTGGACGGGCGCTTGTTGAACAGCGGTCCTCTGATTTCGTTACAGTAACGAAAAATTCACATTACGTAACTCGTACAGGTAAGTGCTCACTAATTTTAACTGACACCAGTAGTGCTAATATAGTATATCCTAGTGATCAGTTAACCTTAGTAGTTAGTGATAACCCCACCCCTACTGCTATGTTCAATTTACCTGTAAAAGTGACTAGTGTGACAAAAAAGAATACCACATTGACTGTCTGCTCCTGAGAAAATTTTTCTTCTAGCAAAGAGGAAAAATTTTAGTTAAATCTTAATTTTATTTGTAGGGGAAAATTTTTCCTCTCACAGATAAAAAGTTTGATAATAAGAACTACACTAAGCCTACTGCGTTTTGTTGGTAGCAGGTTACTGGTGTCAGTAGCCACCAACCGTCTTCGTTCAATCTCCTTGCAAGGAAACGAGAATTATGGCTTATAAGCAGTTTTCATTAGACGGCGTGTCGTCTGCCGTTAAGTACGGTGTTGCTGGTCCGAAGGTCGTTGCAGAAACCGCCACTAAGTTTGGCGTATGGAACGCTGCTCAGTCCGCTTATGTGGATTTCCAGTGCGCCAATATGTTTGGTAACAACCTGACCCTGTCAGGCAATTTACACGTTGAAGGCACCACCACAACCGTCGAATCAACGACTCTTACCGTTCAGGATAAGACCATTGAACTCGGCGTCATTCCTTCACCGGGCAGTGCTACCGATAGTACAGCTGACCACGGAGGACTCTTACTCTACGGAACCACAAACAAGACCATTCTGTGGGACTCTGCAAATAACAACTGGACGTTGTCAACCAACGTCAATATCCCCACTGGTAAGTCGTTCAAGATTAACAACGTTCCTGTAATCGATGCGACGAGCCTCGGTTCAACCGTTGTTGCTAGCTCGCTGACCTCGGTCGGTATTATCGGCACTGGTACCTGGAACGCTGATACCGTTCTCGTCGGCGTTGGTGGTACTGGTAAGACCAGCTTTAACCAGGGTGATATCGTTGTCGGCGCTGGCGCTGGCGCAACTGCTCTTAGCACCATTGCTACCGTTGCTTCTACCACTAAGCTCCTCGTTTCTGGTGGCACTTCAGCCGCTGCAAATTGGGCGTGGGTTGGTAACCTCTATGACGCACAGGGCAACCTCGTTCTTAAAGGCACGGATGCCGCTAACGCGACTTCGTTCCTCCAGGTCAACAACAACGTTGGTAACACCGTTTCGGCTCCAGTCAGTATCGCCGCTAACGACGCCAATGTAAACGCTGACACTTGGCTTGCTATTAAGGCTCAGAATAACGGTACTATTCTGATGCAGAGCAACGTTGACGTTTCTAACGTCAAGATCGTTGCCACTGGCGGCGGCACTGGTGCCAATATCTACCTGTCACCGAACGTTTCCAGCGGTGGCCTTATTATGGTCCCGGCTGGTTATAATGCCAATATCGCTACGGACGGTTCGGACGCGAATGCCCTGGTAACTGCTGGTTTCGTAGCCAGTTTCGTAGCCGGGAATTCCTCGACTAGCCGTCGAGCCGACGTAGTTGCGAGCGGTGCTGCTACCTCTAATATCAGCTCTGCTCTTCCGACTCCTGCGTCTGGTCAGGTTTATTGTGCCCGTGTAACCGTTTCAGTGCTAACTCCCTTCACTGGGGGGTCAATCGGTTCGCTCCTGATTTCTGACGGTGTCAATACGTTAATGCCTATTACTGATATCGATCCGAGCGTTGCTGATACTTACTTCACTGCACTTCCTTTCGCTGTTACTTCAACTGGAGCCCAGCTTAAGGTAGAGTATTATCAGGCAGACGGTACCACTCCGGCATCCCCCACGGCGGGCGAACTTATCGCCACTATCGAATATATTATCGCCTAATGGTTTAAACTGTGTTCAGAATTTCTGTAAAAAGTTGTACTGAACACAGTTATCTGAGATAAAAGGTGGAAGAGCTTTCAAACGAAAGCTCTTCCACCTTTTTCTTTGATTCAAATTTTCTTTAGCACTAATAAAGATTTTTCTTGACTTGGGTTATTGCTAATGTTACACTAAGAAAGTTTAAAAATTTGGGTTAGGAGTTTTACTATGCCGTTTACTAAACCGATAATTAACAAAGAAGTTGATAACGTTAAGAAGTTAATTGAATCTCTTGAAGCTCCTGGAGGGGACAAGGTTATCCTTCACAAAGTTAAAAGTAACATCAAGAACTCGGCTAAGCGTAAAGCCAAAGGACGTAAGCTTGTTGTAACCAAGACTAAAAAGACCAAACCTGTTGTAACTGAATCCAAGCTTACTGGTTCTGAACTTTGTTTGGTGCATCCTGAATTGATGGATTCTAAGTATAATCAGGTGTTTCAGTTAGAGAAGGAAGGTAAAGTTGTAATCAGAGAGGATTTAGGTAAAGTTTTCAAGGTACAATTCCCTAGCGGAGAATTAGTAGAACTCGGTTTAAGTGTTAATGGTAGTGGATACCGTCAATTTGAAATTGACGGAGTTCAACGTATTTTAGTTCATAGACTACTTGCTCAAAAAGTTAATGGACCGTGCCCTAAAGGCTTAATAGTACATCATAAAACCATATTAAAACGGACAATCGCGGAGTTAATCTAGAATTTGCTACTACGTCTAAGAACGTTCAAGAATCTGCAGCTCGTCCAGAAGTTAGGGAAAATATAAGTAAGTCCAAGTTAGGATTTCGCCCACATCGCAGGTATTTAACTGACATTGAAGCCGACGAAGCTGAAGCAATGTATGCTACTGGAAAATTTACAATAAGAAGCGTTGCTGAACATTTTGGCGTTAGTGTTGATTCTATGGGTAATTTACTGAGAGGGAAAAGCTATAAAACACGCAGGTCTGATGAGAGTATTCCTACCCCTATTAAGTCTAAAACTAAAATAAAAGACTTACAAGGTACCCCCGAACAGATAGAGATTTTTACGTTCTTTGTAAAATCTGTAAATCGTGGAGATTTAATTCTTACTGAAGACGGTCGTTGTTTTAGTAAGTCGGGTAACTGGTTAGGTTCTCGAACTCCTACTGGCTATACTACGATTAGAGCAACCTATCAAGGTAGGACTTATAGGATATTACTACATAGGTTTATGCATTTAATTTTTATAGGAGCCATTCCTAAAGGCTGGGTAGTTGATCATAAAGACGGTAATAAATCCAACAATCACTACTTAAACCTAGAAGCCATTACTCATGGTGAAAACACTAGACGTGCTAGGGGGTTAGGTCTTGTTGATTCAAGCAAAGATAGTTTTGCTAGAGTAGGTGAAAAGAATACTAGCAGTAAACTAACTGAGCGTGAAGTAATAGAAATAAAGATAATGTTAGCGCAAGGTTACTCTAATACAGAAATAGCCAAGAAGTTTAAAGTTGGTAGGTTTACGATTAACGCTATAGCTAACGGTGAAACATGGTCTCATGTTGGGACTAAGCCTTCTAACTTGTGTTCCTCTTGTACTCATGTTAATGATCATGTTACAATTTACGATCAGACTTGGACTTGTTCTGACTGTGGTGAAACTCACGACTACGCTGAAAACAACAAGAAAAATACCGAGAGGTATCCAATCAAACGTATTGTGTTTGACAGGTCTATACCTGAATACAACATTACTTTGGCTAAGTGGTTAAAAAAGGCTAAAGGTTACTCTAACCCTAAAATATCAAAAATTATCAAGTGTAGTCAAGCTACTCCGCGCTAAAGCGACGGAGCTTGCCCGCAGGGGGCTTTTGCCCAGGACGGCTGACACGCCCTGGTGGTTTCCTACCTAGGAGTTTGTTAACACGGTCGGGGTCTCCTGGGTTTAACCGCTTGCAGGTAGCCTTTTGCCTCCAACGACCTAAATACAGGTCACGAATGTTAACCGCACCGTTAGTATCGGCGTGGGTTTCGTGACCACACTTCTTACACTCGAAAGTCTCACCCTTACGGTTGTTCTTAGCCGTGTGACCGCACTTGGAACACCGTTGGGAAGTGTAGGCTGGGTTAACAAAGGCTAGACGGATTCCTAACTCCTGAGCTTCCTCAGACAGAATCCTCCTAAACTTAGCGTAAGGCCAACCTGTTTTGGTGAAACTAGGGCTGTGTTTTAGGTCTTCTAAGACTAAGGTTCCAGTTGGCTTCGCTACTGATGAGAGGAGTTCATTGGCTACCTTGTAGCACAACTCTTCCCAATAACTGTCTATACGGTGGTCTAACCTCCGTAAGTGCCTTTCGAGCGAACGGGTACCCAACTGAACCTTGGTAGGCTGTTTACCTGCTTTAACTAGAATCTTATCAGTATCTTTTAGAACTAGATTGGTAGCTTCCCTTGCTTTTAGAGCGTCAGCTATTTCTTTACGACGCTTTTGAGCCTTGCGAATCAGTTTTAGTAACCTAACATCGGTATAAAGCATGCCGTTAGAATCGACGGCAAAGTTGGTACGGCCTAGATCGACTCCCAAAGCCTTCTGTTTGTTCAACTGTAGGTCTAGAATCGGTGGAATAGCTTTAACAAAAGTCAGGTGGAGGTAGAGTCTACCCTTCTTGTAGACTAGGTTAGCACCTCCGGGAGTCCAAACCATCTTAGTTTGAATCGGGTTGGTGGGATCAACCCTACCGTACTGCTTCTTGTAAAGAGCCTGAGAATCCGAGAACTTCAGGTACTTCTTAACAGTAAACCGTTTACGGTAGTACTCGGGCATAGTGAAGCTAAACTCTTTACGACCAGTGGTAGTTAGTAGTGAGACGGTGTTCTCTTTGAAGTCTAGAGTCATTGACCTAATGTCGTACCCTACTGGAATCAGGTCATCGAAGTGTGGCTCTTTGACTAATCTACGTTGCTCCTTGGGTAGATTGGAATCATTCTTGATCACAGCGTAAGCAGCTTTACCTGATTCGATGGCAGAGTGGTAGACACTGACTGCTATCTGAGCAGGCAAGTTGAACTTGTCCCGTAGCTCGTAGTAGTTAGAGTCGTGGACCTGCTTCAGACCGAAGGTCTTACGCTTCCAAATCCTATGCATAGTCCAGTTACAAGCGTCCCGGTAGACTCCAAAGAAGTCTAGGATTGGGTCGTTAGTAGCCTTAACACTATAATCTAAGGCTATGATAGCAGTACGAGACATTAGCTGTGATTTCTTAAGAGCCACGGGAAAGTTTCCTTTCACTTACCTGACTCTTAAAATTAGGTTCGAACCAAAAGTCGAAACAAGAAAAGTTTAGATTCTGGGTTTGGTTCGAATTAGTATGGAGTTGGTTAGGATTTGCTAGGAGTTTAAAGAACATGACTCTTTTGGGTTATTAGTGCCAAAGATTCTTTGGCGAGAATAGCCGAGTTGGGCAGAGGAATTCAGGGAGTCTATTTCAGAGCTTTCCTCTCCGCCCTAAAGGGCTGGAGCTTCCAGCTCGAATTTCAGTGAGAGTTCTGTTGATAAAATGCTAACGGGTGAGTGTAACTCTCATATTGGACATGTCACCTCTGATATTTGTAATGTATGTGGTACTAAGCACGAGTATTTGATGCCCTATACCAAAGAGTTTCTATGCTCCGGTTGTGGGGCTCGTCATGTTATAACTGACAACAACGCCAAGAACGAAGTTTACTACACTATGTACAAAGAAAAGTATGGCAAACCTATCCATCCGGCCTACTATCCCAAACTCCGTCAGAAATCGTACTACACGAATCAACCTAAACTACGTCGCCAGTCTAGGTCTTCCACCAAAAAGACGACAACTCCACTAGCCTAAATTTCTACCAATTAACTAAATAATCTAATTTTAGTTATGGTAAACTCTTTAACTAGAGTTTACCAACTTTTCTGTTTCTAATCTACCCAATAAAACTGGACGGGTTGTCATAACCCGAACTCTAGCTGCGTGCTGGAGACCTCACAAACAATTATCTAACGGGAACTTTAACCATGTCGTTTATCATTAACGCTAAAGGTAACAGCCCTCGTCAGTTTACATTTGGTAAAGCTGCGGGTGTTACAGGTCCAACTTTGTACACCGGGCCTGAGACTCCCGCTGGAACATTAGGTATCGAAGGTGACCTTTATGTACAAGGCGGTACCAATTTAAGCGGTACCTCTGTAGGTGCATTCTATCAGAAGATTAACGGGGTTTGGAACGCCATTACCACGGAGTTCTTGCCACTAACTGGTGGAACTCTGTCTGGGCCTCTTTACCTATGGAATGACCCCGTAGGACCTATGGAAAGTTGCACTAAACAGTACACAGACAGTCTAAGGTATGCTTTACAGCTCAAAACAGCCTGCCGTTTGCTAGCAACAGCTAACATTAACCTATCGAATCCAGGCTCTATCACAATTGACGGTCGGACTCCTAATGTAAATGACCGTATTTTCTGCGTGAATCAGACCATTCAGCTACAGAATGGTCTGTATCAGTGGAACGGTACTTCTTCTCCAATGACCCGTACGGATGACGCTAATACGGACCAGAATGTTACGACTGGTATGTACAGTAGCATAACAGACGGTCAGAATTATGTTGGTCAAGCTTGGGCACTAATCACTGAAGAGCCTTTATCTTTAGACGTTACTCCTCTCCAGTTCACACGTATTTATTCACCCGGCCAGTTGAACCCACAAAACGGGTTTACCACCAACGGCAATACCTTCTCGATCAACTCTGCAAATACCTCCCATATCGTAGTCAATTCAAATTCAATTGACACTGGTGCGGATATTGCAACTTTGTCAGACCGGCAGACTTTCACCGGCACTAAGACCTTCACCTCCTCCATTATCTCTACAGTATCAACCGGCACCTCTCCGCTATCCGTTAGCTCAACAACTCAAGTTGACAATCTGAACGCTGCTCTATTAAACGGTTACGATGCTACAGCGTTTATTGCGTCTAACGGCACAGTCCCTAAAATTATCGCAGACTTACACATTCATATCCCTGACCCTACTACAACTCCTTCAGGAACTATTTTCATCGCCAAAAACAATGGTAACATTTTCCAAACTGACGGCTCGGCGTGGAATCAGATTGGTGGCGGTCTACCTAAAATCATTGAAGACGTTTACGCTAACCTACCAAGTGCTACAACAACTCCAGCGGGAACTTTGTTCATTGGTACCGACACATTAGATTGGTACTACAACAACGGTACTACTTGGAGCCTGCTATCTGGTGGTGTTAGTGGTGGCCTTTACGCTCCTATTGATAGTCCGTCTTTCACCGGATCACCTACAGCGCCAACCCCTACCATAACCGATAATTCTTCTTTGTTAGCTACCACTGCTTTCGTCCAAGGGCTACTTGCTAATCCTCCCGCAGCAGTAACGTTGCCAGCTAACTCAACTGCTGTTACTCAATCAGCAACGGATAAGTCAACGAATGTAGCTACAACAGAGTTCGTGGCTCAATACGTTAGTACGAAGTACTCTTTCTCGTTCAACAACACGACTGACTGGGGAACAAGTGACGGTACTGATTACACGATAAGCGTAGCTCATGCCACACACAACCGTGGTACTGATCCGTCAATTCAAGTCTTTAGCTTCAACGGTACTTCTTATTCTCTAGCCTCACCAGATTCGCTCCAAGTGTTCACTAACGGTGACGTTAGCTTCTCTGTTTCAGCTTCACCGGACGGACGGTTCACCGGTCGTATTCTAATTCTGTAGTCCTGTAATTCTGTAAACTGGTAAACCTGTAGTCCTGTAAACTGGTAATTCTGCAAGCCGGTAAACTGGTAATTCTGTAAACTGGTAATTCTACGAGTTAGCTCCTTCCTGTTGGGCTTTACATCAACAAAGACACTGGAATAGTACAAAAGAAAAACGAGGGTAGGTTAATTCCTACCCTCGTTTTTCTTGTTTTGACTTATACTTATCTCAAACCTCTAGCTTAAACCTTGTAATTGGAATGAATCTTTAATTCTTGATTTTGGCTTTAACTTAATTTTAAGCAATAGAGCTTCAAAAAAATAGAGTTCCTGAGCTTGTGATCTAAGAGAGTGTTTTGGTCATTTCGCAAGCTACTACCAACCCAGCACCCATAAGGAATCAGGTCAAATGTCTTACAGGTTTTTCGGCTCGCTTGATATTCACCGCGATTTAACTATCAATCAAGATGCAACGGTCACTGGTACCTTAACTGTTAACGGTACCTCCTTGGTACCTACAGTAACGGCTACGGATAGTTCAACCAATGCGGCTTCTACCGCTTTCGTTAACAACTACGTAACTTCTAAAAGTTATATTACTGGTAACCAAAACATAACAATTTCTGGTGATGCTTCTGGTTCAGGTACTACCGCGATAACTGTTACGCTACCAAATATCAATTCTAACACATCAGCAGTAGGATCGTCAACTGTAATTCCTATTATTACAGCCAACGCTAAAGGCTTAGTCACTTCAATATCAAGTGCTACACTTTCTCACTCTGACGTTGGTGCTGCACCCTTAGACCCTCCTAATTTTACCGGTACTCCTACCGCTCCTACCCCGACTACTACAGACAATTCCACTTCTTTAGCTACCACAGCGTTCGTTAATTCTTTGGTTAACGGTATTGTATCTTCTACTTTCGTGTATAAAGGTACTGTTGATATTACTGCTGCCCCACCTTCGCCAAAACAGTCTGGTTATACTTGGCGAGTTGCAACTGGAGGCACTCCTACTTCAGGTTGGGTATTCAACGTTACTGAATCTGTAGTAGATGTTGGTGATTTAGTTGTTTATGACGGAGCTAAGTGAAACAGATTACCCGCTACTTCACCAGCAGTTACCCAAGGCAGTAACATTGTTGTTACTCCTACCGGTGATAGCTCTTATGCAGTAGCCTTAACTACCTCTCCTGCTTTGACCGGTGCTCCAACTGCTCCTACACCTACTGTTACTGACAATTCTACTAGAATCGCAACAACCGCTTATGTTCAAGCTTTAGCAGGCTCAGCTTCGGTAACGTTAACAGGCGATGTAACAGGCTCAGGTATTGGTTCTTTTATTACAACTATTGCTCCTTCTTCGGTAACGTTAGCGAAGATTGCTAATATACCAGCTTACACTATTATCGGTAATAATACTGGATCGGCTAATAATCCTTCATCTTTGACTGTTTCTCATGCGTTAAATCTCTTAGGTAGTGGTAATGACGCTACCGGTTCTGGCGTAGTGGTTCTGGCGAACACCCCTACTTTGGTAACACCTAATTTAGGTGATGCTTCTGCCACCACTATCAACAAGGTTACAATTACTCCTCCAAGCAGTGGTGCCACTTTAACTTTATCAAACGGTTCTTCTTTAATTGTGTCAGGTGGTTACAGTACCACGTTTGTATCTTCCGCTATTACAAGTGTCACCTTACCTACCTCTGGTACATTAGTTGCTAACACAGCAAACAATTGGAACGGTAACCAAGGTTCTGTTGCTACAACGTTAGCTGACGCAATTACTATTTATCCAGACTTTTCGCTTTCTAATACCTATTCATTAGTTCTTACCGGTAATCACACGCTAGGTCTACCTACAGGGTTATTAGTAAACAAACGGTCTTCTATTACTCTGGACATATGGCAAAACAGCACGGGTAATAACACTTTATCCTTTGCTTGGTGTTATCAATGGCCTTCTGGTGCTCAAGGGATTTTGTCTACAGGTGCTTTGGCGCGTGATAAGTTATTCGGTGATGTTTCTTATTATAATACAGCTAATGTTACTATTTCTATTGCTACTCCTGGTGTAATCACTTGGAATAATCACGGACTGCTAACTGGAATGCGCCTACAGTTAACCACCACAGGTGCGTTGCCAACTGGGTTAAGTACTGGGATTAGTTATTACGTAATTGTCGTAGACGCAAATACCTTCTCCTTAGCAACCAGCTTAGCTAACGCAGCCACACTTACTAAAATTGCTACTAGCGGTACTCAGTCAGGAACCCACACTGCTACTGCTTGCTGCATTGATTTGACCTTAGTCAAAGCCTTCTCGTAAAAACCATGGTCTATCTGGAGGCTTAAATCAAATGTCTATTTTCGGCAGTACTCTTGGGTTCTGGGGGAGTCAAGCTTCTTCAGCAGCCTTTACTTCTAATTGTGCGTTATTCGCTGGTGGATCAACTTCTAATAGCTACACTACTGTCACAAATCAGACTGATAAATACCTGTACGCCAGCAATACTGTTATTCCAGGTGCTGCGTTAGGCACTAATAATCAATTTATGACAGGTATAGGTAATATGACCTATGCTTTCTTTGCTGGTGGTCAAGGTGGAGACGGTGTCTCAGTAGCGTCTACTAATAAATATCTATATTCGGCTGATTTAGTGTCCTCTACTACCTCACTAGGACAGTCTCGTTATGGTGCTGGTGGGGCGGGTAACGCTACAGTAGGTATTATTGCTGGTGGGTACAATTCTACTTCCAATTATGTTACCTATTCTGACAAATATACGTATTACTTAGACGTTGTTGCTACAGGTACGGCACTAGGTACGGCACGAGACTACCTGAGCGGTATTAGCAGTGCTACATCAGCCGTATTTTCTGGTGGTACTACAGGTTCTGATTCTATGCTTTCAGAACGTTACATATTCATTGGTGATATTGTTTCTACTGGTACAGCATTAGGTGCAGCTCGTAATAGCTTATCGAGTACCTCTAATTCCGTAAACGGTATTTTTGCTGGTGGTATAGCTGCGGCTACCTTGTCCAACTACACAGACAAATATACTTTTGTTGGTGACTCTTTAGTGGCTGGTACGGTGTTAGGTACGGCTCGTTCTGGTCACGCTGGTGCTTCAGGTGCTACGTATGGACTTTTTGCAGGTGGTAATACAGCCTCTGGTCTTACTACCTCCAGTGAAAAGTACGCCTATTCAGGTGATACAGTTGCTAGTGGTGTTAATTTAGGAATACCACGTCAAGGACTAGCTGCTGTTAGTATGTTGCCAGGTAACTTCTGGGATGTGTTAAATCCAACTTGTATTGTTGCTGGTGGTTATGATAATGGCAGCAATATCTACGCTACTTCAGAAAAGTATTCCTACTACTCAAATACCTACGCTGCTGGCGGTAGTTTAAGCCAAGCCCGTATTTCACTAGCAGCAACTAGCAATTTTACAAAAGGTATTTTTGCTGGTGGACAAAACGGAGGTTTCTTTAGTCTAATTGATAAATACACCTATTCTACCGATACAGTAGTTTCTTCTTCAGCTACTATTTACAGTGGAGCCTCAGGTCTAGCTGGTGCCGGTAACGCTACAGTAGGCTTATTTGCTGGTGGTTGTACTGCTACAAATTATTATGCCCACACTACTAGATACACCTATGGTACTGACACCTCCGTTACAGGTATTGACCTTACCTACGCGCCAGAAGGTGTAACAGGGGCAGCCAATGCTACTATGGCTGTTTTAGCAGGTGGTCATACGGGGCCAAGTACTTATGTGTCTACTGTTAACGTGTACAACTGGGCTTACAATACTGTATACGGGATCAGCTTACTAAATTCTGGTCGAGAATACGCAGCCGCTTCTGGTAATAGCCAACAAGCGTTGATATCTGGCGGCGACCAGCGCGGAGCAAATCAAATCAATTCTACTGATGTTATTACTTACGCTACAATGACTGATGTTGGTGGGACAGTACTAGGTCAAGCTAGGCAGAAAATAGCTTCAGCTAGTAACGCTACTTCTGGTATTTTTGCAGGTGGCTTGAATAATTCTAATGCTGTAACCAGTTGGACTGATGTTTACAATTTTTCTACAGGAGCAGTAACAACAGGTGGTGTGCTTAGCACTCCACGTTTAGGTGCTGCAGGAGCTTCAACCTCACCCGGTGGCTTCTGGGATTTTGCTACGGCTATTGGTGATTACGTTCTGTCAATGGGTGGGTATACTACTAATTCTAGTTATTTAAACTGGTCTAGTAAGTATTATGTAGTTGGTGACTTAGTTGTTGCTGGTACCGCTTTAAGTACAGCGCGTAGAAACTTAGCTAGTTGTGGTAACGCTACATTAGGTGTTTTTGGTGGCGGAACAAACGGTAGCAATATAGCTACTACTGAAAAGTACACTTACTCTAACGATACTGTAGCAGCAGGTACTAGTCTAGGAACAGCTAGAAATAGTTTAGCGGCTGCTTCTAACTACATGCAAGGTATCTTTGGTGGCGGGTTCACCACTACCTACTCTAACTACACCGATCAGTACATTTTTGGTGGTAGTTCTTTAGCTGCGACTACTGTGCTAGGTACAGCACGATCCTTACTTGCTGCTACAGGTAATACCACTTTAGCCGTATTTGGTGGCGGCACTACAGGATCAGTTTCTCAATATGTGGACAAGTACACGTACGCTGGTAACGCCGTTACTGCCGGAGCTACTCTTGGTGTCAGTAGGAGTACTTTAGGAGCTATTGGTAACAATACTGTGGCTGTTTTTGGTGGCGGTACGACTGGTACTGTGTCGGCTTACACTGACGTGTACACGTATTCAGCTAATACCGTTGCTGCTGGTACAGCGTTAGGTCAGGTGCGTCAAGGTTTAACTTCTGCCTCTACGTTGGCCTTAGGTATTTTTACTAGCGGTAGCACAAACGCCACAAATAGCGGTAATACTGTCTACACTGACAAATACAATTTTACCAATGGTACTGTTACTCCAGGTGTTCTTCTAAACGTAGCTACTTGGGGAGCGTCTAGCACAAGCACAAGCCCTCCTGGAACTACTACGTCCGTTCCAATTACTTCTAACTACGCGTTATTTGCATTAGGTAGCATAAATAACGGGACAGCAGCCGGAAGTTTACTAATAACTAGTAAATATTCCTTTACTAACGATACTACAGCAACTGGTACAAATTTAGGTACTTCGCGTATGAATGCTGGGGCTGCAGGCAACACAACATCTGGGGTTTTTGCCGGAGGTTATACTTATACCAGCGGTACTCCGTTAAGTGCTGTAGATGTCTATGCTTATGCAACGGACGTGGTCAGTGCCGGAACGGCTCTGAGTACCAATCGTGAAGCTCTAACAGGTACGTCTACCGATGCTTTAGGTATTTTCGGAGGTGGCACAACAGGCTCTTATTCTGCTGTTACCGACCTTTATGTGTTTAGCGGTAATACTACTACACCCGGTACTGTACTAGGGACAGCTAGAGGTTGGTTAGCTTCTGCCGGAAATACGACTGTTGGTATCTTTGGCGGTGGTACTACTGGTTCTAATACCGCTGTTACTGACAAATACACCTACGCTCTAAATACTGTGGCTGCTGGAACAGTGTTAAGGTTAGCTCGCAATACTCTTACTGCTACAGGAAATACGACTGTTGGTATCTTTGGTGGTGGTACTACGGGAGCAAGCTCTCTTTACACTGATAAATACACCTACGCCGGAAACACTGTTGTAGCCGGAACAGCTTTGGGCTTAGCTCGTTACGGATTATCTGCGGCGGGTAATAGTACAGAAGCTATTTTTGCAGCAGGGTTGGCAGGTACCACATATACTACCTACACCGATAAGTATACTTATTCAGGCGATACAGTTGTTTCAGCCACAGTCTTAGGGTTAGGTACTTACGGCTCTGTAGGCACCTCATCAGCCCCAGGTAACGCTACAGTTTTGGGAACGGTATCTTCTAATTATGCCTTGTTTGCTAGCGGTGCTTTAAATCCAAGTGGTTCTGCAGGGTTTGTAACCTTTGCTTCTAAGTATTGTTTTACTGACGACTCTCTAAACTCCGCTACCAATCTAGGAACAGGTAGACAAGGGTTAGCGGCAACGGGAAATACTGCAGTAGGTGTTTTTGGTGGAGGTAATACTGGCTCTGGAACATCTGTTGCAGACAAATACACCTATTCAGGCGATACCGTAACGGCAGGGCATGTATTGGGAGCAGCCTCTTGGGCTCTAGGGGCAGTAAGCAACGAAACAGTCGGTATTTTTGCAGCAGGTAAAACTCCAACCTATATTGCCACCACCAGCAGGTATACTTATGCTGGAGATGGGGTAGTTGCAGGTACTTCTGTTGGTACCGCTCGTTCAAATCTAGCCGGGGTAGGTACTTCGGCCATAGGTATTTTTGGCGGCGGTTATACTGGATCAGTTACTGCCTACGTTGATATGTACCTTTTCAATAGTGATGCTGTTGGTGCAGGTACGGTTTTAGGAACGGCTCGGCAGGTTACCGCAGCTTGTGGCAACACCACAGTAGGAATATTTGGAGGTGGCTATACTTCTACCACTACTACCTACACCGACAAATATACCTTTGCCTCTAACTCAGTGGTGGCAGGGACAGTGCTAGGTGCTGCACGTTATGGATTGCCTGCTGCTTCTAATTCTACAGTGGGTATATTTGGTGGTGGTCAGAATTCCTCTAGTCTTAATGTGACCTACACTGATAAGTACACCTTTGCTTCTAACACAGTGGCAGCAGGGACATTGTTAGGTGTAGGTGTGTATGCAGGAGCTGCTTCTTCTACGTCTCCTGGTGGTTTTATTACGTACGCAACAATAACATCCAACTACGCGCTGTTTGCTTTAGGCTGTCTAAATGCTTCCTCTACCGTTGCTTCGGCAAATATCCTGGCTTCAGGTAAATACTGCTTTACTGACGACACCGTTGGGACAGGCACAAATCTAGGAACAGCTAGAAACGGAGCCGGAGCAACAGGTAATTCTACTGCAGGTGTTTTTGCAGGAGGTTACACGTCCACCTATTCCAAGTATACTGATATCTACACCTACTCAGGTGACTCAGTAACGGCAGGAACAGTGCTAGGAAGCGCTCGGGCGTGGTTGGCGGCAGTTGGTAATTCTACTGTTGGTATCTTTGGTGGTGGTACAACTGGTGCTAACACTACCTACACCGACAAATACACTTATTCTGGCAACTCGGTAGTTGCTGGTCACGTGTTAGGTTTAGCCCGTAATACTTTCAGCGCGACAGGCAATGCTACCGTTGGAATTTTTGGCGGTGGTTGGACTGGCTCTGGTTCGGCTTATACTGATAAGTACACATACTCTGGTGACACTGTGGCGGCGGGGCATGTGCTAGGAGTAGCACGAGGTTGGTTGAGTGCCTGTGGTACCGCTACTGTCGGCATTTTTGGTAGTGGTTACACGGGAGCAAACTCGGCTTACACAGATAAGTATACTTACTCTGGAGATACTATTGCAGCCACTACAGTTCTTGGTTCGGCTAGGCAATGCACCGCAGCGGCAGGCAACACGACAGAGGGCATCTTTGGTGGGGGATTCACTACCACATTTACCGCCTATACTGATAAGTACACCTATTCGGGCGATACAGTGGCCCAAGGAACTTACTTGACCTTTGGCTGCTATACAGGTTCTGCTACTTCATCTTCACCGGGTAGTTTCTAATTTCAAAAATAACAACTTATGCGGAGCTTTTTAAAAATGTCTAACAACCGTCGTAATCACGACTTTCAAATTGCTTACTTCTTGGCAGGTAAGTGTTCTACTCCGGATGGAGCTTACGCTTTACTTTGTGACTTGGAAGAAGAGCGGGTGCTAGCCCTTTCTCACAGCCAAGTAGCAATCAAGCGTGAAAACGCTAAAGAACTACGTGCTCGTAAGTTGCTGGAAAGCGAAGACGCAGCCGATAGGTTAGAGGCAGAAGCCGATCTAGAAGAGCTTGCTAACAACCGTCTTCACGCTGAGATTTTAGTCAAAGCTGCTAAGGATGAGTTGGACTTTATTAGGCAGTGTAAAGATAAACTAGAGCCTATACGTAAGTATGCTCACCTATCTTTACCTGAAGCTCACGAAGCTACTCAACAGGAAGAGTGGTGCCAAGAACTAATTCGTCGGGCTGAGAACTACCTGTGTACTGGACCGTTACCTGCTGACCAATTGGATGTTATGCGTTGCCACCCTGACTTCGCTACTAAGATTCTACCCGCGTTGAATGAAATTCAAAACGCTGTTGCAGCCGGTAAACGTGACTTACTGTTAACTAGGCAAACATCCCAATGGTCTCCAGTAGCACTGTTAACTTCTCCCTAAACTTCTAACAAAAAACGGTGGGTTGGTTAAAACTCCAAACCCACCGTTTTTCTTTTAACTAAAAAGGCTAACGTTTAATAAAGTTTTATCAGTAAGATGTTGACTAATCGTAAGAAAAGGATACGGTTAGGATAATTGTTAAATTTAGCCTTTTTGGTTTTAATTTAATTTTAAGTAATGGACTCATTAAGAAACCTAAAATAGTTTAAAATAACAATCTACACATTGACTAAGGCTTCCATCTAAGAGAGTGTTTTGGTCATTTGGAAGTCGCTACCAACCCAGTACTTATAAGGAACCTTATCAAATGTCTTATAGATTCTTCGGTAGTGTCTCTGTTCAGCGTAATTTGACTGTTGGTCAAGACGCAACTGTCACCGGTACTTTAACAGTTAACGGCACTGCTTTAGTACCAACGGTTACAGCTACTGATAGCTCAACTAACGCGGCTAGCACAGCTTTCGTTAACAACTACGTAACAGCTCAGAACTACGTTACAGGTAACCAGAATATCACTATTTCTGGTGACGCTAGCGGTTCTGGTACCACTGCTATTACCATTACTTTACCTACTATCAATTCAAACACTACTGCTGTTGGCTCAGCAACTGTAGTTCCTGTGATTACAGCCAACGCTAAAGGTCAAGTTACTTCTATATCAACAGCAACTATTTCAATTCCGTCTACTGCGGTTTCTGGTCTAGGGACCATGGCCGCTCAGTCAGCTAACGGTGTTAATATTACTGGTGGTACCATTACCGGTATGTCAGTTGCCACTAATCCTACCGACGTGGTTATTCTTTCTCAAGTCAATACTTTGCTAGCGACTGGTCCACACGACTATCGTCAAGCTACTGCAATTTTCTCTTCTAACGTGTCTATTACCTCCCCTGGAGCCATGACCGACGGTTCTTACAGTGTAACTAACGGTAAGACTATTCTTTTGATTGGTCAGTTAACCGGATCACAGAATGGTCCTTGGGTTTACAACGGTGCTAGTTCAGCTTTAACTCGCCCAACTGATTATGCTGCCGCGTCTAGCCAAACCGACAAACTGGTTTATTCCATTGTTGGTTCTGGGTCCACCAAACAGAACTGGCAGTACATTTGTAACACTACTCCAGTAACCGTTGATACCACGGCTACCACTTGGGGTATTTTCCAACCTCAAATTTCGGCTTCTACTCCACTGTCAATTTCAGGCGGTGTTATTTCAATTCAAGATCCTATCCCTAACAGTTACGGTGGTACTGGTACCGACACAGTGTTCCCCGGCGGATCAATTGTTTTCGCTGCTACTGACGGTTCCTACACCCAAGACAATGCTAACCTTTTCTGGGATGCTACTAACGCGCGGTTAGGCGTCGGCACCATTACTCCTGGTTACTCGTTTGATACTACCGGATCAATTCGTGGTTCCACCCTTATTTCAACCGTTGCAACCGGTACCGCCCCGTTAACTGTAGCCTCTACTACTAAAGTCGTTAATCTAAACGCTGACCAGTTAGACGGCAACGATTCTACTTATTTTGCTCCTATCGCTTCCCCTAACTTCTCTGGGACCGTAACCGCTCCGACACCGACTGCTGGTGACAGTTCCACTAAAGTTGCTACCACAGCGTTTTTATCTGCTTACGCTTTGCTAAACTCTCCTACATTCACTGGTAGTCCTACTGCACCGACGGTAACTGCTACTGATTCCAGTACTAAACTAGCAACTACTTCTTTCGTTAATAACTATGTAACTAGCCAGTCGTTTTTAACAGGAAATCAATCAATTTCTGTAACGGGTGACGCAAGCGGTTCAGGTACTACTAGTATTGCCGTAACCCTTAAGACCGTTAACAGCAACACTACGGCGGTTGGAAGTAGCTCAGTAGTTCCGGTTATTACAGCAAACGCTAAGGGGTTAGTCACTTCTATTTCAAGTGCTACTATCACTCCTGTGGCTATTGGTGCTGCACCAATAAATAGTCCGGCGTTGACTGGAGTCCCTACGGCTCCTACAGTAACAGCTACTGATAATTCTGATGCTATTGCCACCACAGCTTTCGTTGCTAACTTAGGCTTGCTTCCTTCGGCTACTGCCGCTACTACCTACGCTCCGATTAACAGTCCAAGTCTTACTGGGTCACCTACCGCTCCTACCCAGTCAACTGCTGACAGCTCTACAGCAATCGCTACCACTGCTTTCGTTGATTCTTATACAACCTCTGCCTTGACTCCCTACGCCAAATTAGCGTCTCCAACGTTCACCGGAGTCGTACAGGCACCGACTGTTACCAGTACTGACAATTCAACGAGCGTGGCGACCAGTGCTTTCGTCAAGAGCTTGGGCTATCTTACAGGTAACCAGACTGTTTCTTTAACTGGAGACGCATCAGGTTCTGGTACCACCAGTATTGCTGTAACCTTACCTACTGTTAATTCCACTACTACTGCTGTTGGAAGTAGCTCAGTTGTTCCAGTTATTACTGCTAACGGTAAGGGATTAGTAACCTCTATTACTACAGCTACTATCACCCCAGCTGCTATCGGGGCGGCACCTTTGAGTAGTCCTGGATTGACGGGAGTCCCTACAGCACCGACTGTTACTAGTACTGATTCTAGCACGAGCTTGGCTACCACAGCTTTCGTTCACGCTTACGGAACGGCTGGGTCAGGGTCAGGTTTGAACGCTGACTTGTTGGATGGTCAGCATGGGCCTTATTACGCTCCTGTAAACTCTCCTAATCTTACAGGTACTCCTACCGCACCAACAGTTACTGTAACTGACAACTCTACCTCAATTGCTACTACAGCTTTCGTGCAAGGCTTTGTTAACAACGCTGTTACATCAGCCTTATCTTACAAAGGTACTCGTGACGTTACTACCTTAGCTCCTCCAGCTTCACCGGCTACTGGTGCTATGTACCGTGTAACTGTTACAGGTGCTCCTTACACTGGCTGGGTGTTTAGCACCACGGTTACTACAGTTGACGCTGGCGATTTCGTAGTTTACAACGGGACCGACTGGGATCGATTGGCAGAGACTAACCCCAACGTGGTTAGTGGGACAAATATTACCGTCAGTCCTACCGGGGATTACACTTACTCTGTGGCGTTAGCAAGCAGCCCAGCATTAGCGGGAACACCTACCGCTCCTACACCAACTGCTGGTGACTCATCTACTCAGATTGCCACCACGGCGTTTATTACCACTAGTTTTGCTCCTCGGGTGTCTCCAACCTTTACTGGTAATCCTAAGGCTCCTACAGTAACAGTAACCGACAACTCTACTTCAATTGCCACCAGTGCTTATGTGCAGGCTGTTGTTGGCAGTTACGCACCCCTTAGCAGTCCTGCTTTGACAGGGTCTCCTACTGCTCCTACTGTTACAGCAACCGATAGTTCAACCAAATTAGCTACTACGGCTTTCGTTGGTAACTACGTTACCAGTCTATCTCTACTCTCTACAGGTACAGCAGCTTCTACTTACGCGCCTCTTGCTTCTCCGACGTTCACCGGTACGGTTATTGCTCCCACAGTTACTAGCACTGACAACTCTACTAAGGTTGCCACAACAGCCTTTGTTAACGCTTACGTTAGTGGCAGTTACGCTCCTATCGCTTCTCCGACGTTCACAGGGCTGCCTAAGGCACCAACAGTCACTAGTACTGATAACTCAACGTCGTTGGCAACTACCGCGTGGGTTAAAGGACTTAATCTAGCCCCTATAGCGTCCCCGGCGTTTACTGGTAATCCCACAGCTCCGACTGTTACCAGTACTGACAACTCAACTAATATTGCTACTACTGCCTTCATTGCTAGCTTAGGCTTGCTTCCTTCGGCTACTGCCACTACTACCTACGCTCCTATTGCGTCTCCGGCGCTGACTGGAGTTCCTACCGCTCCTACGCCGTCAACCACTGATAATTCTACTAAGATTGCCACAACTGCTTTCGTGGTTAATCAGGCTTATTTGACCGCATCAAGTGCTGCTAGTACCTACGCACCCCTAGTGTCTCCTTCATTTTCAGGTACACCTACTGCCCCTACCCCAACAAGCACGGATTCTAGCACTAAATTAGCCACAACAGCCTGGGTTTCTGGTAAGGGATTCTTAACCGGTAACCAATCTATTAGTCTAACTGGTGACGCTACTGGCTCTGGTACCACTAGTATTGCTGTAACCTTACCAACAGTTAACAGTAACACTGCTACTTATGGCTCGACCTCAGTTGTTCCAGTTATTACCGCTAACGGTAAGGGATTAGTAACCTCTATTACTACAGCTACTATCACCCCGGCTGCTATCGGGGCAGCACCACTTAACAGCCCTAATCTTACAGGCACACCTACTTCTGTCACACCAACGGCTGGTGATTCGTCTACTAACATCGCTACCACTGCTTTCGTAGCTAGCTCGGTAAGTTCTAGGTATACTGCCACGTTCACTACTGGAAGTTGGGCGGGAACTGGTCCGTATACTCTTTCCTATACAGCAGCAACACACGGTCGTGGAGCCAATCCTATAATTTCTATTTACTCAGGCGCTTCTTCTCCGTTCTCTCTGGTACTACCCGATAGTACAACAATCGACAGCTCAGGTAACATTACAATATCTGTTCCAACTGTAGGGTTAACGTTCGCAGGCAAGATTGTGGTTCTCTAATCCTAAAACTTAATTTTAAGGGAACCTTGGGAATCAAAAAGCCCAGGGTTCCCATCCTTCTTAAAAATAAAAATGTTAACCTAATGCCTATAGATAATAAGCTCAGCTACTCTAGCCGTCGTTTCTAATCCAGCCACTATCTCCAATACTTTGAAATTTATCTTGAAGTAGCCACCAATGGCTGGCCTTCAGATTCTAACTGCCTAATAACTAGGTTACTTCGGTTAATTTGCCGGTAAAGACGACTGTGTAGTTCACATTTCTGCACAGCAGTCTTTTTAACAATTCTTAATTTTGATTGTAGACAAACTAGCCTGACATATTTTGAAATTTAATTAGACTTTAAGTTTAGAAAGAAGGATTTAAACTACGCCTTATTCTATTGCCGGAGACTTCACAGTAGGTAGAAACCTATCTACGTCAGGTACCATAACAGCCACCACTGTTACCAGTACTGACAACTCAACTAACGTTGCTACTACTGCCTTTGTCACCAACGCCGTTTCTGGATTGGGTTCAGGTACCACCTTTACCGCTTCTGGTTCTATTACTGCTGGTGCTCCCGTTGCTTTGAACAATGACGGTACTGTTAGTCAAGTCACACAGGTCACCTACACCACTACGCCTGGTAACCCAGTAATATTTAACTGTGCTGTAACTATGAATTATTTTTCATCCTCTTGTTATATAGGGAATAGTCAGGTATTAGTAGCTTACAGTGATAGAAATTATGTAGGTTGCTTAATTTTAGGTACAGTGTCAGGCTCTTCTGTTATCTGGGGAAAACCAGTAGTCTTCAACTCTCTTGGAATCAAGTCTGTATCCTTAATTTGGACAGGTTCTCAATTTGTTGTAACGTATGTTGATTCAGGTAATTCTAGCTACGGTACATCTATTGTCGGTTCTGTGTCAGGTACAACTCTTATTCTAGGTTCTCCAGTGGTATTCAATTCAAATACCACTGGTTTTACAGCCTCTTGCTGGGACTCCGCTGATTCTAAAATCATAGTAGCTTACACAAATTCTAGTAATTTTGGTTATTCTTCAGTAGGGACAATTTCTGGTACAGGCGCTTCCTCCACTATTTCTTTTGGTACACCTGTCTCATTTTACTCGTCTTCAGCTATAAATAATGGAGTAGCTATTTGCTGGGACTCCTCTGACAGTAAGGTTGTTATAGCTTACTCTGGCTCTGGCAACTACGGGTTCGCCATTGTAGGGTCTGTATCAGGAACCAACCTTAGTTTTGGTAGTGCAGCTTATTTTTATAGTACAAATACTGCTAATTTGTTTAGTATTTGCTACACTACTGGTAGTAAAGTAGTAGTAGCCTCCTGTTCTTACAGTGCTGGTCAAACTATAGTAGTAGTTGGTACAGTATCTGGTACTAGTATATCTTTTGGTTCAATAAATGCACCAACTAATGGCGTAATCTCTTTAGGATTAGCTTGGGATTCAACCGATTCGAGGGTAATATTCTCTTATTTACCTACAGGCAGTACTTACGGTTATACTGTAGTAATCTTCATATCGGGTACTTCTATTAGCGTTGGTGGAGCTTCTCAATACAACGGTAATGCAGCTTCTTCAGGCGTGGTGTCCCTGTGCTGGGATTCCACGGATTCTAAACTTATCACGGTATACAATTACGATTCAAGTGCTTTTATTGGATACTCAATAATAGGAACTTATTCTAGCGACTCTATAACTTATGGCACTGGTACGGCTATCCTATCCTCGGGGGTTAGTTCTTACTTTTCATCTTGTTTTGACTCAGCCGACGGTAAAGTTATCATCGCTTATAAAGACGCTGGTAACAATAACTACGGTACTGTTATAGTAGGTACGGTATCTGGTACCTCTATCTCTTTTGGTAATCCAGTAGTTTTCAACAGCGCAGTTACTAACTATATAACATCTTGCTATACAACCGGTAGCACTATTGCAATAGCTTATCAGAATATGGGTAACAGTCAATACGGTACAGCTGTTATCGGTACAGTGTCTGGTACATCAATAAGTTTTGGTACTCCTGTTGTCTTTAATTCTGCTAATACTATATGGACCTCTATGGTCTGGGATGCTGCAGATTCTAAAATAATACTAGCTTATCAAAATGCGTCTAATACCTACGGTTATTCCAAAGTAGGTACAGTATCTGGTAATTCTATTAGCTTTGGCGCTCCTAATTCTTTTAGCTCTAATCATTATAGCGATAATATTTCTGTGATTTGGGACTCTATCAATTCTAAAGTAGTGATAACTTATCAGGACAGTACCAATAGCGGTATAATTGTTATTGGTACTGTATCCGGTACTAGCATTTCTTTCGGTACTCCAGTAACTTTTACGCCAAATTCCGTTGTTTATATAGCTTCTTGCTATGACTCCACTGACGGTAAAGTAATCATAGCGTACAGTGATTCAAATAACGGTAGTTATGGAACTATTATAGTTGGTACTGTTTCTGGAACTTCTATAACATTAGGTACAGCAGTAATATTTAACTCAGCGGTTACACACTATATTTCAATCGCTTATGACTCTTATGACAACCAAGTCTGTATCTGCTATCAGAACGCAGGTAACAGCAACTACGGTACTGCTGTAATCGGTTCGGTTTCTGGCACAGGCTCATCAGCCACTGTTACTCTCACTGACTCCTTACTAGTTGCTGGTAACACAGTCGTTACTTACACCTCTGTCTGCTACGACTCAACGGACAAACAGTTCGTGTTATCCTACAATGATACTACTAATGCGCGTGGGGCTACAACAGTAGCACCTAATTTATCAGTTTACGGTCTACCTGTACGGTTTAATAATACATCCTCTAACGCCACACCTAATGTTTGTTACTTAGGTAACAGTAAGATTGCTGTTACTTTTGGTAATAGTACTACTAGTGGTCAAGTGGTGATAGGTACCGTATCCGGTAGTTCAATAACTTTTGGAACCCCTGTAACCTTTTACAGCTCTAGAGTATTGTTTACATCAATTTGCTACGCTACAAATAATACCATTGTGATTGCCTGTAACGCTTACAGTAACAACTACGGTTACGCTGTTGTGGGAACTGTGTCAGGCAACACTATTACATTAGGTAGCCCTGTAAACTTTGGTGCTAGTGTTGCTATTTACGCTGTTAACGTTAACTACGATCCAGTTAATAATAAAGTAGCGTTATTCTATACGCTACAGTCCGATGGCAGTGTTAAAGGGGTAGTTGGTACTGTATCAGGAACTACTATAAGTTTTGGTACTGCAGCAGGTTCAGGCCAGACATCAGTAGGCTCTATTAGCGTATGTTATCATTCTGGCGTCGGTAAATTTGTATTGAGCTACCCTGTAATAGGTAATCCTCAATACGGTATATTGACCGTAGCTAGTATATCAGGTACTACTATGACACTAACCGGGTCTACTAGTTTTTCATTGAGTAGTGATCTGCAAACTTACGATCAAGTCTCCGTATGTTATGACCCTATTGATAACTTTATCATTGTTATCTACGGTGATGATAGTTCAAATATGTATGGCTATTATATGATAGTTACTTTATCAGGAACTACTCTAACTCTAGGTACTCCACAGTTATTTAATTCTAATTACACAAGTTCTATATCTGTAGTTTATAATTCTGTAGATAGAAAAGTAGTGGTTAGTTATATGGATAATGTTAATAACTACGGCAATGTAAAGTACGGTACCGTCTCAGGTTCAGGAATAACTGCTACTATATCGTTCACTAACAGTTTTACAGTAGTGTCTTATGCAGGTAAAATCTACCCATGCTATGATCCAGACGACGATAAGTTGGTTTACGTATTTAATAACCCTACCACTTACGGTAACGCTATAGTTATAGGAAGCGTAACTTCCAACGTCTCAAACTTACTAGGACTCTCCACCCAGACGGTCAGTAACGGTGCTTCAGTACCAGTAACCCTGTTTGACGGTGTCAACACAAACCAATCAGGGTTGACTACTGGTGCTATTTACTACGTGTCTAATGCCGGTACAATATCTACGACTACTTCTAATTACCTGTTAGGTAAGGCGGTTTCTGCCACCTCCCTACTAGTAAAGTGTGGTTTCTAGAGTATTGAATACCTTTACTCAGATTCTTACAAGAACATTAAGCTTCTTGTAAGAATCTTTCTAGAATCTTTTTCTAATTCTGACTCGAGTTAGAATCTTAATTTTGGTTGTAAACTCCCTGACTCTTTTTAAATTGGACTCACAAGATGTTAGAAACTAGGGTTCAAAAACAGTTTGTAGGCCCAAAACACCCTTGGTACAGGAGTATTGACCGTACTTGCTTTTTATCTTCCAAACTCTATCATGTAGGTCTACATCTTCTACTAGAAATCTGGAACTACAATCAAGCTAATTACAACAAACCAGGCTTCCAACGGCGTAGGATTCCTAGTCTAGGTGAACTAACTAAGCTCCTGAAACAGACTCTAGAATACCAAAAGCTTCCAGCCAAAGTAGCTAATGCTACTGTTAAGATGCTCCATGATGACTGGAAGTCCTTCGAAGCCTCTTGGTTTGACTTTTGGGAGTGGGCTAAAAGCAAGGACTTATAATAGCTTAACAAACTTACATAAGACCTGCGACTACCTCCTAAAGTAATTAACGGGTTGGTTCTAAACAAACCAACCCTGTAATCCATAGTTAATCCTCCAAATAAGGACTCTCTCAAACGCAAATCGTTCGTAACATCGCCACAAAGGTTGTTGTCTACACCTTCTCTGACTCTATTCCGTTAGCCTTCACACGGTTTGGACTCCAGACTCCTGAGTTCAATGCTCTGGACATTAATCCGTCCACCTTTGAAATAGTTCAAGGTGTTCCTGCCTTACCGTCTAACATCCAGTTCGTAGGTAACGCGTTAACCTTTGACGGTACCTCCTGGGCTATCTCAGATCAAACAGCTTACAACACGTTTATTGCTAACCAAACAGCACTAGACAAAACTGCTACTCTAGCTAAGCTTGACTCCTTAAGGGACTCCAAGTTAACTTCAACCTTCACGTTCCAGGGTTCGACTAACCCGGCTATCTCTTCGTTCCCGATGGGTAGTTCAGCTACGTCACAAGCTTCTTGGCAGTCACTTGGTATTATTTGTCTCAACTTGATCGCTGCCGGTCAAGGCTCTACCGTTGTTTCCTTGTATCCGGACGACGGTGTTCCTGGTAGTGTTGTTTCTCTACCAGCTACTTCCATGTTGATTGTACTCAATGCGTACGCTGCCCGTCAACAGACTATTTGGACTTACTACAACAGCCTTGCCTCTACTCTTAACGCTGCTACCACTGAAGCCGCCCTAATTGCTGTTAACCTAACCGACGGTTGGCCTGCTTAATACCGTACAACGCTACAAAGGTTAAAAACAAAAAAAGACAGAGGTTTAACTACTTCTGTCTTTTTTGTTTTAGAGAGAAAGAGGTAATGTAGTCATGACCGACACTGGTTATTTTATTAACGCGTTGGGTACATTAGAATTTAGTTTTCAGATAGGCGATACGCACGGAATTGTTCTTGGTCCAACTATTTACGCTGATTTGAATTTACCTGTTTACGTCCCACCTCCTCCACCCCCACCGTCACCCCCACCATCCGGTACACCTCACCCTAGGTTCTCACGTAGTGGTGATATACACATTCAATACGGAGTTAATCCGGCGTTTTACCAACTTAACGGTACAACCTGGACTCAACTAGCTTCAACTAATTCTCCTGTTTTCACAGGCACACCTACTGTACCAACCCCTACATTAACCGACAGTTCTAGCACCATTGCTTCTACTTCTTTCGTACAGGGGTACGTTCAAGCTCAAGGTTACGTAGTTAACTCCGACCTAGATTTGTACGCTCGTTTAGACTCTCCGGTTTTCACAGGTGCGCCACAAGCTCCTACGCCAACACTTACCGATAGCTCTACGTCACTAGCTACTACAGCTTTCGTGTCTGATTACGTTCAAACGAACTTAGCTTTAGCCAAACTGTCTGATGTGTCTATTACACCTAACCCACCAACAACTAACACTCCGTTAGTCTTTGATACAGCGATTAACAAGTGGTCGTCTACCGCAGCGTCCGTTAATTTTTCTGTACCTGCGTCCTTCACCGCTCCTGTTGTGTTCACAGATGTAACTACGTTTACAGTTCCAGCGCAGTTTACGGCTGGTCTTACTGTTACTACTGGTAACGGTTTACTTGAGACTCTACCTGGAAATTTCAACTTTGTTTTCACGGGTGTAGACTCTAGCAACAATCCTACCACTATTGGTCAGATGCTTTTTGGTGTTGATGCTGGAGGTACAGCTAACACTACATCGTTTAGTCTTAACCAAACAGCTATCGGTTTCAATAGCTCATCGTCTATGTTTACCTTAGACACCTTTGGCACCTCGGGCATTGCCTTAGAAACATCTAAGCAGTTAACAGCTACGGTCACAGGAATTGATACTTTAGGTAATTCTGTATACCTCACAGCTTCTGGCAACATGGCTTTTAATACACCTAATCTGGTTGTAAGTTACAACGTTACAGCTAACACTTTTACTGACACTATCGGTGTTTTACCAACAACTATCCAAACCCAACGTGACACTAAATTTACTAACCTAGCTGAAGGCGACATTGTTTATTGGAACGCTACCGATAACTTCTTTGAAAACAAGACTAGTAACAATTGGGCTCCTTTGGATTCTCCTGTTTTAACTGGGTTACCACAGGCACCTACAGTAACTGTTACAGACAACAGTAGTTCAATTGCTACTACATCTTTCGTTCAAACCTTACTGACCTCTGATTTATCTACTTACGCACCGCTAGAATCTCCGGTTTTATCAGGAACCCCTACCGTACCAACCCCTGCTTTGACTGATAACTCTGAAACGATTGTTAATAGCGGTTGGATTGTAAGTCAAGGTTACGCCACAGTCAACCAACTTTTTGGTTTTGCACCTTTAATTTCTCCTGCCTTCCTTGGCAACCCCACCGCTCCTACTGTAACTAGTACAGATAATTCCACTTCTATTGCTACTACTGAGTTTGTCCAGACAGCTTTAACTAGTTACGCGCTTTTAGACTCCCCTATTTTTGTCGGAAGCCCTACGGCACCAACAGTAACTTCTACTGATAACAGTAATACTCTTGCAACAACTTCATTCATTCACGGTCAGGGCTTTATTACCTCTTCGGCACTGGTACCATACGCTCCGCTTAACTCACCTGAGTTTTCAGGCTCTCCAACCTCCCCTACTCCTACTTTAACTGACAACAGTAGTTCAATTGCTACTACAGCTTTCGTTCAAACGTTAGTTCAACCCTTGGCTACTGTAGACTCCCCTAACTTCACTGGTACACCTACCGCCCCCACTCCTGCTTTAACTGACAACTCTACTACTTTAGCTACTACTGCCTATGTCACTCAGCTAGTCAACAGTTCAACTAGCACTAATACCAACATCAAAGCCATCACCGCTCCTGGTAACTATACCGTCCTACCTACTGACTATATAGTAATTTTTAATAAGACTATTGGTGAAACCACTAACGTTAACTTGCCTGCTGGTCAGTTTGGTAAGCAGTTGATTTTGAAGGACGGTCGTGGTGACGCCGATTCTAATAACATCATAATCCAGTCATCTGTTGGCGATTTGATTGACGGCCAATCTGTTATTGCTATCAATGAGAAGTGGGAATCCACCACTATCGTCTTCAACGGTACTATGTGGAACGTTATCTGACCTTACGGTCGGGACTAACATTCAATCTTTGTCTCTCCCTCACTTTAGCCATTCACCCTAATTGGAAAAGGTCTATACCATGTCGTTTCGGACGAATATTCCTGCGGTTGATTCGGAAATTGGCGTTCAATTAGCCAACCGGATCGGTGTTTCAATTCAGGCTTACAATTCAACTTTGCAAGCCTTAGCAACGACTTCTATTAGCACAGCGTCAACTAACGCTAACGGAGTCTTTGGTTCTACTGACGGCTCTACGGTAACGTTTATCACGTCTCCTTCATTTAGTACGTTGAAGGTCGGATCACTGTCAGGCGTGGTTAAGGCTACATCTGGTAACCTGTCTGGTGGTGCTTCGGCTTCTGATCTTTCTAACGGTGTTTCTGGATCCGGTGCGGTTGTTTTAGCAGCAAGTCCCGCACTAACTGGAATCCCTACAGCGCCGACCGCTTCTAGCACCGATAGTTCTACTCAGATTGCTACTACTGCATTTTGCCAATCAATTGTAGGTACTGCTGTTACATCAGCAATGGTTTATAAAGGTACTGTTGATATTACTGCTGCCCCACCTTCTCCAGAGCAGACTGGGTGGTGTTGGAGGGTTGCTACAGGCGGTACTCCTAACGCCGGATATTCATTTACATCAACTGTAACCACGTGTAATATTGGTGATTTAGTAGTATACAATGGTACTACCTGGGATCATTTAACATCTGGTCTTTCGGCCGTCAATTCCGGGGACAATATCGTCGTTACGCCGACTGGTAACTTATCTTACTCAGTCGCTTTAACAAGTTCACCTGCTCTGTCTGGTAACCCTACTGCACCGACTCCTTCTAGCACCGATAATTCTACACGAATTGCTACTACCGCGTTTGTTCATGGTTTGAACCTAGTTGCTAATACTTTAAGCCTACAAGCGGTTACTCTGGTTACAGCTTCCGGTTCTTATACAGCTACTAGCTCCGACTACCTCATCATTGTTAATAAGACTGCCAGTGAAGCAACTACTATCAACCTGCCAGCGGGTACTGATAACCGAGTTTTCTTGATCAAAGACGGTAAGGGAGACGCTTCTACACATAACATAACCATCACTGTGAATAGTACCGATAAGATTATGGACACTGCTTTGTCTGGTCTCGGTGGCTCTACTGTTATCCAGTACAATGGTGAGTCTGTCACGCTAGTTTACAAGTCTGGAGTCTGGTATCTAATCTAGCCAATAATTCAATAATTCAATACAGTGGGTGGTGGTTAAAATAGACTACCACCCACCTACTTCTCGGAAAGGGTTTCTAATATGTCATTCAAAACAGATACTGTAGCAGTTGATTCTGAGATTACCAGCAAGATAGGCGTTTCAGTTCAAGGGTACAATGCTAAACTCAATTCAATATCCAATATCTCATTATCTGGTGCTTCTGGGACTACTAACGGACTAATCGGTTCTACTGACGGTACTTCTTTAGGTTTGATTTTGAATCCTGTTTTGACCAACGTTACTTTGAACGGTACCTCTACTTCTACCACACCAACAGTAACCGATAGTTCTACCTCTATTGCAACTACTGCCTTTACAGTTAATTATGTCTCAGGGGCTTTATCTAGCTATGCCCTACTTAATAGTCCAGTTTTTACTGGTAACCCTAAAGCTCCAACTGTTACCTCTACTGACAATTCAACTAACTTAGCTACTACGTCGTTTGTTCAAACTCAAGGTTTCATTACCTCGTCTGCACTAAGTCCGTATGCACCGTTAAGTTCTCCTACTTTTACAGGATTACCAAAGGCACCGACTGTTACTAGTACTGATAATTCAACTAGTTTAGCGACCACCGCTTGGGTCACTAGCTGGGTTAATGGAAAAGGTTATTCAACTACGCCTACATATCTCTATGTTGGATCAAACACAGGTTCGCCAACTACGCCAACTGTTGGTACTGTCCAAGGACAAGTGGCAATAGGCGACAGTGCGATTGTAAGTAGTTCTGGTACAGGATCAATAGCAATTGGTACGGCTGCTAAGGTTGGCGGTAGTGCTAGTAATGCGGTGGCTCTTGGCGGTAATGCTTATTCGGCAGGTAATCTTTCTTTTTCAGCGTGTACAGGCAATTCTACGGGAAATTTTACTTACGGGGCGTTTGCTAATAATAGCGTGGCGCTAGGGTATCAAGTTACTGTTAACGGTCAATACGGTAACGTTGCTGGTGGTTTTAGCAACAATATTACAACTAACGGTACAGGTGGAGCTATTAGCGGCGGTCAGCTTAACACCGTCGATGCCAGCAACGCCAATATATCTGGTGGCTACGGGCATAACGTTCACGCCGGTCATAGTTCGATTTCTGGAGGGACCAACTGTTCAATTAGTGCTGGACCAACTTACTCTACTATTTGTGGTGGGTATTTTAACACAATAACCGGTGGTGTTGGTAACGCAGCTATTCTAGGTGGGTCTAACAATACACTTAGTGGAGGTAACGCTGTTGTTTTAGGTGGTGCTAATAATACAGCGTCTAACACCTACACTGTAGCAATGGGATTCCATTCAGTTGCTAGCAATTACGGTCAGGTAGCTTATTCAACTGGGTACACTTGTAATAACGGGCTAGGGAACAGCCCGACCAATTCTCAAACGTCACAGTATTTGTTACGTACGGCTACTACTGACGCCAGTGCTCACGAAGCTTTTTTAGATAATGGTTCAGCACGAATTGCAGTGGGGACAGGGCAAGCTCTTACTTTTGAAGTAACAGTTTTAGTCCATGATTACACTACTCCTGCCAACAACGCTGTAATAACTACTTTACAACCAGGATTAGTTTACAACAACGCTGGTACTTTAAGTTTGGCCTCACCTACTTGGAACAGTGCAGTAGTTTTAAACTCCTGGAGTGTTAGCGGTCTAGCAGTTACTGTTGGAACTAACAGCAATAATTTGACGTTTAGCGTACAGGGTCCTACCTCTGGTTCTGACACCCTGTATTGGAACTTACGTGTTAGAACTGTTGAGACTACCCAATAATGTTACACCTGTTACTGGCGTTTGTCAAGGGTATTGTTAGGTGCGCGTGTTTGGGTTGAACTGTTAAGGCCAACCCTCAGGGTGAAAGTAGTCAACAGAATACAAGTTTAGCTAGTTTCTAATACCATAAAACGGACAAACTAGGCAAGTTAATAGGGCTGATTTCTAAAACAGTTGTTAGTAATGCAGTGTAAAATAACGGTGGGTTGGTGGGTTGGATTATTCGGTATTTTAGATAATTCTTAATTTTTATTTGTAAGCGTAGAAGAGTGCCGAGAAGTTGAGTCGGCAGAATAGGTAGTTAATAACATGACGGAAAACGGCATTATACTAAGGCAAATTGGTACGTCGTTAAACTCATTCAAGATTCGACATCGGACAATTTATTCGGGGACTGGTGCCACGGTGCCGGACCCTAACATGGGTGTGTACGGTGATTTGTATTTTAATGATGTTAATGTGTACCAGAATATTAACGCGGTTTGGGTACCGTTCGTTTCTACCAATTCGATTGGTGACATTATTACTGCCGCTATTAACGCACAGGTACCCGGACTGTTGACTAGCACAGTCAGTCACAACATTACTAACTTAGTCATCGCTGATATTATTCAACAAGTACCGGGTATGGTCAATAGCGTAGTTAGCCAGAACATCTCTAATTTGGTCAGTGCTGAGATAGGACAAATAGTACCGAAGTATCAAATTGATGCTGCCTACGCGGTACCGTACTCGATGGTGTTGATTCAACTAAGCCACCTCCCGATAAACCCTAGCCAGATAGAAGTTTTGTACAACGGTAACGCTTTAATCTATAACGTTGACTTCGTCATTGCTAATAATGTTAACGTTATAGCCAGTTCCAGCTTGAATCAAACCTTCAACGGTGTGGGCCAGGACGGAGCGGGGGTTTAGTAGCACAGATTTTGTGCAGGCTGCGTATCAGTATCACGGTTAATTGTGGTAAGCTAGGTGATAATTTTTATCTAGCTTATTTAATTTTAATAAGGTGTTAATAAGAAAGGTAAAAAGTATGCACACCTCTACAGCTCTCCAAAAAATTCGGCGCACTAATGTTAAAGATAGTAAGAAGCTCCGCACCGCTGACGTTACTGATGAATCTCTACCAGGATTACAAAAGTGTCTGGATAATCCTGACTTGATACCTAACAAGAATGAACTTGAGATTTTTAAACTATTTGCTCTTAAAATTCTAGAATGTAATGTGGTACTTGGAAAAATATACAGAAACTACCCTACAGGTAAAACTCTAGAAATAGGTACAGCAGTATCCGGCGGTTACTACCAGTTAAAGCTATCTTATAATGGTAAAACTTTATTTGCTAGAGTTAACAGAATAATTGCTCAATTATGTTTCGGTCCTTGCCCTGAAGGGTTCGTAGTTCATCATAGGGATCACAACAAACTAAACAACTCTATTGATAACCTAGCTTTTGCTACAGATTCTGAAAATAGTAAAGAATCTTCCTCTAGAGAACATATTAAAGATATAATGCGCGTAAAAAGGAGTGGTGTAAACTCTCCTACTAGTAAGTTGACTACGGCTACTAAGAATAAAGCTTTTAAGTTAAAAGAAACTGGAACCTATACTAATAGAAAAATAGCTAACATACTTAACGTGTCTGACGCTGCCATAAGTATGTTATTTAGTGGTAAGACACACAAACATGACGTTAAAAAGGTTCAGAACTCTGCTGCGATTATCCCTAAACCTATCATCCCAGTAGCTGATTTAGATAAACTTGAAGGCGAAGCTATAGAACGAGATCGTTGGCTTCTTTCTCTAGTAATATCAGGAGAGCTGCGGGTTACTAGAACAGGTAAAATATACCGTGTTAGTTCCGGTAACTGGTTAGGTTCTGTTGGTAGGACAGGTTATGTCCAAATTAGTTTACGCGATAAAGACTCTGGTAAGCCCTATACCTTTAAAGCGCATCGTTTAATTTACCTGTGCTTTAAAGGTATAATACCAGAGGGTAAGGTTATAGACCATATTGATGACAATAAGTCTAATAACCACATTGATAATTTACAATTACTAACGTCTAAAGAAAATACGCAAAAAGCTCACGATACTGGTTGCTTCGACAAAGCAAAAGCTTCAATGCGAAATATGGGAGAGAATAACAGTAGGTCTGTATTGACCGATGCTATTCTTGATGAAGCTAGACTTATGATAGCTTCTGGCACATCAGTTTCAGCCACAGGTAGGATATTAGGCGTTAACAGAGCTACTTTACAAGACGCTATTTGTGGTAAGTCTTGGAGACATAGGGAAAAAGACCCGTCGATAGTGTTTAAACGCCCTAAAGTTGTACACGAAGAAGATAAAGTTATTCTAATTCGGTACGAGTATAGGACCCAAAAGGTAAGCTACTCCGAATTAGGTAGGCGTCATGATATGCATCCTGTAACTATACGTAGAATATGTATTAGAGAGATACATAAATGCGTACTAGAGGTTGCGGCTAATGTTTGTTCTAAGTGTGGTACTCGTAAAGAAAACCTCAGCTACTATGATAAAGAATGGACTTGCGACTGCTGTAAGACTCTTCATAACCGTCAAGAGAACATTGACAAGAATGAAGCTTATTTTGAAGGTTATAGGAAAGCTTTAAAGCGGCTACCTTCTCCTGATGAATATTTACGTCTTCGTAAGAAAGACTACGCCTCTAATCGTAGGGTGTATAAGAATAATAAATTACAGCCTATGTGTGGTAAGATTAAAGGTTTACGTAGGTTCGTACCCTCCTCTCTATTGGTGAAATATAACCATCTCAAAACAAGGACTAAATCGTCATGAGTCAGCTTCAAATCAAACAGATTGCTAATTTGCAGTCTAGTTTAAATCTTAAAGCACCACTCGCTTCTCCGGCCCTCACTGGTAACCCTACAGCACCCACTACCTCAGCCGCTGATAATTCTACTACTTTGGCAACCACAGCTTATGTTAAAAGTTTGGCTGGTGCAGCGAATCCTTTGATGGACGCTTCTGTAGCAGCGGTTGGTACGTCATATCTGTACAGTAGGCAGGATCACCAACATCCGTCCGATTCTAGCCGGGCTCCTCTAAATTCTCCGAATCTAACAGGTTCGCCAACAGCACCTACTCCTACCGTTACCGACAATTCAACAGCGTTAGCAACGACCGCGTTTGTCCGTTCTTTGGGCTATTTAACTGGTAACCAAACCATCACTTTGACTGGTGACGCCACTGGTTCCGGTACTACTAGTATTGCTGTCACACTGTCAACCGTTAACGCTTCAACTGGCACCTTTGGTTCTAGCTCAGTGGTTCCGGTTATCACTACGAATAATAAGGGCTTAATCACCAGCGTCGCTTCTGCCGCCATTACCCCCGCTTCTATCGGAGCCGCCCCACTAAATAGTCCGGCATTAACTGGAACGCCAACAGCACCGACTCCTACCGTCACTGATAATTCTACGAATATAGCTACCACTGCTTATGTAGTTTCGAAGAACTACATCACAGCAGCTGCTTTAACGACCTATGCACCTCTAAATTCTCCTGCACTGACGGGGTCGCCAACAGCACCAACCGTCACCTCAACCGATAGCTCAACAGCCATTGCTACTACTGCTTTCGTTGCTAATGCTGTAATTGCTGAAGATGCTAAGGTTCTGCATACGACAGGAAATGAAAGCGCCTCTGGTACCAAAACATTTACCACTTCTGTGGTCATTCCTACTCTGACTGCTACTGATAACTCCACTTTTGCGGCGAGTACTGCTTTTGTTCGTAGTTTGGCTTCAAGCACTTTGCCACTTATGGACGCTTCGGCAGCGATTGGCTCCTCAATCTACTACGCCAGGGCTGATCATTGTCATGCAACCGACACGAGTAGAGCACCACTAGCGTCTCCCGCATTAACAGGATCGCCTACTGCACCTACACCTTCTACGGGAGATTCTTCTACACTACTCGCCACAACCGCGTTTATTAAAAACCAGGGATACGCTACATTAGCCTCCCCGACTTTCACAGGCACGGTTCAAGCACCTACCGTTACCTCAACTGATAATTCTACTAATGTGGCTACAACCGCATGGGTTCGCAGCTTAGGGTTGTCCACTCTAAATTCTCCTAATTTCACTGGTACACCAACTGCGCCTACACCAACTGCTGGCGATAATTCTACTGATATTGCTACTACTGCTTTCGTGACCAATGCTCTTAGCACGGCCTTAACGGCGGCTATGATTTACAAGGGTACAATTGACGTTACTACAGCGTCACCACCAGCATCTCCAGCTACTGGTTGGATGTACAGGAATACGGGTACCGGGGCTCCGAAAAGCGGATGGTCGTTCAGTACCACTGTTACAGTGATCGATGCAGGCGATTTCGTCACTTTCAATGGTACGACTTATGATAGGACAGCTAACGTAGAACCGAGCGTTTCGGCCGGTAATGGCATAGTCGTTACCCCTACTGGAGACACTTCCTACCAAGTAGCCATTTCTGCTAGTTACACTGGTGGGACGAGCATTACTACACTAGGTACAATCACAACGGGTACATGGTCGGGAAGCACTATCGGGGTAGGTGTAGGCGGTACTGGCCTCACGTCTATTGCTAGTAATTCTGTGCTAGCCACTGGTTCCACAGCTAACACTATTGTTCCTGTTGCTCTAGCTTCTGGAACCATTCTTGGTAATAATGGTTCTGGTCCGGCTGCTCTAACTGCTGCTCAGATGCGTACACTTATGAACGTACGTACTGCTACTGACAGTGCTGCCGCTACATCAGGAAGCATGACGCTACTGACCTTGACGAATACTCCGTTGACCCCTTCTTCAGTAGAAGTCACCTTCAACGGTCTAGTCCTTCAGTACACCACTGACTACACAATTTCTGGAACTACTGTTACTGCCACTTCAAGCCTCAACACTGCGTATGGTGGCTTAACTGGTAGTGACGGACTTGGATTCAGCAATTCTGACAACATCAGTGCGTACTACGAATATTAAGCCTTAACACGTATGTTTAGCAGCCCTAAACTATCACAATAAGCCTAAAAATAGACCCACTGTTCAATTTTTGATTGAACAGTGGGTCTTCCTATAGTTGCAAAATAAATTTTCAGATTCTGAACTTTTCCCTTGACTCACCCAGAAAATTTCTATATACTGACTCATAGTTAGTAGCTCTTAATAAGAAAGGTAAAATTATGCGTACAATTGCACGTTTAAAGTCGGTTAAACGTAAAGCTTCAGGTTTGAAGAACCGCAAGGTCAAAGTTAATTCGGTAAAAGAAGATAAGTCACTGTTAGCTGGTAGTAACTTCAAAGTTTCAGTATGTGATGAAACATTTGTCGAGCCTTCTCTTGAAGAAATTCTCCAAAGCGGATTAAAGGGTACACTTTTAGTAGAAGAGTTGCAAAAGTACAATAAGTCTGGGTTTCTTGGTGTTTCAAAATGCCTTGCTATTCCAGATTCTGTAGTACCTAAAGAGTACGACGCTATAAAGTTAGTGTTTACTGGAGTTATTGAAGTTTTCCCTGAAGTAGGGTTAATGTTTAAAAATTTCGTACATGGAAAACGTCAGGAAATAGGGCGCTCTATAAACAGGGGAGGTTATAAAACTTTTGCTAATGTTGGCAGAGACGGAAAGAAGACTATTGTGGTAAGTAGGATCATTAAACAAGTTGTGGACGGACCAGTTCCTGAGATAATGATAGTTCACCATAAGGATCATATTAAAACTAATAATTCTATTGATAATTTAGCATTTTCTACTCAGTCAGCACACATACAAGAATCCTCTGATCGTCCAGAAGTAAAGGACGCTCTTTCAAAAGGTAGAAAGGGTATTAAGCACAGTAATAGGGCGTTCACCGACACAGAGGCTGATGAAATTAGGCGAATGCATTACGAAGGTGGTTTTACTGGTGCTGATATAGCAATTATTAAAAATGTCCATTCTTCCACTATATGTAATATTATTAGGAACGATGATCATTACATTACACCAAAGGATTCTAGAAAACCGCCTAAACGGACACCTTCTCCAGTAACCAAGATAGCAGACTTAAAAGGAACTCCTGAGCAAGTAGCTAGAGATTCTTGGTGGTTACAGCAGGTAAGGGCTGATAACGCAAGGGTACCTAAAGAAGGTGGTGGTATTTATAATGTAAAAACAAAAAATTGGTTACAAGGAGGAGTATCTAAAGGTTATAGGTACATATCTTTAATTAACGATAAAGGTGAGTTTATAGCTATAGCTGAACATAGACTAGTTCATCTAGTATGGATTGGCCCTATAGGTGAAAAAGAGGTGATAGACCATAAAGATTTAAACACCTTAAATAACCACATAGATAACATACGAGCGGTTACCCGTTCTGATAATACACAACTAGCCTATGATACAGGTTGTTATGATAAGGAACAGAAAGCCTTCTCTGGTAGGGGAGAAAAGTGCTATGCTAGTAAGTTAACTGAAGAGAAGGTAATTGAAATAAAAGTACTACTAGCTCAAGGAGAAACTCATAGGAAAATTGCTAAACAGTACGGAGTTAGCATCTCAACCATTGGCTACATAGCTTCTGGTAAGCTTTGGCCTGACGTAGGAACTAAACCTTCTAATCTATGTTCTAATTGTGATCATGTCAACGAACATGTAACTATTCAAGACAGGTTCTGGACGTGTACTAGTTGTGGAATAAATCACGAGCGCGCTGAAAACAATCGTAAAAACACTGCCCGTTTTCCTATTATTATGTCTAAACCGTACTGCAAGTTAACCGAAGATAAAGTTATTTTAATGCGGTTTTTATACGCAACAACTAATCCAAATTATTCTTCTCTAGGTAGGCAGTTTAATGTTAAATGCATGACAGCAAAACGTGCTATTGATGGAGTCACTTGGTCAGAAGTTGGCAAAGTATCATCGGACGTTTGTTCAGTCTGTGGTACCAAGAACAACCTGTGCCACTATGCTAACAAAGTTGAGTTCATGTGTTCTTGCTGTCACACCCACCACATCAAAACTGACAATAACGCTAAAAACTACCAGCAGTACGATGAGTACAAAGCTGCTAAGGGTAGACTAATAGCTCCTGATGAGTATCTACTACTGATCCAAACTGACTACACCGCTAAGCAACAACCTGCCCTTCCCAAACCCACCCAAGCCAAACAGTACCGTCAACCAAAAGGCGGAAAGGTCAAAGGGATTAAACGTCCAACATCCCAAACCTTGACTCAACTGTTCCAGTTGTCTAAAAAGTCTAAGTCACCCCAGGACGAAGTATCTAACACATAACCACCTCGCCCACTAGTCCACTAGTCCAGAAGTCCTTGGACTAACCTGCCCTATAAGAAAATCCTTGGTGCTGTTATTTAGCACCAAGGATTTTTCTGGTAAATTTCGTAACTGTACAAACTCCACAACTACCTTGGACTAAAAGGAATCAACTGTGAACCGTAAAGAAACTGAGAACCAAAGCAAACTTATCCATGCTCAATCTAAGGAGTTAACTGGGACTCCCAAGAAAGCTAGAGAGTTTTTCGTTAAAGACGGCGGCGTACACCCAAATTACGTTGAAGCTGATAGACTACAAGAGGGACGTAATAAACTTCCGTTCTATACCTACGCAGCACAGCAACCGGCTGAACAAACCGCTTATTTTGAATCTATAGAACCTGAAAAATTAGCAGAAACGGATCAACAACCTAAAGAGACTAAACCGCCAATTGAGTACACAACTACTAAATTATTCAAGCAGATAAAGTACCACCGACACCAAAAGTCTAAAGTACAAAGGTTCCACCTCTCTACTTTCACAGGTTCTATCTTCACTGTTGTCTTCTTACCAACGTTACCAGTAACCAAAGCCTTTTACGATTCTCGGAGTAAAACTCTTTTTATCTCAGGTAACCCCACCTTACTCGCTAGCAAGACTTACCTTGAAACACACTTTATAGATTTCCTGTTCTTTGAATTACAACATACTGACTTCCTATCCGTATCTAAGTCAATCCACCAACTGGAATCCAAGTACCTTGTGGAAACCTCTAGGTTAAGTCACTATAAGTTCTCTTACGAACAAATTACTAGTCTTCTACCTACCACTAGATTTACAGATTCTGTGTTAACCGAACTACTTTTAACTCATTATCCAGTTGAAGGTCCTTACCTATTAGACTTCAATAGTGTTTTACACAACGTACTTAGCAATACAGACCTAACCGTATCTCCTACTTGGCAAACAGTTAAAGGTAAATTTCCTAATATTGATGAAGTAGCAACCTTACTGATCTACGCTATTCACAAAATTATAGATTCTATTTTATCTCCTGACTATTAACAAACAGTTTAAAAGGTAAAATTAACAATGACAAACCTATCCGAAGTCCTATCTAACATTGACGCTTACTTAAAAACATACGCAGTCACAGCAATAAAAGTTAACACTGACGACTTGTTATTTGTTAACATTACTTTTGCTGAAATCGAACATGACTGGCCTCATGCTAACTACACAGACAACAATCCTAGAGTCTATCCTAAAGACGAGAACCAGGCGTTACAAGTAGCTTTAGTAGCAAATATTCATTCTAAAGAGATTGCTAGTGGTGTGTACAACAGTAAGAATAAGGCGATTTTAATAACTTACCTTCCTAGCAAGTCGTGGGTTGATATAAAAGACCGCTTGTACGGTGTCTTATGTCACGAATACATGCATTATCTTCAAGACCTTTCCAATTCTAACATAGCCAAGGCTAGAGAAGCCTTAACTGCTGTAGACGAGAGGCTTGATAACTTTGAAGAATCTGAACGACTCAAAGCTACAAACGTTAAAGAGCTTCGTAAGCGTAAACGTCTAGCCAAGTCTGAATTGTGGCGAATATACTACTTCAACACTCTAGAGAAGTGTGCTCATGCTGGTCAAATAACGTTTGAGTTAGTTTATAAAGCGTTAAACACGGATGAGATGTTTCGTCCTCGTTCAATCAAAGAAGCTTGTCGTAGACTCCTACTACCTACTACCGATTTCAATAAAATGGTGGAAAAGTCTGATGTCTGGCAAATGATTGCCGAACGAATCCCACCGTCTTTAAAAACGGCTTACCTGTCCTTGATAATTAAAGAGAGTCGGCACCTACTTTCGTTTGTAATTAGCACTGAATCTAACGATCCTGCCAAAGTACCTGTTTCGGAAATTACACCTAAAACTTAATTTTAACTAAGGGGTCCAGCCTGTCACCTCGCTACCAAGTACAGGCCAAATATTCCAAAACGTGTGCTTAGCGCACCAACAAGCCGTTGATTCCGTTGTATTAGGACTCGAACGGGCTTTTCAAAAAGGATAACAAAACTATGCTACAGATTAAGCAAATTAGTGGGTTGACTGGACAATTAGCCTCTAAAGCTCCCCTAGCTTCGCCAAGTTTTTCAGGGGTACCACAAGCTCCGACTCCAACTAGCACGGATAGCTCTAACACAATCTGTACTACAGCTTTCGTACATAATTTAAATTACGCCACTGATTCATCGGTTGTCCACCTTGCCGGGTCAGAAACGATTTCGGGTGCCAAAGTTTTTTCTGTGAGTCCTAGCGTCCCAACCCTCACAGCTACCGACAATTCAACTTCGGCGGCTTCAACGGCTTTTGTCCATGCCTTAGCCAGTTCCTCTAACCCAGTAATGAACGGTACAGCAAGTCCCGGTTCCTCTGTATATTTCTCAAGGGGGGATCACGTTCACGGCTATGACACGAGTCGTGCTCCAATTGTTTCTCCATCCTTCACAGGAAACCCCACAGCACCGACTGTGACTTATACAGATAACTCAATGTCATTGGCAACAACTGCCTTCGTGCAAAGCCAGTACCAGTTGGTTGCTAGTGTTTACGCTCCTATAAATAGTCCGAATTTCACCGGTACTCCTACCGCACCAACACCAACTTCCACTGACAATTCAACTAAGCTGGCTACGACTCAGTTTATTAAAAATTTAGGCTACTTAACAGGTAACCAAAATATTACATTAACAGGTGACGCTTCAGGTTCAGGTACTACTAGTATTGCCGTTACCTTACCCACTGTTAACGCTACAACCACGGAGGTTGGCTCCAGTTCGGTTGTTCCGATTATCACTGCTAACGCTAAAGGTTTAGTTACCTCTATCTCCAGTGCTACAATTACCCCGGCTGCCATAGGCGCCGCTCCGCTTAATAGCCCTAATTTAACAGGTAACCCAACAGCACCTACTGACGCAGCAACCGACAACTCAACATCAATTGCTACAACGGCGTGGGTTCGTTTAGCGATACAAGGCACCCAAACCCTCTGGGTGCCGTCAGCAGCTATGATACCTCGAAAGGGCAACGGTTGCTCGTCTTTGATCAAAACTGAAATATCGGCTGCACAGCCTAACATCAATTCTTTAAACTTTGACCCAACGACTCAACAATACTGTCAGTTTAGTGTTGCTTTCCCTAAGTCTTGGGACAACGGGACTATCCAGTACGAGATTTTTTGGTGCCACCCGGCTACAACTACTAATTTTGGTGTGGTTTTTGGTCTTTCAGGGGTAGCTATATCTCCAGCACAGTTAATTGGTACAGCGTTTGGTACTGAAGTTGATACTACCTCTACTGGTGGGACCACATACCAGATGTACACAACTGGTGTTTCAGCCGCTCTTACTATAGGCAGCAGTCCTGCCAACGGTGATGTCTGTTGGTTCCAACTTACGAGGGTTTCGGCTAACGCATCTGACACTCTGGCTGTTAACGCCATGCTGCTAGGATGTAAGCTATATTACAAAACTAATGCTTTGAACGACGGGAGTTAATAGCAGTTAAGTCATTTTGACGGGTGACTTGTATTAAAAATCACCAGTTTAACCTAACAAGAAAATAGCCTTTCTAAGAAACACAAAAGGAGGCTACAGTGCTGTCGGTCAGTCAATTCAGTGGGTTCAACGCTTTCTCTAATAGTAGTCCACAAGGTAACAGTAGTCCAGGAACACTTTGGGGTTGGGGCGCAAATAACGGTACGTTAGGTATGGGTAACAAAACCGCTATTATAAGCTCCCCAACCCAAATCGGCACTTCCAGTAGCTGGGTAGGTGCAGCGTGTGGATCGACTCACCTTCTTGCCTGGGATATATCTGGTAATCTATACGCCAGTGGTACTAACAACGGGTGCTTTGGTAACGGTACAACAACTTCAGTTTCTAGTTTAACTCAAGTTACAAGTAACGTGGTTATGGCTGCGGCGGGTGACGGTTTCAGCGTCATCCTGAAGACAAACGGCACTATAATGGTAACCGGCGCTAATTCGTCATATCAGATGGGTAACGGGGCAAATAACACCTTATCCGTGTGGACTCAGCTAGGTTCAGCGTCCAATTGGAACTTTATTTCCGCCGGGTCACAACACATACTAGCAATTAACAACCTTTCACAACTTTGGGTAGTTGGCGGTGGAACTCACGGGCAAAGTTCTTTAGGAACAACAACAAATCAATCTGTTATTACCCAAGTGGATGGTGGTACTTCGTGGCTTACAGGTGACGCAAATGCTGATGTTAACTTCTTCCTAAGAAATGACGGTGTAGGGTTTGCTTGTGGCGACAACGCTAATTATGAATTAGCCACTGGTAATAATACTAATCAGTCATCTATGGTTCAAATAGCTTTTTCAAACCCTGTTGCTCAGTTAGAAGCGGGTTACAATTTTAACTCCTACATGTTAGACCGTGCAGGTTTCATATATTCTTGTGGTAATGCTCAATACGGGGCTACAGGTCAAGGAAATACTGCAAACTTGTCCGTTTTCACGCAAATTGGCTCAAATAGTAATTGGGTTCAGATAGACGCTGGTAATGGTGCTGGTTACTTCCTAAGAAACGACGGACTTCTATTTTGTGTAGGTAACAACTCAACGCAAATGCTAGGACTAGCTTCTGCTACTGCTAGCTTCTCCACGGTACAACAAGTTCCAGGTTCTAATTTTATACAGATAAATTCTTACAATAACTTCTGTGCTGCCATAAAATCTACTTAAAGGTAATAACAAAAATGTCTACTACACTCCCAACCCCACCGACTATTACCAAAATACCAACAGCCCCTTTATACAAAATGCTCCCTAACCAAGAGGATTCTTGTACCTACCTTAAATTTGATCCAAAGGCACCTGTTCAGTCTCTAACACAAGAAGAGTATACTACTCTTCACCCATTAGACAAATCTCTGTATTCTGCTCTAAACGGAGACTTTGATATGTCTTTTGAGATTCTAAAGTCTATGCCTGATAACGACTTACGTGTTACCTTTAACCTAGGGCTTCACTATCTTCAGCGTAATCAGTTCCAAAAAGGTTTTGAACACTTGGACGCTGGACGTTACTTAGGTGTTTTCGGCTCACCGACACCCTTACAAAACGGAATTCATATTTGGCAACCTTCTGATCCACTACAAGGTAAAACTTTATTATTCAAGTGTGAGTGTGGCTTTGGTGACCAAATTATAAACGTTAGGTTTGCTAAGTTCTTTAAAGACCAAGGGGCCGACGTAATCATTGCTTGTGACAAAGCTTTGTTCAACTTGTTTAAAAAGTCTTTTCCCTGGGTGTCAGCCTTAGTTGCTGAAGAAGGGGCTCAATACGTCTTTGCTGACTACTGGCTTCCTGCTATGTCAGCGCCTAGACTATGTTGTAAAGATTTCTCTGACCTACCTGGACAACCCTACATTAACCTTTATACTAGTAAACCTAAAAAGTCCAGAACCTTGAAGGTAGGTCTCCGGTGGTTAGGGAATCAACTATACGAACATTCTCAACATCGCCTCTTTCCCTCTGACCTAATGCTCTCACTCCAAGATATAGACAACTGTGACTTTTACTCACTCCAAAAAGACAATGACACCTCTGACTTACCACGTCTGTCCATGGACACCTGGGAAGAAACTGCCAAATCTATTTCCAAACTGGATTTAGTTATCTCATCTTGTACCTCAATTCTACACCTATCCGCTGCCATGGGAATTGAGACTTGGGGTGTAATCCCGGTATTGCCGTATTACTGTTGGGCTCTACCTGGCCCTAAATCACCCTGGTACGACTCTCTAACCCTGTACCGTCAAGTTAAATACGGTGACTGGTCTGCACCGTTTGACCAAGTTCGCCGTGACCTACTGGCTAAAACGAGCTAACACCCCACGTCAACAGCTCAACCTTAATAACAAAAAAGGAGTAACCTTCTCAAACCGCGAAAGGTTAAAATTGCCATGACCAAAGTGTATTTGTACAATTTGGGAATGTCTGAGGTGGATTCTCAGCACCATCAGCTAGAGGATAAGGTTGCTGATCTTGAAATTCTTTTAGAAAATGATTCAGATAATCTAATTTTAAGAGAAGCTTGGGATAAACTTGCTGACTTAACTATAAACCATTTTTCCTACGAAGAGCAACTAATGGCTCAGTTTGACTACCCGGCCCAAGAACAAGAGGCTCATATCAAAGAGCACAATGACCTACTCTCTAACCTAAATGTCTTGCTGAAACAGTGGCAGCATCTTGATAATCACAATAAGCACTCTAAAATTTACAGTAACATCCTAAACTTGTGGCTTCACAACCACATTCTAAAACAAGACACCGCGCTAGTCGTACACCTTAACCGTAAAGGTCAATACTAACGCCTTTTGCTTCACAAAAATTAACATCTTTTGCTTCCCAAGAGATCAACACTCAACAAAAAAGAAAGGTGGTTTTAACCCATAGCAAGGATCGTACCCATGCTGACAATGTATGACGCCATAACGACATTACCGTTATTAGGACAATCAGAGATTGATATTCAACATCAACAACTAGAAGCACAAATTCTGTTTTTAGAAGAATTGTTAGTAACCACTAGAACTATTGATCACGATTGTGTTAGGGATTCCTGGCGCTTACTATCAGAACTAACACGTACACACTTTAAGTTTGAAGAAGCTTTAATGGTTAAGCACAACTACCCTGGCTACGCAATTCATGTAAATCAGCACGCAGGGTTACGACAAGACTTGGCAATCTTCATGACTAGCTGGTTTTACTCCTTGCGGGATTTAGACTTTGACTTATCTAAAATACACGTGTCTATATTAAAACATTGGTTGTATGACCACATTGATAAATCTGATCGCCTATTAACTACCTTTCTGACTAGCCTACCTTAACACCAGCTAAACAAACACTACAAGCCCTACAAACAATATAGGAGTAAATAACAGTGGTTAGATTCTGTGGCAGAGTAGATCAGGGGAGGATAGTAGAACAGAAATTATTCTACGGTGTTCTCCCAACCCCTAACGACGGCTCAGTGTGGTTACCTCAGTGTGGTTGTGAACCTAATTACAACCCAGAATACCAAAAACTAGTAGGACCGCGCTACCAAATAACTGATACAGCAATAAATCTGTTCTGGGATGTAGTAGACCTGCCTCTACCTACAGTACAATCTAATCACAAATCTAAACTGGCAGCTATTCGTTACGCTTACGCTACAGCTGGGACCTTCTGGACTGACCCCAACGGCGTAACACAAGAAGTTGACACCACCGACGATGTTGTTATTAAGTTAGTTGGAGCTTGTTTAATGTCTTTATTAGCACAGATGCAAGGTCATCCTTTCTCCTTACAGTGGAAGTTTGGCTCACAAGCAGACGCTGGCTTTTTCATTACACTTACTTCCGAAGTGCTGATTACAGTCTTCCTTGCTGCTTCAAATCATGTGCAAATGTGCTATCAGAACGAATCTGACCTAACCTATAGAATAAACGCTGCTCATACTCCTGAAGAGGTAATGGCGGTTGACATTACAAAAGGTTGGCCGGTTGAATGTTGTGCTAACCCTCCAGATATCTCTGCTATTATGGCACCTTCAGTACCTATTGATACCTCTGTCCCGTTAAGCCTGCTGAGCCGCTAGTTAACCCATAGTTTGCCAATAGTTAACCGCTAGTTAACCAATAGTTTGAAATTAAAAGAATAAAGGACTTTTTAAAATGCCGAAATTTGCTCTAGTTCAGACTTTAGGTTCTAAAAAGCAAGTAATTGACACGGTAGAGTGTGATAACTTGCCACCCGTCAGTAACAAAGGGAAGTGGCTTCCTGTCATTACCGCTGCTCCTACCTTTGACGCAGCTACCCAGAAGCTAGAAGGTCCGGTTGTCTCTGTAGCCAACAACCGTGTTACAGAGACTTGGGTTGTTAAGCCGTTAGTAGCGGCGGTTAGACAACTAGTTACTGCTGCTCCTAAGCCCACACCTTCTCCTAAACCTACTGAAAAACTTAAAACCTGGAACGAGCCCGAGTTCCCCCTTAAAACTCTTAAACCTGAACCTACCTCTACACTGTTACCCGAAAACAGGACTCAAAATCCTATTTTCACACGGGCTTCCTTACCAACCTCTGCTCCAGTGGTTAGAAAATCAGTTGAACCTACTCAAATACCCACTACTACACCTGCTATTACTCAGACTTCCGCGCCGGTAGTTTTCACGAAGGTATCCCCTACACCTAAAATAGTAGTTGCGTCTATTGAGACACCCTTACCTGTAGAGACTCCCTCGCCTACCCCTACTGTAACACCTACACCTACTCCTACAGTAACACCTAGTCCTACACCGACCGTGACGACCGCCCCTGTTCTCGATCCGCTATTGTTATCTAAGAATGAAGCGTTCGCTAAGTTGCTAGTAGCTAAGGCTGCAGCATTGTCTATAAAGATGACGTGGCCGCTACTTAGCCATAAGAACCTAGTGATAACGTTAACCGAAACTATTATGCACGACATCACCAGTGCAATAACTAAAGCTAACAACGTTTCAAATAAATCTACTAATTGGGGTAAAGAGTCTGTTTGTCTTAATGACTTATTCCACTTACTGTCTACTGTTAGCTCTCACATTAGTGCTTGTGAAGAACACTACAAATCTTTACACACTGCAATTACTATAGCAGCTTCAGTTTCAGAAGTCAAGGAAATTCAACTCAACAAAAACTGGCCTAACTGCTAAGGTGCCCGTAACCTTTTTCCAATTTAGGAGCTTAGTAACATCATGCCCACTACTGAACCGACACTTACAGAGACTCCCTCACACACGCCAGCCCCGACTCCTACACCGACTCACGCCCCGGCCTTAACTTTAGCTACTGCTAAGCAGTTGTTTATCACTAAGGTAAACGACTTGACGAATAAGCACATTGCAAACGGGGTTAGTTGGCATACAGCACGACGGGTTTTCATTGTTAACGTTACATCGCAAACAGTACATCAAATTGCTAATGATATCTCTGCGGCTAACGCGTCAGTTAACAAGAAGACCATGTATAACGGTGTAACTGTTACTTTAGCGGAGCTACAGAACTTACAGGCGTTGGTTAATAACCACATTGCTTCCTGTAACGCTGAGAAAGCTGCGCTAATAGCTAAAATCAATGCTTGTACTACAATTGACCAAGTGGAAGCTGTTGACATTATTGACGGTGTTCCTGTTAGTGGTACTGCTACTGTAGTAGTGGCAGAAGGTTGGTCTAATTAACCTAAATCTTTTTGAAAAGAGGGTCGGTCTCAAAAAGGCTAACCCTCTTTTTCTTTAGGAAAACTTAATTTTATTTGTTACCCGAATTGTTCTTCTACGAAGAAGGTGTCTGTCAAAAGGTGTTTGCCAAATGTCACAAACAGTTATTACTAAAAACGGAATATTGTCAGTTTTCAATGCAGGAGCTAATGGACCACAGATAAATATTACGAATTTTCAAATAGGTTCTGACTTAATAACCCCAGATTCGAGTATGCCCGGAGTAATTTCCTCCGGTTCATCAGGTGTGCCTGTTTACACGGGTGTACCCTCTCAATTATCTTATCAAATAGTAGACGGTAACAATGTTTTATTCAAAATAGTTTTGGATGAAACTATTGGTGATTTTAACATCGGTAACATTGGACTCTTCTTGTCTGACGGTACCATGTTTTCTATTACAGCTTTATCAGGTGTTACCTTAAAATACAAAACTAATTATCCAACGATAATTGGTAATCAAAAGACGTATAATGTAATAACCCAACTTGGTAGCTTATCTACCGCTATAGACTTAACGTTAATAACACAAGATGAGGCTGCTATTCCAGTCGTAGCTACTGAACTAGTGTTACCTCCTCCTGATTTAGCGCCTTTTCCTGTTTATGTCGTCAACGAACATACTATTTACGGTCTCCCCGCCCTAGCCTTACGTGTAAACAACACTTGGACCTACGTTTCAACCGATCCTGTTGACAACTACGGTACCTACGTCTCTTCAAACTACATTGATCAAACAGTTTTAATAGGCAGTACGGTAGCTTGGTCAGTTCCTAGAAATCGCTTTATTCCGGGTAACGGTAACAACCCTACCATTGGCGTAATAGGTATTCGCGGTTTAGGTAACAAAATTTTAACACTTGGTAGTATTTATGAAGACGATAGTGGGCCGTTTACTCCAGGAGCTATTTATTACGGCGGGGATCACGGTAGCTTAATAACCACACCTACTCAATACCCAGTGGGTTATGCCTTAAACGCCAATGCTTTATTTGTTACTATTGGCGGCGGTAATAACTCAGATATACTAATAGGACAGGGTAGCATTTTTGATACACCTGTAACAATAGCGTCCAATACCGCTACGTCTAACACTAACTTTTTGTCCTTAGTACCTACAGATTTTGGTCCTAACAATCCAGGATTGTATATACATAAGGACGCCGTTGCTAATAACTGGGATATAAAAATCTCAGACGGTACTATACCTGGGTCTCTTAACTTAGATGTTTTCAACGTAACTGCTCCTACTCCAGACTACAATGACATTAGTAATTCAGTAGCAACTACCGAATTTGTTAACGCCAGAGTTTTAAGCTTAGGTTCAAACATTCTAGCTGGTACTTTTGAAGTAAGTTTAAGCGGTGACGCTTCTGGCATAGGTGTACTATCAGCTTCTGACCCTATAGCTAACGTTGATGTAGTTCTTAAAACTGTAAATTCTAACCCCACTACAGTAGGTTCGTCTACAAGTATCCCTATTGTCACTGTTAACGAAAAAGGGCTAGTTACTTCTTTATCTTCTGTAACAGTAGCTGCACCTATAACTAGTAACTCCCCAGTATTCACTGGTAACCCTAGAGCACCTACACCCACAGTTACTGACAATTCTATGTCAATTGCTACCACCGCCTTTGTTCAAAACTTTTTTGCGAGTATTGACTTGAACCTTTCTGGCTATGCATTGTTGGCCTCTCCTGCGTTTACAGGCGCCCCAACAGCCCCAACCCCAACAATAACTGACAATTCTACAACCTTAGCCACAACAGCATTTGTTCGTAATTACGTTTTAAACAGCGGTTTAAGCAATTCTTTGTATGCACCTCTAAATAGTCCGGCCTTCACCGGTAACCCTACCGCACCGACGACTGCTAGCACAGACAACAGTGACTCAATTGCCACCACGTCTTTCGTTAATAGTGTTGGGTTTATTACTTCGTCTGCGTTAAGTCCTTACGCCTTACTTAGCTCTCCAAATTTCAGTGGTACTCCTACAGCACCCACAGTAACAGCAACTGACAATAGTGACACTATCGCTACAACAAAGTTTATCAAAAGCTTAGGCTACACTACCACTACACCAGTAGATTTATCTCCTTACGCTTTGTTGAACTCACCTAATTTTACAGGTAACCCTACTGCACCTACCCCAACTGTAACTGACAATTCCACCTCGGTGGCAACTACCCAGTTTATCCAAAGTCAGGGTTATATTACAGTAGCATCTCTTGCACCTTATGCTCTTACCAATTCTCCCGTGTTTACCGGTAACCCACAAGCTCCTACTGTAACTTCAACGGACAATTCTACAACCATTGCTACAACTCAGTTTGTCCAGAGCTTGGGATTTCTTACAGTAGCATCTCTTGCACCTTATTCTTTAATAAACTCTCCTGTATTTACAGGTAACCCACAGGCTCCGACTCCGACGTTAACAGACAATTCTACCTCGTTAGCTACGACTCAGTTTATCCAAGGTCAAGGGTACATTACTTCTGCAGCCTTAAGCCCTTACGCCTTGTTGATTTCTCCTAACTTCACTGGTATTCCAACAGCACCTACGCCTACAGTAACTGATAGTTCAACTGCTTTAGCAACTACTCAATTTATCCGTAATCAAGGCTTCATTACAGGCAATCAAACTACTGTAATCTCAGGTGACGTTACGGGTTTTGGTACTACTGCAATAGTAGTCACACTTAATTCAGTAAACAATAACACTGCTACTTACGGTTCGTCGTCAACCGTTCCTATTATTACTGCTAACGATAAAGGTTTAGTGACTAGTATTGACACGGCTATTATTACTCCTGCTGCTATTGGTGCTGCTCCTATTAGTTCTCCTAATCTAACCGGTAACCCTACAGCACCAACATTAACCTCCACTGACAACAGTAACTCAATAGCTACTACGTCGTTTGTCCAGAGCATGGGTTTCTTGACAGGAAATGAGACTGTCTCATTGACCGGAGACGCCTCTGGTACAGGTACCGTAAGTGTAGTTGTTACTCTTAAAACTGTTAATAGTGATACTGCTACCTACGGCTCTAGCTCAGTGGTTCCTGTTATTACCGCCAATGAGAAAGGCTTAGTTACAAGTATTGGTTCGGCTACAATTACCCCTAGTGCCATTGGTGCTGCACCTTTAAGTTCTCCTAATTTAACTGGTAACCCTACCGCACCTACTCCTACAGTTACTGACAACTCTACCTCACTAGCAACGACTCAGTTCGTTCGTAACCAAAACTTTATAACAGGAGCAGCGTTATCTCCTTACGCGCTTACTGCTTCTCCGGTATTAACTGGTAACCCTACCGCACCTACTCCTACTTCTGGTGATATTAGCAATTCAATAGCTACTACAGCTTTTGTGGTTAATGAGGTAACTAGTAACCTATTGTCTGCAGTAGTTTACAAAGGTACAGTGGACATTACGGCTACGCCTCCTAGTACCCCAGCAACAGGGAATACTTGGCGGGTAGTAACAGGCGGTATTCCCAACAGCAACTACTCGTTTAGTACTACGGTAACTGTTGTTGATGTTGGTGACTATGTTGTTTACAACGGTAGTAAATGGGATCGTTTGCCTAATACTAACCCTGTAATTTCAAACGGGGCTAATATTGTTGTTGTTCCAACCGGAGATACCTCGTATTCCGTAGCGTTAGCAGCAAGCCCCTCGTTCACGGGTAATCCCACAGCACCTACACCAACTGTAACTGATAACTCAACGTCACTGGCTACTACGGCGTTCATTCATAATCAAGGTTTCCTTACAGGAAATCAGGTTATTACCCTTTCCGGTGACGCTTCTGGCTCCGGTACTACCAGTATTGCCGTTACTCTCAATACAGTTAATAGCAATACAGCTACGTACGGTTCTAGCTCAGTGGTTCCAGTACTTACTGCTAATGAAAAAGGTCTAGTTACTAGTATTGGAACGGCTACTATCACCCCGGCAGCCATTGGTGCGGCTCCTATTAGTTCTCCTAACCTAACAGGAAACCCAACTGCTCCTACTCCTACGGTTACTGATAATTCAACTTCATTAGCAACGACTCAGTTCGTTCGTAATCAAGGCTTCCTTACAGGAAATCAGGTTATTACGGTTTCTGGTGATGCTAGTGGATCAGGTACCACCAGTATTGCTGTTACTTTACCAACAGTCAATAATAACACAGCTACTTATGGCTCTAGCTCAGTAGTTCCTGTTATTACCGCCAACGGTAAAGGTTTAGTTACTAACATTGGTACTGTTACGATTACACCAGCCGCTATCGGTGCCGCTCCTCTTAATAGCCCAGCATTACTTGGAGTCCCTACAGCCCCAACACCTACAGTTACTGATAACTCTACTACTTTAGCTACTACAGCCTTTGTCAATACTTTGGTGAATGCTGCTATAACTTCGGGAGTAATGTACAAAGGTACACGTAACGTTACTGCGGTAGCTCCTCCAACGTCTCCTAATACTGGTGACATGTACCGTGTAACTTCTACTGGAGCGCCTTACACAGGTTGGTCCTTCAGTACGACTGTTACCGTGGTAGATATTGGTGACTTTGTTGTCTACAACGGAACAAATTGGGATCGTATAGCTAATACTAACCCTAACATTTCTAGCGGGACTAACATTGTTGTCGTTCCAACTGGTGATACTTCATATTCGATAGCATTAGCCAGCAGTCCGGTATTAACTGGTAATCCTACGGCACCTACCGTTACGAGCACCGATAATTCCACCAGTATTGCCACCAGTGCTTTCGTAAAAAGCTTGGGTTACATTACTGGAAATCAGAGTATATCTTTGACTGGTGATGCATCTGGTTCAGGTACTACTAGCATTGCTGTAACCTTACCCACTGTTAATTCTACGACTACAGCAGTTGGTAGTAGCTCAGTAGTTCCTGTACTTACGGCTAATGGAAAAGGCTTAGTCACAAGTATTGGTTCGGCTACAATTACTCCGGTAGCTATCGGTGCAGCGCCTTTAAATAACGCCAATTTAACTGGCAATCCTACAGCACCTACTGTTACAAGCACTGATAACTCAACTAGTATTGCCACCACTCAGTTTGTTAATACAGCAACGGCTAAGTACGTTCAGACGTTCAATGCTACTACTGACTGGGGTGCCGTTAACGGCAGTGGATATTATACTATTTCAATAGCTGCTACTACTCACAATCGCGGTACCTACGTCATCGTTCAGGTATTCAACGGTAGCACTAACTTTGTGGTGACGTTACCTGATAGTACCTCCGTCGATTCTTCCGGTAACGTTAGCGTTCAAGTCCCAGGAACACCTGACAACAGGTTCTCTGGTTACCTTGTTATCTATTAACACTTTTAAGGCTAGTGTAGTCAAGTTAACCGCAGCCAACTACACTAGCCTTCATTATAACAAGAAGGAGTAAACACTAATGACTCTACAACTTACGGATGTTCAGAAAGCTACAGTTAAAGCAATTACGAGCATTCACGAAACCGACCAAATTTCTAGTCCAAAAGGTTACGCCAATGTTACCCTTTTGGCTGGAGATAGTGGACATTTGACCTTCGGATTGTGTCAAACGACGTTATCTTCCGGGAACCTCTATTTGCTTATAAAAGCCTACTCTTCTGCGTCAGGTAAGTACTCTGATCAAATGGTTCCATACCTCTCTAGGTTGAAATCTTGTGACTTGTCTCTAGATGATGACTCTGATTTTAAAAGTTTACTACATCAAGCAGGGCTAACTGACCCAATAATGCAGGAGACTCAACGAATTTTTTTTGATAAGATATATTATCAGCCTGCTTATACAGCAGCCAATCGTCAAAATGTTACTACAGCGTTAGGCATGGCAATTGTGTTTGACGGGTTCATTCAAGGTTCTTTCAAGCGTATCAAGGACTTAACTGACGCTGACTATTCTGGCGCTGACGAGAAAACGTGGTTTACGCAGTACGTTAACAAGCGTAAGACTTGGTTGACAAATAAGTCTGTTTTGCTCTCCTATACCGTATATCGTATGGATACGTTTATCGCTCTGATCAAGAATAATAACTGGGATTTAAACCTTCCCTTAGTTGCTCATGGCGTAACTATTACTGAAGCAAAGCTTAATCTACCTTCAGCTACTACTACAACACCTACACAAAATACAGATACTTCATCAACTCCTCCAGTAGAAGATACCCCTTCAAACACTGGTAAAATAACAGTTGCCACTAAAACTGGCGAAGATGACGCTTTAATGTTCGGAGCTGCCGGTGGCGCGGTTAGAGCTTTACAAATAGCATTAGTCAATCTTGGTTACTCTATCACGGTTAACGGTAATTTTGATGATGATACCCTGTCAGCCGTAGAGACTTATCAGAACGCCAAAGGCTTAACGGCTGACGGCATTGTAGGTAACGTCACTAAGTCTTCTCTTGGACTCATTTAAAGAGGAACTTAGGAAAATGACCTCACCCGTATGTTCAGAAACCACGTACTCTTTGTTTGATATTGTTAAATGGACTTATATGCACTGGGACTATGTACTATTTCTTATATCGATTCCTATATCCATAGCTGCTGTATTCTGTCGATTCGTAGCTCCTCCTAAAAACCCGAATAGTACCTTTGCTAAATTTAGACTTTTGCTAGAGTGGTTGGCTCAAAATTCACATTGGGCTGAATCCTCTTGGGTGTCTAAGGCTAAAGCTGATGGTTTACTAGACGGACCAGCCCCGCCTGTGTTGTTTACTTCGCCTGACAAGCCTGTAACTTCACCAGAGAAAGTGGTACCGACTCCGGCAACTGTTACACCACCAATAGTATCTCCTCCGTCTATACCGCCAATAGTGTCTCCTCCGTCTATACCTATTCCTCCACCTCACGTAACGCCGGTAGAACCTGCACCTGCTAAGCCCTCTACTGCTACGGATGTTACCTTGACTATTCAGCCGCTAGGTAAAGGTGCAAAGGCCGTTGTCATTAGTAATCCTGCTAATATTACCATAAACCTTCTAAACGATGCTACTTTATCGGTAGATGACGCTATCAACGTAAAGTTAACTAAGTGAGATGCGGTAATGAGAATCCTCCTTTTAACACTAGCTCTGCTATTATTGTCAACTTGCACGCTTTCTGTTAGGCATTTATCCGAAGATAATTGGTCGCCTTCTTCAGGAGAAGCTGTTGTTAAGTTGAGGTTTTAACTACAAACTGGCTGAGAACCTTGCCCAGTAGACCTTGCTTTTCAGCCAGTTTTCTAATTTAATTCTTAATTTTAATCATGGAACAACTAACAAAAGGACTCACGTCATGTTCTCAAGCATCGCCTCTTTCTTTACCGGGGGTAGTGGTACATTACTGTCTGTTTTAGGACTTCTAGTAGTAGTCTCTGGTCTGGTAGGTTACCATTTCTACACCGTAGAGCACCTAGACGCTCAGCTACTTCAAGCTGAAGCCAAAGCTACAGCCTTAGCTGCTGATAACGCTAAACTTTCCGTATCCAACACTAGCCTAGAGGCGGCTATAGCTCAAAAAGATCAAATCCAAAAGGACATGCTCAAGGAGCTTAGTAACATTCGTAATAAAGACGCTGTTCTACAGAAGCAACTAGCTGAACAGCAGAAGAACCTTGAGTCAGTTGCTCACAACGCTAAGTTAGACAAAATTCGCAGCAATGACAAGGGTGCTAAGCATCTATTAGATGTTATCAACAATAACGTAGCTTGTCAGACTGCTCACTTTGGTGAAGACGGAGTTTGTAGCGACGGTACTTGGAAACCTTCCGCAGCGCCTGCTACTACTAAATAACTAGCACTAAGAAGAATAAGTTGGAAGGAGACTACTATGCGTGTACTAACTGTACTAACTGTCACGCTATCGTTAGCCGCTTGTTACAACCTAGATACTCCTAAGTCAACAGTTCGCCTTGTTACGTCCATGACCTATCCAGAGTTACCGCCGTTAGAACCTCTACCTCCACTAAACTTAGAACCTTTTAAATACGATTATCCGCGCGACTCTTCTGGTAACCTTATTCCTAATAGTAATATATTCATAGGGTTTACTCGTGAGAACTGGCAAATTTTCTTACTCAACCAAGACAAGCTAGCAATGAACAACAAAGCTTGTGTATATCGCATTGAGGAAGTGAACCGTCAACGTAGCGAGTGGCAAAAATTGGCGCAAACTGAGGCCAGTAAAGCCCGTACTAATTAAAGAGGTTCACCTTTAACAGGTGTTATAAAGATCATGGCTGACGTTATTACGCCCGAAGACAATGATGACAATGACTGTTTAATTTTTGAAGAGGAGGTTCCAGAATCTACAGAGGTTCTGGAACCTTGGTATGTACTAGTCGTAGATGATGACCAAAACATCTTGGAAACTACTAAACTGTTACTAAAAGATATAAAATTTAAAGACCGTGGAGTAAAACTCCTACTGTGTCTATCTAGTGCTGAAGCTAAAACTATTTTAAATGAACAACACGCGTCTATTGCTGCTATTCTGCTAGATGTTATCATGGAAACTGAAGATTCTGGTCTTCGTTTAGTAAAATACATACGGAATGACTTAAACAACACTAGTACTCGTATTGTTTTACGGACGGGTCAGCCCGGACTTAAGTTACGACAAGATGTAATATTTAACTACGACATCAATGGTTATAAAGACAAGGCTACGACATCCTCTCAAGACCTTGTGGACTCTGTTATCGTGGCGCTCCGAGGTTATAATGACCTAAGAACCATTGAAAAGTATAAAGATGAGCTAACTGAACTTAATAGAAGCTTAGAGAATAAGGTGCTAGCTCGTACTGAAGAAGCTAGAAAGGCTACTAAAATAGCTGAAGACGCTAACAACTCTAAATCTATGTTCTTGGCGGCAGTCGGTCATGAAGTTCGTACTCCTATGTCAGGTATTATTTCTATAGTAGAACTACTGGATATGACTAGTTTGACTCTTGAACAAAAAGAAATGGTACAGATAATAAAAGAGTCTACTGGTAATCTTCTAGTTATCATTAACGACTTACTTGACTTCTCAAAAATAGAAGCTAACCGGATGGACCTTGAGAAAGCTCCGGTCCTATTGTCTGATGTAGTAAGCGGTGTGTATAACACGTTACTGTCTGTGGCAAACAAGAAAAACATAGCGTTAATTGTAGACCTTGCAAAGGATGTTAACCAGCCTATACTTGCTGACTCTGTTCGTCTTAAACAGATACTATTTAACTTAGTAGGAAACGCTATAAAGTTTACCAGTAGAGGTAAGGTTACAATAAAGCTTGAACGTTTGAGATACTCTGACACTTCTATCAAGATTAAAGTTTCTGTTACTGACACTGGGATAGGTATATCTGAAGAGAATCAAAGAAAATTGTTCAAACCGTTTAGTCAGGCAGATTCTTCAACTGCTAGGTTGTACGGAGGTACTGGACTAGGTTTGTCTATCTGTCAAAAACTCATTACGTTAATGGACGGTGAACTGGGCTTAGACAGTACAGTGGACGTAGGTTCGACTTTTTGGTTCACTTGCACTTTTGATTTCTCAGATAATGTTACTTTCGAACGTAACTGTACTGTAGCTACTCCTCCAGTACAAAAGGCTGACAAATCTTACAGAATTCTGATTGCAGACGACCATCCAGTTAACGCTAAGATTATAAAGGCACAGTTAGCATTACTGGGTTACAACTTAGATATCGCTACGGATGGTCTACAGGCGTTCGGTCTATGGAAAACTGGCAATTACTCTATTTTACTTACTGACTGTCATATGCCTGTACTCAACGGCTTTGAGCTAACTGAGAGAATACGAAAAGCTGAAGGTTCAGGTAAGCGCACACCTATAATTGCAGTAACTGCTAGCTTAGACTTAGTTAAAGAGTGTTTAGCTGCTGGAATGGACTCTTACTTAGTTAAGCCGATTACTGTAGAATCTTTAAAAACCGAGTTGGATAGGTTTCTAAACATCATCACAGTAGAAACTTCAACTACTAATAGTAGTAGTATCGTTGATTTAGATAGTGTTAAGGAAGTGTTCGGTGATGACCTTGACATGTTTAATGACTTAATAGAAGAATACATCGAATGCAACCAGCGCATTCGACAAGACTTCATTGACGCACTTAACACTAATAACGTACAGGGTCTTAAACTCCTAGGCCACAAAATCTCAGGTTCTGCCTCTACTTTAGGTATCACTAACTTGGCTGACCAAGGTACTGCTATTGAAAAACTCATCAAAGCTAATGACATTAGCACTATAACTAACCGAGTTTTTCAAATAATATCTGAGATTGATAAAGTGGAAGAGTACCTTTTAGCATACAAAAACCCTGCGTAGGCTTAGTTAGCCTACACAGGGTTTGGGATCAAAGGTCTTTCCGAATAGCACTAGGAAGGATTGATATCTTCTCGTTATTAAGAAAACCCATCCTATTAAGCCGTTGTAGCATGCTAGTTTGCCCTAAAACAAAATAAGCGTCCATTAGCTGGTGCTGCTGACTAATCAATTTGTTCTTGTTAACAACTGTAAACCTCACTAAATTCCATAGCTTCTCTAACATCAGTATACACCCTTGTTAAAAATAGCCGGTTGGATTCGAATCCAACCGGCTATTTTTCTATTTAAACCGTGGGAATTGGACGATCTTTTTGAATACCAGGGAATACAGAGTTAAAGTCCCTGTAGTAGTCCTTGTACCGATCTGGGTACCTATAGGTTTTCTTTACATAGTTGGGAGGCAACTCGTTTAAAAACTCAACGGAATCCCAATTACGTGCTGTTGGGTAGGCGTAATAAGGATACTGCTGCTTAACCCCGCGCACTACAACAACATTTATAGACTTGTTGTTGGTCTTAGCGTAGGTTACCCTATGTAAGCCGTCGTTGATTAGTAGTACTGTCTTACCGCCCGCCTCAAAGGACTCCTCTACTATAGGAGGTAGGACTGGAATACTTTCTCCGTTCCAGTCTACGTAGTGGTCTTTAGTTAGGCGTGTAACATCAATGCCTTTCTCTAAAAGGGATTCCCACAAGGATTTCTGAGCTTCTAGAATAGGCTTGAGCACATAGTTCTGACAAACAGTTAGATCGTTAGGATTCAACCGCTCCAGGCTGAAATCACAATTTTCGTAAACTAAGTGACGGTCAAAACCCTTCAAGGGAACTTGACGTAACTTTGTAAACAGACCTAAAGTTTCTACGCGAGTAATAAACATAGTTTTTCCTTTTTAAGAATCTAAACAGGTAAGTAGTTGGTATAGGCTGTTAAGCCTGCAGTGCATCCTACTAGACTGCACAAAGTTATTGAACTCGTCGTTGTCATACAGTAAACCGTCACTAGCCATATTAGCCATATGAGCCATAACACTTTGTTTGTCCAAGCTAGTACCGGCTCTTGGAATCCAAATAGCTTTGATTCCCGCGTCATTAGCTGCTTGTATATCACTGTCTAATGAGTCACCGATCATTAAGCAGTCTTCAGACTTAGCTTGAAGTTTATTAAGTACTACATCGTAGTAGCATTTAGACTTAACAAAACCTAGCTTATAACTGAAAAAGTCTAAAGAAGCGTCACGGTCACCGAAGAATAGATCAAATGCTTCTACAAACGGTCGCCAATTGTCACTAACAAAAGCTACTGTATAGCCTGCTTTCTTGGCGGCTTCTACAGTTTCAATAGCGTTGAGGATAGGCTTAGACAAAAATAGCTGGTTAGTCCATACCTTCTCTAACGCCGCCGTAGGAAACTGGTACGGGTAGTTAGGATTACTGTTAATTATGTCAATTAGCGGCCTAACTAGCGCAACAGTACTGTAAGCTTCAGTAGTCATCAATAGATGTTTTAGTTTAGGCTCTACCTCGGAAGGTAAACCTAGAAGCTTGGCTAAATACTTAGCAGGAGGAGCGTTAAGCCCCTCCATTAAAGTACTGCCGATGTCAAACAGCAGAAACTTAGGCATTACACTACCTTTCAAAGGTATCAGGCAAACAAGAATTTACGGGTAAAGCTTCAATATCCTTAGCTAGACGCACACCTATGGCCCAACCATGATATTGTTTGCTTTTCTGATGAACCTCAGAGATAGCTTTATCCCTAAAGTTAATCTGACCTTGTTGATAGAAAAACACCCGGTCGTCATCTAAACAAGTAGTTAGCGTCTCAAACTTGAGATTTTGATTTCTCAGAAAAGCTAGCTCTGGTTTAGTTACTGTCGTGTAGTTTAGCAAACCTAACAAATAGTTTAACACTGTTAGCATTAGGTACCTCCTCTCACTCGTATCAAGTTACTCAAATGGGTGTTCTTCCTTACAGCTATGATCAGCCAATCCCAAAGTGTTAAACTGTTATTAGCCTCGTATACCTGACGTGCCCATTCAGCGTTAGTGGCAGCTTCTGTTAGATACTGAGTTAAGTTTGGTGCTGCAACTAACTTAGCTAACTTAATCAGTTCGCCAAGGAAATAATCACCGTTGCAGATTCCGTAAGTAGCAGCCCTATCATCCATCGGATGCAACGTCGTGGAAGCCTTTAGATAGTTCTTCATGGTTTTTAACCTTCTTGTTCGCGTTGAAAATCTACTACTATCGGTGCTACCGCCAGAATGTACCGAATGAATTTATCTGACGGTTTAACGTTGTGGTCAACTATATAGTGCCTAAAACCTGACGGCCAAACGAAAACATCGGTGTAATAGTCATATGAGCCGTTACAGTTGATACTGCAAAGCCTACAATGAGAGGAACCCTTGTAGGCATGAGCGTGACAAAACTTCTCGACAACGTCAAAATGGAGTAGAAACTTGTCTTTATCTTCCCAGATTCCGTTATAAGGTATCGGCATAGGAAGGTCAGGTTCGTGTTTACTCCATCAAAAACCCTCTTTGATTAAAGAGCCTAAGTTATCGCTAGGAAGTTCTTCAAACAGACAAGGTGGAGGTGTATTACTACCTTGATGTTCTTTAGAGAAGCCAAACTCAAACCTGTGGTTCAGTTGTATATTGCTTACCATTTTTAAGCCTTTGTTCTAGCCTAGCAAGCTCGCGTCCTACATAGATAGCGTGAGGTACGTCACTGATAGCACAATCCTTAACCAGAGCGTACTCTATACATTCAGCAGTTGTTCCACGGTACTCTTTTAGAGTAAGTCCGTCATGTCGGTGTTCTACTACTAGTTCATGGGTATCAAGGTCTACGTTAAAAGAGAAATAGCCACAAGAATCAGACTTGAATCCTTCTTTCTTGTCTACTTCAAAGTTGTGGTAGCCTTCAGCTAGGACTTTTTCAACAATCCGAATCTTATCTACTGCGGCAGGGTCTATAGTAATGGAGTTACTTATTACTGTTATTGAGCCGACTTTAATTCCTAAGTTGTCAGGTAGGTTAATTATTACTGTTTGCATTACCACGTAGAGGGCTGCAAAGTTTTTTAACCACGCACTCATGCAGTTGTGTACTCTAAATACAGCAGTTAAATTTAACTTATCGTCAATAACTCGTAAATACAGACTTACAAGACAAGGGTGGGCCTTATCGCCGTCAATTGTCATATCATTGAAATTCTGCCAAAGGCTTATGTAGCAATCCCGACGCGTCGGGTCTTTAGCTAACATGTCTATGACGTAAAGCAGTGTATCAATAGGAGAAGATCGTATCCTATGTCCGTAAGTGTATTCTACATCTACTGGCTCAGAACCGTCCAAGAAAGTTAATTGGTACTTTAAGACTTCTTCATACGATGTACCAATGTCGTCTGTAAAGTCTTCTTTTTTAAGAATTGGGTCGTTCACAACCACTTTAACATTGCACAGTTCTGTACGAAGTTTACCTTTGCCACAAACAGAATTTTGTTTTCCAAATCTAGCAAGGCGTAAGATAAGCTCTTTCCAAGCTTCTACTGCTTTTTGTCTAACAATAGTGTGACCGTTAACATCCGAAGGGTAAGTTGTAACTTCCATCTTAGGAAGCGGGATTAGAATGTTGTCAGTTTTTCTAGGGTACTTAGGCTGCATCATTCCTTGCAATACGTTACCTAGCCCTATATTCAGCTTCGGTCCTAAGTTGAATACTTGAACATCGTCTAAAAGCTCTGGGTTAACCCCGTCATCAATAATCCTGTCTGTCCCGTTAATCTTTAGTAAACCGTCTCCTATCGGAGTACAACCCAACTTTATAAAATTGGTAAAGTGTTCCGCTGACTGTGAAAGGTTTTGCCCAAGAATTACTACGGTTGTTACCGTGTTATTGAGGGCTAGTGACCTAAGCAACTGCGGTAGACCGTCCCCGTAGAAGTTACTGATAGCACACAGCAACGAAGTTTCTGGTTTAAGGTCAAACCCTTCACGCTCTAGGAACTTGAGAACAGTTTTGACTGGTGTCCATAATGTAAGAATAATAGCACTAGCATTAGGGTTTACAACCGTAATTCTGTCTTTGTGGTACAATAATTGTAACGGCATAAAAGTTACTCCACTCAATTTAGATTTGACTCTAACATAGGTATTTGAGAAAGTCAAGAGAAATTTAAGTAAGTTTATTTGTTTTTCTATAGAGAAAAAGTAAGGTTTTACTCTCGCGAGCTAGACGTTTGTTCTTGGGGTAGAAGTCAAAGGCTCTCATTCCTAATCCTGCCATTGATATATCTGTTTGTATTGGCGTCATCGTAGTAGAGTCAACCGCGTCTAGTTTAAGGTTGTTACGCTTCATTAGGTTAGCTATCGCCGTCTTGCTTCCGAAACAGCGGCAATTTCCGTCTGCCACTAACGTGTAGCTGAACGCTATCGCCAAATGTCTTAAAATACCTTCAAGAAGCTCACCACCGTCTACCTTTAACCATTTGAGAATATAGGGGTTAATGTAACCGTTGTGCTCATAAGGTTCTATTTCTAACTTTACGCTACAGTTAAAAATTGTCTCGTTTGCGTAGTTCAGGTCTTTTAACTCCCCGGCTATAAACATATTACGGTCAGCCTTGCTAGTAGCGAAAATTGACCAGCAGCCTAGCCTGATAATATCTGTCCAGTTGTCAGTCAACTCCTTGTAGGATAAGGCTCCTAGACTAGTTGGTCCTGGAACCCAAGGTGCCGGTGGACCGTATTTTTCTGGCTCACGACGATGTCTATAAAATGAAGGATGTAGCCCACCAATGCATGCAAAGGTCATTAGTTTTCTTCCTTTAGCTCATGAAGTGAGTGACAGCACTTTGATCAATAACCTCATTTCTTGACTTGGTTTCTTCTAGAGACTTGGACTCAATAATAGCACGAAGAATTCTAGTTACCTCTTTAGCTAAGATGTCTATCAAAGCTCTGTCGTACAGAGGTTGATCTATTATTGGAGTGCTGCGCTTACCTTTTAGTGCCGTGTTACGGATAATATGCCAAGTTTCAGTGTCCCTGATTTTATTTTTTAAGTCAAACCCTATACAGGAATTAACATCACCAGGAGTAATGATAGCTCCCGTCTCGTATAAACATTGCTTACAAGCGTCTTTGATAGTTAGAACTTTGCCTGATACACGACCGCTAGTAAGGTATTTATAAACAAGTTCTACTACTATCTGCCCAGCGTGAGCGGCCGTTTCTAAAGTGTTTTTATAGTACCTTAACCAAATCTCAGCAAGTCTAATGTTACCTTTGCGCCATTCAGTATGCGGCTGCAAGGTAATCCTATTTAACCCAATACGCTTATTTTTAGCGGTATCAGGAATGTTATTAGTCCAAGCTTTGAGACTATTTACAGACAAATTGCCTATCTTACTCATAAGTTTTAATTTGTCTCCTAGCTTGTCAACATTTCTGACTGTTTCAACTTGAATGTAATGAATGTATTCATGAAACAGTTGTCCTCTCATAAGACTTATAGCCTTTACATTAAGTTTCATCTCTTTAGGTAAAATTAAACCAATAGCTCTTTCGTCTCCCGAGGATTCAAACTGATGATATGCAGTTATAGTTGTGGCGCCTTCTAGCATATGTATCCTAACCTTTAGTGACCTTGCGTCTGTGTTAGTTAAAGGAAACTGTACAGGATTGTTAACGTCGTCACGGTATTCTACATTAGGCCAATTTTGTTTAATCTCTTGTAGTACTTCCTCAATGAAGGTAAAGTCTTCTTCTACAAACTTTAAAGTAGCGAGTTCAACGTACTTGGCTATACGTTGATCTGCTGTAGTTACGGGAACAATCATAATAACGCCTTCTTTAAAAGAGTTTAGCTCATAAGGCTACCCATACGACTCCTATCAATTATAGCAGGGTAGATATTTACTTCGTCTAGTGTTCTATCCTCAATTATAGCTCGTAAAACTCGTGTAACTTCGTTAATAATAGTATCTAAAGCCTGGAGGTACATGCCTGATCTAATAAAGTAATTTTCTAAAAGTTTCCAAGGCTCGGTGTCTTTTACTCTATTTTCTAAAGTATAAGACGCTTTAACAATCTCTTCTACTGGAGCTTGAAACATGCGCCCAATTCTTTCGTATAGACAACGATTACAGGCTTCCTTGATGGTCAATGTTGGTAACGCTGAGGTACGTCTTCCTTTAAGGTGGTAATACACTATCTCAACTACTATCTCGCCTATTACCGGAGAGCTGACTAATATAGGTTTATAATATCTAAGCCATACGTCAGATAGGTGTAATACGTTTTTAGTTAATTGCTCGTTAGATTTTACAGACAGTAAGCTTAACTTTGTTAATGGTAACATCTTGCTACCAAGAGAATCTACACCTTCTACCATATTAGCCTTAAATTTAGGAAACCGCTCTTTAAACATGTCTGTATATAACACATCTTTACTGCTAACTCTAGCTTTTATAGGAGTCTGTAAACTACTAAACTTTGATAAAGGTGTAGTCTCTACATTGTTAACATGATCAAAAAGTTCAGTAAGGTGATCATCAACTCGTAGAATTGTTGATAGTTCTACAAACTGTGTTAGCCTTAGTTCCGTTTCATGTGGCTTAGTCATAATATAGCCTTTTATTGTAGACAACAGGGTATAGGTAGCAATCCGGCTTGACGCAGTAGATTGTCCAATAACCATGACTTAAACTTCTCAATTTCAAAGTAAAGACGTTCTATCAACCTAATTACGGCCTGACACAAAGCTGACAAAATTAACTCGTGGTCTAGACGGTCAGTATTTAAAATTAGATATTGCCAAAAATCCGTAACACGAATCTTGTTAGGTAAGTTGCTACCAACAACCGTTGTCTTTAAGTTATAGTCATATTCGCTATGGCGCTTGATAAGATTAAGGCACTGATTCTTGAAGAAGTGTTGATACATTTTTATTGGCCGGGTTTCTTGACCGTTCTTAAACAAGTCCAATAATATACACCCTGTAAACGTACTACCTAACGCTTCTTGAAAGAAAGCCCGCCAACTAGAGTGCTCATAAGATAAGTGGTTTGTCTCCTCTAGTGAAGAGTTTTCAAACTTATAGTAAGACCAAACGGACTCCTTCAACTCAACCGAATTAGCTTCATGAAAAAACTTAGTGTACAGGTACATAGCGTAGCCTTGCTGTACGTCCTTTAGAGCGTTGTCAACAAAGTCTTCCCTCTCTTCGATGGCGGAATCTACGAACACGATTAGCTTCTTGTTAACTGAATCGTACCAGTGAGACAAACAGCCGTCACGATGCTCCCTAGAGATGACGTTAACTTCTATTTCTTCGTTAAAAAGAGTACGAACCTTAAACTCAGCCTGATTATCTTCCACATACAGAATAGACGGGAAGTTCCTCATCATGCTAGTCTGACAGTCACGACTAAATCCGTGGTTCTTGGGAATCTCTAACATAATTAACCTCTTCTTATTGTTGAAACAGGCAAGGGTAGAACGATTCTACCCTTGCCTGTTATCGTCAAGTAGCTAAAGTTACAGTGGTTACTGGTCCTAATGAGACTATAACAGACTCCAAGCTACTAGTATCAATGTTACCGTCTACCACAAAGATTAAGTTCGTAGCACTGGTCAGTTTAGGTAAAATAGTAGACAATTTACTAGTAGTGTGTGCTAAGTCACTATCAGTTCCTGTGATTAGCGTAGGCAAACCATCGAAGACAACAACTTGAGCAGTACCAATAGGCCAGTAACTATTGTTATCATCGCCTAGAATTTCTGCAAAGATATCATCAAAGTAAACGTATCGTAAGGTTTTACCAGCAATAGCAAGTTCGTTGGCTATAGCTATAGCCAGTGATGAACTACCACAGCAGAGAGGCCCGCGTATCACCAAGGAGCACTTGTTATCGTTATTTGTGTTTGTTGTTTGAGTAACTTGATTTACGAAATTGGTAACTGTGATTGCGATTGTTGTTGGGTTTGCAAGTAATCCAATTTTTTGGTTTTTATCAAAATCAGCTAAGCGAGATAGGTAAGGTATTCCTGATTCATCCAAGTACATATCAGGCCGTAGCTCTATAGTCAAGTTGATTATGCTAGTTAATGTCAGCAAACCAATTACTACATAAGCAATAGTGGACCAACTGTACTCATAACTAACATACGCCAGGGCGCAACCTATACCAATGTAGTATAGTGCTGTAGCAATATTGGTTAACAATGAGGAAGTGTCTAGAGGAAACATTCCAGATTCTTCATTATTTTTTACTGCAGCTTGGAAGTCACAGCATTCTTTATAAGCCCAACCTACCCACACCAAAAGTGGACAAAGCCAAGTGAAGCTTAGACTACCAAACAAGCTGATAAGTGGCAAGGAGGGTACTAACCCTATGGTAACATGACCTAAGTCATCAGAAAGCTGCTGATAAACGTAAGTAATAGCATTATTAGCAGCTTTACTTTGAAGTAGTTGAAATCTTATAGACGACCAAACCTGAGACGCGTTGCTAAATACCGACATGGATAAAATCCTCTCCTTAAGTTAACCACAATAGGCTCACAATCGTTAGAGTATTGAAGAATCCTACACCTAGCTCTGCCACCCAAACCTCGTAGTCGGGAAGCATCCAATTACCGACTAAATAACTACCTGTAGATAGTAGTCCAAAAATAGGCGGGTATATTGCTAATCCTGGAAACCAGAAAAGCAACGGTAGGGCTATTAAACATCCACTAAATAAATGGATAAAAAATAACCCTAAACTGTCCCTAACAACTAAGTTCTTTATACCGTCTAGAAAACTCAGTATAAATAAGTCACTCTTGTCAGCTACTGATTCCCTACCAGCCTGTTGATAACAACCGTGGGGAAACAGAATAGTGATGACACTACTGGCTATTAGTACACCAATTAAGCTGATAGCCGGTAACTGAACCTTGGAGATTAGTGCTGTTACTACAAGTAGCCCGGTGAACACGGAACCGTAAAATATCCTAGCAAACTGTGTACCGAAGGGTAGCCACAATCCGTTAGGTTTATCCCAACCTCCACGTAACCTATACGATACTGCACCAATAACTGACATGAGCAAAAGAATAATAGTAGCTAAGCTAGTATTGCTAGTGATATCTGCTAAGTTAGGTACACAGTAGCTTAAGTTAATCACAATACACCTGCCTTCTTAAATTGTAGATAAACATGACTTAGGTAACGTAGCTCATACCCGTCTACTTTGTACTTGTCTGATATAGCTTTGTACTTTTTGAAGTCTCCCGTGTTACTCCTGGCTTCTGTCAACGCCGTTAAAAAGTTTTTACCGATATCGCTAGATAGATAATCAACCATACAGTCAAACGCTTTTCGTATGGCGCTTGTACGCTTCTTAATTAGTTTATCACCTTCTATAGTAAACTCTTCTTTGGTGATAACACCAAACAAATACTTGACTAAAAGAAGTTTACACTCCTCCCTACGTTTAGCCGCAGACATACTGTAGATAAACGAGTTATAATAGTTAATAAACCTACCTTCTACATTGAACTTTATTAAAAGGTTGATCAGATTTCTTGGAGTGTGTTCTATAACATCAGAAGAGTTTCGTTTAAACTGCTCAGAGTCAAACCAGTTAGGTTCTGGTTTAACTTTAATCGGCATTAGATCGCAGTTGTCCAGCTTACAATCAACTAATTTTATCTCTTTCAAGTCAAACAACTTGATAGCCGAATCAAAAACTATACCAACAACCCTATTAGTCCTATACTTTCGTAAGTAGGTTACCATGTCCTTTACTGATAGGAACATTAGCACGTCAGGGTAAGTCAAGGAGTAGTCTTTAGCTTTTATGAAAAGTTCAACCTTCTTATCTTGCAGAGTCTTCTGCAATTGTGAGAAGACGGAAAAAGGGTCGGCGTAGGCTATCCCGTACGCTGAAATCATGGATTCCACCTTATTGCTAGGCGCGGCAGCACATTTCCGGGTTAACCGAGGTAAGCAGCTTCTTGTACTGATTGAAGACTGCAATAGACTTCTTACCATGGTCTGTCAGACGGTATACCTTGGGACGAACCTTATGCACCAGCTTCTTGTGAGGAAGCTTGTTCTTTTCTAAGAGAGACAGTTGCCTGCTGTTAAGTGTGACTCCGTTACCTTCATCATTAGATTTTAAGAAAGCTAGAATCTTAACCTCAGATTCCTTAGGGAGGTATAGATAACTACTGCTGTGCATCGTATAGAACACCGCTTCCTTAGACATTAAAGTCTCCGTTTAAAAGGACTTGTTGATTAAAAAGACTCTTCCTTCATCTAAAATTAAGAAATGCTTAAAGAAGAAATTCCACCTTTCTTCGTAACCTTGAAGGTTTTAGCCCCAGGGATAGGCATTTCACGCTCAGACCTAGGTGTAATGATCACTATGTTTGGAACAACCTTGTTGAGTTGGGGTAGTAGCTGGTCAGTAAACAACGAAAGTGAAGGTTCATCCAAGCCACTCTCGATTTCATCTAGAACCAACAAGTTGGTGCGAAGGCTGGACGGAATCAAAGGCAACAAGGATATTAGGGACAGTAGAGTAAATGAGCTACTCTCTGAACCACTAAATTTCCTAACGTCAGAAGGCATACCGTTACGTGTGGCAAGAATGTTAAAAATACCCTTATCAACTTCAATGTTAAAGGTGATAGGCTCAGGGTAAATCAAGCCTGAGTACTTGTTAAGGTTTTGACAGTACACTTCCGCCAAATGACGAACCTGTAAAATCCTAAGACCTTTTGCCCCGTAAGCTTCACGTAACGCCTCGTAAAGGTCAAAGTCCTTAGTTGTCTTTTGAAGAGCTTTGATTTGAGTATCTAGCTCTTTTATCTTCTCCTTGAGATTTCGTGCAGTAGTAAGTTTAACTGTCAGCCCATTAAACTTTGACTGTGCAGCCTTAAGCTTAGGGCTATATTCGTCAATAAACTTAGTGTACTTAGCCTTTACCTGCTTAGCTTCTTTAACGGAGGCGTATGTCTTAGGAAGCTTCTTTAACTTAATCCGGCAATTCTTATACTGGTTAAGTAATGCAAGAGTACTTTCTAGAATCTCAAGCTGGGAAGCTAAAGTTTCTGGGTCATCAATTACTTTACTAGGAAGCTTAGGCATAAGTGATAGTGTTTGCTCTTTCAGAGCTTGAAGTTCCGCGTTCTTTTTAATGTTAAAAGCTGTCTGCTGAAGCTTAAGACGCTCCATACCAAGTTCATCAGCCTTTTTAGTAAGTTCTTCTTTGTTGCTAAGTAGTTTAAGCTCTTTGGTCTGCTCAAAAACTTCCATGTAGGATGAGTACTTACGGTACTTCTTAGCTTTTTCTGTTAACTCAGAAATTTCCGTCTTCAAGGTTTCAATGAGTGGAGTTAGGTACTTCTCCGGTAGAGACTGACTGCAGCAAGGACACGTCTTCTTACCAACTAGCTCCTGTAACGGTGCTAGTTGTTCCTTTTTATCTTTCAACTTGCGTATTAAGTCTTTTGCCAAAGACGACCAAGTGTCTGAAGACTTCTTTTTGGCAAAACCTGCCAGCTTATCTGAAAGTCCTACTGTTTTAAGTTGCTCTTCAATCTCTTCAAACTGAATTTGTGCATCCAAGTGATCATTTAACTGGTCATCAATAGCCCTAATTGATAGGTTTAGCTTGTCAATCTTGAATTGAAGCTTAGGGTCTATCTTAGCAGGTAGAGGACAGCGACTAAGTTCTTCATCAACGTCAGCTAACTTTTCCTTCAACGACTTAATTGTCTGAAAGGTATCATTGAAAGAAACGGCTTTTTTGTATTTTTCTTTGTACTCGATAATCTTAGCTGATATGAGAGCAATCTGGTCCTTTATTTCCTTATCAGAAAGGTCTGGTCGGTCGTCCGCAGATAGAGTCAAGTACGTACGAGTGTGAGCAAGCTCTTCTAGATACTTGCGAATACGATCTTGAACAATGTCTATGTTAGACTGAAGCTTGTTTAATTGCTTATTGATAACGTCAACATCTTCCGGGTCGGTAAGTTTTGACCGTTCGGCACCCACGTAGTCTAGTTGCTGCTTGTCTTGCTTAAGCGTATTGTACTGCTTGTTGATCTTTGCAGAAATTGTATCAAACAAGTCTAATCGGAACATTGATTCAAAAAAGTCAAACCTCTGATCAGGCTTTCCTGACTGAAGTATTGATTTGGTCCGTCCGTCAATTAGCACAGACGCATCAAATTGTTCCTCTGACAACGGCCAAATACGCGAAACGTATGCCTTGGCGTCGCCTACCTTCCTAATTCCTAGATCCTCACCGTCACGAGAGATATCAAGCCCAAAGGTTTTACCCTTCGACTTGATAGAACTTTCGTACTGGTGCTGTTCATTACTAAAGGTCAAGTCGATAGTAGAAGTATCATCTTTACTACCAGTCATTACGTCTCTAGCACTATTCTTACGAACAGACGCCGGAGGTTCAAAGTACAAAGGAGTCTTTAACCCAGTTCCGTAGAGGATCGACTTTCCAGAAGCATTGCTGGCAGCCTTGATACTCCTCCGGTCATGGTTAGCTCCACGTACTACCACCATAGGGTACTTATTCAACGGAACAACTGTTGCGTTTTTACCTTTATATGTTACGATGTTACGGAGTTTGAGTGTTTCAAGTTCAATCATAGTAAAAATGTCCTTTTGTTTTTGAATCTTAGAGTCCGGTTGGTTGGTGCTCTATGTTCTATTAAGCACCAACCAACCGGACTCATTTAATGTTTAGCGCGCATGACCAAGAGGATATGTTGCATATCAGGACCACGACCCCAAACTTCAGGATCAAACTCATGCTCTTGTTTACCGTGCTTTAACTCAACATCAGTTTGTAGCACCGTCCATTTTCGACTATCTATTACGTCCACGTTAAGGTCAGGTTGTTTTGATAGACTTTGCCAAAGCAACCTTCCTCCAAAGTATTGTTTAGTGTCAGAGATCAAAGTGAAGTTGTTAGGTTGCTTAACAAGGTACCTATAAACAGTAGAGGCTATATTAAATCCTCTCTCCGAGTCGTGAACCCAAACTCCATCAACTTGATGGGGGTTGACGTAACCCATTAGTCTGGCGTATTCAGATTGAACTTTTAGATCGAGTCTGAACATTTGCTCAAACAACTCTTCTGGTTCGCCGTCAATTACTACTTTAGACCACTTACCTAGAAGGTATGTAGGACAAACGTTACACCTAGCTAAAATAAAGTCTTTTTCTTTACCTTCTTTGCTGGTTACGGTGAAGTCTCATAGCGAATGCCAGTTGTCATCGAAGGCGTATCTTTTAAAAGACGCTATGCTGTCAGGGTCCGGTACCCAAGCTTTGCCGGGTACAGCCTCTGGAAAAGCCAAGATTTCTCGGCGTTTCAAGTAGATGTTGATTTTCTGGTTGGCGTTGCTCATGACTCACCTGTCTACGAACTCTAAAACACTCTACACCACTTAGAGAGAAATGTCAAGAGGAATCTTTACAAGAATTTATTCTGAAGCTTTGGGCTTAAACCAGCTAGGAAACTCGCGGTTAGTCCACCTAACTCCCTTGGCTCCCGCAGCTTTCCACTTAGCCAATAAGTAGGCTTTGTATGACTGAGGTACAGGTAGGTGAGTGTAGTCCAGACCTAAAGCTAGATTTCGAGCAGAGTTTTGAAACACTATATCTGTAAACGTCGCTGGAAGAGAGGTTTCTATCTTAAATTGACTCAACAGGTCTTGACAAGCGTGACGCTTATTAAACCTAAAAGTGTACTCTTCGCATAGAGCAACTAGGTGCGCTCTAGTCCAAACTTGATGTAGTTTACTGGCACAAACCCATAAAGTTACAGGATGAGCAGTAAAACTTGGTTTATAACCAACTCCTAAAGCTGTAGAAAGAAGTTGTGCTGTTTCCAACACAGCTTTAACCAAACGCTTATCGTCCAAGTTAATTGCACATTTAACCGGGCTTTTGGCAGTTACAAATAGGTTCATTTTAATAAATCTCTGTAGGAGTTATTTGAAATGTGTAAGATTCATCAAGATAGTTGTTTCTTAACCCTGACAACAAGTCACACCGCACACACTTCTGGTAGCCTGCATTGCTCAAATTAAAGTCGTTGCAGGAAGTTTTGCTATGCTCCGATGCAAAAACGTCTACAACCCCTTCAGTTAATAGTCGCTAGGAGTATAGAAGAATAAACCACATCAACTACACTCCCTTCAGGCCACTGGTGTCGTGAACCTAGGATGCACTACAAGGCACCCCTTACCTCACGGAGTGAGGATACTGTTAGGAACCGTTTAACAGGCTCCTAGACGTTAGTAAGGTAGTCCTTGTTGATCTTGTCCCTAATAGTCTTGATACCGCCTTTAGGAATCTGAATCCCAAAAGAAGCTGACAAAACCTTACGGACCCAACTCAAGTCTACTTCCTTAACCTTACGAAGGATATTGATAGCCCCGTTAACGTCAGAGTGGACCCGAACTCCATCCTTGGTGGCGTAGATTCCACCCTTACGCTTACCACTGAACGAAGGACCCTTGTTCTTCCCTAGGTATTTCTCAGGGAGGAAGTCCATGTCCCAAGCAGAAGCCTTACTCGTGTACGATTCCTCTTGAAAAATCACAGTGATTCCAGCTTCCATAGCCTTATAGGCAACAAGCTGTAGGAACCTAGCGATTGGAATCTGAGTAAAGTTCTTCATGTGCTTCTTTAACTGCTTCCAGTTGACGTTCTTACCTATTACTAGGTGAGTCACACCGTCAACTAGAAGGATATCTACAATCTCCCTGGAAACATCGTGTAGGTAGTGGTCGATTCGGTTGTCCCTTTTCAACCAGATCAACTGAATCTTCTTGGAAGAGTTCTTAGAAACTGGTGAGGAAGGAACCAGGATTCTAGTGGGGTCGTAGGGTGGAATCTCTGGTAACAAGCACTGAAGTTTGGCGTAAGCTTCCTGAGTCTTTTTACCTTGAAGGTAGTAAGCCATTGGGTGTTTATCAGGGTCTTTGATAGCTTTTAGAAGTTCGTGCTCCTTCTTGTAGGCTTTCAGAGTCAGGCGGAACAGTTTCTCTTCAGCTTTCTGTTCCTTGGACTTACACCGTTGAAACTCCTTCTTAGCCTTAGCTATCTCGGTGTTACACCAGGAGTTTAGACTCTTGAGAATCTTACCGTTGAAAGAAATAGGGTAGTCTTTACCTTCGCTTACCAAAGTAGCTAGACGGTTTAAGCCAGGATCAAGAGCAGCGTACTTGTGCTTAGCTTTAGGGATTAAGGTTGATAAGTCTAGGTCAGGAACCTCTTCTTCGTAACAGACTTCTACTACGTAACCACCAGTACGAGGGACGATTCTAACCTCTTCAATCTCAACCTGACGGTAGACTACTTCCTTGGTTACGGGGTCTAGAATCTGTTGTTTAGTAAGAGGGTCCAGCTGAGGTTGGAGGTGCAAATTGAAGTGAAACGGCTGCTTAAACTCGGATTCAGTAGAACAAACAGTAATGATTCCTAACGGTGCTATTGAAAGAGACCTCTCTCGACCGTGCTGTGCCTTAAGTTTACCTGTTTCTGGGTCTTCCTTACCACGGCCACCAGACATAGTCTGGTAGTTTAGGTGTACTACGTTCCTACCGTCTGTACGGCTCAACTCAATGGAGCCGTTGTAGTTAGGAGGGTTAGGTCTAGCCTTGAACTTGTTAGGGTACTTCTCCTTTTCTGAGGGACTCTTAATCCATTTGTAGTACTCAAAAAGTCCTCTCAGGAACCCTTTCCAGTCTTTTAGGACATATTTCAAGGTAGCGTTAGCTACTTTAGCTGGTAAAGCTTGGTACTCTGGGCAGGGAATCAACTCTTTGTTGAGAGTCTTGAGAGTCCAATCAATAGCTTTACGGTAACCGGGTTTGTCCCAGTTCTCTTGGTGGTGGAAGAAGTTCTGACGTAGAAGGTAATACCCTTTGTCACGGAGTCTATCGGTTAGGTAACTGAAGTTGTCACAGTAACCGTAGAGTTGGTGTTTGAAGTCTACCTGTTGACGGGAAACATGTTTAAACTTCATGTTAGATTCCAACTTAAAAGGAGTCTAGAAAGATTCTTCTTTAACTTTCAACTAGATTCTACAAACTGAGTGAACGTATTCAACACACTAAGAATGTTATAGTTCTTCTTTTTTGATGGAGTCTTGACAAGCTTGAAGATAGTCTTGTTGAGCTTTGGTCAAAGCAAGCTTCTTTTCAGATATGGATTTGCTACTCATTTTTAGTTCCTTTTACTAGTTAAAAAGCAGAACAGCTTGGGCACAAATCATTCTCTAAAGACTCCCAAGCAATAGACCTCTAGAAGTAGTTAAGTGGTGCTCAACGCCTAGAGCACTCACAAACTCCTCTAGGTGTTGTGGACCGAACTCGTCTCTTGATAGGAAGATTCTCTAAGAACGTTAAGGAACTACATCTTTTCTACTCTGTGGATTCTTTGACAGAACAGCATTCTGTACTGCTATTAGCTAAGTCTGCGTAGTTCTCATAGGCAACTACCTCAACAATCCTAACCTCTACCTGAAGGATTCCACATTCTTTAACACAAGACTTGGCTTTCTTAAGGGACTCTACAGTGTTAAACATTTCTACAGGTAGTGTGTCTGTGCTACCCAGGTGGTAATCAAAGTCAGTCTTACAGCAGAAAACTTTGGCAGTTTTCAACGCGTAATTTGCTCCTTTCTGGAAACCTTCAGCATAACCGAACGTTTTAACTCCATCATGATTAAGAGTTTTGTTAGACTTAGGAGTTAACTCTTCTACAACTCGTCTGAACTCCTTCAAACAAACCTTACCTAGTCCGGAATATCGACTCAACTCTGTATCAGGGATAGAAGCTATATGCTCTATAGTATCATCGTTATGCTTATTATCACTCCCGTTAAGAATACATTTCCTAAGCCTATTTGAAAAACAAGTAGCGTCCTTGATTTTTGTTTGTAAAGTGTCGATGTACATGTGAATCATGACAATTACTCCTACTTGTTCTGGAGTTCAGGGTCAACTTTCAAGAAGTTAGGACAGCCATTACCCTTCGGATGAAAGAGTTCAAACGATTGTCCCGGAACAGGTTTAGTACCACTAGCTATATGACGCATGCAAGAAGCCCTGATAGCACAAGTTCTACTGATGCACATTAACGATACCATTTTTACAACTCCCTTAAACTAATTGGTTGAGAACTTTAGTTGAGGTATCAGCAAACCACCAAGTTCCGTTACGCCACAGATAAATGTAGTCTGCCTTGTACAGGAAGCACTTGTCATCGTTTATTTTACGAATTGTTGTGCTTCTACAAACATCGCCTCTATCTCTACCGTAGCCACAGCACTCATCAAAGTCTTCAGCAAACTCTAAGCAATAATCACGAAAACGTTGATCAAGGCTAAACCTATTACCTTCTTTTATCAAAGCGTTGACGAGAAACTCAGAGTTGTGTTTTTGAAGTAACTGCTTGCCTAGTTTGTCACCGTCCTTCTGACAGAAGATACTTTCTACAATATTGTCACCTCTATCTACCCCAATCCATGCTTTAGTAAACATTACATTCTCCAATCAAACGTTAGTTGCTAAATGCTTACGCTTTTCAATTGATTTACGAAGTTCAGTGCATCGGTCTCTCAACAACCCGTGTTGGTACCTAGTATTTGCCACGGCAGTAGTCTTGACTCCAAAAACCTTAGCTATTTCTCGGTCATCGTAGCCTTGTTCAAACAACTGCTTGAATTTTTCAAGGTCAATTACAGGTGCAGGAGGCTTTCCACCAAACGAACGTTCATAAGACACGGTTATCTTGTATAACTTAATCAGGGATTTAACCACTTCAACACTAGTGTTGTGCTTTTTACTTATTTTCCCTATCGCCAAAAATTCCTTATTAAGAAGTTGTTCAAGGTTGTCTTTAGTTAAGCCGTTAGCTTGTGCTCTAAGTACGTTAGTCGTCAAATCTTTCAACATCAAGCTCTCCAACGTTTAACAATCCAATTACTGATTTTACACCAAGGACTCTGCATTGTCAAGACCTTTCTCAAAGTTTTAATCAGCCAATCTCGGTGCCCTCTACTGTCTCTAGCAAGCTTCTCTAGTCTAGGCACAAACTCTGAAAAGTCCCGCTCCCTGTACTCGGCGTACTCTTTAGCTCGTTTATCATAGTGCATGGCTAGGTAGTTGTAGTGTCTGGCGCGCTTAACACTACTAAAATTGTATACGCTCATCTTAGGCCCCAACTACGTCTGGAGTTTGAAATCTGGACCGACATAAGTTCTAACTGGATTACCTCTTATCACGTTGTTGTGGGTTGACCACACGTCTTGTTGTTTATTTTTCAAGTCAGAAGCTTGTTGCGACTTCAGGATGTGTGCTAGTCTAGCTAGAGCCAGTGACTTGTTACGGTGTTGCGACCGTTCCTCTTCAGCACGGATAACTATGCCAGAAGGCAAGTGAGTTAGTCTAACAGCCGATTCTGTTTTGTTTACGTGTTGACCTCCTTTTCCTCCTGATTTAAGAGTATCCCACACAAGATCAGAATCTTTGATTGCAGTGTCTAGTTCTGTGTATGGAGCTAAACAAAACACGCCAACAAACCAGTTGGAACGTCGCCAATTGGGCCTTATTGTAGATTTTCAAACCCACTGAATAGTTCCGATCCAACTACTTAAAAACTCCGCCGGAACTTGTTCCAAAGAGATCAAGGCTGACACTAGCCCATGTTTACTCTCCTGAGAATCTAAGAGCTTGGGTTCCAACTTAAACTCTGCCGCGTCTTTCAGAATCTCCTTTACTACCAACTGAACTGTTCGCTCACCTTCTGCCGGACCTCTGCCGGAGGTTACACTTAGCCAAGTCACAACCTTACCTCCTATTAGACTGTCTACGTTGTTGACGCCAGTCTTTGTCTTTGGATTCTTCCTTGAGAGAAGAGGACTTGAAAGTTACTACCGGGCGAAGTGTGGCAATTACCTTTACTAGTCCGTGGTCTATTAGAGCTTGCACAACAGTTGCTACTTTCTTATATCCCCCAGGAGCCTCTTCTTTGGCTACCTTGTTGTCTCCACAAACTACCCTACCGCCCCACGGATTAACTTGCCAGTTACTGTCGCTTCTTTCAAAGGTCTCTAACCTAGACATTTTTCTACCAGCACCGTGGGCAACTGAAAACAAGCTTTTCTCAGAAGGTATTGGTTGGACTAGGTAGGTTAAGTCGCCACGACTACCGGGAACAACTAACAAGTCGTCAGTAGCTGGTGCAGCCCCTTTTCTATGCAGAGCTTCGTCACCAGTTACTGTAACGCTGTTGTGAGTACTGTCTAGCAGACATTTAATGTCTGTGTTAAAAGCTTCAGCGACTCGTTGTCCACACAGAGTTCGGTTAGCTCTAGCCCACTTAACCGCATTGTCATGTTGCTTGAGATAGTTTCGTCCTTCTTCAGAGTCAATAGGAAGTCCCTTGGCCTCGTGTTTAGCGGCAACTTCGTGGAAGATTGATTCTCCCAAACCTCTAGAGCCTGTATGTACTAGAAGGTACAAATTACTAGAGAGTTTTTCTGCCCAATCAGGGTCTAGTATTTCGTGTACGATCTGAGCTTCTATGAAGTGGTTTCCAGCACCAACTGTAGAGAGGGACTTTTCGAATCCCGTACCTTCTATTTCTTTATCCTTAAGGTACTTTTGCACGTAGTCAATGTCCCAGGGTGTATCCAGCCCTTCCATTTTACTAGCTAGTTTTTCAGGTTTCAGTTTCGACCCTGAAATATTCAACCGAGAGAACTGCATGCCGCAACCAACGTCATTCCCGACTAGTATGGGGTGTAGTACATCTTTACTGAGGAAGGCGGCTCCTATTGGATATCCTTTACCTGGGTGTATATCAGGAAGCCCTACAACTCGTTGCATTCCTTCCAACTCTGACGCTTTATTTAGTTGCCTAACCGCTTCTCCTTCTATCCACAAGTTAGGAGAGTCGATAACCGTCACTTTCGTCCTGTGCATAATTGTTGTCCCCCCTTTAACTACTTCCACTTGCTCAGAAAATCAGCCTGCCTAGCTTCAGCCTCTTTGTGAGCAGCGTGTTCGTTACCTTTATCCTTTTGAACCTTTTTAAACACAGCGTTCCAGATTAGATAACTGTATTCTTTAACTAAACAAGTAGCCCAGTGAGTTCTAAACTCAGTTCCCCACGTAGCAGACACCTTATCCTTTAGTGTACCAATCGTACCCCAAAGCTTATCAGGGGTTAAGGCAATTTCTGATTGAAGCAAAGTGACAGTTAGTTTGTCGTGAACTGAGTGGAAAAACCGGTCTGGAGATTCCGGCCAGTTGTACTTGTTAAAGTGAGTAGGGGGTGTTATCGTGATTATACTCTTTAGCCATATCTAAACCCTCTTCTTTAATCAGTCAGCGCCAACTTGATTCTCTTGTTGAGCTTTCTTCAAGGCGCTCCTATTCAACATAGTTGCACGGCGATCTCGCTTCATTCCACCTTGCTGTCTAAGGTGTTCCACCGTTCTCGGAACGGTTTCAAGTTCTGCTGCTATCTCACGATCCGACAAGCCTTGTTCAAATAACGGTCGGACCATGTCAACGGTCACAGTAATAGCCCGCTTAGTGTTGTACTGATTGTGAACAACTCCGTAGTCCTTAATCAACAAGCGAACTACTTCTCCTTTAACGCTGTAGAGTTGGCCTATAGCCTAGCAGGTAAGTTTACTGCCGTTAACCAACTCTTCCATCTTCTCGACGGTTAATCCTTTAGCTTTAGCTCTTAGCACAGCCTCTGGTTCACCCGACTTGACGTAGTCTGTATAGCGCATAAGTTTACTTTCTCCTACGATAGGAAGTTAAAATTTCAACAGTTAAACTGTAAATCTGCCTATAATTTCGTTCATTCTACTGTTAACCTTGTTTACTATGTCGTCAGTTAGGCTGATGCAGCGTGCTTGACTAGAGTCTTCCGTCCAAATCTCTTTGAGAGCTTCCAGAATCACAGGGCGCAACCCAATCTCTATTATATTATTGACTACTGCTGAGTAGAACGGATTGATATAGTCTGCATTGCCAATCTTAGTAGTTTCAGGAGTCGCGTCTTCGGAAACTTTAGCCACTTTTGTTTCAAGAGTTGGTGATTCTGAAATGTGTTTCGAAGGTTTAATTGTTGGGACGCTATAATTTACTGAGTCCAAAACATATTCTACAAGGATGTTATTCCAGATGAAGGGTGTGCATAAAGCCATCCGACGTGAATAATCGTAGATTAAATCTCTAGCAGTAGCGTAGAAGATACGCTCAGTATTTTTAGGAATTACAACGTTGTCCAGAGTCAAAGGTGTTGCTACCCAATAAACTCCTCCGTATTCTGTTACCAAGGCTTGCTTTTTAAGTTTACGCGTTCCCTGCTTGAACGCCAAGATTGCTCGCAATTCCGACTTTGAAATATGCTGAGTAGCTACAGAGTTGGCTCTTTCTTGAGACACAGGGTTTGCTGATTGGCTTGCTGTACTAGTTTCAAGGTTCATCTTGACCGCCTATTTCATTGGTTACGTTGGTTATCTCTATCTGCACCAACCTGACAACAGTAGCACTATCCCACCCGGTCTGTCAAGTGGAATTTTACTCTCAGTTAACTGTTGCTCAAGCTCAACAAAATTAGGGCTAGGATAGACATAACTACACCCACTGTTAAACAGATGAAGCATTGCTGCGGGACAAATCTCCAGGCAACCCTGTGTCCTTAGCAGGAAGGTTAGCCATTGCAGTAGTTTCAAACCGAGCAGACGAACTCAACGGTTTTACCATGTCGATAATATCAGTTGACCCTAATGTGTCGGACTTCCAGAATTTTGTCAACAGCTTACTATTAAGTATTATCCAAGAAAATAAGGCTTTCATCTCCTCTTCATTGAAGACATTGTTAATGCCCGCTACTATCTTAGGCTTACTAGAAACATTTACCAGAAACACGTTAACGTAGTCTCCTAGTTTTCGATTCTTACTAACTCTAACGACAGGGAACTCTCCTATAGTATGACAGTTACTAACAAAGATTAACATCTTGGTAGGCATCCCTGTTGTGCTAGAATCTAAGTCAGTTAAGTTCCAGATTTCTTCCTCAGTTGGGATAACAGACACGGTTTTTGGATCAACATTTTTAGCCTGTGTTAAGTAGTAGTTGATCCTAGTTCTTGCGTCAGTCATGCTTCAAACTCCTTAGTCAAAGTGGTAGGGTCAGCACGTTAGCCAACCCTACCACACAATCATTCACCTGTCAAGCAGAATCTTTGACTATCTTCACTCTGACCGCTTTTTCTTGGAAAGGAGGTACTGCCCAATCCCAGCAATCACGATTGCCTTCTCGTCCGGTACCCCGTAGACCATCTTGGTTTTCAGGTCGGACAACATAGCGTAGATTTCTACCGCTTGTTCCAGGGCAATTTCTGGCCGTTTCTTGTGAAGAATTTCCAAGAATTGTTTCTGCGGCCAGTTAATTATTCCGGAGTTCGATACGTCAGATACCACACCCCAAGCCATGAGATGCATACTGTTCAATAGTCCTCGGAAGTTAGGACCGTTGTCGTTCATGCACCGCATAGCTGACACTAATGACGAACAGTAAATACTAAGCAAAGTCTTCATGGCAACTTGATCGGATGAAATGTCAAGTTGCTTGAGTGCTTGAGTAATTACTACATCATCAACTTTCCCACCGTTACTTGCTTGAATGTCAATGACATTAGCCAAGATTTGAAGACATTCACGCGGTGCTCCACTAGCAGCCTTGGCGATCTTAGTAATTGTTTTCGGATCAAGTTTTACTTTCTCGCCTTTACAAACTCTTAGGATTAAAGTCTCAAGGTCCTCAACTTGTACTATGTCGTTTAGAACTATGTGGCGACCGCGTTGTTTGGCAGCTTTCAGTATCTTATCAGGCTCGGAGGTGCATAAAATGAATACCACATGTGCTGGAGGTTCTTCTACCACTTTTAAAAGTGCGCTCGCGGCGACTCCTTGTAGGGCGTGGACTTCATCCATCACATAGCATTTAAAGCGTCCGCGCATAGGTTTGAAGCGACAATTCTCTGCAAGTTCACGGATGGAGTCTATGGACCGTTCAGACCCAACATTGATCTCAATGATGTCATCCGTGATACCCTCATTTATTTCAGTCGCAATGATTCGAGCTAAGGTAGTCTTCCCAACGCCACAACTGCCTGTGATCAGAATAGTGCTGGGCACTTGCTTTCTAGCTAAGAACCCCTTTACGATACTAACCGCCTCTGGTTGCCCTACTACCTGATCTAAAGTCTTAGGACGGTATTTTACGTTTAGTGCAGACGCTGCTAAAACTGTTTCAGCCATGGTTAACATTCCTATTTTTAATAGTTTTCCAATTACCTTTGATGTAGTCTAGTGTGCCCGAGGTTACAGAATCCTGCTGCTCATGAGTCATGGGAATCCCTGGACACTCGGTAGGCAAAGAAGATTCTGCTCCACGACACACCAGACAATTAGACAACCCGCCATCGCAGATCGGACAACAACCGGGACGGTCACACTTATTACCGTGTTCTTCAAGTTTGTGTTTCATGTCAACTTGTCCTCTCGTCAAAGGCACCCACGGCTCCGACACCACAAATAGTTTACTGCCAAACCAGACAACCCATCAGGATGTCTAAGCTTACGATCTTTTAAGTCTACGCCTTTATTCGGTAGCCCCTTTGCCAACTCAGACAGTCGAGCATCAACATCTGTCTTAGACGAGCGTTGGTACAGGAACTTATTACGAATAGCCCGACCTAGACTATGGTGACAAAGAATCAAGTCACCTTCCGGCATTTCCTCCAACTCTTTTTTAGCGGAAGCTGTATAGGTTTCTAAAAACCACTTCCACAAATTTTCGCAAAACTCACCCTTAACCGCATACACGCTAGGTTGTTCCGGTTTAAGTGTGTCTGTAGTGTCGGACATGTTATTTTACTCCTGTTGTTAAGGACACATTACGGATGCATAGGTCTTGCAGGCAACTAGACTCATGAACTGTTGAAGGTTAGGACTCAACCGCCAAACCTTCTTCTTACTGTCCCATTTGTATAGGATTACTGTATCACCATCCGACCGAAAGTGGGTTATTAGAAATTCTGGTTTACCAATAACTTGTAGAGCGTCTTTCAAATCTTCGTAGTACCCATAACCTTCGGAATATATCATCCCTTCAAGCCCAACTCCGAAAATTTCTTTTCTAGTAGAATCTTTCCCCTGACAGGGATCGTACACTTCTTTCAACGTTGAATAGTCAAGCATTTCTAGGCTCCTTTCTTATTGATCACAAGGGGTCGTTAACGTCTGGGTGGAAACCACGAGCACGAGAGTTGTGGATTGGTTTGAACCCAAGCAGGTTGGTCAAGTTTTCTAGAGGTACGAATACTGAAGCAGACTCTCGTAGAGCACGAGAGGTAATTTTGTACTCGGCTGACGGACTAATTACTATGACATTTATCCCTATAGCTTTCAACTTGCTGCAAGCGTAGCAGAAGTCACCGTCACCGGAGAACAAAATCACGTTTTTAGTGTCACGTGTTACAGACATAATCATGTCTGTAACTATATAAGTATCCATGTTTCCTTTTACTGTTTTTACTCCACGCTCGTCAGTACGCTCAATGCAAAATTTAGTGACAAACTCGTAACCATTGTACTTCAACCAATCATGAATTGGTTTGTACTTGTCGTAGCCAGATTGCTCATAACTACGATTGCTCAAAGATATACTGTAGTAATTTAAGCTACAGTCGTGAGAGTACTTGTGGAAAAAGTTTCTTAGAGTCAAGTAGTCAACCATGACTCCACCTAGTAGGCGTTGGCTCTCATGAAGGTTGCTAGCGTCAATAAACACCTCCGTACGTCCATACTTTAGCAACCTAATCATCAAGTCAATAGAGGATACAGTAGCGGAAAGCTGTTCTGCATCTTTTACCGAGAGTAGGTTAGACTCAGGTCCGTAGAAGTCGTTAAAATTGTCATGCTCGTTGGTTACAACAACAGTAGGTAGCATTGGCTCCACTACGTCTGTTACTGATGTATCACCCAACTCTACACTAGGGTTAATCTCCTCCTCTAGTTCTTCTTGATGTTCTAAGAAGTTCTTTTTGAAATATTTATTCTCCTTGCAAGGCTTACTTTCTTCAGGAGCTACCTTTTCAACCTCTGATGTCTTTTGGGTCATAATATTCTGTTCTTTTGTAGTATTCTTGTGAGTAGAAGGTAGAGCTTGTGTAGCAACCTGTGCTGCAACCACAGGTTCAGCCGGTTCCTTATCGAGGACTCCTTTAGGACGTTCTTGAAAATCTTTTATAACTTCCTCCGAAGGAACTTTCTGATCAAATTTGTACCACCTATTAAGTTTCAACACATCCATAATTTTGAACACCACAGCCCTCTTGGCGTACTTAGCATTAACAATCGTGTCTATTGACTGTGTTCCTAGATGTATCTTAATAAATGTAGTAGTCTGTTCGTCTATCTCCTCCATTTCTTTCAATCGTTGTTCAACAGCACGAGCAAGCAGATGTCTTGCTTCTTTCTTTGATACTTTGAACCTACTCTCTGCGTCAGAGATTGGATCAAAATTTTTGGACATATCCACTGGATTTCTCACTTTCTTTTTCTGCTTAAAAAACTTTAGAAATGCTTAACAATTTCTCTTGACAAACTCCTTTATATAGAGTAGACTACGTAATCTTGCCTCCTCTCTTATAAGGCATTTGAAAAACCATCTTACCAGAAGAGACAAGATTTGTCAAGAGAAATTTTCAACCTGATAACTTAATTTTGTAGTAACTGAAGATGTTCTCTAAAATCTTAGGTTGCACTACACGTCTTTCAAGGAGTTATTTTTACATGATCGAAAGCTTTGGTTCTACCTTCTTAGACGAGGCTACAGACTTGTTCTACTTGGACCGTAATTACGACCGTATGATGGCTAGTGCGGCTCGTAGTAACGTTAAAAATTCAGCTATTCTTTTTGGCATACAGGAAAAGCTGCCAGAGTTGTTAGCTGCTATAGCGTCAGTTAATTCTAGCCTTAATCCTTTAGATTTGAATCTAAAGGCTCACCGTTATTCTGATCGGCAAGGTAAAAAGATTTGTAGTTTACACGTAGACTCATCTAGTATAGAGTATAAGAAGTTCATCACTGCTATTCCCGCTAAGCGGATCAAGTCTTCTGACTTTAGTTCGGCTATGTCTTGTTATAAAGAGTTTAAAGAAGTTTTATCCTACGTAGGAACTAAGTCTGGAGCAACTTGTTTTGGAGTTATGGAGTTTGAGCTTCAGAAAATCCACGAGAAAAACCACATCACAGGAAAGGTGTCTACTGTCTCTTGTTTGCAGCCGCACATGCATATCCTTTCTACCAAGAAGTTAAAGGCTAAAGACTTTCCCGAATACTTTTTCGGAGATATTAACGTTGACTCACTTTGTGCTGCTCGGCCACTAGTCAACAAAAATATTAAGCCCGGCACAGCTAAGCGTATTGTTAACTACCTGTTCAAACCTCTCAAGACTTCTAACGTTTGGAAATTTACTGACGAGGTGACTGGAAAGCCTATTGGTCAGAAAAAGTACAACACCAAGACTCCGCCGTCTTACTTGATTCGTTTAAACATTGAGTATCTCCTCAACAAGACTGAGATTACTGACACTATCATCTGCACCGACGATCTGAAAATTACTAAAACAGGAATCGTCACCACTAAAGAATTGTTACTCGCCCGTCAAAAGAAAATTGAGAAGCGGGAGAAGTTAGAAAAAATTAAACAACGGTTTGCTGAGCGTAAAGAGTCTAGAAAGTTGAAAAAACTTTCCGACCAAGAACGTAAGGCTCTCGCTGAACAGAAAAAACTTCAGGCTGAGTTGAAGGCTAACCTTAAGGCCGCACTCAAGCGCAAGGCTACAATTACTCCAGTCTACTCCACCGTTTTCGCCGTTGACTTTTCCACTCCGTCTTTCAATTCTTACGCTGGTACTGGTTTCCAGCAGACTGATTTGTTTGATCCAGAAGCGTTATAAGTGGCTTTAGTCTACGAAAAGCCACTGCCTTAGCCGACCTAGAGGAAGTCCGCTAAGAAGAATACACTCCTCAGACAATTTGAAGTGGTTAAAGGCTTGCCAGAATCGGCATAGCCTTCTATATTTTTGCCTTTTTTCTGGAGCAACCTTCTTTCAAACACCCTTCAACACCACGTTTCTACAGCCCAATCCCAGATTCGTCTTTTACAACCCCTCTTTATTCCAACAACCTACAGCCATACACTACCGTTTAACCATTATTTACCAGCCCTACTTTCCTCTATTCCAGAATCTGGGCTACAGTATTACCCTCCCTAGTCCCCTCATTAAACAAATAGTAGAATACCTTCGGTGAAGTACTAATGGTTTAGAATAGTCAGGTATATCCTCCCTAGTCCCCTCATTAAACAAATAGTAGAATACCTTCGGTGAAGT